>Ga0116129_1001939_pt1 | contig 10902 bp, 14 predicted proteins | sample June2015DPH_17_2_FD_89732 | JGI IMG/M metagenome (GOLD analysis project Ga0116129, IMG submission 89732) | Peatland microbial communities from SPRUCE experiment site at the Marcell Experimental Forest, Minnesota, USA - June2015DPH_17_10 | ecosystem: Environmental > Terrestrial > Soil > Wetlands...
GAAGAGATCGCGTTGCTAGACGGAAATCCATGCCGCGAATCTTGCTCCATCCACTCGAACCTTCTCGCTTCTCCTGGAACATGGCATCGCGAATCGATGATAGAGCTCCGGGAAGAGGCTGGAAAGGACTCTCTCTCTCCATGGCGTAGGAGCTTCCAGGTGCCGGAATCGGCATAGAGGGAGTGATGATCGATGTCATCAACTACTCTTTCCAACAAAGTTGCCGCATTGCCCGATGGTTCTTCGAGCAGGAGTGACGCGAAGGACAAAGGAATCAAAATTACGTTCCTCATTCGCTTCGCAGCGCCTCGATCGGGTCTAGCGAAGCGGCCTGGCGCGCCGGCAGCCAGGAGGAAAGAGCGACGATCAGCAGAAACGCCGCTGTAATCCCCATGTAGGTGAGCGGATCGGTAGGCTTGGTATCGACGAGGATGCTGCGAATCCACCGTGTGAGCAGCAGGGCGATGAGGCAGCCGGCCAGAATACCTGAAATGCCCAACACGAGGCCTTGCCGGACTACGAGAACAAACACATGGCCCCGCGTGGCTCCGAGAGCCATGCGCACACCGATTTCTGCCGTTCGCTGGCGGACCGCGGTTGAGAGAACTCCGTAAATCCCTAAGGCGGCGAGCAGCACCGCGATGCCGGCAAACGCGGCAATCAGGGCCAGCGAAAGTCGAGTTGTTGCCTGCGACTCTTCTACGAGAGCGTCCATCGGACGAACTTCCGTCAAAACCATCCGGCTGTCTAGTTTTCGAAGCTGCTCACGAACCATGCGGTCGTAGTACGCCGGATTCCCGTTAACCCGCAAGCCCCAGCGCGTAGCGAATCCGTGGCCCATGAAGCCGTCGGTGACATACAGCTGTTCGCGGCCCAAATCGGCCAGCGATGTATCTCGTTGATGTGCCACCACACCGACGACCTCGGCCCATTCCGGCTCCGGCGTGCGCAGCCGGATCAATATCCGTTTTCCGATGGCCGATTGCCCCGGGAACGCCTTCGAAGCGAGAAGTTGATCGATGATGACCAGGCTTCGTCCTTCCGAGTTATCCGCTTCTATAAACGTACGACCGGCAAGCAGAGGAGTGCGGAGCGTCTCGAAATAGCCGGGCAGTACAACCTGGAAGTCGGCCGCCTGAAATCTGCTAGCGTCACTCATTGCCTGCTCGGTTCCCCAGCGGATGGGGAAAAACTGATCTGCAAGCGGAAACGGACTCGCTGCGGTCACTGCCGTGACTCCGGGAATTGCGCGAAGCGAGTCTTGTACTTCGCGCATGAAGGCTTCCTGCTGCTTTGGGTTCGGCTGGCCGGGCCATAGGACCTGAAAGGTAAGCAGCCCTCGCGCGTCAAAGCCCGGATCGATGCTTTCAAGTCGGACAAAGCTGCGGAGCATGAGTCCGGCTCCCACCAAAAGCGCGAAAGATAGCGCAATTTCTGTAACGACAACGCCGCTGCGCAGCATTCTTCCGCCAGCAAGGAGAGAATTTCGTCCGCTGGTGCGCAGCACCGTCATCAGCGCAGGGCGGGATACATGCAAAGCTGGAATCAGCCCGAAGAGCAGAGCGACCGACAGGCCAAAAAGCGGAGTGAACGCCAGTACAGTTGGGTCGATCCGGACGCTGCCTAGCAGCGGCTGGCTCAGCGGCGCAAGACGCGACAGTTCCCAAAGCCCTGCCCATGCCAGGCCCAGTCCGAGGAGGGTGCCGGTCGCCGCAAGCAGACATGCTTCGAGAAGTACCTGACGTATGAGATCCCAGCGGCCGCCCCCGAGTGCGGTGCGCACCGCAAGCTCCCGCTCACGGAGGGACATGCGCACCAAAAGAAGGTTCGCGACGTTGGCGCATCCAATGAGCAACAGAAATGCCGCCGCGCCCATCAACGCAAGAATGGACGGCTTGAGTGCTGTCACCAGATACTGGTGCATCGGCTGCAGCTCGACGTGCCAATCGGAGGTCTGCAAGATCGGAAAAGTCCTCTGCAGCTGCGCGGCAATCCCGTCCACTTCGCTTTGCGCGTTAGACAGACTAGCGCCGTCTTTCAATCTCCCGATGACCCGATAGATCATCGTGTTCCGCTGTGCGGCGTCATAGTTCAGATGGGCGGCGATCCACACGTCGGGAATGCGTTCGACGTCCGCTTTCGGTGGAAAGAGCAACTGGAACCCTGGAGCGAGAACACCCACAATCTCTGGGCTGCTCTCGGCGCCGCTCGACAGATGCTGCCCGATCACGGCAGGGCTTCCGCCGTAACGGCGTTGCCAATACTCGTAGCTCAGGATAGCGGGCGGTGAGATATTTCCATTCGCCGCTGCCGGAACTACGGAGTCCGCAGGTTGTTTCTGCACCAGCCCGTCCGCTGGCGTAAAATCGCGGCCGAGGATAACCCTTCCCCCCAGCAAAGCCATGAAGTTCGGAGTAATGTTCGCGGAACGAACCTGCTCGATAGAGCCATCGGGGTGTTCGAGAAGCATGCGGTCGGTCTCGACTCCGGCAAAACCGGCGAACATCGATTTAGCCCCGTTCTCTAAATCGACAAAATCCGGGCTGGAGAACGGAAGATCGGCTGCATTGCGCTTGCGCATATCCCCATAGGCCACCACCAACCGATCGGGGTTCTTGTAAGGAAGAGGCCGAAGCAGCACCGAATGCACGATACTGAAGACCCCAACGGTCGCGCCGATTCCGAGAGCGATGGTCGAGACCACGGTTGCCGTGAAGAGCGGGTTTCTTGCCAGCTGCCGGATCGCATAGCGGAAGTCGCGAAGCAGTTGCTCGAAGCTCAATGCTGAGTCAATGGCCACGATGTTCTCCTTGACGGATGTCCGGTTCCCAAACCTGAGAAGTGCATTGCGGCGCGCCTCGGCGGTCGACATTCCCGCTCGAAGATTGTCTTCGATCCGCATCTCGATGTGGGACTGAAGTTCCCTCTCGATGTCTCTTTCTATCCGGGCGCGGGATTGAAGATTGGCTATGCGCTGAACAAGCGACATCGGGGCCCCTCAGGCATACCGCAGTATTGCGCGCACACCCTTGACCAGTTGTTCGAAACTCTCTTCGGTTTGCTCGAGTTGCTTTCTGCCTGCCGATAGGAGCCTGTAGTATTTCGCATTTCGGTTTGTCTCCGTCAGCGCCCACTCCGAACTGATCCAGCCGCTTTGTTCCATTCGGTGCAGGGCCGGATATAATGAGCCTTCTTCGACGCGCAGTAAATCGTCAGATGCTCTCTGGATATGGAGCACGATCCCATAGCCGTGCAGCGACCCCATTTGCGAGAGGGTCTTGAGAACCAGCAGATCCAGCGTTCCCTGAAGATCGTTTTTGGCCATGAGCACCCCTAGACAGCTTAGTAGAAACGATGGTAACCCTAGATAAATAGGTGTGTCAAGAGGGGATTCGCGACAAGCTGCTCAAAGTTGGTTTCGTCGATTCGCCGCTCTGACGAACTATATGAAAGGTTTTGTGTTGCTTTGGAATCCAATTCCGGAGATTTGGGTGACGAGGCACTCCTATGCGGTATCCACGGATCGACATGGAGGAATTGGCAGCCATCGTGGCGTTGGCGGAGGCGAAGGATATCGCCAAGGCCGGTGCACTCCTGACTGCGAAATTGGCATTGGGCTTTGAGCGATGAACTCTTGAGACCGGCGGTCGCTTCTGTTCGAAGCCTCAATCGTTCCACGTTCGTTTCATCCCTGCTTTACGGCTTTCACCTTGAACGACTCCAGCATTTCACGCCGCACAATCGCATTGATACGCGACTGATAGCCTTTGCCCTGAGCGCGCAGCCAGTGCAGCACATCGGAATCAATGCGCACGGTAGTTGAGGTTTTAGTAGGTCTGTAAGACGGGTTACGCACAGCCTTTTTCCAGAAGTCGTCTTTCAATGGCGGAATATCGCTGTAGTCGATCTCGCTTACCGGCTTGGCCCGAAGCGCCTTCGATTCCGCTCTCTGCGCCGCTGTAAGCGCAGGAAGATTAGACAAATCGATTTCGTATTGAACCATTCTCTTCTTCATAACGCCTCCTTTCCCTGCGGTTGGCACGTCTTGCCGAGATCATGCGGATAATTTCGATATCGTCCTGTTCGCGCACGGTATGGGCCACTATCAACACAATGGCAGTCTTAACTGGCAGATTCTCAAGCAAACGAACGCATTCAGCGCCCCTTACTCAATTGCTGCCGAGTTCAGCCAGGCCGTTGACGGGAATGCAGGTGGGGGCGCGCTCGTTTCTGGTCTGTATCTTTTCGACGGCACTAAGCTGGAAGGAATCGAATGTCTTACTTCACTGTCCGCCGCTGCCCCCTCATTGCGCGTTGAGCATATAACCAATGTCACAACTGATGGTTCTACGGTGTTTGGGGCTACCGTGTTCCCTACATTTAACAATACTCAATCCTGTCTAGCGGGAGCCTTCTACGCTCGTTGGCGCAACAACGGGACTACGTTGTTCGCTGATGTTTCTCCGGATGGTGCGATTTGGAGCAATATCTATTCCGAGGCTGTCGGCTCGTTCATCACACCGACAAGTTACGGATGGGGAGGTTTGACAGAGGGGGGAGCGAACTCGATGCAGATCAAACTTGGCGGATGGCTGCCGACGAATTCAGCAACACAGTAACAAGAAAGGTGAACACATGAAACGTCTATTGCCCGTTATGCTTTTGGTTCTCACTGCTGGCTGCGCTCACGGACAGATTCCGGCAACCTCATACGTTGTCGATCTCACGTGGACGGCTCCTGTAGCCTCAGGAGCATGGGCAGGATGCACGACTGCCTCTCCGTGCACCTACGTGGCCTCCCGGCTCACCCTGGCCGCAGGAACCACCACTTGCCCAACGCCTGCAACGGTCGCACCATTCAACTACACTCCTCTGAATGCTGCCAGTCCGGTTTCCGCAGCAGCTTTCAGTGATCCGAACGCATCCGGCCTGACGGTCTGTTATGTGGTGCAGACTGAGCAGACTCAAACTGGCGCTACGGTGCCCTCTGCCAGCCTTCCTTCCACGCCGGCTGGACCCTTGGTAGTTCCCGCCAGTCCTTTAGCTCCCGGTTCGGTTACCGGAACGCCAGCAGTGAGCGCCTCGGCCACGTCGCCGGCCGTTGCTCCGGCGACGGAAAATCTCACAGATCTGGCCATGGTTAAGATGACGCCATCCCCTATCCGGATTCAAGCCAAGTTTTCGGGAAGATAGCCCTGCGGCCAAGAGTTATTTCTACAACTAAGGTGGGAGTTTATGGTGACATCAACTCCCATTCTGTCGTAAATTTATGCCTTGTAGCCCGCAAACTAAGAATAAGCGGGTACGAGGCCCTAAGATGGAACTGCTCGAAATTCAGAAACTCATTCCCGCCAGGGTAAAGTTTGCCCTGAAGCCTTACTATAGAACCATCTTCCCGAACCGCCTCCACGTCTATTGGTATCCCACCTTTCGCTGTAACTATCGGTGCTCCTACTGCCCCGTCGTCACGAAGTTTAGCTTCGCATCCGTGGTCGGAAAGGCCGGAGAGCGATCGGCGGCTGATTGGATCGAAGCCTTCGATCGGCTGCCTCCCTTTGTGCTCTACATCGCCGGCGGCGAGCCATTTGTCTATGCCGAACTGGCGGAAGTCGTCAATTCGCTACCCAGCAAGCATTCTGTTATGGGGATCGTGACGAACCTTTCCCAGCCTGCCTCGGTCTACCGGAAGATCAATAAGCGCATCCATCTAAATGCCAGTTTCCATCGGGAGTTCACGAGCGATGATGCGTTCATCGGAAAGATACGCGAACTAAAAGACCACTTCGACATCCATGTGAACATCGTCGCAACGGTCGAAAACCTTCCCTTACTGGAGAAGATCTCAGGCGAATTCTCTGATTCCAAGATTCCTTTACACGTCGATCCCTATATAGATCTCGGCTTTCATTATTCAGACAAGCAGCTTGAGTTCTTGCGCCGGTTCTTGACGCCCGACCGGCATGCCGAGGCTGTTTTGGACTTCGAGGATTTCGGCCCAAAGAAATGCTCGGCCGGTCGAAACTATATTCACGTCAGCCCGGATGGATCAGCCTATACCTGCGGCTCTGGATTGAGTTTCGTGCATTCCACGCTCTATGCTGATTGGACCAAAGGCAAAGACTTGTCTTCCTATAGCATTTGGAACATCTTCGACCCGAAATTCAAGATCAACAGTAAAGACATCGTTTGCTCGCTGCCCTGCAATTTGGCCTGCGATCACGACTTGGCGATTATTCGCCCACTCGATTCCTAATATTTCACAGGCGATAAAGCTTTAGCGCGGCGGCCTCCGGGCCGCCTTTTTATTGGAGAAAACCATGAATCTCAATCTCATGAAGGCCTGGCTAACCCGCTGGGAGGGCAGCCGCGCCCAAGCCTACGATGATGCGACGGGCAAGCCTCTCACCGGCCAGCCCTGCATCGGCAATCCGACCATCGGCCTTGGGCTGAATTTGCGCACCGCGGCGGCCTGTTCGGCAATCACGGCCCTTGGGCTTGACTTTGAAGACGTGCTGGCTGGCCATGCTGGGAACGTTCCATGCTTTTCTGGGATTCGTGACGGCGCAGAACTGGACGCGGGCGTCGCTCGATTTACGGGGCACGGAATGGTTCGGGCAGGTCGGATCGGGGCCTAATCAGCGCGGCGGGGCGGATGTCGCAGTTTTGGCAGGCGCGGATCCCCAAAGGTTTCTGGCTCAGGCATAGGGAGGCGGCATGTTCACAAACCTGATCACGGCGAAGCTGAGCACGCATTCACTCACGGTCGCGATCGGCGTGATGGTTTTCTTCACTCACCGCTTCTTCAGCGATCCCAATGCGGCGGCATGGTTGCATGCTCACTGGCAATTGCGCGACGCCTTCGAGACCACAGAGGCCACGCTCATCGCCTATGGCTTGTACGCGAGTCCGACCAAGCCGGCCGCATGAAGTGTAGTTAAATCCAATCAAAGGAGGGGGCGAACTTCGCACCGCGAACAGAGCCTCGTTAGCCGCCGGTCTTCGGATCGGCGGCTATTCGTGTTTGTGGGCTAAAACCAACAATACGATGCTTGACTCGACAGCAATCGACACGACAGGCATCACCACGGCTTTTGCCAATAGCGGGACAGCCAACACAATTGGAGTAGGCGTTGGACCCGGCAGCGGAGTAGCATCTGTGATACCGGGTTCTGGCGTAACGTGCACTCCACTCGTAGGAGGTACCTGTGTAGGCGCCGTAACCCTCAGCTCCACAGGAGGGGGAGGAACCTTCGAGAACTCCCTGCTCCCGTTCCCTCCGGCATCCTCCACCTTTACATTTCAAAACCAATTGACCGCCACCATTTTCACCGTAGGTAACTTTCTCGTAGGGCCTTCCCGAATCAGGACACCCTCGACAACTCTTATCGTCTGCCATCGCTCTTCGCCATTTTCGATTTCGGATGTGGGCTTTGCAGGTTTTGCATGGAGCTCATCTTTTGCCGGGTCCGCATGCGATAGCTGCGATTTCTGTCTAAACCGCCAGTAAGAATTCCGCTCTGCAGCGAAGTTAATCTTTCCATATCGGTCCGGGGCAGGGCTAACGGCGCTGCGAAGGCGCTGACGGTACATCGTGAATCTTGATGTTGGGGGCAGCTTCGGGTAAAGTAGGGCGTAAAACTGCGTAGGGGGCTCCGCATGACCATCACTCTTGAATTCCGACCCGAAGTTCAGGCCGAGCTTGCCCGCCAAGCTGCCGTCCGTGGTCGTGCACTTGAGGCACATGCTGCGAGCCTGCTTGAAGAAGCCGTTCATCTTCCCATTGAACAAATCAAAGGCAACACCGAAAATCGAACCGGACAAAGCCTTGTGGATGTCTGCGGGATGGTAAGGGGTTTGACTGACGATGTTGATTTTAGCCGCAACCCTTCCATGGGACGCCCGGTTGATCTGTCGTGAGCCGTGGATTTTTGGTTGATACCAATGTAACGTCGGAATTAACAAGGCCGTCGCCGAATATTCGGGTACGCGATTAAGTTGACGCCCAGGACAACACTTCCTTACACCTGAGCGTCGTAAGCGTTGGGGAAATACGCAAAGGCTTTACCTTCTTCCGTTGTTTGGAGACAGAATCCTGTCCGTGACCCAGGCTGTGGGAAATCGGTGGGGCCTGTTGAGTGTCGAATGCCAATTGAGAGCGACGCCGCTGAACACGGCCGATGGAATGACCGCTGCGACTGCCCTCGAACACGATCTCACCGTCGTCACGCAGAATGTCAAAGACTTCCGCCAGCTCGGTGTTGCCATCATCAAACCGTGCGATGCTGCATAACCCTGATGGCCTGACTGAGACGGAGCTAGACATGCGCCCCGCGTAAAATTCTTCAGACTTCAATACTGACGTTGCGTTGTCCCAGCACTCACCGGGAACTCGGTTCGAGGCCCATTTCCTGACGGGCTGCTCCGAAGAAAACCAGTGTGCGACGAACGAGCGTTCGGGGCCTTGGCGTCCTGTGGATGATAGAATTCGTACCTTCAGTGAAGGCCGACGGCGTCAGAAAGACACTTCACTCAGGAGATTCAAGGTCGATGCTCATTAAACGCCCGGCAAGTAAGATACAACAAAGGAACCTGACCTTGTTTGCTCCTAGTTTGCAAGTGAAAGCGGCTTTCTCAGCCTGAAGCACGGTGTGCCCAACCCCTTGTTCGGCGAAGTGCTCACGTAGCTAGCCGCAATGTCGCTCCCGGAACAGTTTTCGCCGACTGAGCGGATACGGATGAAGGAAAAGAAGACATTCCCCGGATATTTGAATTGTGTGCCGAGGTGAAAAGGGCGGTGTCAAGGGTCATGACCGCGTAGCGGCGGCGCAGCCGCCCGTGACAGAGCCCGCGCCTCGGCTATGCTCTGTCTATCCGGGGAATGTCAGTTTGGATCTGTTCAGTATTTTTGTTGGGACCGCCTCACTGAATGAGGAGCTGTTTCAACGGACGCGGTAACCCGTTGCACACAAGAGGATGGGTAAGGACTGTGCGCGAACTTCCCTGTTTGAGAGTGACCGCCACTGTTCGGGATGGTCTTCTGTCCACTTGACACTCTCACTCTTTCACCCTCCTGGCTGGCCGCCGCTCGCCGATTGAGTTCGCTCGGAGCGGAAGGATGTGCGCGAAGGCGATCGAGATCAGTTTGAAGGCCGCCGGTGGTCCTCTCAGGCGCCGCAGCACTTTTTGAATTTCTTACCGCTGCCACAGGGGCATGGCTCGTTTCGCCCAACTTTTTTCCTGGTGACGGGCGTCGCCGGGATCTCACTCCGCATGCGAGCGAGGTTCGGCATCTCCTCAAGGGGCAGTCCGGCGCCGCCGAATTTCATCTGCGTCTTTTGGCTTAGAACCTTGCCAGCCGTACTTACGGTCCGCGAGACCTCAATGGTGGACGGGCGTCGTTCGGACTGGCCCCGAAACTCCATCGCCTCCTCATCACGTCCCTGTTGTTCGCTTAAATCAGCGAGCCGATCCGCAATGTCGGCGCGACCCCTCACGGCAGCGATCGCAAAGGCTTCCCGCAGAATCTGCTCGCTCCGGTTCAGGTCCACCCGCTGAGTGCGCGTGAACTGGTAGCAATCCGACCACCCGATCCAACCCCATCCCCAGCATGGATCGCTCCCCAGCCACTCCCGGAAGAGCGCCTCTACCTTTTCCGTCTCACCCAGTTCGAAGTACGACTCCGCCAGAGCGCGCCGCCGGTTTTCGATCATGAGCTCATCACTGGATCGAAAGCGCCTCAGCCCTTCTTCGCATAGCGCAATTCGCGCGCTGTGGAACTGGCGCTCTTCGAGCCCCGCATTCCACAACTCGCTCTCCAGATCCTGAATCCAGTTGTACAACAACTCGGTCCCGCGGAACCGCTCATCGAAGTCCGCGATGGACTCGATGCCGGCCTTGTCCAGAAGGCGCACCACATCACTCCACGCTTCAAGCCAGACGCGGCAAGCCGCCTGAACGTCGTTGGACATCAGCAGTTGATAGCCGGTCTGCATCTTGTCATCCAGTTCCTCGAAGGAAGGCTGCTCCGGAAACCAGCGTCGCCACAGAGTCGCCACACAGATCCAGATCCAATCCCTTTCGAGGCCGCGGCTATCGCTCTGGTCCATGAGCGGCTGGGCAATCTCCTCGGCCGAAAGCGCACGCTCGCAGTTTCGCTCCAGCCAGCCCCGGTCGATCTCGAAGCCGAAGCTGCGCAGTTTGGCCAGCAGTTGTTCATCGTTGAGGTCTCTGGCATGGACGCGTAGCGGCCTTTCCGGTCCTGGCTTGCGCAGCTCGGGGCTCCGCTGGAGCTCGCGTACGTACATTCGTTCGATCGCCACAAGGGAGATCTTCATCTGCAACCCTTTCTCGGCTCGAAAACGTTACAGTGGACCTCAGCCGCATTGGCGAGGAGGTCTTATCCAAATTCTATGCCCCCTCACTGGTCCGCCCAACTGGATACCGAGCAGCCGCTGATCGCAAGTAATAGTTGAGGTGGGGGCCTGGCGGAGATTGAGACAATACGTACGCTCAGTTATAAGGGCCGGCTAAGCTGGGAGGGCGCTGGCACAAGTGAGGGTGCTGGTTTGCCAGCGCGATAGCAGCGTACTGCCTCGGTGAGATAGTGGAGTGAGCTGCGCTTTTGTAGTCGGCAAGTTGCGTGAACTGTAAGCAGACGTGCTACTGCGAGTTCGCCGTTACGACTTCGGTTACCGAAGCTGATTTTGCGCCCTTGGACATGATTACGCATCGCTGCAGAGCTACCTCGGCTGCAACGATCAACAAGAAAAAGAACCTCCTTCGTTAACCGGCAGGAAAAGTTTTCAATTGACACCCCCGCATTGGCCGTGCAAAACTCACGTCGCACTGCCTTGTCTTACTGGGAGATTTGATTGATTACGCAGATGTTCGGGTTGCCGGAAC
>Ga0116129_1001940_pt1 | contig 10893 bp, 12 predicted proteins | sample June2015DPH_17_2_FD_89732 | JGI IMG/M metagenome (GOLD analysis project Ga0116129, IMG submission 89732) | Peatland microbial communities from SPRUCE experiment site at the Marcell Experimental Forest, Minnesota, USA - June2015DPH_17_10 | ecosystem: Environmental > Terrestrial > Soil > Wetlands...
GCAGAACACCTGGTCCTGGAACAGTTCGAGCTTGGTGTGCTCAAGGAACTCTTCCGGCTTGGAGCCTTCGACCACCAACCCGATGGTGCGGCGCAGCCACGCATAGGCGTTGGATTCCCGCGACAACAGCTCGGTCGGCGCGCCGGCCTCGTCCTTGTAGAGCGCATGGGCCGCGATGCCGTATTCGGCGATATCGTCCATCTCCTCGGTGCGGATCTGCAATTCGACGCGCTGGTTGCCGGGCCCGATCACGGTGGTGTGGATCGAGCGGTAGTCATTCTGCTTGGGCGTCGACACGTAGTCCTTGAAGCGCCCCGGCACCACCGGCCAGGTGGTGTGGACGACACCGACCGCCTGGTAGCACTCCGGCACGCCCTTGACGATGACGCGGAAGCCGAAAATATCCGAGAGCTGCTCGAAGCCGACCGCCTTGCGCTCCATCTTGCGCCAGATCGAATAGGGACGCTTGCGGCGGCCCTTGACCTTGGCCTCGATGCCGCGGTTGGCGAGCTTGCGGGTGAGCTGGGTCTCGATCTCGGCGATCAGGTCGCGGTGACGCGCCGCCAGCGCTTCGAGCCGCTCGCTGATGACCTTATGGGCCTCGGGATTGAGCTCGCGGAACGACAGGCTTTCCAGCTCCTCGCGCAGCTCGTACATGCCGATGCGGCCGGCCAGCGGCGCATAGATGTCGATGGTCTCCTCGGCGACGCGGCGGCGCGCCTCGTAGGGCATGTGCTCGATGGTGCGCATGTTGTGCAGGCGGTCGGCCAGCTTGACCAGCAGCACACGCACGTCTTCGGCGATGGCGAGAAGCAGCTTGCGCAGGTTCTCGGCCTGCTTCGCCTCGCGCGAGACGAGGTCGAGCCGCTTGAGCTTGGTGAGGCCTTCGACCAGGTGGCCGATATCCTTGCCGAACAACTGGTCGATTTCGGCGCGGGTCGCTTCGGTGTCCTCGATGGTGTCGTGAAGCAACGCCGCCGCGATGGTGGCATCGTCGAGCTTGTGCTCGGTCAGGATGGCGGCGACTTCGAGCGGATGGGAGATGTAGGGGTCGCCGGAGGCGCGCTTCTGCTCGCCATGGGCCTTCATGGCATACACATAGGCGCGGTTGAGCAGGTCTTCGTCGGTGTTGGGATTGTAGCTGCGCACCCGCTCGACGAGATCGTATTGCCGGATCATCGGCTTGACGGGCTTGGGCGCAGGCTCGGCCGCCGGCACGATGCTCGGCGCCTCCCCGGCCGGCGCCTTGCGGCCCTTCGCCTGGGTCTCCATCCTGGGCAGATCGGTGGACCGCGCCATGCCTACTCCTCGCCGCGCGGCGACGCCGCGCGGACCGGTGAAGAGGATATCATGGCGGACGCGTTGTGGAGCAAAAGTTAACAATGGTTTTGGGTGGCGCGCTGCCCGCTTAGACACTAAAACTTGAATGTAATGGTAGCTGGGGGACCTGTGACGGCAGGAGATCAGGATGTCGATTGGAACCGCCAACACCACGACGCATCGCATGTCGGGCGCCGCATTCCGGTCGTTCCAGGAAACGCGGCCGGATCATGAGCGCTGGGAACTGGTCAATGGCGTTCCCGTCATGATGGTGCCACCCACAATTTCGCATCAGCGGATCGCCGGAAATCTCGAGCGACTGTTCAACGATGCGTTGGCCATTTACAATCCCACACGCTTTGCCGTTCAACGCTCAGGTGTCGAACTGGGCGAAGCCGCACTCGCCCCCATCGGGGAGGATTACCGCCCCGAACCCGACGTGATGGTGATGGATGCGGATTACGAGCCGCGGCAGCGCTTCGTCGATCGCGCCTATGTGGTGGTCGAGATCGTCTCGGATACCGATCACGATCCGGTGCCCGGGACGAAGGAGCCGTGGATCGAAGTCAAACGTCGCCTCTACCTCGGCCATCCGGCCTGCGAGGCCGTGATCCTGATCGATCCGTATCGGGTCGAGGTGAAGATGGACCTGCGGGCGAAAAGCGGCTGGACATCATCGAAGCTCTCAAGCCTCGACGAGCAGCTGACCGTTCCGAGCTGTGGACTGCAATGCCTCGTGGCCGATATCTACGACGGAACGCCGCTGCGGCGTCCCTCGCAAGGCCGCCCGGAATAAGGCAGGGCGCTTCGCCCTACTCCTCGTCGTCGGGCTCGGGCGGCTCCACGCGCTCTTCGGGCGGCGCCAAGCCCTCGAGGCCCTTCAGGAGCTCTTCCTCGGTCATGCGGTCGGCGACGACCGCGACGTCGTCGGCCTCCGCCGTGCCGCCCGGGATCAGCGGCACCGTCTCGGGCTCGGGCTCGTCCACTTCGACGTATTTCTGCAACGAGTGGATAAGGTCTTCCTTGAGGTCGCCCGGCGAAATGGTCTCGTCGGCGATCTCGCGCAGCGCCACTACCGGGTTCTTGTCGTTGTCCCGGTCGATGGTGATCTGGGCGCCGGAGGACACCATCCGGGCGCGGTGGCTGGCAAGCAGCACGAGATCGAAGCGGTTCTCAACCTTGTCGATACAGTCCTCGACGGTCACGCGGGCCATGATCGCGGCACTCCCTAAAGGCGTGTGACGTTACGTCCGTTGTAGAATCTTGCGGATTGTCGGTTGAGTTATAGATTACGCCCGCCGAGCGCAAGGCAGAAATCAACTTTCAGGCGCATGGCTGCCGCCCGCGAATGGACTTGGCGAGGCTGCAAAGCTCTGTTACCTCAATGACATCGAGAGCGGGCGGGCGCTGGATAGTTTCCCAATTGTTTCCCGCGACGGGGCGACGCAGCAGGCGATTGTGTTTCGCGCTCCGTCCGTTTTCGAAGCAAGTACGTTTTCGAAGCAGGATTTCACCTTTGAGGCAAGAATTTCCTGCAATTCGCGGGCCGCACGATCGTCGGCGGCCTGAATCGTTCCCATTGGCCGCCCAATCGTTCCAGCGATTGACGGTCTTTTTGGCCGCTTCCTGAGCCCTCGCGGCAGAGGACCGGCCCGATCGGAAGTGCCCCCATGTCCATACCCGGTGAGAAAATTGCCCTCTTCATCGATGGCGCCAACCTTTATGCGACCGCAAAATCGTTGGGATTCGACATCGACTACAAACGCCTGCTGCGCGAATTCCAGTCGCGCGGCAATCTGCTGCGAGCGTTCTATTATACCGCCGTGGTCGAGGACCAGGAATATTCCTCGATCCGTCCACTCATCGATTGGCTCGATTACAACGGCTACACGGTGGTCACCAAGGCCACCAAGGAGTTCGTCGACCAGACCGGCCGCCGCAAGGTGAAAGGGAACATGGACATCGAACTCGCCGTCAACGCCATGGAGATCGCCAGCCACATCGATCACATGGTGCTGTTCTCCGGCGACGGCGATTTCCGCTCCCTGGTCGAAGCGGTCCAACGCAAGGGCGTGCGCGTTACCGTGGCGTCGACGGTGTCGACCCAGCCGCCCATGGTGGCCGACGAGCTGCGCCGCCAGGCCGACATCTTCCTCGATATTTCCGAGCTGCAGGGCAAGATCGGCCGCGATCCGGGCGAGCGCGCCGACCGGCCGCCACGTGAACCGCGGGAACCGCGCCAGCATACCCCGCAATTCTTGCAACGCGGCCCGGCCCCGGCCCGCGCGCCCGTCGGTGCCGATGACGACGACGAGTTCGAAGAGGACTGACACCCCCTTCCGTGTCCAGCAGCGCGGATGGCGGCTGCGAAAAGCGCGCCAGCCAAGGACCCGTCAGCAAAGCGTCGCGCGACTGCCCGCGCTGTCCGCGGCTGGTCGCGTTTCGTGAAGCCTGGCGGGCGCGCCAACCGTCCTGGCACAACGCCCCGGTGCCGTCGTTCGGGCCGGTCTCGGCGCGGCTCCTGATCGTCGGCCTCGCGCCCGGCCTCCAAGGCGCGAATCGCACCGGCCGGCCGTTCACCGGCGACTATGCGGGCGACCTCCTTTACGCGACGCTGTCGCGGTTCGGATTTTCGACCGGCACTTTCGCGGCGCGGCCCGACGACGGCCTCGCCCTGCACGATACCCGCATCACCAACGCGGTGCGTTGCGTGCCGCCGGAAAACAAGCCGGTCGGCACGGAGATCAAGGAGTGCCGCGATTTCCTCAAGGCGACGATTGCCGAGATGCCGAACCTCGCCGCCGTGGTGGCGCTCGGCCGCATCGCCCATGACAGCACCGTGGTGGCGCTCGGCCGCCGCATGTCGGCGCTGCCGTTCGGCCACGGCGCGACCCACCCGGTCGACGGCCTGACGCTGTTCGACAGCTATCACTGCTCGCGTTACAACACCAACACCGGCGTGCTGACGCCGGAGATGTTCCACGCGGTGTTCGCCGCGGTCCGCTGCTATCTCGATGCGCGCAGCCAGGCTACGACCACCGCGGCGCTCTCGTCGGGCGGAAACACCGGATAGAACGCCTTCGCGATCACGCCGTCGTCGATCACCAGCACCATCCGTTTCAACAGCCTCATGCCGTCCACCGTAAAGGTCGGCAGACGCAGCCCGCCCGCGAGCCGGTGGCCTTCATCGGACAGGATCGCGAACGGCAGATGCAGGCGCTCGACCGCTTCACGCTGGTAGGCGGTATCCTGGGTCGAGAGGCCGAACAGGTGGGCGACGCCGAGCGCCTTCAATTCCGCGAAGTAGTCGCGGAACGAACAGGATTGCGGCGTGCAGCCGCGTGCGCCCGGGATGGCGTCCCAGCCGTCCGGAAGCGCGACACCCGGCCGCCCGGTGCGCGGATAGATGTAAACCACGGTGCGGCCGGCGAGCGCGGCGAGATCGACCTGCGCGCCGTCGGTCGCCGGCAGCGCCATCGCGGGCAGCCGCAGCCCCGCCAGATGACGCGCGGCGCCGTCGTCCTGCGGCACCGGAAGGTCCGCCGGGAGAATGTTCGGATCGTGGATCGAGGCCATCGGTTACCCTCACTGATACGACATGAATTCCAATAGCGAGCCGTCGGGATCGCGGAAATACACGCTGGTCCCCTTCCCTTTGGCGCCGTTGCGCTCCACCGGCCCCAATTCGAGCACAACCCGGCACGTCTCCAGATGCGCGATCGCATCGGCGATCGGCCCCTTCCATTCGAAGCATATGTCGCTGTTGCCGGGCTGTACCGGCAGCCGCGCCACCGGATGCCCGACCATGCCGGGGCCGTGCAGATTGAGCTGGGTGTCGCCGAACCGATAGGCGAAAAAGTCGCCGCGCGGCACCACCTCGGCACCGACCACATCGCGATAGAACGCGTTCGACCGCTCCCAATCGGATACGTGGATGACGCAGTGGTCGAGTTTTACGGGGAGTGGCATGACGGGTCTCCGTGGTCTTTGTAGGATGGGTTGAGCTCTTGCAAAACCCATCGTGGGCCGTTCGCCGGGGCACGCTCGATGATGGGTTTCGCTGAGTTTACCATCGGGCCGGCCGAAGGCCGGACCCGTTGGCTCTGCCCATCTCACGACACCTCACCCCTTGAGCCGCATCAGCCGGCTGCGCTCGCGATCCCAACTGCGTTTCTTTTCGGTCTCGCGCTTGTCGTGGAGCTTCTTGCCGCGGCCCAGCGCGATGTCGATCTTGGCGCGGCCCTTCTCGTTGAAGAACAGGCGCAGCGGCACGATGGTCATGCCCTCGCGCTCGACCGCAACGACGAATTTGTGGATCTGGCGCTTGTGCAGCAACAGCTTGCGCGGGCGCTTGGGGGCGTGATTGAAGCGGCTCGCCTGCAAGTATTCCGGGATGTTGGCGTTGATGAGCCAGATTTCGCCGTTCCGGGCATCCGCATAGGATTCCGCAATCGTGGCGCGGCCGTTGCGCAACGATTTCACCTCGGTCCCGGTGAGCGCGATGCCAGCCTCGATCACTTCGCCGATTTCGTAGTTGAACCGCGCCCTGCGGTTGTCGGCGACGATCTTGTGCGGCCGTTCCTTCTTTTCCGCCATATCGTGGTCTTCAATCCTTGGTCTTAAATCGGCTTAGCCAATATAGTCATTTAGAGCCCAAGCGGGGCGGCGTCAAAAAATTGGATGCTAATTCACATCGCGATCCTGGCCAACCTCTGCATGGCCTTCTCGTCAGTTCGCCCGCATGACGCCCTGGGTGCAGGCATTGAGCGCGAAACACGATTGCAATGCCGTTCTCAGCTCCGGTGAAACACGCCCGTCCAGGGGAACCTCCGGGAAGTTGTTGTGGCGCAGGAAAAGCTGGGCCTTTAGTACTGTCCTCTTGCCACCTTGGGCGATCGCGGCGCTCATGTCGGTCGCGGCGTCGGCAAAGCGTTTGGCGCGGACCAGGATTTTCGCCCGTTCCATCAGGGGCGCCCCCAGTTGATCGCCAGAGATGGCGTAAGGTGCTTTCTCTGCGCCGACCGGTCCGAGGAGGGTATCGTAGTCGCGAAGCGCAGCCTCATCGTCGCCGGCGGCTTCAAAAGCGGCAGCACGGGCCGTGACAAGGTCCACACGACCCGGGTTAAGCTCCAGAGCGGTCGTATAGTCGGCGACGGCGTCCCGCGGCCGGCCGCGCATGAGGTTCGCCTGGGCCCGCAACGGCAGATAGTCGAAGGCCGGCTGTTTGCCGGATAGCAAAAAATTCAAATCCATCATGGCGTCGTCGGGATGCCTAAACTCCACCAACAGGCGCGCACGCTGGCCGCGCGCGTACCGATGCGCCGGGTCTTTGGTCGCGATATCGTTGAATTCCTTGAATGCCTCGAAAGGCGCACGCCAGTCCAGGATCGCGGCGTTGGTGGCCCTGAAATCGAGGTCCTCCGGGGCGAGCGCAAGTGCCGCGGCAATTTCCTTCTGAGCTCGCGGCACGTCGGCATTTGCGGCGGCAATCCGCGCCGCGAGATGATGCGCCTCCGCCCAGTCGGGAAGCAGATCGAGCGCGATATCGGTTTCCGACGCCGCTTTTTCGAAGTCCTGCATATCGATGAAGAACAGCGCCCGCTGACGGTGCGACTCGGCGCGAACCAGATTGTCGCCGCTGTCCGACACCGCGGGTTCCGGACACGGCGCACCTTTACCGGTTCGATTGGCGATCAGGCAGGGATTTACTTGCAATATCACGGGGCCCGCACCGGGCGCCGGCTCCGCGGCCCGTGCATCGGGAACGCCGGCGAACAGGATGACCGCCAACGACGCCGCCCTAAAGAGACTCGGGATCGTCATGGGCACCTCTCATCAAGCATGCAGGCGCGCATCGCGTCCTGCACGAGCGGGTTCTAATGAAGTTGAGATCAGCGTGTCATAGGTAACGACTTGCGACTCCGACATTTCGGGCCCTTGCAGGGCAAGCATGACGTCCGCTTCATGCAAGGCTTCGTCGTTGCGACCGGCCGCGACAAGGACTTTGTATCGATTGAAATGAAACTGCGGATCGCCTGGCGCAATGCTTATTGCTTTATCGTAAGCAGCCAAGGCCGCATCGTATCGTCCAACGCCATGGAGCAACGCGGCCATCAAATCATAGGCGCGCGCAAAACGCGGATCGATGCCAATCGCCTTGGTGGCGAACGCCACTCCTTGGACGAGCTCTCGCCTCTGCACCGCAATCCAGCCGCTTCGGACCGGAATCTCCGGATCATGGTGGTTGAGCAACGCCGCCAATTTGAAGTCCGCCGCCGCGGCATCCAAGCGATCCAATGAGAAGAAGGCGCGGCCGCGGGTCTTGAGGGCTTCGGCTTTGGCGAGCACCGCGACGTCAGGACTGTTGGCCAGCGTCGAGCACGCATCAATCGCCGCCTGAGGCGTGTTCCGCATCACGGTGACGGAGCAATTCGCTTCCGGCTTCTCTTGAGCCTTGCTCTCGGACGCGCCGAGACACAGGCATGCCGCGAACAAAACATGTGCGAGGTTTTTGGTCATGGTAGCACTCACGTCGACGAGGCGGCGCTAATCCTATCAGGGCGCGATTGCGACCCATTGAACGGTTTGATTAGATTTATCGGAATTTCGGAAGGACAGGCCGACCTTGGGTGCATCAAGCTACCCGCGCGGAAAAGCTGTCGGATTTCTAATGCAGATGGGATCTCCGTAACCCACAATGCGGCATTCCATATTCCGACGAAAGCCGAAATTAAACGGGCGCCCCGGTCTTTGCGGACTCACGGCGGCGACCAGGACCAGAAAGCCGATAAAAGCCGTCAAACAGCCGATGGCGATGACGTCGGCGCGCTTGAGCGCGGTCCAATGTGGCGATCGCGCTGCTTTCGTTCCCTGGGGGCCGCGCTCCAGCGCCGCGGCGATCTCATGGGCGCGTTCGAAATAGGATTGCGGCACCATGACCCGCGCGCCGGTGCCGCCCGTTCCCATGGAAGGAATGTTTTGAGCGGTGAATATGTCCGCAACCATCGCCGTCACGCCCTCAGCCTCGAGGCGGCTTTGCAGCAGAAGCGCATTGGTCGGGTCGAGGAAACGCGCGACCGGCACGAAAGGGTCGCCGATCGACGTTGCCTGGACGTCCTCGTCCGGTTCCGCAATAGGCTGCGGCAAATCAAGGCCACGCCGTCGAAGCTCCGCCGTGGCCACCGATTGGGCGAGGGTCGTCAATTCGTGCGACTGGAATTGATCGCGCAATTCGTCATCGCTCAGGAGCTGAAAGTGGTCGGCGAGGCTTTGCGCCGTGACGGTCATTGCGGCCAGCTCCTGCGTCTTGCGGCGGCACCGGGACCTGGGTTGAAGATTATCCCAGCTGCATCGTTCATATGAGCGAGCGCAATCTAGCTCGGCACCGCTAATCTTTTATAGCCTCTACTTTCGAACCATTATAATCTATATTAATTACAATATAATCCTGATTGCCTCCCCGTTTGTCCGGCGATAATTTTATTAACGAACAGAAATTCTTTAGAATGCTTTCAAACAGGAACGGCGCCGCGCGCTTGCGACGGCTGTGGCTGAGTTTGCATTTGTGGACCGGCCTGAGCGTCGGCGTGCTGCTGGTGGCGCTCGGGCTTTCGGGCAGTCTGCTGGTCTGGCGCGACAGCCTGGACCGGCTCGGCAATCCGGCGCGCTATGCCGTCACGGCCGGCAACCCCGCGCTGCCGCCATCGGTCTATCTGGCGAATGCGGCGGCCGCACTCGGAAATGGGTTTGCGCCGCAGACCATCCGCTATCCCGAAGGCGATGGATCGCCGGTGGTGGTGCAGGCGCGCAACGCCGGGAACGCGGCGCAAGCGATGCGGGTCTATATGGACCCGCCGACCGGCCGGGTGCTCGACACGGCGGATTTCCGCTCCTCGCTGCTCGGGACGTTGGTCGGCTTCCACGAGAACCTGAGGATCCCCGAATACAATGGACGCTCGATCGTCGGCTGGACCGGCGTCGCGATGCTGATCTCGGCGCTGACTGGCATCTGGTTGTGGTGGCCTCGCCATGGCGCGTTCCGCCGCGGGCTGCGCTGGCGGCGCGGCCCCGGCACCGCATCGAACCTGCACCACCGACTCGGCATATTCATCGCCGTCCCACTCGCGGTGGTGTCGGTGACCGGCATCTACATCGCGTTTCCCCAGCAGGGACGCCAACTCCTGGGATCGGTGGCCGCCATGACCCCGCCGGGGCCGCGGCCGGGGTTCGCGCAGCCGCTGGCACGCCCCGCGCTTGGCGTCGACCGGGTGCTTGACATGGCGTTGAAGGCCGAGCTGGGCGCACGCCCGGCCATGATCGCGCTGCCCAGCCGTCAAGCGCCGATATGGCGAATCCAACTGGAAGGGCCGGATGCGGCGGAACTCATCACCGTGACGGTGGATGACGCGAGCACCACGCTGACAAAGTTGCCGACCCTGCCCGGAGATCAGATCGCGCAATGGGTGCGCTGGTTGCACGAGGGCAGCCATGCCGGCCTGGGGTGGCGTCTCGCGGTATTCTGCAGCGGGGTTTTTCCAGCCGTGTTCTTCGTCACCGGCCTGATGATCTGGTGGCACCGGCGCCGCCCGCGTGCCGTCATCGCACCGGCCGCGCGTGCCCCCACCATGGACGGCCGCGAGGGGACGATATTGGCGGGGCCCAACAAACTGTAGCGAATGACTCGAGGCACCTTTGGAAGTGCCTCGTGATCAACGTCCGCTTCGATATTTTTCAGCACGCGATGACTGGCTGGTTAGGCCCGCCCCTTGTGCCGAGCGATGAGTTGATCGGCAACGTCGTTCAAGTCATTGCCGACAATCCGAGGCTGAGGACCGACCCCTAGAACATCGTTGCCGATACGCTTGATCAACGCCCCCTCCCAGCCCGCCGCGACAGCACCGAGGGTGTCCCAGGTGTGGCAGGCGATAAGACAGAAATCGGAGGGCGCAGCCGCAAGCTCCCTCTCGACGTAGGCATAAGCCTGGCGCGACGGCTTGTGATGCTTCACGCCGTCGGCACTGAATCGTCGCTCAAAGAGGTCGACAATACCGCCGTGCTCAAGCTGGCGGGTTTGAACCTCCAGCAGATTGTCCGTGAGCGTGAAGAGCCGGAAACCTGCATCTCGCAGCTTGCGCAGCGCGGCTGGAACCTCACGGTGGGGCGGCATCGTGGAAAACTTTTCCGTGAGCTCACTCTTATCCTTGTCGTCAATCTTGATGCCACGCGTGTCCGCCAGCATTTTCATCACAGCCGAACCGATATCGGTGAACGGGACATAGGAGCCGGCCACGGTCAGCGCGGCGGAATACAGGATCAAGTTGGCGAACCATAGCCGCATGACGCTCTTGTCACCGAAGATGCGCTCGAAGGTTGGCTCCATCGTTTCAAGATCGAGAAGCGTTTCGTTGATGTCGAAGACGATCAAGGGAAGCGTGGCCATGTTAAGAGGCTCCTGTTTGTTGCGCCTGGTCTGGAGTTCGTCAGCCTGTCAGTGCTTGTTCTTGAGCCGGCTGCGGTGCGCGGCCTGTTTGGCGCGGTTGCCGCAGATCGCCATGCTGCACCATCTCCTCGCCC
>Ga0116129_1001943_pt1 | contig 10879 bp, 11 predicted proteins | sample June2015DPH_17_2_FD_89732 | JGI IMG/M metagenome (GOLD analysis project Ga0116129, IMG submission 89732) | Peatland microbial communities from SPRUCE experiment site at the Marcell Experimental Forest, Minnesota, USA - June2015DPH_17_10 | ecosystem: Environmental > Terrestrial > Soil > Wetlands...
CGATCATCGGCGAGCGTATGCCCATCCAAGAGGCAAGTGAAGCGCTCCAGAAGTTGGTGGCAGGGCACGTGCACGGAAAGATCGTGCTGACCGTCTCCGGCTCGTGAGCTCGGCGGCCAACAGAACACCAACCGGACTAGCCCAACGACGCCAGCGCGCGAACTAGCTGGTCGACTTCGGCCGTCGTCGAGTAATGCGCCAGCCCGACGCTAATGGCGCCGCCAATGTCATTGGCGCCCAGCACGTCGAGCACGCGTGAACTCTCGTCGGCAATCGCCAGAATTCCGTTGTCCGCCAAGCGCTGCACCACCCGTTCGGCCGGCACCTTGTGCAGTGCGAAACTGACCACCGGTATCCGCACCTCCGGACGACCGAGCAGCATCACCAACGGCAACGACCGCAGCGACAACATCAGGTAGTCAAAGATCCGGTTCAGATAAGACGCGGCGGATTGCATCGACAGGGAGAGACGTTCGCGTCGGCTGCCGCGAGCGGACTCGTCGAGTGCCGCGAGGTACTCGACGCTGGCAACCACGCCGGCCAGCAGACCGAACTGGTGCAAGCCAACCTCGAGGCGCGCGGGACCGGTGGCGTGAGGATCCGTCGAAACCGAGCTGAAGGAGTTGATCAACGCCGGATCACGAAACACCATCGCCCCGATCGGCGGACCGCCCCACCCGACGGCGTTGACTGCCACCACGTCGACATCGGTTTCTTTTAGGTCGAGCAGTCGGTAAGGCGCAGCTGCGGAATGGTCGACCACAACCAGCCCGCCGACGTCGTGAATCAGCTTGGTCATCGGCCGCAGATCGGTGACCGTCCCCAGCGTCCCCGACGCGGATGTGACGGCGACCAGCCGGGTCGGCTTGCCGATCAGGCTCTCCCACTGCCATGTCGGCAGTTCACCGGTCTCGATGTCGACCTCGGCCCACTTCACCTTGGCGCCGTAGCGGTGCGCTGCACGCAGCCATGGGGCGATGTTCGCCTCGTCGTCGAGGCGGCTGACGATCACCTCATATCCCAGGCCGGCACGCGAGGACGAGGCTTCGGCGAGCGACGACAACAGGATCGCGCGATCAGCGCCCAGCACGACGCCCACCGGGTCGGCGTTGAACAGGTCGGCCACGGCGGCACGTGCGGCCTCCAGCACGGCAGCGCTGCGCTGGGCCGACGGGTGCGCCCCCGCTGTGGTGGCGCTAGACCTACGGAAAGCCGTCGACACTGTGGTCGCCACGGAATCGGGAATCAGCATCCCGGACGGCGCATCGAAGTGCACCCATCCGTCACCCAACGACGGATGCAGTCCGCGCACCCGGGCGACGTCATAAGCCATGCCAGCCACCTTAGAACTTCCGCTATGTCGCGAAATTGTGACGGTAACGGGTGCCCAGAAACATCCAAGCCGTGCCAGCCAATCGGAGGCTTCGCGAGCCAGGTCACCCGGCCAGCCATACTAGTCGAGTGGGGCTCTGGTTCGGAACGCTGATCGCCTTGCTGTTGCTGATCGTGCCGGGGGCAATCCTCGCACGTATCGCACAGCTAACGTGGCCGATCACCATCGCCGTTGGCCCCGCACTGACATTCGGCGTAGTGGCGCTGGCGATAATCCCGTTCGGGGCCATCGGAATCCCTTGGAACGGTTGGACTGCGCTGGCCACGCTGGTCGCGGTAGGCCTGCTGATCGCAAGTTTGCAGCTGCTGCTCGCCCGCTACCGCGACACCGAGGCTGAAGCCCGAGCGGTGAGTCGTTGGCCCGCGCTGACGATTGCGGCCGGTGTGCTGCTCGGTGCCCTGCTGATCATGTGGGCGGCCTATCGCGGGCTCACCCACTGGCAGTCCGTACCCAGCACCTGGGACGCGGTCTGGCACGCCAACACCGTGCGGTTCATCCTCGACACCGGCCAGTCCTCGTCGACGCACATGGGTGAGCTTCGCAATGTCGAGACGCACCAAGCGCTGTACTACCCGTCCGTGTTCCACGGCCTGGTGGCGGTCTTCTGTCAGATCACCGGGGCGGCACCCACCACCGGTTACACCCTGTGTTCGGTGGCGGCATCGGTGTGGTTGTTTCCAGCCAGCGCGGCCATGCTCACCTGGCGCCTGCTGCGCCCTATCACAACGTCCGCTATGCCGGTCACCTCAGAGTGGTGCGCCGCGGGCGCGGCGGCCACCGCAGCGGCGCTGTCGGCTTCGTTCACCTCGGTGCCCTACGTCGAATTCGGCGTCGCGGCGATGCCCAACTTGGCGGCCTACGGGGTCGCGGTGCCGACGTTTGTTTTGATCACCTCGACGTTGCGGCACCGCGACCGCATCCCGGTGGCGGTGCTGGCACTGGTCGGCATTTTGTCTGTGCACCTCACCGGCGGGTTCATCGTCATACTGTTCCTGTTGGCCTGGTGGCTGTTGGACGCGTGGTGGCATCCGGTGCGCGGCCGGCTCGCCGACCTGCTGAGCCTGGCCGCGGTGGTAGTGCCGACCGCGCTGATTTTGGCGCCGCAGTTCATCGGCGTGCTCAAGCAGGCTGACATCATCGCCGGGCATGCATTCCCCAGCTTCAAGAGCGTCAAGCAGGGTGTTATCGACGCACTGCTCCTGCACACCCGCCATCTCAACGATTTCCCGACCCAATACGGCCTGGACGTGCTGGTCGCCATCGGCATGGCGATCCTGTTGCACAAGAAAATCTGGTGGCCACCGGCGGTCTGGCTGGTGCTGACCGTGGCGACCATCTACTCGGGTGCGCCGTTTCGCGGCCCGCTCGGCGCTGCCGTCGAAGAGTTCAGCCAGTTCTTCTACAACGATCCTCGGCGGCTCACGGCAGTGGTGACGATGCTGGTGACACCGATGGCAGGCATCGCTTTGTTCGCGATGGTCATGCTTGTGGTCGCCGGCGCCAAACGAGTCACCGAGCGATACAAACAGTCCCCCGCAAGCGGGAGGTACCCCCAGCCCGCGCCGGTCTGGGTCGCGACCGCGGCGGTGCTACTGGTGGTGGCCACCGTGCTCACTGGCCGGCACTACTTGTATCGACACCTGGTCCTGTTCGGCGACAAATACGACTCGGTGATGATCGACGAGCGAGACCTCATGGCCATGGCCTATCTGGCAAAACTGCCGGGCGCACACGACACCCTGATCGGAAACGCCAACACCGACGGCACCGCGTGGGTGTACGCGGTGGCCGACCTGCACCCACTGTGGACCCACTACGACTACCCACAGCAGATGGGCCCGGGCCCCTACCGATTCATCTTCTGGAGCTCCGCCCGCAAGGGCGATTCGGATCCGCGGGTAGTCGAGGCGATCAAAGCACTCAATATCCGCTACATCTACACCAGCACACCCACGGTTAGAGGGTTCCACGTGCCCGACGGGCTAGTCTCGCTGGAGAAATCGAAGTCGTGGGAGCTGATCTACGACAACGGTGGGGCCAAAATCTACGAGTGGCGTGGAAATGCCCCAGCGACCCACTCTTAAATGCACAAGAGGATGGTGACCGGATTTGACCAACAGCAATGATGCAGACGGCATCGAGATCATCGGCGGCGTCGATCCGCGGATCATGGCGATACACGCGGCGGTAGACGACGTGGACTCCGACGGGCCCTCCCTGACCGACCTGGTCGAACAGCCCGCCAAGGTGATGCGAATCGGCACCATGATCAAGCAACTGCTCGAAGAAGTGCGCGCCGCGCCGCTCGACGAAGCCAGCCGCAAACGGCTGCGTGAGATCTACGACACCAGCATCCGGGAGCTCGAACAGGGTCTGGCACCAGAACTTCGCGAGGAACTAGATCGCCTCACCCTGCCGTTCGACGAGGACGCCGCGCCGTCGGAGGCCGAGTTGCGCATCGCGCAAGCCCAGCTCGTCGGCTGGCTGGAAGGTCTTTTCCACGGCATCCAGACCGCGTTGTTCGCCCAGCAGATGGCCGCCCGCGCGCAGTTAGAGCAGATACGCCAGGGCGCGCTACCCCCGGGGATCGGTCGTTCGGGCCACCCCGGGCCCGGACACTCGGGCACCGGGCAATACCTGTAAGCGGGCACGGTGTCTGGTCCTCATATCGAGACACGCGACGCGTGGGTGGAATTTCCGATCTTCGACGCCAAGTCGCGTTCCTTGAAGAAGGCTGTCCTGGGCAAGGCGGGCGGCACCATTGGGCGCAACAACTCCAACGTGGTCGTCGTCGAGGCGTTGCGGGACATCACGTTGTCGTTTGAGTTAGGCGACCGGGTCGGTCTAGTCGGCCACAACGGGGCCGGTAAATCGACTCTGCTGCGCCTACTTTCGGGTATCTACGAGCCCACCCGGGGATCGGCGACGGTCACTGGCCGGGTGGCGCCGGTGTTTGATCTTGGGATCGGCATGGATCCCGAGATCTCCGGCTACGAGAACATCATCATCCGCGGCCTGTTCCTGGGGCAGACTCGAAAGCAGATGCTGGCCAAGGTGGACGAGATCGCCGAGTTCACCGAACTGGGTGACTACCTGTCGATGCCGCTGCGCACGTACTCCACCGGAATGCGGGTCCGACTGGCGATGGGCGTGGTCACCAGCATCGACCCCGAGATCCTTTTGCTCGATGAAGGTATCGGCGCCGTGGACGCCGACTTCTTGAAGAAGGCGCAATCGCGACTGCAGGGCCTGGTGGAACGTTCCGGAATCCTGGTTTTCGCAAGCCATTCCAACGAATTCCTGGCCCGGCTGTGCAAGACAGCGATCTGGATCGACCACGGAGTGATCCGGCTCAGCGGCAGCATCGAAGACGTGGTACGCGCTTATGAGGGTGAGGACGCGGCCCGGCACGTGCGCGAGGTACTGGCCGAGACCGCCGCCTATCAGGCCCTCGCACAACAAGCCTCTGGAACTTCTACGGATGAGTGAATCCGTCTTCGCTGTAGTGGTCACCCACCGGCGCCCCGATGAGCTGACCAAGTCGCTGGATGTGCTCAGCACCCAGACCCGCCTGCCTGATCATCTCATCGTTGTCGACAACGATGGCCCCGGGGATAGCCGGGTTCGCGATCTGGTGGCCGGACAACCGATCTCCAGCACCTACCTGAGTTCACGCCGAAACCTGGGCGGCGCAGGCGGTTTCGCGCTCGGCATGTTGCACGCGCTGGCACAGGGCGCCGATTGGCTGTGGCTGGCCGACGACGATGGGCGCCCGCAGGACAGCCAGGTACTGGCGACCCTACTGGCCTGTGCCGAGAAGTACGGCCTGGCCGAGGTATCGCCGATGGTATGCAATATGGACGACCCGCAGCGGCTGGCGTTTCCGTTGCGCCGTGGCCTGGTATGGCGCAGGCGTGCAAGCGAATTGCGTACCGAAGAAGGGCAGGATCTGCTACGCGGGATCGCGTCGCTGTTCAACGGTGCGCTGTTTCGCGCGTCCACCCTGGACGCGGTCGGTGTCCCGGACATGCGGCTGTTCATCCGCGGCGACGAGGTCGAATTGCACCGCCGGCTGGTTCGGTCCGGGCTGGCGTTCGGAACCTGCCTGGAAGCGGTCTACCTCCATCCCTGCGGATCCGATGAGTTCCGGCCGATTCTGGGCGGCCGGATGCACACTCAGTATCCCGACGACCCCATCAAGCGGTTCTTCACCTACCGCAACCGCGGCTACCTGCTGTCGCAACCTGGCCTTCGTAAGCTGCTGGCCCAGGAGTGGCTGCGGTTCGGCTGGTTCTTCTTGGTGACCCGCCGTGACTCTAAGGGACTGATGGAGTGGATTCGCTTGCGCCGCTTGGGACGTCGTGAGCAATTCGGCAAGCCTGACGCTGGAGGATCCTCATGACGTTCATCGACGCGGCGGCTCAGTCGCGGACATTCGCCCGGGCCAGGGGGGATCTGACCGACGGCTTCCGTCGCCGCGAGCTCTGGCTGCACCTTGGCTGGCAGGACATCAAACAGCGCTATCGCCGCTCGGTGCTGGGACCGTTCTGGATCACCATCGCCACCGGAACCACCGCGGTGGCGATGGGCGGCCTGTATTCCAAGCTATTTCACCTCGACCTGTCTGTGCACCTGCCCTACGTCACGCTCGGGCTGATCATCTGGAACCTGATCAACGCCGCGATCCTCGAGGGTGCCGACGTGTTCGTCGCCAACGAGGGACTGATCAAACAATTGCCGACGCCGTTGAGTGTGCACGTCTATCGCCTGGTGTGGCGACAGATGATTTTGTTCGCGCACAACATCGTCATCTATCTCGTCGTCGCGATCATCTTCCCCAAGCCGTGGTCGTGGGCCGACCTGTCGGTCATTCCGGCGCTGGCGTTGATCGTCCTGAATTGCATATGGGTATCACTGTGTTTCGGCATCCTGGCGACTCGCTACCGAGACATCGGTCCGCTGCTGTTTTCGGTCGTGCAGTTGCTGTTCTTCATGACGCCGATCATCTGGAATGACGACACGCTGCGCCAGCAGGGTGCGGGACGGTGGGCGAGCATCGTCGAACTCAACCCGCTGCTGCACTATCTGGATATCGTGCGGGCGCCGTTGCTGGGCGGCCACCAGGAGCTGCGGCACTGGGTGGTGGTGGTGACGCTGACGGTCGTCGGCTGGTTGCTGGCGGCGTTCGCGATGCGGCAATTCCGCGCCCGGGTTCCGTATTGGGTGTAGTCAGCCCCGCCGAAGGAGGATTATGCGATCGTGAGCAAACCCCCGGTAATCGGCTGCGTGGGCACGCTGATCGTGGCAACCCGCGGCGACCGCGGCGCCGGCGAGGTGTTGGTGACCCTGCGGGGGTCCAAGGAAACCTTCCTCGCATGGTCTGACGAACCATTGCTGAAAGGCACCAAGGTGCTGGTGGTTGAGGTTCGGGGCGCGAGAACGGTGGTCGTCGAGCCCTGGACCGTCGACTGACGACCGAAAATCCCTGATACGCAACAACAAAACTGCAAGGAGTCCAACAATGCTCGGTTACAAGGTGCCTGCTCCGGACGAGGCGATGCTGATCTCCGGCGGCCGAGTCCGGAGCGACGTCCCTTTCCGTGTCGTGACCGGCCACGGCGCCTTCGTCCTGCCGGTCTTCCGTAAAGTTCGATTCCTGACGATGGCGATGTGTGAGTCCGAGGTCGCCGAAAAGTGCGTCACTCAGCAAGGCATCACCCTAAACGTCCGCGCGGTGATCGCCTTCAAGGTCGGCAACGACACCGAGAGCATCATCAGCGCCGCGCAGCGGTTCCTGTCAGACCAGGACCAGATGGCGATACTCACCGGCCGGATCTTCGCCGGTCACCTGCGTTCGATCATCGGCTCGATGACCGTCGAGCAGATCATCCGGGAACGTCAGAAGCTGGCCACCGAGGTGCTCGACGGGTCCAAGGAGGAGATGGCACGGATCGGCCTCCATGTCGACGCCTTGCAGATCCAGTCCATCGACGACGACGGGTTGGGCTACATCAACGCGATGTCCGCGCCGCACAACGCGGCTATCCAGCAGCAGGCGCAGATCGCGCAGGCGCAAGCCAACCAAGCGGCCGCCGAAGCCGAGCAGGAGTCACAACGCAATCAGGCAGAGTTCGCCCGCAAGACCGCGGTCGTCAGGGCGCAATACAAGGCCGAGGTCGACAAGGCTCAGGCACAAGCCGCCCAGGCCGGCCCACTGGCCGAAGCTCAGGCCCAGCGCGAAGTGCTGCAGATGCGAACAGAACTGGCCGAACGCGCCGGCGAACTACGCCAGCAGGAACTGGTCGCCGAGGTAGTCAAACCGGCGGAGGCGGAGGCCGAACGCGTACGGATCATGGCTGTCGCCGACGCAGAGAAGATGAAGATCCAGGCCGAGGCGGCGGCGTCACACAACCGGGTGGCGTTGGACAAAATGCTCATCGACCAGCTACCGCAAATCGTCGAGAAGGCCGCGCTGGGGCTCTCCAGCGCAAATCTCACGGTCCTCAATGGCGCCGAAGGGCTCGGCCAGGTGGCCGCGGGGCTGGTCTCGCAGGGTGTGGCCATCTTCGACGCGCTGCGCGGCGGGATCATCGACTATGACGACGACGACGCCGCGCCGCCGCGCGCCGGGCACCCCGAGTCGACCCGGCAGCAGACCCGCTAGCGACGCGAAAGATGATGCATGTCAATGCGACTGGTGCGATACATCACCGGTTGCGCCAGAGCGCGGCGGGCAAGCGAGGATAGAACCGCCACCGATTGGGTATGCATCTGTTCAACAACTGAAAATGCTTGTCGAATACAGGTGGCGGCTGCCTCGTGGTGGTGCAACACTGAAGCACCACGAATGCCGGCAGCTGAGTAATCAGGCAACCCAAAATGCGAGTCAGGGCGCACCGCGATATCGCGGCCGCGCCGCGAAAGGTCGACGGACGTGAGCGAAGAAGTTCAATCAGTGGCGGATGCGGCGCGGGAAAACCTCGCCGCGGAGGTGACTCGTCTGCGGCAGCGGCGCGATCTCCTGGAGATCGAGGTCAAGAACGACCGCGGTATGGTCAGCGATCACGCAGACGCCGCCGAGGCAATACAGCGCGCTGATGAACTGGTCGTCCTCAATGACCGGATCAACGAGCTGGACCGGCGGTTGCGAACCGAACCGTCGTACTCCGACGAGTCGGAAGCGCTGCCGGGCGGTACCGAGGTGACGCTGCGGTTCCCCGACGGTGAAGTCGTCACGATGCATGTGATTTCCATCGTCGAAGAGACTCCGTTTGGCCGCGAAGCCGAGACGTTGACCGCTCGCAGTCCGTTGGCGCAGGCCCTGGCCGGTCATCAACCGGGGGATACGGTGACCTATTCGACGCCGCAAGGCCAAAATCGGGTCGAGTTGGTCGCAGTGAAGTTGCCCACTTAACAAGTTTTACTGAAGCCGCCTGAGGACCCGACAGCCCCGTTAGGATCCCCAAATGTTCCCGCCAGAGTCCCGGGCTGAGCAGAGCCAGCAAATGAACCTGACGACGCAGGCAGGGCGTTTCGTCGTCACCGGCGGCCTGGCGGCGATCGTCGACTTCAGCGTCTATGTGACGCTCTACAAAGTAGTGGGCCTGCAGGTTGACCTGTCGAAATTGATCAGCGTCATCGTCGGCACCATCACCGCCTACCTGATCAACCGCCGATGGACATTTCAGGCGCCACCAAGCACCGCCCGGTTCGCCGCGGTCATGGCTCTTTACGCAGTTACCTTCGCCGTGCAGGTCGGAGTCAATCATCTTTGCCTTTGGCTTTTGCACTACCGGCAGTGGGCGATACCCGTTGCATTCGTGATCGCGCAGGGCATTGCCACGGTGATCAATTTCATCGTGCAGCGAGCCGTAATCTTCCGCATGCACTGAGCCGAGCCACCCAGGCGGTACCCTCTTTGACGATGTCGAGCACCCCCGAGCCCACCACGGCTTCCACCACAGCCACCCGCCTGACCGGGTGGGCCCGCACCGCGCCGTCGGTGGCAGACGTGCTGCGCACCCCCGACCCCGAGGTGATCGCCAAGGCGGTGGCCCGGGTGGCCGATGGTGGCGGCAGAGGGGTCATCGCGCGCGGGATGGGCCGGTCGTATGGCGACAACGCGCAAAACGGCGGCGGGCTGGTCATCGACATGAACCGGCTGAATAGCATCCACTCCATCAGCGCCGACACCAAGCTGGCCGACCTCGACGCCGGGGTCAACCTCGACCAGCTGATGAAGGCGGCCCTGCCGTTCGGACTCTGGGTTCCGGTGCTGCCGGGAACCCGGCAAGTCACCATCGGCGGCGCGATCGCCTGCGACATCCACGGCAAGAACCATCACAGCGCGGGCAGCTTCGGCGACCATGTCCGCAGCATGGACCTGCTGACCGCGGATGGCGAGATTCGCCACCTCACACCGGCCGGCGAGGAGTCCGAACTGTTCTGGGCCACGGTCGGTGGCAACGGCCTCACCGGGATCATCCTGCGGGCCACCATTGCGATGACGCCCACCGAGACGGCCTACTTCATCGCCGACGGCGACGTCACCGCCAGCCTCGACGAGACCATCGCCTTGCACAGCGATGGCAGCGAAGCTAACTACACCTATTCCAGTGCCTGGTTCGACACGATCAGCGCACCTCCGAAGCTGGGCCGCGCGGCGGTATCCCGTGGCTCCCTGGCCACCCTCGACCAGTTGCCCGCCAAGCTGCGCCGCAACCCGCTGAAATTCGATGCTCCACAACTACTTACGGTGCCCGACATTTTCCCGAACGGGCTGGCCAACAAGTACACCTTCGCGCCGATCGGCGAACTGTGGTACCGCAAATCCGGAACCTACCGGGGCAAGATCCAGAACCTGACGCAGTTCTACCACCCGCTGGACATGTTCGGCGAATGGAATCGCTTCTACGGCTCAGCGGGCTTCGGCCAGTATCAATTCGTCGTTCCCACCAATGCTGTCGAGGAATTCAAGGGCATCATCCGCGACATCCAGAAGTCGGGGCACTATTCGTTTCTCAACGTGTTCAAACTATTCGGCCCGGGCAATCAGGCGCCACTGAGTTTCCCGATTCCGGGCTGGAACGTCTGCGTGGACTTCCCAATCAAGCCCGGGCTCAATGAGTTCCTCAACGAACTCGACCGCCGGGTGCAGGAATTCGGCGGGCGGGTCTATACCGCCAAGGACAACCGCACCACGGCCGACACCTTTCACGCCATGTATCCGCGCATCGACGAGTGGATCGCCGTGCGCCGCAAGGTCGACCCCTCGCGGGTGTTCGCCTCCGACATGGCCCGACGTTTGGAGTTGCTCTAAATGGTGCTCGACGCGGTAGGAAACCCGCAAACCGTGCTGCTGCTCGGCGGCACGTCCGAGATCGGGCTGGCGATCTGCGAGCGTTACCTGAAAAACGCGCACGCCCGTATCTTGCTGGCCGCCATGCCCGACGACCCGGGCCGCGACGACGCCGTAGCGCAGATGAA
>Ga0116129_1001944_pt1 | contig 10875 bp, 9 predicted proteins | sample June2015DPH_17_2_FD_89732 | JGI IMG/M metagenome (GOLD analysis project Ga0116129, IMG submission 89732) | Peatland microbial communities from SPRUCE experiment site at the Marcell Experimental Forest, Minnesota, USA - June2015DPH_17_10 | ecosystem: Environmental > Terrestrial > Soil > Wetlands >...
GCTGCTTGCTTGCCCTACAGGCTGTTGATGATGTCGCGGACCAGCGCCGCGGTCTCGCTCGGGGTCTTGCCGACGCGGACGCCGGCCTTCTCCAGGGCTTCCTTCTTGGCCTGGGCGGTGCCGGCCGAACCGGAGATGATCGCGCCGGCGTGGCCCATGGTCTTGCCCTCCGGCGCGGTGAACCCGGCCACATACGCGACGACCGGCTTGGTCACGTTCTTCTCGATGAAGGCAGCCGCCCGCTCCTCGGCGTCGCCGCCGATCTCGCCGATCATCACGATGATCTTGGTGTCCGGGTCCTTCTCGAACGCCTCGATGGCGTCGATGTGGGTGGTGCCGATGACCGGGTCGCCGCCGATCCCGATGGATGTCGAGAACCCGAAATCGCGTAGCTCGTACATCATCTGGTAGGTCAGCGTGCCGGACTTGGACACCAACCCGACTGGGCCCGGGCCACTGATGTTGGCCGGGGTGATACCCACCAACGCTTGCCCCGGGGTGATGATGCCCGGGCAATTCGGCCCGATGATGCGGGTCTTGCCGCCCTTGTCGAGGTTGTAGGCCCACGCATATGCGCTGTCCTGCACCGGGATTCCTTCGGTGATGACCACCAGCAACGGGATCTCGGCGTCGATGGCCTCGATGATCGCGTCCTTGGCATACACGGGCGGCACGAAGATGATCGAGACGTCGGCGCCGGTCTTCTCGATGGCCTCGACGACGGTGCCGAATACCGGCAACTCGATGGGATTGTCGTTGACATCCTTGTGCGCAACGGTGGTGCCGGCCTTGCGGGCGTTGACGCCACCGATGATCTGGGTGCCGGCCTTGAGCATCCGCGCTGTGTGCTTGGTGGCCTCAGCGCCGGTGATGCCCTGGACGACGACCTTGTTTTCTGCGGTCAGAAATATAGCCATGGGTCATTGATTCCTTTCGCTCAGGCGCTTGCCAGTTCGGCGGCCTTGTCGGCGGCCTCGTCCATCGTGGGCACCACCGTCACCAGCGGGTGGTCGGCCTCGGCCAGGATGCGCCGGCCCTCGTCGACGTTGTTGCCGTCCAAGCGCACCACCAGCGGCTTGTTGGCATCTGCGCCAAGGATTTCCAGTGCCTTGACGATCCCGGTGGCTACGGCGTCACAGGCGGTGATGCCGCCGAACACGTTGACGAACACGCTCTTGACCTGCCCGTCCCCCAAAACCACGTCCAGGCCGGCGGTCATCACCTCAGCCGACGCACCACCGCCGATGTCCAGGAAGTTGGCCGGCTTGACCCCGCCGTGCTTCTCACCGGCGTAGGCCACGACGTCGAGAGTCGACATCACCAGACCCGCGCCGTTGCCGATGATGCCGACCTGGCCGTCGAGCTTGACGTAGTTGAGGTCGTGCTCCTTGGCCTTCAACTCCAGCGGATCGGTGGCATCGCGATCTTCGAACTCCACGTGGCCGGGCTGACGGAAGTCGGCGTTGGCATCCAGGGTGACCTTCCCGTCCAGCGCCAGGATCCGGTTGTCGGGAGTACGCACCAGCGGGTTGACCTCAACCAGGGTCGCGTCCTCGCCGACGAAGAGCTCCCACAGCTTGGAAATGGTGACCGCGGCGGCGTCCAGCACCTCGGCCGGCAAGTGGCCCTGCTCGGCGATGGAACGCGCAAACGCCAGATCGACACCCTGGACGGCGTCCACCGGCACCTTGGCGAGCCGGTCGGGTTTCGTGGCGGCCACTTCCTCGATCTCCATGCCGCCCTCTACCGAGCACATCGCGAGATAGGTGCGGTTGGATCGGTCGAGCAGGAAGGAGATGTAGTACTCCTCGGCGATGTCGCTGGCCTCGGCGACCAGCAGTTTTTTCACGACGTGGCCCTTGATGTCCAGTCCGAGGATGTTCTTGGCGTGTTCGTAGGCGTCTTGCGGAGTGGCGGCGTATTTGACGCCACCAGCCTTGCCGCGCCCGCCGACCTTGACCTGCGCCTTGACCATCACCGGGGCACCGATCTCGGTGGCGATTTCCTTGGCGCCCTCAGTGGTGTCGGTCACACGGCCAGGCGTGGTGGGCACGCCGTGCTTGACGAACAGTTCTTTGGCTTGAAACTCGAAAAGGTCCATGGGCTCACTGTCTTCGCGTTTGCATATTGGTAGGCCTACAGGTACGCGGTGCCGCATTCGGCGACTCGCTCGGTGGAACTGTATCCACACGCCGAATTGCTGCTAACGTCGCATCCCACCGATGTGGCATAGGTCACCGAATGTTAAGCAGCCCATAACGTGATCCGGCTCACAATATTGCTGGGTTTGCGGACTGAGGTTGCCAGCTTCATCTGTTAGCGGATAACGTCTCAACGTCCAGATAACGGTATGGTCACGATACGAGGACATTTCAGGTTGTCGCAGCATCGTCTCACTCGTTCTTCTGCGCTGGCAGGAGCAGGTCGCGCCTCCCGCGATCGCTGGTTGGCGTCGAACCGCAACGAAGTAACCGAGATCCTTCCACTCGATGGCTTCGACCTCGAAGACCTGGATTTGGTCGACGACTTCGGCGACCTCGATAACCTCGACTTCAGCAACGACTCCAGCTTCGACAACGAAGCCCAAGTGCTGTTGGCTCCCGAACTGGACGATCTGGACGAGATAGACAATCTCACCCCGCTATCGCTGGAAGCCCCCACTGAGGTCCTGGCCAGGGTGACCATCCGACCCGGCACACACGGGCGTCCCGATCACCCGCTTGTCACCGACGTCGTCGGTGTGCCCCGCGCGGGCGGGCAGCACCGCAAGGAGCCGACCAGCGCGGCCAGGGGCCGCGTGCTGATCTCGGCAATGGCCGCCGGCGCGGCCGCTGCCGCGGCCCACACCGCGACCAGTCATGCCGATACCCCCAAGACCGAGACGGTGGTGACCGCCAACGCGTCGGCGCTTACGGGCGGGGCGGCCAGCGACACAATCCGCGGCGCCCAGGTGATCGCGGTCCAGCCCGCGGCGAATGCCGCGGTGCACAACGAGGAACTCGCCAACGGGATGGCGTTCGCCAACGATCGCGCCCAGCGCGAGGCCCGCCTGTCGCAACCCCTCTATGTCATGCCCACGCACGGGATCTTCACTTCGAACTTTGGGTACCGTTGGGGTGTGCTGCATGCCGGTATCGACCTCGCCAACGCGATCGGAACCCCGATATACGCGGTGTCCGACGGTGTCGTCATCGATGCCGGCCCGACCGCCGGGTACGGAATGTGGGTCAAGCTGCTCCATGCCGATGGCACGGTAACGCTGTACGGCCACATCAACTCGGCAGTGGTCAGCGTCGGCCAGCGCGTGATGGCAGGCGACCAGATAGCCACCATGGGCAACCGGGGCAATTCCACCGGCCCGCACCTACATTTCGAGGTGCTACAGGGCGGCAGCGAACGCATCGACCCCGTGCCGTGGCTGGCCAAGCGGGGCATCAACGTGGGTAGTTACACCGGTTGACCTGGTGACCGCACCGAACGACCCTGATGCCGGCGCAGATTCGCCTGAACCCACCGCGTCATCGCCGCGGATCATCCGGCGGGCGCCGACTGGACCGGTGCCCACGGTCGCTGATACCCGGACCGCGCACATAGCCCCCCACGGTTCGCCCGGCCAGCACGACACTCGTGCTGTTCCGCAGGTGCATGTGCCAAGCCCGCCGACCGACGAACCGAGTGGCCGTACAGCCGTCGCCGCCGCGGCGGTCACCATCGTCAGCGGGTGGGGCACATCGGTGGTGGCCACCGACCTGATCGCCGGCTGGTGGAGAACCGACCGCCTGTTCTGTATCGCGGTCGGATTCCTTGCCCTGGTGTTTGCGGTGGCAACCATCTCCGGAGTGATCTTGTTGCTGCAGCACCGACCTATCGGGCGCTACCTCATCGTGGCTGGGGCAGTCGTCGCGATGCTGACCTATGGCGGCGTGTTTCTGGCAGGCGCACACGTCGCGTGGATTGTGTACACCCTTTGGGTGCTCCCCGTTGCCAGCGTTGTGCTGGCGCTACACCCGCAGACCAAACGCTGGCTGCAGGGCTGATCTCACGAGCTGATCTCGCCCCGCGCCTCTCCCGTTGCTAAAGCTTGGCGACCGGGGCGTGGTTGTGCATCAGCTTCACTCGCCCTGCGCTGCCGAAGTCGATCAGCGACATCGCCGATTCGCCGACCCCGGAGACTTCCTCGACCCGGCCCAGCCCGTACTTGTCATGCGTCACCCGATCGCCGGACTGCAGCACCAGCAGCGGACGCTTGCCGGCCAGCGAGCGAGTCGGCGCCGCGCGCGGCGCGCCGAAGCGGCCGGCACCGCTCACCGGCGCACCGAACGACGGGGCGGGGGCGGTGCGCCGCCAGTCGATGAGCTCCTGCGGAATCTCGCGCAGGAAGCGGGATTCTGGATTCAGCATGGGCTGTCCCCATGAAGAACGGACGATGGCCCTGCTCACGTACAGCCGCTGACGGGCCCGGGTGATGCCGACATAGGCCAGCCGCCGTTCCTCGGAGAGTTCGGTCGGATCGTCCAGCGCCCGCATGTGCGGGAACATCCCGTCCTCCCACCCGGTGACGAATACCACCGGGAACTCCAAACCCTTCGCGGTGTGCAAGGTCATCAGCGTGACCACACCGGCACCGTGTTCGGGTATCTCGTCGGTGTCGGCGACCAGTGACACCCGCTCCAGAAACGCCGCAAGCACGCCGGTGTCCGGGACGTCTTCGTCGTCGAGTCCGCCTTCTGCATCCGAAGTCTCGTCGAGTGCGGCTGCGTTGGCCTGATCAATGCTGAATTCATGTGCGACGCTGACGAGTTCGTTGAGGTTGTCCAGCCGGGCCAACTCCTGCGGATCGGTGGAGGACTCCAGCTCTCTGCGATATCCGCTGCGCTCGAGTACCGACTCGACCAGATCACCGAGATCGTCATCGAGGCGGCCGCGCAGGTCGTCGAGCAGCTCGACGAAGCCCGCGATCGCCTTCTCGGCACGGCTGTTCAGCATCGACACTTTGCCTTCGGCCGCGGCCTGCAGCGCGTCGGCGAAGCTGGAGCCGGTGTTCTCGGCGTACACGGACACACAAGCCTCGGCCCGATCGCCGATACCACGGCGCGGAGTGTTGAGAATGCGCCGCATGCTCACCGCATCGCCGGGATTGTCCAGCACCCGCAGGTAGGCGACGATGTCGCGAATCTCCTTGCGCTCGTAAAAGCGCACTCCCCCAACGACTTTGTACGGAATCCCGGCGCGGATGAATACCTCTTCCAACGACCGCGACGAGTTGTTGGTGCGATAGAAGACCGCCACATCGTTGTAGGTGATGTCGCCGCGGTCGGCGAGCGTATCGATCTCTTCGGCCACGAACCTGGCCTCGTCGTGCTCGTTGTCGGCGACGTAGCCGACGATCAGCTCCCCTTCGCCGGCGTCGGTCCACAGCCGCTTCTCGCGCCGTCCGGAGTTGCGGGCGATCACAGAGTTGGCCGCCGACAAGATGTTTTGCGTGGAGCGGTAGTTCTGTTCCAGCAGAATAGTTTTGGCGTCCGGATAGTCGCGCTCGAAGTCCTCGATGTTACGAATCGTTGCGCCGCGGAACGCGTAGATCGACTGATCGGCGTCGCCGACGACGCACAATTCAGCCGGCGGCACATCGTCGGACGAAGCTTGGTCTTCCAGGGCGCCGCAACTGACCAATTCCCGCACCAGCACGTACTGCGCGTGGTTGGTGTCCTGGTATTCGTCGACCAGCACGTGCCGGAACCGCCGCCGGTAATACTGGGCGATCTGCGGGAAAGCCTGCAGCACCGCCACGGTCTCGCCGATGAGGTCGTCGAAGTCCAGCGCGTTCGCAGCCCGCAGCCGCCGCTGGTATTCGCCGTAGACCGAGGCGACGGTGCGCGCCAAGTCGTCGGAACCCTCCGTCAGATTGCCCACGGCTTGGCTGGGGTCGATCAGCTCGTTCTTCAGGTTGGAGATCGCGTTGGCCAACAACCGCGGCGAGTACCGCTTTATGTCCAGGCCCATATCGCGGCCGATCATCTGCAGCAGGCGCCGCGAATCGTCGGCGTCGTAGATCGAGAAGTTGGAGTTGAGGCCTTCGATCAGCGACGCCTGGTTGCGCAAAATGCGCACGCAGCTGGAGTGAAACGTGGACACCCACATGTACCGGGCCCGGGGGCCGACGAGTCGCACCACGCGTTCGCGCATCTCGGCGGCGGCCTTGTTGGTGAAGGTGATGGCCAGAATCTGACCGACCCCGACACCGCGGGCAGCGATCAGGTAGGCGATCCGCCGCGTCAGCACCGCCGTCTTACCGGAACCCGCGCCGGCGACGATCAGCAGCGGGGAACCCTCATGCACCACCGCCTGGCGCTGTTGTGGGTTAAGGCCGTCGAGCAGTTGCTCTGCTTCGGGGGCGGGCTTGGTATCGGTTGCGTGCACAGTCATGTCTGTCCAAACTTACCGCCGTCCACCGACGCCGGGTTGAGAAAGGAACCACCGCTATGTCGTGGCGACCGAGAGGCGCCGACGACTCCGACCCCGCTGCCGCCGCGAGAGCATCCCGGGGAGCGTCGAAGACAGCTGCGCAAATCGTTTTTGCGCTGGTGTGGCCATTAGTGGCACACTCGTTTGGTGCTCAACGCGCAGCGCCATCGGCGACTCTCGGCCCACGAGTGGCCCCGAGAGTGGATTGGCCGATTTTTCTACGGGTACCCGCCAGCGGTGCCCGTGGTCTAACTGCTTTCGCAGAGCCCCGTGGTCCGCTTCCGGATTCGGGGCTCGTCTCTTTTTGTGAGGCCCAAACCGGATGAGACCAGAACCCCCACATCACGAGAACGCGGAGTTAGCAGAAATGAACATTGAGATGGTCAATACGCAACAGCCGAGCAACATCGAAGCGTGGCGCGAAGAAATCGATCGGTTAGACGCCGAGATCCTCGCTGCGGTCAAACGGCGCGCAGAAGTGTCTCAAGTGATCGGCAAGGTCCGAATGGCCTCCGGCGGTACCAGGCTGGTCCACAGCCGCGAGATGAAGGTCATCGAACGTTACAGCGAGCTCGGTCCCGAAGGTAAGGATCTGGCAATGCTGCTATTGCGCTTAGGCAGAGGCCGGCTCGGCCACTAGTACCGAGGCCAATTCCCGGATAGCGGCGTCCACGCTGGGAATTCGTGGGTCTGCTTGCGCCGCTCATGGAGCCGGATGTGCCCGCGACTGCCAGGCCACCGCTAGACCTGGCTCCGTAGCACTAGACGGCACTAGGGTCGAACCATGACCTCCGTGCGAACCATCCCCGACATCACCGCCACCCCGGCCTGGGACGCCCTGCGCAGGCATCACGAACAGATCGGCGACACCGACCTACGCCAGTTCTTCGATGACGATCCCGATCGCGGTCGCGAGCTCAACGTCACGGTCGGCGACCTGTACATCGATTACAGCAAACACCGCGTCACCCGTGAGACGCTGCAACTGCTGGTCGACCTGGCCCGCACGGCCCACCTCGAAGAGCACCGCGAGGAGATGTTCTCCGGAGTACACATCAATACCTCGGAGGATCGCGCCGTACTGCACACCGCGCTGCGGCTGCCCCGCGACGCCGAGCTGATCGTCGACGGCCAAAACGTAGTGCAGGACGTACACAGCGTGCTGGACGCGATGGGTGACTTCACCGACCGGCTGCGCAACGGCGAATGGACCGGAGCCACCGGAAAACGGATCAGCACCGTCGTCAACATCGGCATTGGTGGCTCAGATCTGGGTCCGGTGATGGTCTACCAGGCATTACGCCACTACGCCGATGCCGGCATTTCGGCGCGCTTCGTCTCCAACGTCGACCCCGCCGACCTGGTCGCGACGCTTGCCGACTTAGAACCTGCCACAACGCTTTTCATCGTTGCGTCCAAGACGTTCTCCACCTTGGAGACGCTTACCAACGCGACGGCCGCGCGCCGATGGCTGACCGAAGCGCTCGGCGACAGCGCGGTTTCCAAGCATTTCGTGGCGGTCTCGACCAACAAGCGCCTGGTCGACAATTTCGGTATCAACACCGACAACATGTTCGGGTTCTGGGATTGGGTCGGCGGGCGCTACTCGGTCGATTCGGCGATCGGGCTGTCGGTGATGGCCGTGATCGGCCGGGAGGCCTTCGCTGATTTTCTGTCCGGGTTCCACATCGTCGACCAACATTTCACGACCGCCCCGCTGGAGTCCAACGCGCCTGCGCTGCTCGGCCTGATCGGCCTGTGGTACTCGAACTTTTTCGATGCCCAATCGCGCGCCGTGCTGCCGTATTCCAACGACTTGGCGCGTTTCGCGGCTTATCTGCAGCAGCTGACCATGGAATCCAACGGCAAGTCGGCGCGTGCCGACGGAACGCCGGTCACCACCGAAACCGGTGAAATCTATTGGGGCGAACCGGGAACCAACGGCCAGCACGCTTTCTACCAGTTACTGCATCAGGGTACCCGCTTGGTGCCAGCCGATTTCATCGGCTTCAGCCAACCCACCGACGATTTGCCCACCGTCGAAGGCACCGGCAGCATGCACGACTTGTTGATGAGCAATTTCTTCGCCCAGACCCAGGTACTTGCGTTCGGCAAGACCGCGCAGGAGATCGCCGCCGAAGGCACCCCCGCCGACGTGGTGCCGCATAAGGTGATGCCTGGCAACCGCCCGTCGACTTCGATTCTGGCCGGCCGGCTCACCCCGTCGGTGCTGGGCCAGCTGATCGCGCTCTACGAGCACCAGGTTTTCACCGAAGGTGTGATCTGGGGCATCGACTCGTTCGACCAATGGGGCGTGGAGCTGGGCAAGACGCAGGCCAAGGCGCTGCTTCCGGTGCTCACCGGCGACACCTCGCCCGGGCCACAATCGGATAGCTCCACCGATGCGCTGGTGCGTCGCTACCGCACCGAGAGGGGACGTACGAGCTGACGCCGGTGCGGCGACTCCTAAGCGAACCGCTTGGTCTGTGAGGGCGGCAGCACCCGCATCAGCTGCACCAGCAGCGCCCACGGCCACCGCGGCACCACGGCCCGGCCCGGCTCCCGCTCTATGGCGTCGACGAGCGCCTTGACGCCAGTTTCGTTGTCCACCATGAACATTGTGCTCGCCGACTTGGCCGTCATCTCCGACTCGATATAGCCCGGCTCCATCACCGAGATCTTGATGGGGCCTTTTGCGTATTCGGCACGCAGCGATTCACCTAACGAACGTATTCCGGCTTTGCTTGCCGCATAAGCGGCTTTGACACCCGGCACCCCTTTGGCGCCGAGTACCGACGAGATCAGTACGAGGTGGCCCGCACCGCTCTTGGTGAACATCTCCAGGGCCGTTTCGATTTGCACCAACGCGGCCACCAGGTTGGTCTCGATGGTCGCCTTGTTCGCCCACGACTTGCCCGAGCCCAGCTTGGCGCCCTTGCCGATGCCGGCGTTGACGATGATGCGGTCGATGCCGCCAAGCTCATCGCTGAGTTCGGCGAATACCTTCGGCACCTGTTCGTGGTCGTTGACGTCCAGCGCGGCGACCGCGATTTTGATGCTTGGATACTGTTGTAACAGTTCGGCTTTCAGCTCGTCGAGCCGGTCGGTGCGACGGGCGCACAGCGCCAGGTCGCGGCCCTTGGCGGCGAAGGAACGCGCCATCCCGGCGCCCAGGCCGGAACTGGCACCGGTGATGAGGATCTTCTGGCGAGTCACCCGGGCAGCATACCGACCACCCGCCCGCCGTCGGGTTGTTGGGCCGCAACGGCTCCAACGGCACAACAAAGCGTGAGATTATTTCAGCAGCCGTGACATGCGGCGATCGGCCAGCACCTTGCCGCCGGTCTGGCACGTCGGACAGTACTGAAACGACTTGTCCGCGAACGACACTTCACGCACAGTGTCGCCGCACACCGGGCAGGGCAACCCGGTCCGGGCGTGCACCCGCAGTCCCGAGCGCTTCTCCCCTTTGAGCATGGCGGCCCCTTGGCCGACGGAGCGGCTCACCGCGTCGGTCAGCACCGACACCATCGCGTCGTGCAGGGTGGTGAGCTGCTCGCCCGACAGCTTCCCGGCCGTGGCGAACGGCGAGATCTTCGCGACGTGCAGGATTTCGTCGCTGTATGCGTTGCCGATACCGGCGATCACCTTCTGGTCGGTGATGACGGTTTTGATCCGGCCGGTGTTGCCGGCCAGCAACGCGGCCAGCTGGTCCACGCTGACGCCCAGCGCATCCGGGCCCAGGGCGGCGATGCCCGGGACCTGCTTCGGGTCGTCGACCAGCCACACCGCCAGCCGCTTCTGGGTCCCGGCCTCGGTGAGGTCGAATCCCGGTGCGCTCCCCGGGGTGCCCAGGTGCACGCGCAACGCGATCGGCCCTTTGCCGGGGCGCAGCGGCGCCGCGGCGAGTTTGTCGGACCACCGCAACCAGCCCGCCCGCGACAGATGGGCGATCAAGAACAGGTTGTCAACCTGCAATCCCAGGTATTTGCCCCACCGCTGAGCTCCGGCCACGGTCTTCCCGTGCAGCGCGCTGAGAGGCGGATCGAAGGTCTTCAGCACCGACAACGCCGCGACATCGACACGGCCAACCGGCAAACCGGCCGCGTGCCGGCGCAAATGGTCGACCAGCGCTTCGATCTCGGGCAGTTCGGGCACGTCTTCAGTCTGCCGATCGCAACAGTGAGGTGTCCATCGCGCGGGGAGCCGCTGCCGCTGAAGCGCTAAGCAAACCTGAGTAAATAGGTATCCATGATCCAGCCGCGCCGCGCGCGGGCTTCGGCGCGCAACGCCATGATGCGTGTGCCGACCTCGCCGATGGTGCCTGCCACCAGCAGTTCGTCGTCGGCACCGAGGTAGGCACCCCACCAGATCCGGGTGTCCGCAGGGCAATCCTGAAACGAGCAGTCA
>Ga0116129_1001948_pt1 | contig 10860 bp, 12 predicted proteins | sample June2015DPH_17_2_FD_89732 | JGI IMG/M metagenome (GOLD analysis project Ga0116129, IMG submission 89732) | Peatland microbial communities from SPRUCE experiment site at the Marcell Experimental Forest, Minnesota, USA - June2015DPH_17_10 | ecosystem: Environmental > Terrestrial > Soil > Wetlands...
CACTACGTGGTGCGGGCCGCAGTTTCACTCACCGTCTTCTGAACGAATTCTTCGAGGCATCTTCTGTCGCGCGCTTCCCGCGAACGTCGAATGTGCGCGCTCCCACCTCCGGCGGCATCGGCTCGACTTCTGCTTTTGCCGACTTATTCGGCGGGTGCGGGCTGCTCAAGCTGTTCCCACCGGGTCGCAAGATGCTTGATCAGATCAATATTGAGGATCGACGGTTCGCCCTCTCGGACGATTGTCGCCACATCGCGCTCTTTGGGAAGCAACATCATCGCTCTCGCCACCGCGGAGCGCAGTCTCATCGTGCCGTGATTGGTCAGCGTAACAAGCTCTTCCGGGTCTAAGGCCATATTCCACGCCTGCGCTTAGGCTGGCTCCTAAGCCAGCATGCGCCCCCGAATGCCCAGCCCTAAAACTAACTAAGTAGAGTTAAAGCTTCGTTGACCTTTCGCTTGGCGGTGGTCAGATGGGAGGTCGCTCGGCGGCCAAGGCGGGTTTTTTCGCCACGAATCATCCTTATGGGCCAATCTAGCCATGCCTCGTGGGCCAAAGGGACGGTCAGGCCCGACGTTGTGTTTGTCCGGAATCGTCGCGCGTCGGGCCGCTCTTGCTGACATGTGCAGTCCGGTCTGACCTCGGCTCCCTTCTCAGCGCATCGCCGACATTGTTCGTGAGCGACGAATGAGTGCCGTGGGGTAATCAATCCATACCGCTCTTTGACGACCTCACCCGGCCGCTCATGCTCTCAAGTTTATGAGCAATACCAAGGTACAACTCTACGATCCGTTTGTAGAATTCACGCTCTTCGCTTTCCTTCGCGTAAACCGCGCGATCAAGATATTCCCCAGCGTGGCGTAGCACTTCGACGAGCTTAGCATTAGGGTCAATCATCATATTTTGTACAGTTGCCGCCACCTGCGCTCATTCGTCACAACCCGTGGAACTGAGCACTATTCACCGGTACACTCGGCGTCGGGATAATGGACATCGACGAGTTCGCGCATGCATTGGGCGTAATCTTCAGCGGCGGTGACCTTGACCGCGCCAGGGGATGGTCCGTAGAAATTTTGCTTGGGGCCGGTGGGCGGGGGCATACGTAGGGTCCTCTTCGACTCGTCCCTGCCTATTTGATCGGAACCAAGGTCATGTCGGGCCGTTGGTGCTCCCAGGGGCAACGCAAGCGTTCTAGTCGGGCAACTAGGACAATGAGGTTGCCATGAACGGCAAACAAGATACCCATATCGCAGTGGCAATATTTGCTGCCCTACTGGCAATCGCAACGATTACCTCGAACGGCAGAAGAACGACACGGCTGACGCTGAGGCGATTTGCGAAGCAGTCACCAGAGCCAATATGCGGTTTGTGACTCCAACCGGACATCGATCTCCACGCGCAAATGAGATACACTGAGGTCACGCTGCGTGTCCAATCGGACCGGGAGAGCCGGAACGATGGAGCGAAAATGTGTTCTGAGATCGGTCACTGGCGCGGTCACATGCGCCGCCGCCGCAGGAAACCTTGCCGGTCCAGCCTTTTCAGAGGTTGCGACGCTTCCTTGCTCGTGGTCAGCCGGCCCAATGGGCAGAAATGGCGGCGAACTGAGGCAGCCTATGACGAGGGTGGCGAAGCCGTATGAGCTTCGTGCCGCGCGTTTCAGCCGCTGCGAAGGGTCGCTCCGATGATGAAGACGGCCGTCATTGTCCCAGAGGAACAGCATTTCACCTTGGCGAGCTTATCGCCCGGCCGGTCGCAGAAACGGCTTGCCCTTGCGGTCGTACTCGCCTTGCTGGGCGCCTTTTTCATCTTCGCCGGGCCGCTCGCGACCATCCAGCTGGGGCAGATCGACGCGTTCGTCCCGGCCTATGCCACGGCGATGTTTGTGAGCGATTTGATCACCGCGGCCCTGCTGTTCGCCCAGTTCGCCGTCCTGCGTTCGCGTGCCCTCCTCGCAATCTCAAGTGGATATCTCTTCGCGGCGCTCATCGTGATCCCGTGGGTGCTGACCTTTCCGGGGGTGTTCACGCCAGGTGGCCTGCTTGGCGCCGGGCTGCAGAGCACGGCTTGGCTCTACATTCTGTGGCACGCCGGTCTTCCTGCGTTCGTCATCGCATATGCCCTTTTGAAGGATGCCGATCCGACCAAGCGATTGTGGGAGGGCTCAGTGGGCGCGGCCATCCTTTCGAGTGTCGCGATGACCGCAGCCGTCGTGTGCGCCGCGACAGTTCTTGTCACAGCGGGTGATGCATACTTGCCCCGCATCTCACTCGATCGGGTCCATTTTTCTACGGTCTCGCGTTATGTCGCCGGATCTCAAGTCCTGTGGAGCGTACTTGCACTCATTTTGCTCTGGATCCGCCGACGTTCGGTGCTCGATCTGTGGCTGATGGTGGTTATGTGCGCGTACGCAATAGAGCTCTATCTGGTCTCATTTCCGGGTCTGGCCCGCTTCAGCGCCGGCTGGTATGTCGGCCGGGTCTTCGGGTTTGTGTCCGGCAGCCTTGTACTCTTTGTCCTGCTGTACGAGATAACGACGATTTACGCGCGGCTGTTGCGCGCGGTCTCGGCGCAACGTCGCGAGCGCGAGGCGCGGCTGATGACCGGGGACGCGGTGTCGGCTTCGATCGCTCACGAAATCAAACAACCATTGTCGGGGATGATAACAGGTGCCGATGCGGGCTTGCGCTGGCTTGATCGCCCGACGCCCGACCTCGATGAAGCGAAGGAGGCGTTCAAACAGATCATCCATGCTGGTCATCGTGCCGGGGCGGTGATCGATGGTATTCGGGCGATCTTCAAGAAGGACGCCCGGAACAGAACTTCGCTCGACATCAACGAACTTATCAGGGAAGCCCTCGCCTTGACGCTGGGCGATTTGCAGAGGCACCGGATCCTGGTCCAAGCCGAGCCGAACGAACGGATAGCGCAGGTAAGAGGAGATCGAATCCAACTGCAGCAAGTGCTTCTGAACTTGATCACGAACGCGATCGATTCGATGGCGGCCAAGGATGGGGCGCGGGTCCTGTGCGTGGGGTCCGAGGTCGACGACCGCGGGGGCGTAGTCGTATCGGTGGCGGACACCGGAAAAGGAATCGGCTCGCAAGAGTTCGAGCGGATATTCAATCCACTGTTCACTACAAAATCCAGCGGTATGGGGATGGGTCTGTCGATCTGCCGTTCGATTATCGAGGCCCATAATGGCCGGTTGTGGGTTGCCCCGAACAAACCCGAGGGCGCCATCTTTCAGTTTAGGCTGCTCGCCGACGGTGCGACGGTCGCCGAGGGATCGTGAGCGACGAGGTGCGTTTCCGGTCGTCGGGTCCGCTCCTGCTACGTTTGCGACGTCGCCCTATGTCCGATGTTCGGTCGCTATTGGCGGGACCGGGCTGTTCTTTTCTCAACCTGTCGCGCTCTGCACAAAGTGCATCGATGTTGGTCAACATCCGATCCAGCAGTGCTTCGGCAGCGGCTGTCGGAATGTCCGCCCGTTGACCTACCACGCCGGTTCAGTTGAATGACTGCTCATGATCCTGTCCGAACTGTTTCGACCCCGCATTACCAGGCTTCGTTGACGCCGGAAGACGGCATAACCAGCGACGCCGCCGATCCTTCCTCTCTCGGCTACGATCACCTTACGGCCGTCTACGACATCTCCGCCCGGGTGGTCTATATGCCGAACGGGTCGCGGCTGGAGGCGCACTCGGGGCTTGGCAGCACGAAGGACGATCTGCGCCATGCAAGCGAACGCGGTGTCGGGTCGACCACGCTGGCCGTCTATGACCTGAGCCGAGATGGTTCACGACGGGAAAGAGTGCCACGAGCACCAGAAAAAATGCTTTTGCAGCGTCACTCATAGGCACCCCGTTACTAAAACGAGATCATCTTGCCGAGATCGGTGGCGAGTGAATCGGCATGCCCTATCGATCATACTTTCTCCGTCAGCCCCGCCCGCGATCATCTGGAGCTTAGGTCACGATCACGGAATGCTTCGCGGTTCGATCAGCTAACTGCAAAGTGGAGACACGGCTTTCGCTCTATCGCGTCGTGCTTTCCTCTCTGCACTTCGAATACAGTCTCCTTGCCATCACGCCAGAATCGGATGTCGAATCGCTGCCGCCCTAGCCGCAGATCGATCAACGTCACGTCCGGTAACCAGTCGGGTAGCGCGGGATCCACATATATCTTGCCGCGCGGGGCATCCTGTTCAAGCCCGAGCATGGCCTGCAGTAGCAAGAATGGCGTCCCTGCTGCCCAGGCCTGCGGTACATTGGCGCCGAGATATTGCACGGGGAATCCCGTCGGATCGCGCTGCAAACCGGCATAGAGTTCGGGCAATTGGTTTAGCAGGAAATGGCTTGCGGCGCCGCTGATGTCGCGCGCCAACGCTGCCGCCTCTGCGGCAAAGCCGTAGCGCCGCATGCCCATCGCTATCAGAGAGCTGTCGTGTGGCCACACAGCGCCGGTCTGGTAATTGTACGGGTTGAACGAAGGATGGTCCGATGACAGCGTGCGGATTCCCCAACCACTCGACATATCCTTCTGCATCAGTCGTTTCACAACAATGGCGGCACGTTCCGGTGCGATGATGCCCGACCACAGGCACTGCCCAACATTGGAAGCGACCGAAAGCACCTTTTTCTTGTCGCCGTCCAATGCAAAGGCATAAAACTGCGCTTTTTCGTCCCAGAATGCCTCGTTGAATTTTTTGAACAGATCGCTGGCCTTTTTACGCAGCCTATTGGCGCGTCGCTTATTACCAAGCTCATCGTAAATTTCGGCCATGCGCAGCCATGCATCATAAACGTAGCCCTGTAATTCACACAGCGCTTTAGGACCGTGGACGAGCGTGCCATCCGGATACATCACCGAATCTCCGGAATCTTTCCATGCCACGTTCTCATAACCGGCTGTTGACCTCGTCTGGTATTCCTGGAATCCGTCACCGTCCCGGTCTCCATATTTGTCGATCCAGGTAAGGCAGGCTTCGGCATTCGGCAGGTGCCGCTCGATTAGTGCGCGGTCGCCGGTTGCCCGCCACGCCGCGTGCAGCGCCACCAGATATAACGGCGTAGCATCCGCTGTGCCGTAATATGGCGTGTGCGGAATCAGCTTAAAATGCGCCAGTTCGCCGTAACGCAATTCGTGGAGGATCTTGCCGGGTTCAGCGTCGCGGTAGTCGTCGTGCTCCGTTGCCTGGTACCGTGCCAGAGCATCCAGTGTACCCGCGGCGAATTCCGGATAGACAATCATCGCCTGCAACGAAACGATCAGAGTATCGCGGCCAAACAGCGCCACGAACCACGGCAATCCGGCGGCCGGTACGAACACCATGTGATCCGTACCTTGCAACGGAAGACGCAAGGCCGCCATGTCCTGCACGCCCTGATTATAGCAGCGATAGAATTCCTCGTTGCTGGTTTTGATTTTGAGAACCGTTTGTTGCCATTTGTCCATGTTGCGGGAATGGCCCGACCTCGGGCTGGAATGGATGCACTCCTTTGAGGCTCGGATGCGCTTCGGGCCATCCACGAGGTCATAGATCAAGCAGCGGTGCCAGGCCTGACCGGGCTTTAGCGCAATGTCGAAGCTCAGGCGCCCATTAGCGTAGACCGTCGGCTTGCCGGTTCCCTCGCCAGTATGGACGATCACCTCGCGGGAAAAATCGCTGTTACGATAGGTAATCTGGAGCATTTCCCGCTTCGGAGACCACGAACTAGTGATGTGGCCACGCCGCACGATGTTGTCGCCCTTGACTTCGAAAATGTCGGCGAAATCTGCGCGGATCGCGACCTCCAGGTTGAAGCGAATTGGCTTCTGGCTATTGTTCGTGATCTCGATGTCTTCGTGCAGACCGCCATCGATATGACGGCCAATCACTAAGCCCAGCGTACGCGCCGCGACCGGCCCGTCTTCGGTCTCGAAAGCGCGGTTGGTAAGGAAGATGCGTGCCGCGTGAGGAGCAACGGCGCCGCCGTTCAGCAGATCCCAGAGTTCGCCGTTGGCAAAAATCGCCCAGGCGCTGACCACCCTGGTGTCGCGGAAATATAGTCCGCATTTGCTCGGCCAACTCACCCGGCCATCGGTTTCGGTTAGCAACACCGTCTGCCCCTGATGGATGGCGATTTGAGCTGGGCCGACCTGAACCTTGAATGACATCTGCGGCTCCTTCATCGAAAATACCTAATAATACCCAATAAAACGCGGTCGTTCGACACATCGCGATCCCTACCGTGCAGCGGGCTGCGAATGAGCGGTCATAGGTGCTCGTTCCTATTTGACGGATTGGTTTCAGGCATTAGCAACCACAAAAGAAGCACAGCGGCCAGGGCCACTGCAGCGATGCCCAGAAATCCCGCTGCGCGGCCAAGGCTCCCGGCCACGATACCTGATAGTGTGGTGCTGAGCGAAGCGCCGATCCCGGATATCATTCCGACGAATCCCTGCGCGAGATTGAATCGGCCAGTACCCGCTGTGAGGTCAGCGACTGTCAGCGCCGTGAGCACGCCCAGCATCGTTCCGCTGACTCCATCGAGTAATTGAGCGACGATGAGAATCATTGGATTGGTGGTCCAGGCGAAAATCAGCACACGGATCGGCAATGCCGCGAATCCGAGGAGCAGCAGTGGCCTGCGCCCCCACACGCTCGCCGCGCGTCCGCTCCACGGCGCCATTATTGCCACGATGACCTGGGGCACCATGATCAGCGCTGAGACGATGAGCGAGGAAAGCGCTTCCTTGCTGTAAGCGAAGGCTTCGCCGGCGAGCGGCAGCATCGACGCGTTGGCCATCTGGAATAAGAACACACAGCCGGCGAATGTGAGTAGGCCGCGATTCTTCCAAAGGCTTCGGAGCCGGACTCTCGGCGGTGCACTCGGCCCTTCGTGATCCGGAATGCACGAGGCGCGGCCGAAATGGATATCTGAAGGCTGGATGCGGCGAAGAGCAGCGAGCAACGGAAGCACCAGCGCGGCAGCGACGAAGAATATCGCGCGATACGACAGGAAATAAGCAATGAGGCCCATGAGACCGGCCGCGAATACCCCTCCGGTCGAGGCGAAGCGCTGATTACGTCCGAGTCGCTCGGCGAGCGCTGCCTGGCCAACGAGGCCAAGGCTGATGGCGGCAATCGCCAGCCCCAGGAAGCCGCCGGTGACCCCTTGGAGCACAAGAGCAACGAACACCAACGGGAAACTTGGCCAAACTGCAATAATCAACGCGCCTGCTGCAACCATACCGGCACCTAGCCCGACCGCGACTCGCTTCGATCGGATAGCATCGAGCAATGCCCCGCCAGGTAGTTGACTCAGCAATCCGGCGAATCCACCTGCCGTCAGCACAAAGCCGATGCTCTGTTGGGTCCAATTTTGCTCGGCGAGAAAGGCGGCGACGTAGGGGCCAAACCCCGACAAAGCTCCAGCGAGAAGCAGGTTAACGCCATCGAGGCCACGCAAGCTGGCGCCAGATGGCGATGGTCCAATTGCATCCGCTACTCTTGCGAAATCCGTAGCAACGACCATTTCGTTCGACTCCGCATGTTCGTCCCGCTGTAAGCCTTCTGAGCCGGCGGCAAGCCTCACAATGCCGATCACAGCTCAATAACACCAACACCGGGATTCTGTGCGGCGCCGAAAAAAAAAGGCAAAATCGCCGGGGGTTCCGTGACGTACCGTCTGTACCTCGCGTAGAGCGCAAAGCGCCGATTGACAGGACACGAACGGCCGTGACGCTGTGATTTGATTTTGGGAGTGACTGGTTTTGAATAGTGAGCACCATTGACCGCTGGCTTGAGGGCCCACGAAGTATCCTGTTACCGCAGCAAACGAGCCGTTTTCCGGTGGCAGAGAGTTCGGTAGCGCTTCCCGCCAGCGGGAATACGCCAATCAAAATGGGCTTAGTTGAAATGAGGGGCGATGAGCCGGCCCTCACAAACGCTGGGGTCGATGTAATGGCCTGACAGTATCCGCAAGCTCGGCCCCCGCAAAAGGCGCAGACACTCCTGCCTCTCGCGGGGCTCGGGCTTTCTCGCGTCGGCGGCCGGCAATGGCGCATAGATTTTCAAGATGATGGATATTGGCGGCCACAGATCGGTTGAGACCCCGCCGGGCTACGTTCGGGACGCCGAAACCGTTTAAGGATCACGCCGGGGCGGGATTACCGTAATTTTAGCGCCGGGGTCGTTTCGCTGCCGCTAGCCCTTCTGAATCGCTTTCTATTGCACGCAATATGCCCATTCGCGCGAACAGCATCGGTCCGCGATCTTCCGCGGCATCGATCAGCATATGCATCGCGAGTCGCCATTGCGGGCGGTCATAGTGCGATTTTTCTAGGCTCTTAATGAAATTGGCAGCAGCGCGAAGAGTCCGCGCTGGCGGACCCCTCGGCAAGGGAACGGGTTGGGGAAACGGACGCTCCCAAGACACTGGTCCACTCCACAACTAAGTAACCGAAAACCAATAGAATCGGCTCGGAACAGTTCCAGCATGCTGGCCCGGAAGCGAGACCATCTTGCGCCGCACCCATCGCGGATTGGTAGGGAACGGTACCAGGCCACGCTCTGGACAAAACTGCGGCGGACAACTTCCTTCGAGTCGAAGTGAGCGGGGACTTTCGATGCCGCTGGCGCGTGGCAAAATTGCCGAGGGCGATTTGTTTGGGTGAGGCCGAGAGCAGATTGGTTGAGGAGAGTGAACGGACGTTGCTTTGCATTATGTGTCGAAGCCGCGTTCTCATGTTGTTGCTCGAGCACGCGACGAATTCGATTCGGCGGCGCGATCACGTTCATACATGAGCCGACTTGGCGTTCTCTTGACCGAGATCACACAGATAGCTGCGAGCAGCGCGGGCACGGCGAAAAAGTCGAAAAGCGTTTGTGTGGTCACTTGAAGATTGATGAGGATGCCACCAACGAGCGGACCGAGGATTGAGCCAAGACGACCGATGCCCAAAGCCCGGCCAATTCCCGTCGCTCGGACGGCGGATGGGTTGGTTCAGGCCGTCGGTGAGGAGAGCGCGATTTTAGTTGGTCACGACTGGGGATCGATCATGCCAGAACTTGTCGAGGGATGAGAGATGAATCGCGACAAGAAGCTGGTCCCTGCATCGCAGGATGAACGCCTGTGCAAGCCTGGGACGGTCGGTTCCCTTGGGATGGTCTATGCCGATGTCCGGAAGATGCGGGCGACGTCGTCGCCTCAGGCCAGTCAGGAGCAGAACGGGGCATGCAAACAGGTATTCGAAGCTGTTGTCCTGCGTAAACCAGCGCGACGAGCAAGCTCGTGAGCGTCTAAGCTGCTTTTTGCCTCGTCCCTAAACCGGCACCTTTCCCGCCGTCGTTGCCTCGGTTACCTCGTTGAGGCCGCCCGTTTTTACATCGTAGATGAAGCCGTAAATCGGAATGTTCTTGGGGACTAGCGGGTGAGTTCGGATGCGCCGCACATCCTCCACGACGCTCTTCGCATTGTCCTCGAAGGTGTGCCAATGGACGAAATGTCCGGCAACAGAGCCGCCGCCATGTGTGGGATTGGACCACTTTTTTCCGTCGAATTGTGCAGTGCCCAGATCGTCCTCCAGGAGATCTCCAATGATCTCGTTGGTGAACAATTGCATTCCACAATCGGTATGATGGATGACGAACCATTCCTTCGTCCCAAGCAGCTTGTGAGAAATAACGAGCGAACGAATTGCGTCGTCGGATGCGCGGCCGCCCGCGTTGCGGATAACATGAGCGTCGCCCTCCGCAAGGCCCGCGTATTTTGCAGGATCGAGCCGGGCATCCATGCAGGTCAGAATCGCGAAGCGCCGAGCCGGCGGCAGTGCGAGATTCCCTTTGTTACCAAAGTTGCCAGCGTATTGCTCGTTGGCCGAAACGACTTCATCGAACACAGCGCTGCGTTTGGTCATGCCTAAGTGTCCTTTGCTGAAAATAGGGTCTTGAATGCGTGATGGGACCAGCGCGCTGGCCGCCGGTCAAGAAAATGGATTTTCGTAGTTTGCGAGAACGCTAGCCGTTTTGACTGGGAACCGGTTCGCGGCGAAATAAACTGTTTTGAATTGGGCGCTATCGGGGTTTATCGCCGCGGCGTTCGCAGTGCCGACAGCGTTTTTGGTATTTCGCCTTCGCGGCCCCTATTGTCACAACCCGTGGGCCGAAGTCGTCTGGATTAGGATTAGGGCAAGCGGAAACTGAAAAGCCAAGCGAGAGCCACTCCGCCAATCGTCAGCAATATTCGATCTTCCGCCGCGTGCCAGCCGATTTCGTGGGATCGTTGACCGAGATCAAGGGCAATGACGGTCAAGCAGAATGTCCAGATCGCGTAGCGCCGGGTGCCAACCAGCTGCATCACAGTCAGCATGACGCCGAGAAGCCCCGCGTATAGCAGAGGCGGAAGCTGCCAGCCGAGCAGACCGGCAGAAACGATCGCGCCCGCAGCCGTACCAATGAACCGATGCTTCAGTCGGAGACGTGTCACCGCTTGCGACGGCTTCATGACCCGCAAGGCGGCCGTCAACAGCCAGGCGGCGTGCGGCAACGGGAGCGATGCCGCGATCGCTCCGCCTGCCACGCCCAGCGTCGCCATCGTGACGATGAACCGTCGGGCCGCGGTTACGCTGGAAATCAGCGCCTTGAAATCACTTGCGAGCGTGACTGGGGGCATGTCGCTCGGGCGAGCCGCGACATACTGAACCAGTCCCTGCCAGACGGCCCCGCCGGCAAACGCGGCACCATATGTCGCCACAGGTAGATCTGGCGAGACGTTCCCGGTCGACACTAGCAGTGCCAGAACGGCCAGGGCCGCGGGGAATCTAAGACCTGTATCGGCGATCTCCGTCCAAGCCTGCCATGAGGCGCCCACCGCG
>Ga0116129_1001949_pt1 | contig 10858 bp, 12 predicted proteins | sample June2015DPH_17_2_FD_89732 | JGI IMG/M metagenome (GOLD analysis project Ga0116129, IMG submission 89732) | Peatland microbial communities from SPRUCE experiment site at the Marcell Experimental Forest, Minnesota, USA - June2015DPH_17_10 | ecosystem: Environmental > Terrestrial > Soil > Wetlands...
GCGTCGGCGCCTTGACCGATGCGAGCCGCTCCTTGCGGCTGCCCGAGGCGAGGATCGCGCGGAGCTGTCGTCCGACCCCGGCCGGATTTAATCCGCGCTCAAACATGCGTTCGGCGCGACCGCGATCGAGCGCTTCGTCCTGCGGAAAACTGCCGACGCGCAGCACCTTCCAGGTCTGGGCAAAACGCTCGAGATATTCCTCTTTGCTGGCCGGCGGCGGCGCCATCAGGACGGCGGTGGCCTCGCGGCTCGGCGGCGGCAGTTTTGGATTGCCCGTGGTCGACATGATCGAGGTCAGCGAGCGCACCCGGCTCGGAAACGAGATCGCGATTTCCTGGGCGATCATGCCGCCCATCGACGCCCCCACCAGATGCGCCGACTTGATGCCGAGCGCATCCATCAGCCCGATCGTATCCCCGGCCATGTCGCGCAGCTTGTAGGGCGCGGCAACCGGGATCTTCAGGAACCGCAGTTTTAACAATTCGACCGCGCCCAGGGGTTTGCCGCCGGTCAGCTTGCTGGATTTACCAATGTCGCGATTGTCGAACCGGATCACGCGAAATCCGCGCGCCGCCAGCTTGAGGCAGAAATCGTCGTCCCAAAGGACCATCTGGGCGCCGAGCCCCATGATCAGAAGCATCGGTTCCGCGGCGGCGTCGCCAAAAATCTCGTAGCAAATGTCGATGCCATTGGCGCGGGCGATTTGCGGTGGCTGATGGGCTGGTGCATTCACCTTGGCGGTTCCCTTAAGGTTGGTGCGATGACTATTCTATGACACGCTTTTTCGCTTCGCAGAAGGCTCCCCGGCGACACGGAGGCTGACAAATCGGTGCGCTGCGATGTTGACCGCTGCGGTGCAAGGGTGTGGTATGACGAAAAACAGGCGGGGCCCAAACCCTCGTGATCATGCCGGAGGGTGCCAATGACAGACAAGAGCAACGACCCGGTCGCGATCTGGCAAAACATGATCGGCGAGATGGAGAAGGGATTCAACGCCTTTGCCAACAGTGCGATGGAATCGCCTGAGTTCAGCAAAATGGTCAATCAGGTCGGCGGCGTCACCGCGGGCGCGCATAAGCAGCTCGGCGATCTCATGGAGAAATATCTGGTCGGCATGAATCTGCCGAGCCGGGCGCAGATGGCGAACTTGGCCGAGCGGCTCCAATCGATCGAAGGTCAGTTGAACGAGATCAAGGCGCTGCTGCAGCTGAACAATCCCGCCGCGCCGGGCGGCGGATATCCGGCCGCGCCAAAACCGCCGCGCACCAGGCGTCCGCCGCCCGCCGGCGGAGAGCAAAAGTGAACGCGCCAGCGGCGCTCGATCTGGCATCGATCCCGGAGCGGATTCAGTCCGAAGTACAGCGCGCGATCCAGCGCAGCATCAAGGGCGTCGAATATATCGCCTCATCCGGACCGACGCTCGGCTCGACGCCGAAGGACATTCTGGCCGTCCGCGGCACCATGAACCTCTATCACTACCGGCCGGTCGTGGACGAGATCTACCGCGTGCCGATCCTGATCGTGATGGCGACCACCAACCGCGGCTACATCCTCGACATGGTGCCGGGCCAGAGTTTTATCGAGTTTCTCCTGAAGCGCGGCTACGACGTCTACATGCTGGACTGGACCGCGCCGAAACCGGAAGAGAAACGTCTCGCGATGGAGGATTACGTCCTCGATTTCATTCCGGATTGCGTCGCTCGCGTGCAGCGGGATTCCGGCGAGACCGACGTCACCGTGATCGGCTATTGTTTCGGCGGCGTGCTGTCGCTGTTGTACGGCTCGATCTTCGCCGCCGGGCCGATGAAGAACCTGATTTGCTTCACCACCCCGGTGGATTTTCGCGAGATGAAGCTGTTCCAGAATTTCTCGGACAAGCGCTATTTCGACGTCGACCGGCTGGTCGACAGCGTCGGCAATGTTCCGCCCGAAATGATTCTTTCGTCGTTCGAGATGCTGCGGCCGGCATCGCGTGCCGCGAGCCAGGTGCAATTGTGGGAAAACATCTGGAACGACGAATACGTCAAGTCGTACCGGATGTTCGACCGCTGGGCCACCGATACGCTGCCGCTGGCCGGCGAGTATTTCCGCACCATCACCAAGGACCTGATGTGGGACAACAAGCTCTTTAACGGCGTCATGTCGGTCGGCGGTCACCCGGCGAATATCTCCAAGATCACGCTGCCGATCCTGCATGCGGTTGCCGAGCACGATCACATCGTTCCCTATGATGCGGCAAAGCCATTGATTCAAAAGGTCGGCTCGGCCGACAAGGAAGAGGTCATGCTCAAGGGCGGCCATGTCAGCCTTGTCGCCGGCGCCAACGCCATCAAGCGGCTGTGGCCGAAACTCGATTCATGGTTGGGTGAGAGATCGACATGAGCACTGAGACACGTTCTTACCCCCGCCGCGTGGCGACCGGGGCCGGCGAGATCGAATTCCGCCTGATGTCGCAGGCGGACGAAGCCGCCGTGCTCGAGTTTGCGCAAAAACTCCCGGTGCACGATCTGTTGTTCCTGCCGCGCGATATCAGCGAGCCGAAGGTGCTCTCCGCCTGGATCAAGGAGATCGATCGCGGCGCAATCGTCAGCCTGCTCGCGGTCAAAGCCGGCAGGGTGGTGGGATGCGGCACGCTGGTGCGCGATCCCCTGTCGTGGTCGCCGCATGTCGGCGAAATCCGCAATGTGGTTTCATCCGACATGCGTGGCCAGGGTGTGGGACGGGCGCTGTCGCAGGAGATCTTTGCCCTCGCTTTGGGTGCGGGCCTGGAAAAGCTTGTCGTGCAGATGACGGTCGACCAGACCGGGGCGATTGCGATTTTCGAAGGCCTCGGATTCAAGGCCGAAGCGCTGCTGCGCGACCACGTCAGGGACAAGACCGGCAAGAAGCACGATATCGTCGTGCTCGGGCACAATGTCGCGCAGGTCCGGGCCCAGATGGAAGCCTACGGGCTGCCCGGAGCCGTGCAGCATTGAGGCATCAAAGCGTTTTCAAGCGAAGTGTGGATGCCCGGTTCGCGTGAAGAAAACGCGCCAAAAACAAGAACTGTGCCGGATTATCGGGCAGACCGCATAATTTGCGGCCTTTATCACGAATTCGTGATATTGCGGCGCACAATCAATATTGCGTCGCACCATTAATTATGACATAAGAGTGTCGCCCCGGGCCAATCCGGACGGGGTGAGCCCATAGCTCAAAACCTGAGGATGGAGAGACCAAATGACCACCGAAACCAATTCTGCATTCGAAGCCGTCAAGGGAGCCTTCGCGCCCGTCACCGATGCGCTGAAGAACCTCCAGAACATGGAAGTTCCCGAGGCCGCCCGTGAGTTCGTGAAGAGGACTGCCAGCACCGCCAAGGAGCGGGCGGCCGATATTCACGCCGGCTCCGAGAAGGTGACCGCCGCGATCGAGACCGCTGTTGCCGGTTCGGTCACCGAGGCCGCCAAGATCAGCCGCAACATCCAGGCCGCGCTCTATCAGGACGCCGAAGCGTTCTTCGCAGGCATCGACAGGCTTGCTTCCGCCAAGTCACTCAATGAGGCGGTTCAGATCCAGTCCGATATGGCGCGTGCGCGCGGCGAAGTGTTGGTGTCGCGGGCGAAGGCCACCACCGAATATCTCGGCAAGCTCGTCGCCGAAGGTGCCAGGACCGCGCAGGACAATTTTTCCAAGGTCTACACCAAGACCGCCTGATCGCGATTCGACTGACTGTCACCTATTCGAAGGCCCGCCTGATGCGGGCCTTCTTTTTTGAGATGTATCGTCTTGACGTTCCCCGGATGCAGTGCAGCAGGCCGCTCTTGCGGCGTGATGCACTGCTGATCCGGGGTCCATCGGACGCGCCGAAGATGTCGGTCCCGGCTCTGCGGTGCAATGCCGAAGAGGCGCTGCACCGCGTCCGGGACATGATGTATCTCACTGCTGTCATTGCGAGGAGCGTAAGCGACGAAGCAATCCAGACTATGGTCTTGCGACGCTCTGGATTGCTTTGCTTCGTTCGCAATGACGGAACTGATATCTTGTAGCGCAGGCGAAACGTCGCTCGTCGCAAGGGATTTCATGCCCAGCCCCGCCACCTTCTCCTTCGACGCTCCCGGCGACGCTGCGCGCGCGGCCGAACTGCGGTGGGTGAAGGCGCTGGCCACCCTGGTGCTGGCGGGCACACTGGCGCTGTTCGTGACGGCGAAAATCCTGCTTCCCTTGCATCCGGCCTTCGGCTTCATCGCGGCGTTCGCGGAAGCGGCCACCATCGGGGGCCTCGCCGACTGGTACGCGGTGGTGGCGTTGTTCAAGAGGCCGCTGGGATTGCCGATCCCGCATACCGCGATCATCCAGGGCAACCAGCAGCGCATCGCCGACAAGCTCGGCGAATTCATCGAGGTGCATTTTCTCGAAGCCGGCCCCGTCGATGCCAGGCTGCGCCAGATTGATTTTGCCTCTTTCATCGCCGACTGGCTGCGCGACCGCAAGCGTTCGACCGATCTCGCCCGCTTCACGCTGCGGCTCTTGCCCGAGGCGGTGACGGCGACCGAATCCTCCGGCCTGATGACGTTCATCATCCGCCGCATCGCCAGCCAGTTGCAGGCAATCGACCTCGCGCCGCTCGCCGCCGGCACGCTGCGCGCTTTTGTAGCCGAGGGGCGGCACCAGGGATTGCTCGACGATATCCTGCGCGCGGTTCACCAGTCGCTGACGCAAGCGGAGACCATGGCGATGGTTCGCGAGAAAATCCGCAACGAATTGCCGACGCTGTTAAGACTTTATCGCGCCGACAAATATCTGGTGAACAAGATCGTGGCGTCGGCGACCGCGTTCTTCGAGGAGGTTCGCCGCGACCCAAAACATCCGTTCCGCGGCGAGTTCGACCGCCTGGTGCTGTCGTTCGTGGACAGGCTCGGCAGCGATCCTGCCTATGCTGGTCGCATCGACGGATTGAAACGCGATCTCCTGGCGCGTCCCGAACTCGGCGATCTCGCGAAAAATATCTGGTCGAACGCGCGATCGTTCATCGAGCGCAGCGCTTCCGGCGAGACCCAGGTGCTGCAGCAGCACCTTGCCCGGATGTTCACGGCGGCAGGCGAGGCGCTGGCCGGCGATTCCGAGTTGCGGGCCGAGATCAACCAGGGTTTTGTCGCAGTGCTGAGAAGCTTTATCGCCGATCAGAAGAGCGGCGTCTCCAGCTTCATCTCCGATCAGGTCAAGGCCTGGGATATGGGACAACTGATTTCGCTGATCGAAATCAATATCGGCCGGGACCTGCAATACATCCGCTTCAACGGCTCGCTGATCGGCGGCCTGGCGGGCCTCGTGCTCTACAGCATCGAATTCCTGCTGCGGCTATTGTGACTATTTGATCACGGCAAGGCCTTTAATCGCGGCGATCCCTTGCCGCGTCAACGCAGGCTGCTTGCAAGGCGCAAGACTGTTCCCTAGCTTTGACAAAGCGATTGTTGCGTTGCGGAACGATTCCACGAGGCTAGCGTCTACCCATGGTCCATTGGCCGGCTGCCGAGACTTGAAGCGGCCGGCTCTGAAGGGAACTAAAATGTCCTCGACCGCCCAGACTTTGCGTCCGCCATCCAGAACCCTGATGTTTCTGGAAGGGCGCGCCATTCATGAGTTCGGCGCATTTCTCGGCGCGCTGCCGCTGCTCAGTCTTGCGCCCAGGGGCGACGGACATCCGGTGCTGGTATTGCCCGGGCTGGTCGCCTCCGACACCTCCACACGCCCGCTGCGCAGCTTTTTGAAAAATCGCGGTTATGCAGTCTCCGGCTGGCGTCAGGGCCGCAATCTTGGCCTGCGCCCTGGCGTGCAGCACGCGATGACCGATCTGGTGCATGAACTCAGCGATGGCAGCGGACGCAAGATCAGTCTCGTGGGCTGGAGCCTGGGGGGTCTCTATGCGCGCCAATTGGCAAAGATGATGCCGGATCGGGTGCGCGCGGTGATAACGCTCGGCAGTCCGTTTGCCGGCGATCCGAGGGCGACCAACGCCTGGCGCGTCTATGAGATGGCGAGCGGCCGCCGCGCCGATGAAGAGGATCGGCGGTTCGGCGGCCCATTATCGGAAACCCCGCCGGTGCCGACCACCGCGATCTTCAGCCGCACCGACGGCATCTGCGCCTGGCAGGGCTGCATGGAAAAGCCGTCCGCCTGGTCCGAGAACATCGAAGTCGAAAGCAGCCATTGCGGCATGGGCCATCACCCCGCGGTGGTCTATGCGGTGGCCGATCGCCTGGCGCAGCCGGAAGGCAAATGGTCGCCGTTCGACCGCAGCGGCTGGCGCAGCATCGTCTATCCGGATCCGACGCGGTAAGCGGCGTTAGTACGGACCTGAGATTGTCATTGCGAGCGCAGCGAAGCAATCCAGAAAGCCAAAGAGGAAGTCTGGATTGCCTCGTCGCTTTGCTCCTCGCAAAGACGAAGGCCCGTTATGTTGGCCGCATTTCGTGAATCCGGAAAACGCGCTATGCCCTGATGCATGCCGCATCCGCTTGCCCGCATCATCGAACAGCTCAAGCGCGAACCCTCGCGCACCGGCTCGATCGTCATCACGCTGTTCGGCGACGCGATCGTGCCGCGCGGCGGTTCGGTCTGGCTGGGGACGCTGCTCGCGTTTTTCGAAACGCTCGACATCGACGCTGGCGTGGTGCGCACCGCGATGTCGCGGCTCGCCGCCGACGGCTGGCTCGAACGCAACAAGGTCGGCCGCAACAGCTTTTATCGTCTGGTCAAGAAGGGGCGGCAAACCTTCGATGCCGCCACCAGGCATATCTACGATTCGCAAGCATCCGACTGGACCGGGCGCTTTGAACTGCTGCTGATCGGCAGTGCCGAGGATCGCGACGCCTGCCGTGAGGCATTGAAGAATGCCGGCTTCGGCAGCCCGCTGCCCGGCGTGTGGATCGCGCCTTCGGGCGTCCCAATCCCCGAGGAGGCCGCACGGGCAATCCGGCTGGAAGTCTCCGCCGAGGACGACAGCGGCAGGCGGCTGCTCGGCGAGAGCTGGCCGCTCGATCGAACCGGCGACGCCTATCAAAAGTTCATGAAGACCTTTGAGCCGTTGCGCGGATGGATCGGCCGTCGCGCCCCCCTGTCGGACGCCGACGCTTTTACCGCGCGGATTCTGCTGATCCACCACTACCGCCGGGTGGTGCTGCGCGATCCCTTGTTGCCGACGGCGTTGCTGCCGGTGGATTGGCCGGGCAGGGCGGCCCGAAAACTCTGCGGGGAGATCTATCGGGGGTTGCTGCCGGCGTCCGAGCAATGGCTTGACCGAAACGGCTTGAACGAAAACGGCCCGTTGCCGTCAGCGGCGGCCGAACTCACGCGTCGGTTTGCGGGTTAATATGTTACAAAAATAACTTGAGTTTATAATTTTGTGTTATATATTTGATGAGCTACCCGGAGATTGGCGATGTATACGCAGGCCCTGAACACCTCCGAAGTCGAAGACCGCGGTTTTGAGGACGCGGGCCACGCGGCGCAGTTCCAGGCCCGCATCGACGCCGATGAGCGCATCGAGCCGAACGATTGGATGCCGGCGGCCTACCGCAAGACGCTGACCCGGCAGATCTCGCAGCATGCCCATTCCGAAATCGTCGGCATGCTGCCCGAGGGCAACTGGATCACCCGCGCGCCGTCGCTGCGCCGCAAGGCGGCGCTGCTCGCCAAGGTGCAGGACGAGTGCGGCCATGGTCTGTATCTCTATGCCGCGGCGGAAACGCTCGGCGCCTCGCGCGAAGAACTGGTCGACCTGATGCTGGCGGGGAAAGCAAAATATTCCTCGATCTTCAACTATCCCACGCTGACCTGGGCGGATATCGGCGCGATCGGCTGGCTGGTCGATGGTGCCGCGATCATGAACCAGATCCCGCTCTGCCGCTGCTCCTACGGTCCCTATGCGCGCGCGATGATCCGCGTCTGCAAGGAGGAATCCTTTCATCAGCGCCAGGGTTTTGAGATCATGCTGACGCTGGCGCGTGGCAGCCACGAGCAGAAGGCGATGGCGCAGAGCGCGCTGGATCGCTGGTGGTGGCCGGTGCTGATGATGTTCGGGCCGCCCGACAAAGCGAGCCAGCACAGCGACACCTCGACCAAATGGAAGATCAAGCGCTTCTCCAACGACGAGTTGCGCCAGAAGTTCGTCGATGCCACGGTGCCGCAGGCGCAATATCTCGGGCTCACAATACCCGACCCAGGTATGACGCAGGACGTGGCGGGACACTGGCAATACCGTGCGATCGACTGGGATGAATTCAATGCCGTGCTCGCCGGCAACGGCCCGTGCAACCGCGACCGGCTTGCGGCGCGGCGCAAGGCGCATGACGAGGGCGCCTGGGTGCGCGAGGCGGCATCCGTTTATGCCGAAAAACGCAAGCAAAGGCTGACCGCGCAGGCCGCGTAAAAATTCAGGGAGTTCATGATGGCGACGCCGAACACCCCGCTGTGGGAAGTCTTCATTCGCAGCCGCAACGGCCTTGCGCACAAGCATGTGGGCTCGCTGCACGCCTCGGACGCCACATTGGCGCTGCAGGCCGCGCGCGACATCTACACCCGCCGCGGCGAGGGCTTGTCGATCTGGGTGGTACCTTCCAGCGCGATCACCGCCTCCGATCCGGCCGAGAAGGGCATGATGTTCGATCCGGCGGAATCCAAGATCTACCGCCACCCGACATTTTACGACGTGCCTGACGAGGTCGGGCATATGTGACTTTTCTTCCTCATGCTGAGGAGGAGGCGCGAAGCGCCGTCTCGAACCATGCGAATACGACGAACAAAAACCATGAGATCGTCATTGCGAGCGTAGCGAAGCAATCCAGAAAGCTCGGGAAAGACTGGATTGCTTGTCGCCTCGCTCCTCGCAATGAAGAACGTAAAGCTCAATTCTCAATCGGGTCGTTGCACATGGCTGCCGCCTCAATCTCCGTCTCCGAAACCCCGCTGGTGCTGTATGCGCTGCGCCGCGCCGACGACGCGCTGATTCTGGGGCACCGGCTGTCGGAATGGTGCGGTCACGCGCCGATGCTGGAAGAAGACATGGCGCTGGCCAATATGGGTCTCGACCTGCTCGGCCAGGCGCGCGAACTCTACGCTTACGCGGCCAAGGTCGAGTGCAACGGCAACGACGAGGACAAGTTCGCTTATCTGCGCGACGTCAGGCAGTACCGCAACCTGCTGCTCATGGAACAGCCGAACGGCGATTTCGCGCGCACCATGGCGCGACAGTTTTTCTATGCCGCTTTCGCCGACCTCTATTGGCGCGCGATGATGAAATCCGAAGATGCTACGCTGGCCGCGATCGCGGCGAAATCGGAAAAGGAAAGCGCCTATCATTTGCGGCATTCATCGGAATGGATTGTCCGGCTCGGCGACGGCACCGAAGAAAGCCACCGCCGCGCGCAGACCGCGATCGACGATCTCTGGGCCTTTACGGGCGAAATGTTCTGTAACGATGACAGCGAGCGCGCGCTGATCGGGCAACGGATTGCGGTCGATCCCGAGACGCTGCGTCCGCAATGGCTGAAGACGGTATCCGAGGTCGTGAGCGAGGCGACGCTGGAACTGCCCAGGAGCGGCTGGATGCAGCAGGGCGGCCGCAGCGGCCGGCACAGCGAGCATCTCGGCCATCTGCTCAGTGAATTGCAATCGGTGCAGCGGACGTTTCCGGGGGCCACATGGTAGCAGCTCTGCTTAGCGATGCCGATCTGCGGCAACGCGCCTGGAACGCCGCGGCCGGCGTGGTCGATCCCGAGATTCCGGTGCTCACCATCGCCGATCTCGGCGTGCTGCGCGATGTCGCGGTGACCGACGGCCGTGTCGAGGTCGCGATCACGCCGACCTATTCCGGCTGTCCGGCGATGAACATGATCAAGCTGGAGATCGAACTGGCGCTGGAGCGCGCCGGCATTTTCAATTCGAAAGTGCGCACCGTGCTGTCGCCGGCCTGGACCACCGACTGGATGAGCGATGATGGCCGCCGCAAGCTCAGGGAATACGGCATCGCTCCGCCGCAAGCGGCGAGCTCCCGCCGCGCATTGTTCGGCGTGCAGCAGGTGGCATGTCCGCAATGCAGCTCCAGGGATACCGAAGTGCTGTCGGAATTCGGCTCCACTTCCTGCAAGGCATTATGGCGCTGCAGGAACTGCCGCGAACCGTTCGACTATTTCAAATGTCACTGATTGTCGTCATTGCGAGTGAAGCGAAGCAATCCAGACTTCCTTTGTAGCTCAGGATTGCTTCGTCGCCTTGCTCCTCGCAATGACGGTTGGGAAGCCTTGATGTCACGCGCTCCAAAATTTCATCGCCTCGCCGTGCGCGATCTGCGCCGCGAATCCGCCGACGCGGTGTCGTTGACATTTGCGATTCCGCAAGCGCTTGCCGACGACTACCATTTTGCGCCCGGGCAATATCTGACCTTGCGGACCACGATGGACGGCGAGGAAGTGCGCCGCTCCTATTCGATATGTTCGGGGCCCGACGATGGCGAATTGCGGATCGCGGTGAAAAAGGTCGATGGCGGCGCGTTTTCGAGCTGGGCCGCGGAGGAGCTGAAGGCTGGCGACGAACTGGATGTCATGACGCCGACCGGCCGCTTTGGCGTAGCAGCAGCGCCCGGCGCGGCGCGGGTCTATGTCGGTTTCGCGGCTGGTTCCGGCATTACGCCAATCCTTTCGCTTCTCAAAGGCGTGCTGGCGCGCGAGCCGGACAGCCGGTTTTTTCTGTTTTATGGCAATCGTTCGGCGTCGGGCATGTTGTTCCTCGAAGCGCTGGAAGAACTCAAGGATCGCTTTATCGACCGGCTCTCGCTATTCCACGTGATCTCGGGCGAGGAGCAGGACATCCCGATCCTGCA
>Ga0116129_1001950_pt1 | contig 10858 bp, 11 predicted proteins | sample June2015DPH_17_2_FD_89732 | JGI IMG/M metagenome (GOLD analysis project Ga0116129, IMG submission 89732) | Peatland microbial communities from SPRUCE experiment site at the Marcell Experimental Forest, Minnesota, USA - June2015DPH_17_10 | ecosystem: Environmental > Terrestrial > Soil > Wetlands...
CGAGCACGCTGCTGCCGTTCCGGCCGCCGCAGCCGTTCCTGGGATCTCAGTTCGTCGGCGACTTGGCGCACAACTGGTCGGACCAGCACAACGCCTGGGACAACGGCAACAATGACGGGTGGGTCGCGGCCAAGGGCATCGAGACGATGACCTTCCTGAACCGCGGCGACATCCCGTTCCAGTACGCGCTCGCCGACGCCTTCACGGTCTGCGACAACTACCATTGTTCGATCATGGGGCCGACCGACCCCAACCGCTACTATATGTGGACGGGTTGGGACGGGCAGAACGGCACCCAGCCCGACACGGTCCAGCAGCCCTTCTCCGGCGCCACACCGGGCACGTTCGAGCTGGTAGCCGGCCCCAGCACCGGCAACGGCGTGCTGCCGGGTGGGCCTGTGGTCAACAATGATGAGCAGGGCTACGACTGGCTGACCTATCCGGAACAGCTCGAAGCCGCCGGCGTCTCGTGGAAGATCTATCAGGATATCGGCCTGGGTCTCACGCCGGCGCAGTTCGAAGGCTTCACCGACAATCCGTTCATCGGCAATTTCGGGGATAATTCACTTCTCTACTTCCTGCAATATCAAAACGCCCAGCCGGGCAGCGCGCTGTTCGAGAAAGCACGTACCGGGACCAATCTCTTCAATGGCGGTGCGTTCAACGGCGGCTCCCTCTTTCAGCAACTGCAAAACGACGTCAAGAACAACACCTTGCCGCAGGTGTCTTGGGTCGTCGCGCCGCAGGCCTATTGCGAGCACCCGTCATTCCCGCCGAACTGGGGTGCGTGGTACGTCTCGAACGTGCTCGATGCGCTGACCTCCAACCCGGAAGTCTGGGCATCCACGGTGCTGATCGTGAATTACGATGAGAACGACGGCTTCTTCGACCATCTGGTCGCGCCGACACCGCCGACGAACGCGGCCGGCGGTCTATCGACGGTGGACACGGTCAACGAGCTCTATCCGGGCGTGCCGGGCGATAAGAGTTTCGCTCCAGGTCCTTACGGACTCGGCACCCGCGTCCCTTGTTTCGTCGTCTCGCCGTGGAGCCGCGGTGGCTGGGTCTGCTCGCAAGTGTTCGATCATACCTCCGTCATCCAGTTTATCGAGAAGCGCTTTGGTGTGGTCAACCCGCATCTCACGCCCTGGCGCCGCTCGATTTCCGGCGATCTGACCTCGGCGCTCAATTTCAAGGCGGCCGATCCGGTGCCGCCGCGGCTTCCGGATACCACCAATTTCGTCAGCTTCGTTTCCGGCGGCGAGTTGGTACCCGTGACTCAGGCGGTGATAGCGGCCGGCCTGCAGCCAGCGCCGGACATCCCAATCGCCGTGCCGGCGGTCCAGACGATGCCGACACAGGAGCCGGGACAGCGTCCGGCCCGCGCGTTGCCCTATCGTCTGCAGGCCGATGCCACAGCCAACATTGCTGCGCAGACCCTTTCGATCGCCTTCGAGAACACCGGCACGGTCGGTGCGTTCTTCCAGGTGCGCGCCGCCGTGTCAGCCCAGAACAGCGGGCAGGGAACCGGTCCCTGGGGCTACACCCTCGATCCGATCACGCGGGAGCTGTCCGATCATTGGAGCCCGACTGCGGGAACGGGCTATGACCTCTCGGTTTACGGCGCGAATGGGTTCTTCCGCCGCTTCGCCGGTGGGTTGACCAGCACGTCCGACAATCTCCAGATCCAGGTTCTTCCCGAACTGGGCATTGGTGCCGTTCTCCTCGTGGTGATCCGGAACACGGGGGCTTCGCGGACGACTGCGACCATCGCCAATCAATACACGGGTCGGGAGGAGCATTTCGTCCTGGAGCCCCGAGCGCAGCTCACCGTGCCGGTGGGCACCAACTTCAACTGGTATGACTTGATAGTCACCAGCACCGATCCGAGCTTCGTACGACACTATGCAGGCCATATCGAAAATGGCTTCGACAGTGTCAGCGATCCTCATATCGGCGCAAACGCTTGATCCCATAGCGACGTGCGGGTCACGGGCGGCCTCTGTGAGGCCGCCCGTGACCTCCAAGGGAGATCATGGTGTATCAGAGCGGCCGCTAAACATATCGGGGGATCGGGCCATCGTGCGGCGTTACGTTCGCGCCTAGGTCGATAAAGACCTCGTCTACATAGCACCAGCCCCAGCCTTCCGGCGGGTCGTAGCCTTCCATGATGGGGTGGTGGCTAATGTGAAAATGCTTGGTGGCGTGTCTGCCCGGCGACTGATCGCAGCAGCCGACATGACCGCACGTTCGACAGATCCGCAGGTGTACCCACGCCTGCCCGATCTTCAAGCACTCCTCGCAGCCGCGGGCGCTGGGGTGCACTTTCTTGATCTCGCCACGATGCGCGCAGCCATTGGCCATCTATGTGTCCTTTTTCTTCAGAAGATGTTTTGGCGGCGGATTGGCGTCAACCACTTGGACCGGCGCGCCGCTCGTCTCGTCAGACAGAGCCTCGTCCGTCACGAACACCGTCGCTCCCGTCGTCAACACAGAATTCACGCGGCTCACGAATTCGGCAGGGATTCTGATTCTTGCGATCGCGGCGGCGTCCACATTGGTTCCGGCCTCTCCAAGATGTCCCGGCACGCCGATTCTCGACCAGCGAAATTTAGTGGGGTCGGGCACAAACGGATCGGGAATGCCGCTGGGGCCTTCGGCAAGAATCAGCACATGCGCGGCGAGCGGCTCGTCGCCGACGACCGCGAGCCGTGCTCGTCCGATTTCAATTCCATTCCGGTAGACGACGATACGGTGACTCGCTTGACTGAGCACGATGCTGACCGGGCCGCTCGGAGACAAGTCGGGCTGCCAACGCTCATCTTCGGCGCCTTCCAGCTGCAACCCCTCGACCGGTTTACCGCCGACGAAGTTGACCGGGGCAAGATATCCCGGATGCGAGACGGATTCCGGCGCCGTCGCGTCGCTCGCTATGACCACTGTCATGCCGGAGGGCGAGATGTCGAATAGCAGCTTCGCGAACTCGCTTGGCAAATGCACGCATCCGTGCGACTCGGGATAACCAGGCAGTCCCCCCGCATGCAGCGCAATGCCGCCCCAGGTAAGCCGTTCCATATATGGCATCGGCGCGCCGTCGTAGATCGTAGAACGGTGCTCTTTCTGCTTCTGGAGAACGGTGAATACCCCGGTGGGCGTTATATGACCGGGCCGGCCGGTGCTCACGGTGGTCGCGCCGATCAGGATGCCGTTACGATAAACGTACGCCCTCTGTTCCGTCAAACTCACCACCATCACCACGGGTCCGGCAGTGAATGCCTGGCCCATCCACATGAACTGGCCTTGTTTCAGCTTGTCGATCGGCGTGTCGATGGCTACCGAGGCCTTTGCGCCCCAAAAAGGGACGGAATCAGCACGCGCCGCAGCCAATTGCAACGCGCCGGCAAGGCCTAAGGTCAGGTACAGAAGTTGGCTGAACCTACGTGTGCCAGAGGGGTTCCGGGGACGACGTGTTCCGAGCAAGTCCGCTGCACAATTGGAATATCCGGGCATTCTGCTATCCAGTCCCTTGAAGTTCCGCGATTGTAGCCGTAGCGTCGCTCCCGGTCATTGTACAAAAATGCTGAACTACCAGGGCGCTATCGAGGTCGTAGTGGGGCAGATAGATCCCGGAGAACCCAATTCGTGCGGGCGCGGTGCCGCCCGCTTGGCGAGGAGTGATGTGTTGGCAATTTCACGTCGTACATTTCTTGGAAGCGCCGTTGCCGGGGGCGCTCTTGCTGCGCTGCCCACATTCTCTTGGTGCCGGGAGACTGGTTCCCCGATATCTTCCGGTGTGCTTCGGCGCGCACTCGATGCATTGGAGCGGCATGGTGTGAGCGTCGCTCACCGCGACGCGATCGGTATTGCGGATTTCTCTCTCCCCTCGAGTGCGCCGAGATTCCATTTGTTGAATCTCGCGGACGGCAGCGTGAGATCGCACCTGGTGGCGCATGGACGGGGCTCCGATCCCGCGCATACAGGATGGTTGGAGCGATTCTCAAATGAACCACGCTCGCATGCGACGTCAGCGGGAGCTTTCAGGACGGATGGCATCTATCTCGGCGAACATGGTCGATCAATTCGCCTCGAGGGTCTCGACGATAGCAACAGCAACGCCGCGTCGAGAGCGATCGTCGTGCACGGCGCCTGGTATGTGAGCGAAGAAATCGCCAAGGAGCGACACGTGCTCGGGCGCAGCGAGGGCTGCTTTGCGGTGGCCCAATCAAGTATCGGAGAAGTATTGGCGACGCTCGGACCCGGCCGGCTGATCTACGCAGATAAAGCCTAGTCCCACAGGCTTCGCCGCCTGCCTAAATGCCGGGAACGATCCGCAGGTCTCGCACGGCACCGCCGTCCAATGCCTTGAGAGCGGCTTGGTAAGCGGGACTGTCATGAGTCGCAATTGCCTGCTCGACGGTCGGAAACTCTATGATGGTGGTCCGCTCCTTGAGTCCGGCTTCATACACTTGAGCCGCGACTGCCCGTGCCACGATTCGTCCGCCACCGGCCTCGATCGCCGGCACTGCGAGCTTGCCATATGCGGCAAGTTTAGCGGGATCCTTTATCTCCCGATAACAACCAATCCAATACGCGATAGCCATGTTTCATCCTCAAATTGAGTTCAAAAGCCAATTGATGGGGTTGGGATAAACTTCAGACCATTGAACCCCAACGCATTGCGGCTTTCAATGAGGCGGTTCTGCCGGAAGCGGCATAGTTTTGCCGCCCGGCGGCGGGCGCTTGCCGCCCGAATGGCGTTTACGCCATGACGTCTACGAAGGCGCCCTTTCCGGTCTGACCGGCGTCCGCTCGCATGGCGTCCGTTTCTGTTGCGTCTGCCGCGACCGGCTGGGACTGCTGCTGCATCGGCCCTTGAATCTGCGCGCTCTGAGGCAAGTCCGCTCCCTGCAACTGCGTCACCTGGGCCTGCAAGGCGTTCACGATCGACTGTGGCGCGCTGCCTCCCGCGGCACTGGACACCTCATCCTGGGCCGCCGCGTCGGGCGAACCCAGGGTAAATTTCGCGGACTGATTGGTGGCGGTTGGCTTTTGCCATTGCGTCGTCGAGAGCGCATAGGCGGTGTTGAGCGCAGATATGTGATGCATGGCTACTCTGGAATTGGAGTCCTCATTGATTGTCCAGCAATCATCGTGCCAACCCGCAGAACGGCCTGCCGATGGCACCCGTCAAGCGGTGTAATGCCCGCGCCATCTCTGTTTTGCCGGCACCGCCTACAGTTTCACCATGATGTGGCGCGGCACGGTGTAGTCCTCCAGCGCATACCCCGACAAGTCCTTGCCATATCCGGAGCGCTTGAAACCTCCGTGCGGCATTTCGCTTACCAGCATGAAATGTGTATTGATCCAAGTGCATCCGTATTGCAGGCGGCTTGCCACACGCATGGCGCGGCTGACATCGCGCGTCCACACCGAAGAAGCGAGGCCATATTCCGAGTCATTCGCCCAGGCAACCGCATCATCGGCTTCCGTAAAGCGTGTAATGGTCACGACCGGGCCGAACACTTCTCGTTTCACGATCTCATCGTTGCTCAATGCCCCTGCCACAACCGTCGGCTCAAAGAAGAATCCCGCGCCGGCCCTGTGCTTACCGCCTGTCGTGATCTCGATGTGCTTTTGGCTTGCGGCACGCTGCACGAATCCCGCGACTCGCTCGCGCTGTGCCGCGGAGATCAGCGGGCCCATCTCGACACCGGCGTCGGTCTGCAGGCCCACCTTGATTGAGCGCACTGCCGAGGTCAGGTCCGCCACGAGCCGATCGTAAATCTTGGCTCCGGCATACATCCGGCACGCCGCCGTACAGTCCTGCCCGGCATTGTAATAGCCGAAGGTGCGGATACCCGAGACGACCGACTCGAGATCGGCATCATCGAAGACGACGACGGGCGCCTTGCCGCCGAGCTCCAGATGCGTACGTTTGACGTTGCCGGCGGCCGCGGCAAGCACTTTTTGGCCGGTCGCCACATCGCCCGTCAATGACACCAGCCGGACCCGCGGGTGAGAGGTCAAGGGAGCGCCGACGGATTCGCCACGCCCGCATACGATGTTGACGACACCCGGCGGAAGCAACTCCGCGAGTGCCTCGCCGAGGCGAAGCGCCGTCAGCGGCGTCTGTTCAGAGGGCTTCAAAACAACCGTATTGCCTGCGGCGAGCGCCGGCGCCAGCTTCCACGCCGCCATCATGAGAGGGTAGTTCCACGGTGCGATGGAACCCACGACTCCGACGGGATCACGCCGAATCATGCTGGTGAAACCCGGCAGATACTCACCCGTGATCAGCCCATGCTGAGTTCTGGCGGCTCCCGCGAAGAAGCGGAACACATCGGCAATGGCGGGAATCTCGTCGTTGAGGGCCGCACTCAGCGGCTTGCCCGTGTTGCGCGACTCCAATTCCGCGTAGGCATGCCCATTGGCCTCGATATGATCGGCGATCTTCAGCAGCGCGCCGGCGCGATCCTTCGGCACGGTTTGCGACCAGAGATCGAACGCCTTCTCCGCAGCAGTGACCGCGGCCTCGAGCTGCGCTCCGGTCGCTTCGCGCACATCGGCGATGGGGGAGCCGCGGGCGGCATCGAGCACCGTCTCCACCGGACCCTCGCCGCCTATGAGCTTTCCGTCTATCAACATGTTGGTTTGCATGATTGTGTGACCTCCCAATAGATCCAAGGAAATCCCAATGCGCCGATGATACCGGCAACAGTGTCTGGCGAGTCTCGGCGGCGCAGTCTACGATGGTGGCAGATCGACAACGGGCTGCGCATCCGTCGTAACGACCGGCCAAGGTGCCATGCCTTTCGCCGCAGGAAGGCCGTGACGTGCATAATTCGCCCAGATGGCGCGCATGATCCGCCCCTTGGCTTCTATATCGGTCCATGCAGCGCCCTTGAGCATGGGCGCATCCTTCCATGCAGCTTCGCTGCCAAGCAGGAACGGAAGTTCGATTGTGTGGCAATCGCCCAAGCCGGTATCCGGACCGTTCCACGCGAAATTGTAAAGAAAGACTTTCTGGCCTGCCTTGGCGGCTTTCTGCGCCAACTGTCGAGTTGGCTCTATCATTCTCTCCGTCGATTTTCGGAACGCAGTCATATCCGTGCCGGGCTCGGGGGAGCGGTTCTGGCTAATCAACACAAAGGGAGACACGTCTTCTCTCGTCCAGCCTGCCATGATCGTGGTATTGATCTCGGCCGGTGACTCCGGTGCAATGGGCCACCAGCCGGGATCGCCCTTGCGCATGACGGTCAGCTTGACCTGACCGTCGATCAGATCGTCCACGGGCAGCTTGGTTGCGTCGCCCTGCAAGAGCCCTAGATAGATTTTGGAAATATCTTCCAGGTCAGAACGCGCCTTCACCGGAAACGGCCCGCTTTGCACGATGGCGCGGTGGAAAAGCTTGCCTCCGTGGCCCCAGGCCAGCAGCGCGCTTATGGAGATGCCTCCGGCAGACTGACCGAACACGGTTATGTTGTCCGGGTTGCCGCCAAAGGATGAGATATTGGCCTTGACCCACTGGAGGGCGAGAACCTGATCGCTCATCCCGGGGCTGGGCCCGGCGCTGCCCGGCATGAGCAAGTAGCCTGTTGCACCAAGCCGATAGGTCACCGTCACAATCACGACATCCTGCTCAGCTGCCATCTTGTCGCCGTCATACCAGGACAATTCACCGCCGCCCGTGACAAAGGCGCCGCCATGCAGGAAGACCATCACCGGGCGATTGCCGTTGCGGGCAGGCGTGAATACCGATAGCACCTGACAATGCTCATCCTGCTGGTGGGCAGGCAATGGGCCCATCGCGAATTCCAGACTCGAGGGACGCTGCGGCGATAGCGGGCCGCGTTCCTTTGAAATAAGGGATTCGGTAAAAGCGATCGGCTCCGGCTGGCCGAAGCGTTCGGCCCTGGCATAACGAATCCCGCGAAAGACTTTCACTGGGTCCGGGAAGGCGGTGTTTGTTGCGCGGCCAGCTGGAACGCCTGACGCATTGAATACTCCAACTTCCGCCATATCGGACTGATCCACCTCATGATGCCGAAGGCCAAGATAGCAGGACGCGCCCAGCCTGGGCCGCCTTTACCAGTGAGCGGCGATCGGCGGTCCCAAAGCCGCCGGCGGGATTTGCCGGCTGCATTGGGATCGCCGCAACTCATCGGTCATTGAATGACGCCGATCGTGTCCACGATCCGGGCGCCGTCGCTGGCTTCTCGGGCAACCTCTTCAGCGCCATCGCGCTGCAAGCCCGAGCTGACCAACCCGCTCAAATACACCACATGATTCAATGTCTGGACGTTCAATAAATTCGGAGGGCTCAGATCCGCATGTTCGCGAAACTGCGCCTCTACACTTGCCGTGGTCTTTGCGTCCTGCGTACAACCGGCAGAGCCGCATCTATCAAAAGTCGCGCAACCGTAAAGATTGCTCAACAGGAGAGAGCCGGCAATGACTGTGAAAATCCGAGTACTCATGATTTATCTCCGCTAATACCCAACTGGGTGACTTCAATTCTTGGGTTGGGTACGTCGCAAATCCAATATGTGAAGCAGGCATGCTCGATATGTTTATCCACTGATAATGCCCGGCTGAACGCCTGCAGCGATGAGTCAAATTCAATGGGAAAATGGCCTTGAAAGCCGAGAGAACACCATTTATGGTCGGTGCTTAGGCGGTGCTATTTGACGCGTTAATTTTATCGATTCAATATATGGAACACGCATTAGCCATACATTATTCCACTATGGAATTGCGTCATGCCGCGGGTCATTGAGCGTGCGTCGTTACCGCTCGAGGGCGCAGGACCTTGTGCCAAATCTCGATCCGGAAGCCGCGGTGGTCAAGCTTGGCGACGGGCGGACCGTAGCGCGCCCGCCCGGCGGCGCAATGCCATTCATATATGCTGTCGTGGCCGGTGGCATAGGCAGGCACCACTGCCGCGTCGGGATTGTCCTTGCAATAGCTGTCGGCGCCGGGATTCGTCGTGGCGCGATCGGCGGTGTGGTCACAGACCAGGTTCGCGCCGGTTGCGCAGACATACACCGCCCCGTCCATGCATCGCCAGTAGACGCTTCCCGGCGGCAGCTTGGCATCTGCCGGCGTTCCCAACGCGCCGTGCAGATATGGCTCGAGCGCGGGCGGTGCCGGTGAGGGGCCGGCAGTGCCGGCCGGACCGTCTGCAGTGCCGACGCTCGCGCAATACGCGAAAGGGCTGATCTTTCCGTTAAACGCCGGCGGCTCGGCGGCAACTGCACTTAGGCAAATGATCGTGAGGATGATTGATCCGATGACACTGCCATTGCGCTTCATGTAACCACCCGCACCATTCGCTCGCTGGCTTCGCGCGCGTGATGTTACTCCAGTTCCTCTGCGGCTCGGCTGTGGTTCCAGATCTTGCCTAATTGCCTGAATTGGCGTAAATCAGCGATCTGCATTTCGCGATTTGGCTGCATCGATATCACGCCGTTAGGGAGAACAAAGAATGCGAACATGGAATCGTCTCACCAAAGCTCTGGCTGTGGTGTTACCTGCCGGCGCCGTCGGCGCATCCGTTGTTCTGGCGTTGGCCTCATCCGGGACTGCGTCGGCGGCGGCCGACCAGAACGCAACTTCGCAATCATCCTCGGGCCAATCATCTTCTGGTAAAAGCCTTTCTGTTCGATTGCAAGAGATACGGGCTGGTGTCTCCGACATGGCCGGATCGGCGGGCGACGGGCTGGACGGGGACGCTAAGGCAGCTCCCGCGTGGTGGGGCAATGGGGGCTGGGGTCGTTGGGGTATCGGTTGGCGTAACGGTGGCTGGGGCAACGGCGGCTGGCGCAACGGCGGTTGGCCTAATTGGCACAACGGCGGATGGGGCAACGGCGGCTGGGGCAACGGCGGCGTTTGGAACAATGGCGGTTGGCATAATTTCTGGCATAACGGCTAGTTGGAGCGGGTAGCAGGATCTCGGTCGCCTCATGCCGTCGTCAATGTTGCCTTTCGATGCGGTCCCGATGATCGAGACCGTGGTGGTGCAGCCGACCCCCTTTTGCAACATCAACTGCAGCTATTGCTATCTCCCTCAGCGCAATGTGAAGACCGTGATGTCGCAAGACACGATTGTCACGTTATTCAGCAAGCTATTCTCCTCGGGCTGGATGAGGCCCAACGTCACGATCATTTGGCACGCCGGCGAACCATTGGTCGTGCCGGTGGCCTTTTATCAGGCGGCCTTCGAGGCGATCGAAAGCCTGCGGCCCGGCGAGATCGAGATTCGCCATTCGGTCCAGACGAATGGCATGCTGATTACCCCCGCATGGTGCGATTTATTCAAGAGATGGAACGTCGGCGTCGGCGTCAGCATCGATGGTCCGAAACATTTGCACGATGCGCATCGCGTGACTCGATCGGGACGCGGCACGTTCGATAGCGCGATCGAAGGGATCCGAATGCTGCGCAGTGAGAACGTGCCGTTCCACGTCATCTCGGTGCTTTCAGAGGATGGATTGGACAGTCCGCAAGAGATGCTCGATTTCTACCTGGCCGAAGGCATCGAGGATGTCTGTTTCAACGTCGAGGAGTCGGAGGGCGATCACGTCTCGGGCCTGTTTGCGGCGGACGATGTGCGCGGCCGGTTTCGGCGCTTCTTGGGTGAATTCTGGACGCTGTCGCGTCGCTCCGAGCGGATCCGGTTCATCCGAGAGATCGATGGGATGCTGCCTCGCGTATTCCGTCCGGATGAAAGCGCGCTCGGCAATGTCCAGGTCGAACCGTTCGGCATGCTGAATATCGACTGCCTGGGCAACGTCTCGAGCTTTTCGCCCGAGCTGCTCGGACTCAAGAACGAACAGTATGCCGATTTCATCATCGGCAA
>Ga0116129_1001952_pt1 | contig 10847 bp, 10 predicted proteins | sample June2015DPH_17_2_FD_89732 | JGI IMG/M metagenome (GOLD analysis project Ga0116129, IMG submission 89732) | Peatland microbial communities from SPRUCE experiment site at the Marcell Experimental Forest, Minnesota, USA - June2015DPH_17_10 | ecosystem: Environmental > Terrestrial > Soil > Wetlands...
CGGCGGCCCGAGCAATGTAGGGCGGCAGGGGCGTTTCCCCGTGTTCCTCGAACACGGCGAGCGCATCGCCGGAGAATTCCAGAACGTACAGGTCCGCCTCGCGGCCCAACATGCGCAGGCTGTGGCCGCCGGGAAGATGCACGGCATGGCCCTCGCGCAGGCCTTTGCTGGCTCGCACCTGGGCCAGTACCGTGTTCGCCGACAGCGCGCGTTCCAGCAAAATCTCTACTCCCCCGCCGCTGTCCTTGGTACCGAACAGGCGCGCCGGAATCACGCGCGTGTCGTTCAGCACCAAAAGATCCTCGGGCCGCAGCAGCGCTGTCAAATCCCGAAACTGCATGTCCCGATAGGAGCCGGTGAGGCCGTCGAGTACCAGGAGCCGGCTGGCGGAACGCGCTTCGCTCGGCCGTTGGGCGATGAGTTCTGGCGGAAGGGTGAAGTGAAAATCCGTGCGTTGCATGCTCTTTGAGGATTCTACCAAGGGAGGCAATCGCATATACTGCGCCGCCTAGCCTGCCCGGATGGCGGAACTGGTAGACGCGCCGGACTCAAAATCCGGTGGTGGTGACACCGTGTGGGTTCGATTCCCTCTCCGGGCACTAGACTTGAATGCAAGCGCTCAGTCGTAAATAACGATCGCTCGGTCCTGTTGCTTCAACCCTCAGGTTCACGCATCGCCAAGAGCGCGAGACGTCCGCCGTCCACGTTGATCGCCGCTCCATTCAAATAGCTGGCCGCGGGGCTGTTGATCATGATGAGCGGGAACGCCTGCTCTTCCGGGAGAGCAGCCCGTCCTATCGGCTGAATGACGTTTTCCAGCACCTTGCTGCTGGTGTTGACGGCGATCGAGTCCGTCAGCATCGGTGTCTGCGTCAGTCCTGGGAGCACGCAATTGATGCGGATGCCGCGCTTGATCAGATGCTGCGAGTTGGCGAGAGTCCACACGACGATGGCTTCCTTCGAAAAACCATAGCCCTCGCCTACCGTCTGCAAATTCTCTTCGGTCCACCGCACCGCGGCGTCATAGCCTTCGATTTCGAGCAATCGCTTGTGCACCGGTATGCGTCGGCTCCACCCCATCGCCGCCGTGGATGCAATGCTTGCGATCGCGCCGCCGTCGCCCATCAGCGGCAGGACGAGTTCGGTCAAGCGTCGGGTGCCGATGAAATTCACTTTCATCTTGTCGATCGTCGAAAAGGTCGGTCCGACCCCGGCGCAATTGAACAGCGCGTCGATCTTTCCGCCGATCGCCCTTACCGCTTGCTCGAGCGATTCCGGTTCTCGCAGATCGACCCAATGGAATGACGCCAGATTGAGGTCGGATTTCTGATAGTCCAAGCCTTGGACTTGTGCGCCAAGCTCGAGCAGAAGTTTCGCGGCCGCCCGGCCCATCCCTGAAAAGCAGCCAGTCACGATGACGCGCTTGTTCTGGTATCCGAGGATATCTTTCACACATCCCTCCTCAACTTGGCCGCGCAGGCGTCGCCGCCGGCCTATTCGTCTCCGGCGATTTGAACGGCGTAGATATGTGCCGACCGCGAACGATCGAAGGCCGGATGGAAGGGCCGTAGCTTGGCCTGCATTTCCTTCGAAACGGCCTCTGGATCGTCGGTCTCGATTTCGTAGATCGCCATATATGGCAGGAGATCGACTCCCGGAATCTTGCCCCGAAGCGTCTTGAAGCGGCGCGCCGACTTGATTCCCGTGACCGATTTAAGGTCCGGCATGTGCACTTCCCGGTACCAGCGCTCGTGTTCTTCCTCGTCGCCATCGGGGGTTGGGCCATTCATCGCGACCAGGACATAGCGCGCCATACTTCTCCCCAGCATTGATTGATCTCGATGCGAGGCTAGCCACTTCGACAGGTATCCGCAATACCGACGGTTCGTTCGGTATTGCGAACTACTCAGGACGCCATGTAAGCTGAAGCCCGGGGGCTCGTGCACATCGGGACCCTTGGCCGTTTCGGGGATATACTGGAAAATTTCTCGCTGGCGCTGCTGCCAGGTTTTTGGCCGAAACCAGCTCTCGCAGTGGCTTCATGCCGCTTACATTGAAGGTGCGATGTTTAGATGACGCCTGACGAGTATCGTGTGGACTTCCTTTGAATTTCTGCAGCAACTGCGGCTCTCCCGTCGAAACCAAGGTGCCCCTGGGGGATCATCTGCCGCGTTTCGTCTGCACCAGCTGCAATATGATTCACTACAAGAATCCGCTGCTGGTCCTAGGCTGCGTGCCCGAGTGGGAAAATAAAATCCTGCTGTGCAAGCGCGCCATCGAACCGCGCCTGGGGTTCTGGACGGTGCCGGCCGGTTTCATGGAGAACGGCGAAACCATGCAGGCCGCGGCAGCGCGAGAATGCTATGAAGAGGCCCTCGCCAAGGTCGAGATCGGCTCGCTGCTCGCGGTGGTCAACGTCACGCGCGCCAACCAGGTACACGTGATGTTTCGCGCAAAAATGCTCGCACCGCAGTTCGGTCCGGGGACCGAGAGTCTCGAGGTAGGTTTGTACGAGGAATCCGAGATCCCCTGGTCCGACTTGGCTTTCGCCAGCGGCGAATATACTCTGCGCAAATATTTCGAGGACCGCGCCGCCGGTCGCGAAGATCATCACTTCACGGAACTTATCATTCGGCGCGCAATCTGAGCCGGTTTTTCGCCCGCAGCATGTGCGGGTTTGGTCGTTTAATCCTAACAGAAGGTTTTGAGTATGGCGTTCGTGGTCACGGAGAGCTGCATCAAGTGCAAGTACATGGACTGCGTGGAAGTCTGTCCCGTCGATTGCTTCCACGAAGGTCCGAACTTTCTGGTGATCGATCCGGATGAATGCATCGATTGCACGCTGTGCGAGCCGGAATGCCCGGTCGAGGCGATTTATTCCGAGGAAGAAATTCCGGATGGCCAGGGCGACTTCAAGCAACTGAACGCGGAACTGGCCAAGAAGTGGCCGGTGATCAGCGAGAAGAAGCCCGCGCCGGCGGACGCCAAGCAATGGGAAGGCGTCAAGGACAAAGCCAAGCTGCTCGAACGCTAGCGAGCGATTGCGGCGTTCCGCGCTGCCGCGGCCTCAGCGCTTCGCGACGTCGAGTTCCTTCAACTGCGCCACCAGTTCGTTCGGCGGCATGTAACCGGCAATGTAATCACCGCTATCGGTCACGATCGCAGGCGTGCCGCGCACCCCGATGCTCTGGCCCAAGGCATATTCGCGTGCCACGGGCGTCGGTCCGCAGGTCTTGTTCATATCCAGCACGGCACCGGCCTTGGCGCGCGTCAGCGCATCGTTGCGATTGGGTGAACACCACACCACCTCGGCCTTGCGCCAGCTTTCGGTGTCGGGACCGGTGCGCGGAAAGAACATGTAACGCACGCGCACGCCCAGACGATTCAGCTCCGCCATTTCGCTGTGCAATTTTCGGCAGTACTGGCAGTCGACGTCGGTAAACACCGTGATGGTGTACTTCGGATTGGGCGGCGAGAAGATCAGCATCTCCGATTCGGGAACCGCTGCGATCATCGCCATGCGCGCGTGCATGCGCAGTTGCTCGGTCAGATTCTCCCGCGAGTGCATGTCATAGAGATTACCGTCGAGAAAATACTTGCCGTCCGCCGTCAGATAGCTGACGTCCGCATCCTGGGTGAATTCATAGATGCCGGGTATCGGCGCGGGCTTGAGGTCGTCGATCTTGGTGCCCGGCGGCAGCAACTTGAGCAACGCGGCGCGCGGATCGGCGGGCGCCGCGGAATTGGCAGCAGGCGCCGGCGTCGCGGACGGTAGTGCCGCCACTGCGGCGGCAGGCGGCGGCGGATCGGCGAATGCGAATGCGCTGCAGCCAAGCGCGAACAGGCAGAGGGCTGGCAAGGCGGGAACTTTGATCATGAACGGCTCCGTCGGCACTGACACTTCGACCAGCTAGGTCTGCCCGAGTTCAGGCGATCTTAGCAGAGGCGCCGCGGCGCCTGGACGGAAATCAACCGCGCGGATGATGCTGCGCGTGCAGATCCTTCAAGCGCTCGCGGGCAACGTGCGTGTAGATCTGAGTGGTCGACAGGTCGCTGTGACCCAGCAACATCTGCACCACGCGCAGATCCGCGCCATGGTTCAGCAGGTGGGTCGCGAATGCATGGCGCAAGGTATGCGGCGACAGCTCCTTCTCCACGCCCGCCTTCTTCGAATAGCGCTTGATGATGTGCCAGAACGCCTGGCGGGTCATGCGGTCGCCGCGGCGCGTGGGGAACAGATAATCCGTCTGCCGCTCGAGTAAAATTTCGGCGCGTGGTCCCTGCAAGAATTGCTGCAGCCACTTCACGGCTTCTTCGCCGAGCGGAATCAGGCGTTCGCGGTTGCCTTTGCCGACCACGCGCATCACCCCTTGATTCAGATTGACTTGATTGTGCTTGAGGCTGACCAACTCAGAGACGCGCAAACCCGTGGCATACAGAACCTCGAGCATGGTGCGGTCACGATGACCCAGCGGCTCCGCCACCGCCGGCGCCTCGAGCAATGATTCGACTTCGGCCTCGGTCAACGACTTGGGCAGCGAGCGGCCTATCTTCGGCATGGCGATCTGCGCCGTCGGATCCGCGCTGATCAATCCCTCGCGCATCATGAAGCGAAAGAAGCGGCGGAAGCTCGATAATTGCCGCGCTGTGGAGCGCGGCCGCGAGCCGCCTTCGACGCGTGCGGCGATGAAGCCAAGCAGATCGATGCGCGAGGCCTTCAACAACGCGCCGTCGCGTTCTTCCAGCCAGCGCGCCAAGGCGGTCAGGTCGGCGCGATACGCTGCCAAGGTATTCGTCGATAGGCCTCGCTCGGCCCACACCGCATCGAGGAAGCGTTGCAGGGCAGGATCCGCCGCCTCGCGGACAACAGCTGCCGCAGCGCCCGAGGTGCGTGTATAAACCGTCCGTTTGAGAGCCGTCGCCATAATCTCCAGCGTATGGTTGCGCACGAAATAGTGCTCTACACGCTATCGACCGTCAGTATGCGAGGCAGGGGTGCGGGTGGGCGTGACCAGAATCACAGTACAGTTAAGTATTAACATAAGGAGAACCAGATCACAGATAGGACGCGTTTGAACGCTCGCCGCATCACAAAATTTCCGTACACTGCGTACTGCTTGCTGGTGTTTCTGGCGTTGGGATCGACGGCAGTGGCGATCATCTCGTTGCTTCCGAACCTGCGCCGCCGCCGCCGGTTCGCCCGCATCATCGCCCGCGTTTTTTTGCGGGCGATCGGCATCAGCTTGTTGGTGGAAGGACATGAGCAACTGCCGTCCACCCCGTGCGTGGTGGTCGCCAACCATGCCAGCTACATCGACGGCATCGTCGCGGTTGCGGCGCTGCCTCCTGATTTCGCCTTCGTCATCAAGAAGGAGATGAACAAGGTACCGCTTTTCGGGCTTTTGCTGCGCCGCCTCGGCTCAGAATTCGTCGAGCGCTTCGATCGTCACAAAGGCGCCTCGGATGCGCGCCGGGTGCTGCGTCTCGCGGCGACCGGCCAGTCCCTGGTGTTCTTCCCCGAAGGCACGTTCAACCAAGTGCGCCAGATAGGCAAGTTTTTGCGGGGTGCTTTCACGACCGCTGCGCGCTCATCGATGCCGATCGTGGCCGTGGCCATTCACGGCACCCGCGAGGTGTTTCCGCCTGCCGGGTTGATCTTCCACCGGCGCCCCATCCGCGTTCAGATCCTCGGGGTGCTGCCAGCCGAGGGGGCCCGGGAGCACAGCCGCCTGCTGATTGCCCAGGCCGTTGGCGACCCCTTGGCGTCGTAAACCTGCAAGCCCTGCAAGCGCCCGCCCCCCGGCGCCGCCTGCAGGCCCCTCTGTGGCCCCCGCAAGCTGGCACAGCCGGTTATAATGTGTCCCTAAACCTAGTGCATGGAAATATCCAATGAATTCTGATCCCGTCGTCATTTTGAGTGCCCGCCGCACACCGGTCGGCGCTTTCCAGGGTGCCTTCGCCTTGGTCTCCGCGCCGCAGCTGGGTGCGGTTGCCATCAAGGCCGCATTGGCGGACTCAGGCGCGACTGCCGCGCAGGTCGACGAAGTGATCATGGGATGCGTTCTGACGGGCGGCCTTGGCCAGGCGCCGGCCCGGCAAGCAGCCTTGGGCGCAGGATTACCCATCAGCACCACCTGCACGACGCTGAACAAGATGTGCGGTTCGGCGATGCGTGCCGTCATGTCGGGAGCCGACCAGATACTCGCGGGCTCCGCCCGCGTGGTGGTGGCCGGCGGCATGGAATCCATGACCAATGCGCCCTACCTGTTGCCCAAGGCCCGTGCCGGCTATCGCATGGGACACCAGGAAGTGCTCGATCACATGTTCTTCGACGGGTTGCAGAGCCCTTGGGACGGCCAGATGATGGGCTGTTTTGCCGATAACACCGCAGAGAAATACGGCTTCACGCGCCAGATGCAGGATGAATTCGCAGCAGAGTCGGTGCGCCGCTCGCTGGCAGCGATCAACGGCGGCCAATTCGCCGCGGAGGTTGCGCCCGTGACTGCCAAGACCCGTAAAGGCGACGTGCTGGTAAATCGCGACGAAACGCCCTTCACCCTGGATATTGCCAAGATTCCGACCCTGAAGCCCTCGTTCAAGAAGGACGGCACGGTGACCGCGGCGAGCTCCTCGGGAATATCCGACGGCGCTGCGGCGCTCGTGCTGGCGCGCGAGTCCTTCGCCAAAGCCAACGGCCTGAAGCCGATGGCGCGCATTCTGGGATACACCAGTTTCGCCCGCGAGCCTGAGTGGTTCACCTTGGCGCCGGTGGGCGCAATGACCAAGCTGTTGACGCAGCTGAGCTGGCACCCGGGCGACGTCGATCTGTATGAAGTCAACGAAGCCTTCGCGGCGGTGGCCATGGCGGCCATGAAGGACCTGGAACTGGATCATGCGAAATTGAACGTCAACGGCGGCGCCTGCGCTCTGGGACACCCCATCGGCGCCACCGGCGCGCGCATCCTGACCACCCTGTTGTACGCCTTGCGGGCACGCGGCAAGAAACGCGGCGTCGCGAGCCTGTGCATCGGCGGCGGCGAAGCGACCGCGGTCGCCGTCGAGTTAGTGTGAGCTCCGTTTGATCGCAGCGGGGTGGGCGTCCTTGCCCGTGCCATGCCCAAATCCCTTGGCCATCCTGGAAGGCGGCGTCCGTGGCCTATCAACATGGTTGTCCCCACCCTGAAAAGCGACGGTAGTCTGAGCATCCCTGCATCGGGTGTCCGCCTGGTGGATGTCGCCCGCCGGGGCCGCTTTGTGATTTACTAGGCGGCTGTTTTTTACGCGTTTACCCCGATTTCAGGTGATTTAGATGAGCGAAAACCAACGCGATGTCATGGAGTACGAGGTTGCGATCGTTGGGGCGGGCCCCGCGGGGCTGGCCTGTGCCATCCGACTCAAGCAACTGAAACCCGAATTGACGGTATGTGTACTCGAGAAAGCCGCCAGTCTCGGGGCCCATTCGCTATCGGGTGCCGTGCTCGAACCGGGCCCGCTCGATGAGCTACTGCCCGGCTGGCGCGAGCATCCGCCGGAAATCTGCGTACCCGCGACGCGCGACGATTTCTTCTTCATGACACGCAGCAAACGCTACCGCTGGGCGATAACGCCGCCGCAGATGAACAATCACGGCAATTTCATCATTTCCCTCGGGCAACTGGTGCCGATCCTGGGCGCGGAGGCAGAGAAGCTTGGCGTGGATGTGTTTCCGGGGTTCGCGGCCGCCGAGGCGGTGTTCGACGCAGCGGGTGCGGTCAAGGGCGTGCGCATCGGCGACATGGGGCTCGAAAAGAATGGCGAACCGGGCCCCAACTTCACCCCGGGGCCGGAAATACACGCCAAAATCACCATGTTTTGCGAGGGCTGCCGTGGCAGCGCATCGAAGCAGCTGATCGCACGTTACAAGCTCGACGCCGGCAAGTCGCCGCAAACCTATGGACTGGGATTCAAGGAAATGTGGCAGGTCTCACCCGGCCGTGTGCAGCCCGGCCTCATCCAGCACAGCGCGGGCTGGCCGCTCGATAGCAATGTGTACGGCGGCAGCTTTCTCTACCACATCAACAACGACCGTGTGTACGTCGGCTTCGTGGTTGGGCTGGACTATGCCGATCCGCGCTTCAAACCCTTCGAAGCGTTCCAGCAATGGAAGAATCATCCCGACATCAAAAGCCTTTTGCAGGGCGGTGAAATTCTTGCCGGCGGCGCGCGCACCATCATCGAGGGCGGCTACCAGTCCATGCCCACGCTGGAAATGCCGGGTGCGCTGTTGCTGGGCGATGCCGGCGGCACACTCAACATGCCTAAGATCAAGGGCATTCACCAGGCAATCCGCTCCGGCATGAGCGCCGCCTCGCACTTCGTTGAGAATGGCACCGGCGCCGGCTTCGACAAGCACTGGCGCGAATCCGTGGGTGGCCGCGAACTACACAAGGTGCGCAACATCCGTCCGGGATTCCGCCGCGGTTTGTGGTGGGGAACCGTTAACGCCGGACTGGAAACCGTCACCTTGGGCAAGCTGCCCTGGACCCTCGCCAATCATGCCGACGATACCGCCTTGAAGCGTCTCGATGACTACGCCTCGCCCGACCGTCATTGGGGCGAGCGCCAATTGCCGCCGCGCGACCGCTTAGCCTCGGTATTCTTCGCCGCCACCACCCACGATGAGAATCAACCGATACATCTGCACGTTGCCGACACCTCGCTGTGCGCCACCCGCTGCATCACGGACTTCGGCAATCCCTGCACCAATTTCTGCCCGGCGAACGTCTACGAGATGATCGCGGATGGCGCCGGCGGCAAGAAACTGCAAATCAATTCCTCCAACTGCGTGCACTGCAAAGCTTGCGACATCAAAGAGCCATACGCGGGCCAGATCACGTGGGTTACTCCCGAAGGCGGCTCGGGACCGAATTATCAAAGTCTGTGAGCGACGCAAAGTCTTTGAGTGACGCAACACCTTTGACTGACGCAACACCTTTGAGTGATTCAAAGCCGGTGCTGCCCGGCGCCGATCATTCGGTTGCGGCGCGCCTGACTGCGGAGGTCCACGCAGGAACGCTCGCGCTCGACAGCGCTCAGCAACAAGCGGCCTCGCATCTGGATCGATTGAGCGCGCAGCTGCGCTCGCAGTCCCCATCCCTGACTCAAAGACTGCGCGCGCATTTGCATTGGCTGCCGCCGCCCGCCGCCGCGCAGCCGCCGCGCGGCGTATATCTATGGGGCGGCGTCGGGCGCGGCAAGACTCTGCTCATGGATTTTTTCGACGCATCCTTGAACGCCGTGCCGCGCGAGCGTACGCATTTCTATCGCTTCATGCGCCGCGTCCACGCTGATCTGCGCAGCATCGGCAATCGCGCCGACCCGCTCGACGCCGTCGCGCAGCGCTTCGCCGCGCGCGACCGGGTCATTTGCTTGGATGAATTCTTCGTCGCGGATATCGCCGACGCCATGATCCTCGCCGGCTTGCTCGAGGGCCTGTTCCGCTACGGCGTGACGCTGGTCGCCACCTCCAACGTGGCGCCGCGGCAACTCTACAAGGAGGGCCTGCAGCGCCAGCGCTTCCTGCCCGCAATCGATTCCATCGAAGCGCATGTCGAAGTCGTGCACCTCGACCGCGGCATCGATTACCGGCTGCGTCAGCTGGAATCAGCCCCCACCTATCTCGATTCAAATTTGAGTTCGACCGCCGCGAGATTCAAGGAACGCTTCGCGGCGCTTGCCGGCGCAGCTCGCGCCGGCCGCACGGTTCTCATCATCGAGGAGCGGCCGATCGTCGCGCAGGCGACCGGGCCGGGCATGGTCTGGTTCGAGTTCAACGATATTTGCGACGGTCCGCGCAGCCAGAACGACTACATCGAACTCGCGCGGCTCTATCACACCATCTTCATTGCAAACATTCCGATTTTCACCCGCGCCGGCGAAAACGCCGCGCGCCGCTTCATCATGCTGATCGACGAACTCTACGACCGCAGGGTGAATATCGTGGTTTCCGCGGCCGCCGCCCCGACCGCGCTGTATCAGGGCGAGAGGCTGCGCTCCGAATTCGAACGCGCCGCGAGCCGCCTGATCGAAATGCAAACCGAGCAATACCTGTCGGGCGAACACCGTCCCTGAAGCGCGCCGCGCCGCGCCCTGGCATAATTCGCTGCATGAAAACGGTCGCCGAGTTCGCGATTCAATACCGGCAGATCCTCGATGCGCAAGGCCGGCTCCAGGCACCGCTGCCGTCCTTCGTCGACGATGCGCAAGATCTGCTGCGTACGTACGAAACCATGACATTGGCAAGAATGTTCGATGCCAAGGCCGTGAACTTGCAACGCACGGGGCAATTGGGCACATACCCTTCCTGCCTCGGACATGAGGCCGCGCACGTCGGCGTCGGCGCGGCGATGCGGCCCGAGGATGTGCTCGCGCCGGTGTACCGGGAAATCGGCACGCAGATGTGGCGCGGTGTGAGCATGCTGGAGATACTGACTTATTGGGGCGGCGATGAACGCGGCAGCGATTTTTCGGTGCCGCGCCACGACTTTCCCTGCTGCGTGCCCATCGCCACCCAGACTTTGCATGCGGCCGGTGCGGCCATGGCTTTCAAGATCAAAAAGGAGCCGCGCTGCGCGCTCGCCTACATCGGCGACGGCGGCACGTCGGAAGGCGCCTTCTACGAGGCCATCAATCTCGCCGGCTCGTCCAATCTGCCGGTCGTGTTCGTGATCGTCAACAATGGCTGGGCGATTTCCGTTCCGGTGGCCGCACAGACCGCTGCGGGGACCCTGGCTCAGAAGGCGGTCGCGGCGGGCATCCGCGGCGTGCAAGTCGACGGCAACGACGTTTTCGCAGTCCGGGCGGTGGTC
>Ga0116129_1001953_pt1 | contig 10846 bp, 7 predicted proteins | sample June2015DPH_17_2_FD_89732 | JGI IMG/M metagenome (GOLD analysis project Ga0116129, IMG submission 89732) | Peatland microbial communities from SPRUCE experiment site at the Marcell Experimental Forest, Minnesota, USA - June2015DPH_17_10 | ecosystem: Environmental > Terrestrial > Soil > Wetlands >...
CACTACCCGTGGCACCTGCGGCAAACCGAACTGCCGATGCCATCAGCCCAACCAGCCCGGACACGGCCCCAACGTTCGCTTGACCCGCAAGGTGGATGGAAAGACCATCACCGAGACCTTTGCCACACCGGCCGAATTGCACAAGGCGCAACGCGAGGCGGAGGCCTATCACCGCTTTCGTGAGCTGGCAGCACAATTATTGGCAGTCAACGAGCAGATTTGCAGCGCTCGCCCCGTGGAACAGGAACTCACACCGCAGGAAAAAAAACGGCGGATGCAATCCGCTAAGAAGTCGCGCGCGAAATAGATCAACTTTTGTACCTGGTTTTCAGTGGTCGGCGCAAGACCGGATATCTGGATCTGGAGGCAGTAGAAACAGCCGTGCGTGCGGCCATGCACCGTGCGGGCTCGGCCGCGTGAACCGAACTGCTGCAATTGCCAGCCCCGGGGACCGAAGAGGAGCGGGCGATTGACTGCGCTTGTGGTCAGCGCGCCCATTATCGGGAATTACGTTCCAAGTCCATTCTGACGGTTGTAGGCCCGGTGCAAGTCTCTCGTCTCTGCTACTTGTGCTCAGGCTGTCATCAAGGCCAGTTTCCGGCCGATGTGGAACTGGATATCGAGCACACAGAGTTCTCGCCCGGGGTGCGCCGTATACAGGCCCTGGTGGGCCAGGATACTCCCTTCGATCATGGCCGCGAGCAGATGAAAGTTTTGGCCGGGCTGGAGGTGACTGCCAAGTCTGTGGAGCGCACCGCAGAAGCTGTTGGAGAGGATATCGCTCGGCGTGAGTGCGAGGAGATCGAGAAAGCGATCCAGCTGAATCTTCCCGTCGTCCTCGGCAAGCCGATTCCGGTTCTTTATGTCGAAATGGATGGGACCGGAATACCGGTGGTCAAGAAGGAAACCGTAGGCCGCCAAGCGAAGACGGACGGGCAGCCAGCCCATCCGCGGGAGGTCAAGCTGGGATGTGTGTTCACCCAAGCCACCTACGACAAGGAGGGCTTCCCCATCCGCGATCCGGATTCGACTACCTACACCGGAGCCATCGAGACGGCGGAACAGTTTGGCAAACGAAGCTACCTGGAAGCCTATCAGCGCGGCTGGGAGCGCGCGGCAAAGAAGGTCGTCCTAGCCGACGGCGCCGAATGGATCTGGAATCTTGCTGATCTGCACTTCCCGGGCGCGATTCAAATCGTTGACCTCTATCACGCCCGCCAACACCTGTGGGAGTTGGCGCGTAAGTTGTACCCCAATGACGCCGTCATGCAGAAGGCTTGGATAAAAAAACATCAGAATCGCATGCTGGACAAGGGGAAAATCGAAAAACTGGTCCTCTCGCTCCGCTCCATCGAATCAAACAACCCCGATCTCATCGAGAAGATTCGCATCGAAGCCGCCTACTTGGAGAGAAATGCCGAACACATGCGCTACCCCAAGTTTCGCAGCCAGCACTTGTTTGTCGGCTCCGGCGTCATCGAAGCGGGCTGCAAAACCGTAATCGGTTCCCGCCTCAAGCAGTCCGGCATGTTCTGGACTGTCCGCCGGGCCAACGCTATCATTGCCCTCCGCTGCTGTCATCTCAACCGACAATTTGAGGATTATTGCGAGGACCGGCGTGCCGCTTGACTCCACTTCTATGTCGCCCACCCGAGAGGTGGATCTTTGAGCGATCTTTGACAGAAATTTCACCAATGATATCGATACCAGTTATAATTCGCACCACGAAAGGATGGACTTTCTCGATGCAAATAAGAAAGTTCGTGACTGCTGCTCTGGCGATAGTACTGGGATGCGCTGGCTGGTCGCAGGCGGTTCCCGAACCGGTCAACTCTCATGCAACCCCTGAGGCGCGAGCCCTGCTGGCCTACCTCGATTCCATCTCCGGGCAGGCCACCATCACCGGTCAGCACAACTTTCCCAATCACGGCTCGCGCTGGACCGACCTCGCCTACGACCTGACGGCCAGATATCCAGGGCTGTTCGGGCAGGATTTCGGATTCTCGGGTGGCGACGACAAGGACTCCGTGCTCTCTCGGCCAGCGATGATCGAGGAAGTCAAGCGGCAATACCGGAACGGCGCGGTGATCGCCCTGACATGGCACGCCGTCAGGCCCACCGATGACGAGCCGGTTACCTTCCACGATAGCGTGCAGGGCCACCTGACCGATTATGAGTGGCATGAATTGCTCACGCCCGGCAGTCCCCTCTACAACCGCTGGTGCGCGCAGGTGGACGTGATCGCAGGCTACCTGGGTCAACTGCGTGATGCACATGTGCCGGTGTTGTTCCGGGCCTACCACGAAATGAACGGCAGGTGGTTTTGGTGGGGTGGCCGTCCGGGCCAGGACGGATCGGCGGCGCTCTATCGCCAGATCTACAACCGATTCGTCAACGTCCATCATCTGGACAACCTTGTGTGGGTTTGGAACGTGAACGCGCCCAGCCCCAACGCTGGGCCTATCGTGGACTACTATCCGGGCCCCCGCTACGTTGACGTGGCTACCATGGATATTTACGGCGAGTTCAAGCAGGAGTACTACGACAGCATGGTAGCGCTGGCCGGCGGCAAGCCGATTGCGCTGGCCGAAGTGGGGGCTCTTCCCAGCCCCGAGGTGCTCGACCGGCAGCCGCGCTGGACATACTTCATGGATTGGAGCGGAATGCTCGATGCCTCCAACTCGCTCGACAGCATCAATGCCGTCTATCATCTGCCACGGTCGCTGAATCGAGACGATCCCCGTCTGGCTGCGCCGATGGAAGCGATCCGCAAGGCCACTGCCGAGCGTACTGGCGGCGCGCCTGCGGCTGAACCGGTCACACCCGACGCTACCGCCGAGACCACGGCCCTGCTCACCCGCCTGCTTGCCGCCCCTGGTCAAGCCGTTCTGAGCGGACAGGAAAACGATCCCGCATCGCCCGGCACAGCCACCACCGCGATTCTACTAGCAACCGGAAAACTGCCTGCTATCTACAGCACTGATTTGGAGATCGAGCAAGCCGGATCGAATATTGCGGAGTCGCGCAAGACCCTCGTCATGGAGGCAATCCGCGCTCACTTGAGCCACGCTGTTGTAAGTTTGAGCTGGCGTGAATCCCGCCCCACCGACGATGCGCCGGCCAGCGCACACGGTCAGTTGTCCGATTTCGAGTGGAACGAGTTGCTCACTCCAGGCAGCCGCCTGAACAAGCGATGGTGCGAGCAGGTAGATGAAGTAGTCGCGACGCTCCGGGAACTTGAAAAAGCAGGGGTTGCTGTGCTCTGGAATCCCTATCCCGAGTCCAACGGCAAGGAATATTGGTGGGCAGGCCGCAAAGGAATCTACGGCTCAGGAGCGCTCTACCGCCAGATCTTTGACCGCATGGAAAACCACGACGGCCTGCACAACCTGGTTTGGGTGTGGGAGGCAGCGGCGCCGGAATTGAGACCCGGCGGCCCGGGGATGCTCAGCGACTTCTTCCCCGGCCTGCTCTACACCGACGCGCTCGAAATCCGGTTGAACAGGATGGATACACGCTTCCCTGCCGGGCGTTTTCTGGCGCAAACCGCCGTGGGCAAGGTCATCGGCGTCGAACTGTCCGGCGATTTTCCGCAGCCTGAGACCCTGACAGAGCAATCCGGCTGGTCATGGTTTCTGGCTACTCCGCCGGACTCCGCGCCGGCAGATTCCACAGTCCGCACCGAGGCTCTGCGCAAGCTCTATGCCGATCCGCATATCGTCTCAGTTACCGTAAAACACTGAATCCTGAGGGCGTGCTTCACTCGCTCCCTTGAACCTTTATCATGGCCCGAAGCTCGTTGACTTCCTTGTTACCCGGCTCGATTTGAAGTGCCTGCTGCAATACGGCATCCGCGCTGGCAAAGCGCGATTTACCGGCGAGAGTGGTACCCAGATTGGTAAATGCTTTCGTAAATGCGGGATCGCTGTTGAGCGCCTCACGGAACAGCCGCTCCGCCTCGACATCGTTTCTCTGTTGCCCATAGTGCGTGCCCATATTGTTCTCGGCATCCGCGTATTGAGAGTCGATTGAGATTGCAGTCCTGAATTCCTGTTCGGCCTGGCCCGCCAACTCGCGTTGTCTCGACCAGAGATGGGCGACGTCTGGATTGTGATTGGCTTCAGCAAATCGTGGATTGAATTCCACTGCCCTCGCGAACTCCCGTTGCCAGGTCGAGATGCCCATGCGCCTGCAGGGCGCTTCCAGCTACATATTTGCCGTCAGGGCTCCAAACCCCGTTGGTCTGCAAGTATTCCGGGGCGTCTGCGCCCGGCAGCGGATGCCGATGGCCGGTGGCCCGGTCATACGAGCACAGAACCCCGCGGGTGGGACAAAAGACCTGCAGCAACCGGTATTCCAAGAAGTTGACCACATTGTAGCTCTTTTGCGGCGGGCGCTCGGCGTTCGTGAGCATGGTGAGCACATATTTAGGTCCGGCGCGACCTGCGACATGAAGCCGACGCGGTTGAAAGCAAACTGTCGATCCTGCGATGGGTTCCAGGAAACCATGTCCTGATTACGAATAACCGTCCGCGGCTCGAGAGAGACCGCGGCATACAGGCACTTGTCATTTTTCGACCCATCGAAATCCATGCCCATCATCTTGCCATCGCGAAAGAAAGAATGGCAGTTTGAACAGGTATGCATGCCTTTGAACACCACCGGGCTATGGGGTTGGTCGATACGGCGCAGCCGCCATTAGATCAGCGGGATCGCGGTTGGGGTCAAGGGCTTGATGACTCCGTTTTTAGTTTCAGACGGCATTATGAGCACATCGCGGGAGAAGTATAGGCGCTCCGACCGGGGCCTTCGAGGTTTGAAGCGCTGTCCACCCGCTCAACAACGCGTGGCTGAGATCGTTTAGGCTGAAGCAGGTAACGATCACGTCCACCGGACTGGTGGACGAGTGCCTCTTAATCTTCTCCCGGGTCTTCGCATCCGGAATCCTTGTGTTCGCCACAGCTTGTTCGGGGTGAGTTGTGGCAATTCGTTGCCTGCGGAGATGCGGCGCTAGTCGATTTCGGCAATGTGGAAAGGTTCGCCCCGGGATTCGAAGCGCGTTTCCGGTGAACCATCGGCAAAGACGACATCGATCCGCCATCGGTTGGCCGCTTCATCAGGGTCGCGCCAGATGAATGTCGGTGGCGTAATCTCTGGCGGAAAACCGACCCCTTGAGGGGAGAGTCGATAGTGACAACCGTCGGATTTCTCACTGCGCCGTGGACTGCTTAAACATCGCGGGACGGGAACGAAGATCGCAACCGCCGTTGCAGGAGCCATGTCGGCAAAACAATTACGATACCAAATCTCTTCAAATCCGTTCCCTTTTGCCATTTATGGCTGGCGGAATTGCGGTGGGGGTCGAACGATAGCCGGTCTGGCTACAGAATCCCCCGCACACAGACTAGCCCCATATAGAATGGTTTGTCTTCAATTCGCCTATATCAATAGCGATTTGGCGGCCGCCGACAATATGCTCCTTGGAACATAGAAAGAGCCGGCAACGCAGCCGCTCGACTTGCGATGACCCACTGATATTGCTCGGTGAATCATGCCCGCAACCTTCTACACAGCAAATGGACTAACTGGCTTTTTGCTCATTGTCTAGATACTGTTTCTTAGCGCGGCCCGCAGGTAGTATCATGAGCGAAGAATAACTCGACTCTCTAAATTACCGCTCATGCCAATAGGGGATTGAGTGTTAGCGTGCAATTGAGATTCCGGCTTTTTTCAGAATCAATGGACCAGCTAAACGAATCAACGAGATGGAGTATAATCGGTGCATCGTAAACCCACCATGAGCGACGTAGCACGGCTGGCCGGCGTGGGCACTATGACCGTTTCACGTGTTCTCAGCGGAACGGTTCCTGTCTCAAAGGAAACGGCCCGGCGCGTGCAAACAGCGGTCGAACAGTTGCAGTATCGGCCCAACGAACTGGCACGTGCGTTTCGCGGCCAGAAGAGCCGCTCCATTGGTCTGATTATTCCTTATCTCTACGATCCCTTCTTTGCCAACTGCGCGCACGCAGTGACGACGGTGGCCAAGGAGCACGGATACTCGGTCATCATCACCACCTCCAATGAAGATCCGAATACCGAATATGCCGAGGCGGAGCAGATGCTGCAGCGGCATGTGGATGGGCTGGTGGCGATCCCCACCCGATTCCGCGAGTCGCGCATTTCGCGTGCCTTGTTTGGCAAGACTCCGGTAGTGATCTTCGACCGTCCGGTCGCCGATCCAGCGCTCGACGTGGTGCTGGTGCAAAACGCCGCGGGCGCGCGCAGTATTATCGAGCACCTGATTGAGCATGGACATCAACGCATCGCGTTCATGGGGCTCAGCCGAAACCTGTATACCATCAACACTCGATTTCTCGGCTACCGCCGCGCGCTGCAGGATGCGGGCCTCAAAGAGGATTCATTTTTTGGTTGCGAATCACAGGAAGACACTTTGCAGGCCGTAAGGGACAAGCTGCAAGGAACGAACGCGCCGACAGCTATCCTTACATCGAATACCCTGGCGACGCGTTATGTTCTAAGTGCCCTTCTGCACCTGGGTGTGAAGATGCCAAACGATGTTGCTTTCGCCGGTTTTGACGACTTCGACATGGCGGAGTTCACCTCTCCACCACTTACCGTGGTTCGGCAACCCGCGCTGGAGATGGGACGGGTGGCGACAAGTCTGCTGTTTGATCGCATTGCGCGTGGCGAGGTTCCGCAGACCGGCAACCGGATTGTTCTGCCGGTGGAGATTGTGCTGCGCAGGTCCTGCGGTTGCAAACACCGCGCGCCAGTGGTGATTTCTTAAAGGCAGTGTTCCGTTTTGTGACCGATGATCAACTGCGGGCAGTCGACTTCTGCTTTCCTCCTACTCCGCTCCGATCATCTCCGTACCCAGGTTCCATCCCCGCAGGCCGATGGCGGACTTGGACTCGCCTGCGGCAAATTCAACGATGATGGTTCGTTCCTCGCCGGGCATTAGCGAAACGTAATTCTCGCTGTAATAGGCAGGCAAGATTCGCTTGCCCGTTGTGGCGTCCTTGAGCGTAAGTTTGATCATCAACGCAGGAGTTGTACCGGTGTTGGCCAGCTTGATTGTAGCCTTGCTCTCGCTTCGGCCTGGGGCAACGGCCGCAGATGCGGTGAGCTTGGCCTGCGGCAGGCCATTCAACTCACGCAGACTTGCTTCGTCTTTGGCCCACCAATAGAAGTTATCGCTCACCAGCGCGCCGGCTGCATCTGTCACGCTTAACTGAACAAAAACAGTGTGGCCATTCGCCAGTTTGTTTAGATCGGGCTTGCCCACGGCGGTGCGTGCATTGGCGGCAGCTTCAATCTGGTTGCTCTGGTCGCTGATCGTCTTGCCATCGAGGCTCGCAACTAGCACCCGGACCTTGAAGGAGCGAGCCTCGCCAAGGTTAATCAGGTCCACATCGCCATCTGTCAGATCCAGCTGCGCATGCACTGGTTCGCAGGCCTTCTGTGTGCCATAGAAGCTCGACTGCGTATCGTAATCCGAGCTGAGAAAATTCCACTCCATGCTCGGCCAAGCCGGCTGCGTCATCCAGATCATGCGCCCCGAGTTGGGCTGCCACAGATGCGCGGCGAAGCCCTCAAAGATGGCGCGATGGCCCACGTAGTCGAGCATCTGCGCCTTACGCTCAAAATCCTCAAGGCTGGTGGGCGCGCCAAACTCGGTCTCAAGATGCTGCATAAAAGGCGCGATAGCACCGTTCCCGCTCTGATGCCAGTCGTGATAGGCCCAGGTGTCGCTGACAGGCCAGCGATCGGCCTCGGGAATGAAGGACTCGATGCTTTCGAGTGTAGGGACACTCGGTATGCCCAGCTCGACACTAAAGCCGCGGTTGATTCGATAGAAGGTTTCGAGCGGTTGGAATTGATAGGGGCCGGAGTTGCGCAGGTTTACCTGGTTCGAACTTCCGGTGTAATAGCGCGTGTGGTCCAGCGTGCGCACCAGCGTGGCCAGGCCCTCGTTGATGATGGGCTGCGGAACGCCCTCATTGCGGCCGCACCAGACAACGATGGAAGGATGATGACGGAAATGCAGAATGCTGTCACGCGCGTTTTTCAGAAACAGCGCCGAATCCTGCGCTTCAAGGTTGTAGCCTTGCGTGGATTCCCAGAAATCGTTCCACACCATGAGGCCGTATTTATCGGCCAGGGCGTAGAAATTCTCCTCCGTATCCTGGCCCATCCAGTCGCGGATGATGTTGACGTGCGCATCGCGATGCAGGCGGAAAAAGGGCTCGAGATGCGCAATGCTGACGCGCTTGCGGCTGTCGTCCATGCCCCAGTTGCCGCCGCGCGCGGCAATGCGCACACCGTTGACCTTGATCACCAGATCGGTGCCTGGCCATCCGCCCTCTACGGGCCGAATGGACGGCGTACCCTCAGCGCCCGGCTCCATCGAATGCACCCATGCGTGCCGGAAATTGTCAGGCAGCGGCTGCCCGGCAGGCATTTGATTCGGCGTCTTGTCGTCGATCTGCCGAATGCCCTCATGCGTCTCCTTGATCAGCGGCAACTCCGAATCATGCGTGCGGCTGGGCAGCACTTCGACGCGACGCAGGTGGCCAGTCGAGTCGAAGAGCGAAGTCTCATAACTCACCTCACGCATGCCGAAATCGATCTGCTGCGTGCTCAGCGCTCCTCCGGCCGTAAAGCTCACCTTGAGCCCATGGAGCGTGGGCTCTCCGTAGCCGTTGGGCCACCAGAGCCGCGGATGGTCTACCTTGAGTTGCGCGAACTCCTCGGGCTTGAGCCGCACAACGGTTTCGCCTGGTTCAAGCTTGATGTGCTTCGTGACTTTCACGTCGTCGAAGCTGGCTGTCAGCTCGCCTTCAACCGAAGCGCTGGACAAGTTGTTCAACGGCGCCTCAATCTCAATGTCTGCCTCGCTGCGATCGGGTTTGGGCAGCGTTGTAACCACGTTCAGGTCGCCCACCTCCACGACCCCAGTCGCCGTCAGTGTCACGTCCTGCCAGATTCCGGTGTTGCGGTCGCGAATACCGGGAATCCAGTCCCACCCTTCAGTGGCGGAAAATGTAGGCCCGTCGAGCACTTCCATTCCGCCGTTCTCGCCCGGGCCGGCCTTGATTGATTGCTCATGGGAAATGCCAGGGTGCGGCGGCGGACTGACACGCACCACCAGCACGTTTTCGCCCGTAGCGGCCACCAGCCCCGACGCATCGAATTTGCCACGCAGAAATGCGCCAGTAAATCCGCCCAGCTTCTTGCCGTTGAGCCAAACCTCGGCGGCATAGTTCACACCTTCAAACGTCAGCGTCAGCCGCTGGCCGCGCGCCTGCTGCGGCGCCTTGAACTCCACGCGGTACCAGTATTCCTGATGCGCCAGGCTCTCTGGGATGGCTAGGTTGTTGAGGCCGTAGTCGGGATCAGGATAGACGCCACGATCGATCATGGTGGTGAGCACGGTGCCTGGCACCGTGGCCGCAAGCCAATCCGTTGTCGCAAAGCCAGGCCGGGAAATCTCCTCGCCCGTAGCCTTCACATTCGACGCGGCAGCCAGCTTCCATCCGCCTTCGAGCTTCCATGGATTATTGCCCACTAACTCGGTCCGAAGATCCGCCGCGCGCAGTTCCTTGGCCATCGGCTTCTGGATTGGCACCTTGCCGCGCGGCAAGGTCGAAGGGTCCTGCGGCGCGGTCTGGCCAGCCATCGACGTCGTCTGCACTGGCCAGTGGCGCGAGGCTTCTTCATAGGTGGGCAGAGAGAAGTCCGGTGGCGCTGCGACGATAGCCTCGACCTGTTCAGTTGTCAGCTCTTCGCGATAGATCTTGAGACCGGCGATCTGTCCGCCGAAATGACGGCTGGCGAGGGCGGCAACTGGCTCAGAAGCCATCTCCAGCCGCGCGACAACCTCGCCCTGCGCCAGCGCGCTGGACGCAACTTCTTTTCCATCTGCGAACAGCGTGACCTTTTGCCCATCGCTCACGGCAGCGGCCAGATGCCACTCAGCTTTGGCGAGTTCGCTGTTGGCGGCGATCAGGCGATTGATTCCCCGCCCGCGGCCGAGCCAGAGAGCGAGACGATTGTCCTCGACGCCGATGAAGCGGGCATCTTCTGCCGAAGGGTCGCCGATGCCGGCCAGCAACACTGTGCCCGTCAGCGGCTCCGACGAGTGAAACCAAAACGCAAGCGTCCACGCGGCACGGCCTTCCGCGAGCGGATCGCGCTGGGTGAACTGCTGATTGAGCCCAAGTCTATCCAGCAGCGCGGCGGTCCGGTTGTCAAACGCCGGCGGCGGGGCCAGCGGCTTGGTCAGCCCTGGGCCGTCGGCCAAAAATGTGGCGTTGTAAGGGCCGAAAGCCTCAACCGGCAATGACTGCGCGTCAGCTCGCCAAGGCAACACCACCGCTAGACAGACGACTGGCGCCGCGAGTAAAAACAATCGGTAAACGGATGACCGGACTCTTGAACGCAATGAAGCTTCATCTCGAATTTGCATGGCTGGAAACATCCTAATGGGATTCGAACTGGAGTAGCTGTCTGCAGTCGATTTGAGTTCCTTGCGATCGAACAAAATTGGGTTGGAGGTTTTTTTGAGTTCCCTCCAACCCAGTCAGGAGACGCATGAGGATGATCCAAACGGAAACTGGAAAGCCGCCGCCGGGAACGTTGTTTGTGCGTGGAATCGGGACTGATTGGCCCCAACTCCACGGTAGTTTAGAAATTGACCTTTGCTGCCAACTGGATTCGGCGCTGGGAATTGGCATAACCGCTGATCACTCCGAATTGTCCGGACGTAATACTCATATTCGGACCGGCCAACACAGGGTGGTTGAAGGCATTGAACATTTCCAGC
>Ga0116129_1001954_pt1 | contig 10843 bp, 9 predicted proteins | sample June2015DPH_17_2_FD_89732 | JGI IMG/M metagenome (GOLD analysis project Ga0116129, IMG submission 89732) | Peatland microbial communities from SPRUCE experiment site at the Marcell Experimental Forest, Minnesota, USA - June2015DPH_17_10 | ecosystem: Environmental > Terrestrial > Soil > Wetlands >...
GCGCGGCCTCACGCGACCGCCAGTCGTATGCGTTGGCCCAGTAGTCAGCCAGGTCGCGGGTGTAATCCAGGGGAATGCCCTGGCTCCAGCCGTCCACGCATTCGGCCTCCGGCCACCGGGTTCGCGCCAAACGCGATTGCAGATCAGCAAGAACGTCGTCGGGAACCTCGATGCGAAACGGCTTCACCCGTTCATAGTGCCGCCGGGTGTGAAACCCGCGACACGCAACCCACAACCATGAGGTGTCGCACCCCGCGTCTTGCTCATTTCTCCGAGACCGGCTCGGCAGGGATCGGCAGCTCGGGGCAGGCGGGGATGTAGTCGGCGAGACCCACACGCGCCACTGCTCTCTGCTCATGTTGGAGCTCAGCTTGGCGCACAGTGATTCGGGGTTGGTCGCGCCGGGCGGCCCGCCGCCGGCGGCGTCCCATAGCCGCGCCGTTTTGTCCTGGCGGGCGCTGGCCAGGCGCTGCCCGTCAGCGCTGAACGCCACGCCGTGGACCGCGCTGGTGTGTCCCGTGAGGGGCTCTCCGTTCGGCAGGCCGCCAACCACGTCCCATACCCGCACCGTCCTGTCGTCGCCCGGCCCGCAGGAACGAGGACTTGCCGCTGCCCGACGGTCCCAGCACCACAAACAACGACTTCACGCCGGAGAAACGCATCTTGCGCAGCTCGTCGGTGCCCCGCATGATCGCCGCATCTCGCCCGAAGAACACCCCGGCATCGACGTCTTCGAACGGCTCCCAGCCTCGATAAGGCGCACGCAGCGGGTCGCTGCGTGGCGGCCAGACGAAATTCTCCGGCCCGATTCCGGTCCCCTCGATCGCCTTCTTGAGTTGATCCAGCGCCGCGGTGTTGAAGCACACCGGCGGGCCGGACACCGTGATCTCAGTTGTCGGGCCGGGGGCGAACAGATCGCAGCGCTGCCACTCTGCGGTGATGTCGGAGTCGCCGGTGTCTTCGAGACGGGCGACGAGGATCTGCTTTCCCAGCGTCTCGGCGGTGCGGTACTCGGTTTTGCACTCCGGCGAACTCCCCCAAGAGTGGGAGACCAGGCAGATCACCGCCTCGCAGCGCTGGTTGGCCTGCCGTAATGCGTCTTTCCACCGCTGGCCCGGCGCCAATCCCGCGTCTTCGGCGATGTCCAGAAAGATCTCGTCGACCAGCTCCGGGCGCTGGCCGATCAGCCACTGCCGTAACGCGGTCGCTTCCGAGTTGTCGTTGCTGGAATGGCTGAGGAAAATCCGCGGCATCGTCAATCCCTAACGTGTGCTACGCAAGGTGGGCAACGCGCTCAATCTCATTCGGGCTAATTCTGCCCGACGCGATCGTGCTGCGGCCGAAGGCCTCTAACACTGGTGGGCGCGGACGGTATCGAACCGCCGACCGCTGGTGTGTAAAACCAGAGCTCTACCACTGAGCTACGCGCCCTTGAAACCGCGGGGGCCCGCCGGGCAGGCTACACGCCTGGAGGCCAAGCACTCAAAACGTTCAAGACTTCTCAGGCCGTCAAAGCCGCCAACGCGTCCGCCCACAGCCGCTGGTTGCGGGCTTCACCCGGCTGCTTCATCTCGGCGAACTGAATGATCCCCGACCGATCGACGACGAACGTGCCGCGGTTGGAGATGCCGGCCACGTCGTTGAACACGTCGTATGCCCGGCTTACCTCGCCGTGCGGCCAGAAGTCCGACAACACCGGAAACGTGAAGCCGCTCTCACTCGCCCAGACTTTGTGGGTAGGCGGCGGGCCCACCGAGATCGCCAGCGCCGCACTGTCATCGTTTTCGAATTCGGGTAGGTGATCGCGCAGCCGGTCCAGCTCCCCCTGGCAGATCCCGGTGAACGCCAGCGGGAAGAACACCAGCAGCACGTTCTTGGCGCCGCGGTAGCCGCTGAGTGTGACGGGCTGCTGGTTCTGGTCGCGCAGTGTGAAGCCCGGGGCCAGGGTCCCGACCGACAGCATCAGCGCTTCCCAGTACGCGACTTCGGCTGTACCAAGCGACTAGCGCTCCAGTCCCCGAGATTGACCGACGAGGTCGGCATCAGTCCGGCGGTGGGGGCCGCCTCCGCGATGTCGGCGGGCAGTACGTGACCAGACTTGCCGGTCTTGGGTGTCAGCACCCAGATCACGCCGTCGTCGGCTAACGGGGTGATCGCATCCATGAGGGTGTCCACCAGGTCGCCGTCCCCGTCTCGCCACCAGAGCAGGACGACATCGACGACCTCGTCGGTGTCTTCGTCGAGCAACTCGCCGCCACAGGCTTCCTCAACCGAAGCACGGATGCCGTCGTCGGTGTCTTCGTCCCAGCCCCATTCCTGGACAACCTGGTCACGTTCGATGCCCAGTTTGCGACCGTAGCTCGGGGCGTGATCCGCCGCGACCACCGTAGAGCCTCCTTCAAGTACCTCGAGCTATGTGCGCGCCATTGCGATGGGATTATCGTCGCATAGCCAGAACCTGGTTTGCACGGGCGGTTCAGTACCCTACTCAGTACGACGCCACGCACAGTTTCAGCGCCTTTGTCTTGGTGTCGTTGAGCTGATCAACCCGCTTATTGAACTCCGACGTCGACGCGTGTGTGCCGATGGCGTTCGCTACTGCGTGAGCCCCGTCGACATATGCGTTGAGCGCATCCCGCAGCTGCGACGACAGCGCGTCACTGAAACTGCTGGTAACCGTGGATGCGCTGTTGTTGAGCGCATCTACGGCCGGGCCCTCGGTCGGGCCGGTGTTGCGGCCTGCGTTGTACGCCCCGACAAATTCATTCACCTTGTCGATGGCGGCTTTGCTGGTCTCTGCAAGCGACTCACACGAGGTGCGAATCGCCTTGGTCGTCAACGACTGCTGCCGCTGGGATTCTCGGATGCTGGATGTAGCGACCGACGCCGATACCGATGCGGACACCGACTGCCGGTAGGCCGGGGCGACGTTCGTGTCGGGTGCGGCAGTGCCGCCGGTGACGCTGGTGCAACCCCCTACTAGGTTGATCAAGCCCATCAGCACCGCCGCCACACAGCCGAGCGCCAGGGCGCCTCGCCGAGGGAATCCCCATCCCCCTCTGTGCCTGCAAGCGACGGCACGCCATCCGATGAGCACGGTTGCAGACGTTACCGGGTCAGGATTCCAATTGCCCCCGACGCACCAACTTCCCCCCCGGCGGGTAATGCCCGGCAAGTGAAAGAGCCGATGGCCAGACGGCGGGTACCCGGCCACGATGCCGGTGCGGCACGATAGAGGGAAGAACCTGCAAGCATCAACTACGCAGGTGCCCGCCAACTGAGGAGCCGAAGTTGACGACCGAGTTCGCCCGCAACGATCTGGCCAAAACCCCAAGCAACGGAACCGAACCCGACCGCGTTCGGGTGATCCGCGAAGGAGTGGCGTCCTATCTGCCCGACATCGACCCCGAGGAGACTTCGGAGTGGCTCGAGTCCTTCGACGATCTGCTGGAGCGCTCGGGGCCGGTGCGGGCGCGCTACCTGATGCTGCGGCTACTGGAACGGGCCGGAGAGCAGCGGGTGGCCATCCCGGCGCTGACGTCGACCGACTACGTCAACACCATCCCGACCGAGCTGGAACCGTGGTTCCCCGGCGACGAGGACGTCGAACGTCGCTACCGGGCGTGGATGAGATGGAATGCGGCCATCATGGTGCACCGTGCCCAAAGGCCGGGTGTGGGCGTCGGCGGTCATATCTCGACCTATGCGTCGTCCGCGGCGCTCTACGAAGTCGGCTTCAACCACTTCTTCCGCGGCAAGTCGCATCCCGGCGGCGGCGATCAGGTATTCATCCAGGGCCACGCCTCCCCCGGGATCTACGCGCGCGCGTTCTTAGAAGGTCGGTTGACCGCCGAGCGGCTTGACGGCTTCCGTCAGGAGCACAGCCACCCCGGCGGCGGGTTGCCGTCCTATCCGCACCCGCGGCTGATGCCCGACTTCTGGGAATTCCCCACCGTGTCGATGGGTCTGGGCCCGCTCAACGCCATATACCAGGCTCGGTTCAACCACTATCTGCATGACCGCGGCATCAAGGACACCTCAGACCAGCACGTGTGGTGCTTTTTGGGCGACGGTGAGATGGACGAGCCCGAGAGCCGCGGTCTGGCGCACGTCGGGGCGCTGGAAGGCCTGGACAACCTGACCTTTGTGATCAACTGCAACCTGCAGCGCCTCGACGGCCCAGTGCGCGGCAACGGCAAGATCATCCAGGAGCTGGAGTCGTTCTTCCGCGGAGCCGGCTGGAATGTCATCAAGGTGGTGTGGGGCCGGGAATGGGACGCGCTGCTGCACGCCGACCGCGACGGCGCGCTGGTCAATCTGATGAACACCACTCCCGACGGCGACTTCCAGACCTACAAGGCCAACGACGGCGGCTATGTGCGCGACCATTTCTTCGGGCGTGACCCGCGCACCAAGGCACTGGTGGAAAGCCTTAGCGATCAAGAGATCTGGAACCTCAAGCGCGGCGGCCACGACTACCGCAAGGTTTACGCCGCCTATCGGGCGGCCGTCGACCACAAGGGACAGCCGACGGTGATCCTGGCCAAGACCATCAAGGGCTACACGCTGGGCAAGCATTTCGAGGGCCGCAACGCCACCCATCAGATGAAGAAGCTGACGCTGCAGGATCTCAAGGATTTCCGTGACCGCGAGCGCATTCCGGTCAGCGACGCTCAGCTCGAGGAGAACCCTTACCTGCCGCCTTACTACCACCCCGGCCCGGACGCCCCGGAGATTCGTTACATGCTCGACCGGCGCCGCACCCTCGGGGGTTTCCTCCCCGAGCGCCGGACCAAAGCCAAGGCGCTGAAGCTTCCTGGCCGCGACATCTACGCCCCGCTGAAGAAGGGATCGGGAGCCCAGGAGGTCGCCACCACCATGGCGATAGTGCGCACATTCAAAGAAGTGTTGCGGGACAAAGAGATCGGCCCGCGGATCGTGCCGATCATTCCGGACGAGGCGCGCACGTTTGGGATGGACTCGTGGTTTCCGTCGCTGAAGATCTACAACCGCAACGGCCAGCTGTACACCGCCGTGGACGCCGAGCTGATGCTGGCGTACAAGGAGAGTGAGATCGGCCAGATTCTGCACGAGGGCATCAACGAAGCCGGGTCGGTGGGCTCGTTCACCGCGGCCGGCACGTCATATGCGACGCACAACGAGCCCATGATCCCGATCTACATCTTCTATTCGATGTTCGGCTTCCAGCGCACCGGCGACGGCTTGTGGGCCGCCGCCGACCAGATGGCGCGCGGTTTCCTACTGGGGGCCACCGCGGGGCGCACCACGCTGACCGGCGAAGGCCTGCAGCACGCTGACGGGCACTCGCCCCTGTTGGCCGCCACCAATCCGGCGGTGGTCGCCTACGACCCGGCGTATGCGTACGAAATCGCCTACATCGTGGAAAGCGGTCTGGCCCGGATGTTCGGACAGAACCCGGAGAACGTGTCCTTCTACATCACCGTCTACAACGAGCCCTATCCGCAGCCGCCCGAGCCGGAGAACTTCGATCCCGAAGGTGTGCTGCGGGGGATCTACCGGTACCACAAGGCCAGCGAGCAACGCACCAACAAGGCGCAGATCCTGGCCTCCGGGGTGTCGATGCCCGCCGCCCTGAAGGCGGCAGAGATGCTGGCCGGCGAGTGGGACGTCGCCGCCGACGTGTGGTCGGTGACCAGTTGGGGTGAGCTGAACCGCGACGGGGTGGCCGTCGAAACCGCGAAGCTGCGCCACCCCGACCGGCCGGCCGGTGTCCCTTACCTCGCTAAGGCCCTCGCCGAGGTCACCGGGCCAGTGGTCGCCGTATCGGACTGGATGCGTGCGGTTCCCGAGCAGATCCGGCCCTGGGTGCCGGGCACCTACGTCACGCTGGGCACCGACGGGTTCGGCTTTTCCGACACCCGGCCTGCGGCGCGGCGCTACTTCAACACCGACGCCGAGTCGCAGGTAGTCGCGGTGCTGGAAGCGCTGGCACGCGATGGTGAAATCGATCCGTCGGTGCCGGTGGCGGCCGCCCGCCAGTACAAGATTGACGATGTGCAGGCCGCCCCGGTGCAGACTTCCGACCCCGGTCCCGGCGCCTAAAACCACTAAGACGCACGGCTCGCTTTGGCGGAAAGGTCCAGAAAACTGGCGTACGTTTTAGGGGTGAATGACAACCAGTTTAGTCCCCTCGGGAAACCGCGGTCGCCACTCGCGCTGGCGGACAGCGTGCCCGATTCCCTGCTGCGCCGGTTGAAGCAGTACTCCGGGCGGCTGTCCACCCAGGCTGTCGCGGTCATGCACGAGCGGTTGCCGTTCTTCGGGGACCTGGAAGCCTCTCAACGCGCCAGCGTGGCCCTGGTGGTGCAGACGTCAGTGGTGAATTTCGTCGAGTGGATGCAGGACCCGCACAGTAACGTCAGCTACACCGCGCAGGCGTTCGAAATGGTGCCCCACGACTTGACCCGACGGATCGCGCTGCGTCACAGCGTAGAGATGGTGCGGGTCACCATGGAGTACTTCGAGGAAGTTGTGCCACTGCTGGCCCGTTCTGAAGAGCAGTTGACCGCCCTCACGGCGGGCATTCTTAAGTACAGCCGCGATCTGGCATTCACCTTCGCGACCGTCTACGCCGACGCGGCCGAAGCGCGGGGCAGCTGGGACAGCCGGATGGAGGCCAGCGTCGTCGACGCGGTGGTACGCGGCGACACCGGCCCCGAGCTGCTGTCCCGCGCCGCCGCGTTGAACTGGGACACCACCGCGCCTGCGACGGTTGTGGTCGGGACCCCGGCGCCCGGACGCGGCGACTCGAACGGCGACGCCAAAAGCGAACGGGCCAGCCAGTATGTCCGCGATACCGCGGCCAGGCACGGCCGGGCGGCGCTCACCGACGTGCACGGCACCTGGCTGGTGGCGATCGTGTCCGGTCAGCTGACGCCGACCGACAAGTTCCTGGGTGACCTGCTGGGCGCCTTCTCCGATGGTCCAGTGGTCATCGGGCCAACGGCGCCCATGCTGACCGCGGCCTACCACAGCGCCAGCGAGGCGATTTCCGGGATGAACGCCGTCGCCGGCTGGAGTGGAGCGCCCCGCCCCGTGCTGGCCCGAGAACTCCTGCCCGAGCGCGCCCTCATGGGCGATGCGTCGGCGATCGTGGCGTTGCACACCGACGTCATGGGCCCCCTGGCCGATGCCGGACCGACGCTGATCGAGACGCTCACGGCTTATCTAGATTGTGGCGGTGCGATTGAGGCCTGCGCCCGCAAGTTGTTCGTTCATCCAAACACCGTCCGGTACCGCCTCAAGCGCATCACCGATTTCACCGGCCGTGATCCCACCGACCCGCGCGATGCGTATGTCCTGCGGGTCGCTGCGACGGTAGGCCAGCTCAACTACCCCACGCATCCTCCAGTTGTTAATAACGCCATGAATCAGCTTCCGCTCCCGGTCAGGGGGGGTGTCATGGCCCCTTCTGGGCGATAGTGATTCAGACCACAGGTCGCGGCAAGGTATCAAACACGTAGCTTAAGGGCCTTTTTTGTAGGGTGTGTACAAAAACCTAAGACGAGGTTCATAATCTGTTACACCACGCAAAACCGTTTCCACAGTGTTCTCTTAGACACGTGATCGCATTACTTGCGCCCGGACAGGGTTCGCAGACGGCGGGAATGCTGTCGCCGTGGCTGGAACTCGCCGGCGCGGCGGATCAGCTCGCTCTCTGGTCGAAGGCCAGCGGCCTGGATCTTGTCCGGCTGGGCACCACTGCGTCGACCGAAGAGATCACGGACACCGCAGTCGCCCAGCCATTGATCGTCGCAAACACCCTGCTCGCTTACCAGGAGCTGACGAATCGCGGCCTGCTCGCCGATCACGAAGAGCACATTGTGGCCGGCCACTCGGTCGGCGAAATCGCGGCCTACGCGATCGCCGGTGTGATGGCTGCCGATGACGCTGTCGCGCTGGCCGCCACCCGTGGCGCCGAGATGGCCAAGGCGTGCGCCACCGAGCCGACCGGCATGTCCGCGGTGCTCGGCGGTGACGAGGCCGAAGTACTCAGCCGCCTCGAGCAGCTCGACCTGGTCCCCGCGAACCGCAATGGTGCCGGCCAGATTGTCGCCGCCGGTCCGCTGACCGCCTTAGAGAAGCTCGCCGAAGACCCGCCGGCCAAGGCCCGGGTGCGCGCCCTCGGCGTCGCCGGAGCGTTTCACACCAAGTACATGGCGCCGGCTCTTGACGGCTACGCCGCAGCGGCCGCCGCCATCGCGACCGGCAAGCCCACCGCGAAGCTGCTGTCCAACCGCGACGGAAAGCCGGTGACCGCTACGGCCGAGGCAATGGATGCACTCGTCGCTCAGCTGATCCAGCCGGTGCGCTGGGACCTGTGCACCGCGACGCTGCGCGAGCACGACGTAAAGGCGATCGTGGAGCTGCCCCCTGCGGGCGCTCTCACCGGTATCGCCAAGCGCGAACTTCGGGGGGTTACGGCGCGTGCCGTCAAGTCGCCCGCAGAGCTGGACGAGTTGGCCAACATCTAACGCCCGCTTCGGTCAGTACAACCAAAGAGCACGTCAGTTTGATTTACACAACACATTACGAAGGGAAGCACGCTATGGCCGTCAGCCAGGACGAAATCATCGCCGGTATCGCCGAGATCATCGAAGAGGTAACCGGTATCGAGCCGTCCGAGGTCACCCCGGAGAAGTCGTTCGTCGACGACCTGGACATCGACTCGCTGTCGATGGTGGAGATCGCGGTGCAGACCGAGGACAAGTACGGCGTCAAGATCCCGGACGAGGACCTCGCCGGACTGCGTACCGTCGGTGACGTCGTCACCTACATTCAGAAGCTCGAGGAAGAGAACCCCGAGGCCGCCGAGGCGTTGCGATCCAAGCTCGAGACCGACAACCCCGAGGCTGTTTCGAACGTCCAGGCAAGGCTGGAAGCGGAACGCAAGTGACAAAGCCTTCCACTGCTAATGGCGGTTACCCCAGCGTTGTGGTAACCGCCGTCGCGGCGACGACGTCGATCGCGCCGGACATCGAGAGCACGTGGAAGGGTTTGCTGGCCGGCGAAAGCGGCATCCGCGTACTCGAAGACGACTTCATCACCAAGTGGGACCTGCCCGTCAAGATCGGTGGCCACCTCAAGGAGCCCGTCGATATCCACATGGGCAGGCTGGACCTGCGGCGCATGTCCTATGTCCAGCGGTTGAGCAAATTGCTGAGTGGTCACCTGTGGGAATCTGCAGGCACCCCGAAGGTCGATCCCGACCGGTTCACCGTGGTCGTCGGGACCGGTCTGGGTGGCGCCGAGCGGATCGTCGAGAGCTACGACCTGATGAACGAGGGCGGCCCCCGCAAGGTGTCGCCGCTCGCCGTTCAGATGATCATGCCCAACGGCGCCGCGGCGACCGTCGGGCTGCAGCTCGGGGCCCGCGCCGGGGTGATGACTCCGGTGTCGGCCTGTTCGTCGGGTTCCGAGGCGATCGCCCACGGGTGGCGTCAGATCGTCATGGGTGATGCCGACGTCGCCGTCTGCGGAGGTGTGGAAGGCCCCATCGAGGCGCTGCCCATCGCGGCGTTCTCCATGATGCGGGCCATGTCGACCCGCAACGACGAGCCCGAGCGGGCGTCGCGACCGTTCGACAAAGACCGCGACGGCTTCGTGTTCGGCGAGGCCGGGGCGATGATGCTCATCGAGACCGAGGAGCACGCCAAGGCCCGCGGCGCCAAGCCGCTGGCCCGATTGCTGGGTGCCGGTATCACCTCGGACGCCTTCCACATGGTGGCGCCGGACCCCAACGGGGAACGTGCTGGTAGGGCGATGCAGCGGGCACTGGAGCTGGCGGGCTTGTCCCCCAAGGACGTCGACCACATCAATGCACACGGGACGGCGACGCCCATCGGCGACGCCGCGGAAGCCAACGCCATCCGGGTCGCCGGTTGCGAGCATGCCGCCGTATATGCACCGAAGTCGGCGCTGGGCCATTCCATCGGCGCAGTTGGGGCGCTGGAGTCGGTGCTCACGGTGCTCAGCCTGCGGGACGGCGTCATCCCGCCCACCTTGAACTATGAGACCCCCGATCCCCAGATCGACCTGGATGTTGTCGCGGGCGAACCTCGCTACGGTGATTTCCGCTACGCGATCAACAACTCATTCGGGTTCGGTGGCCACAACGTGGCGCTCGCTTTTGGGCGTTACTGAGCACGGAAGGAACGTAAGCAAAGTCATGACAGAGCTGGTTACTGGTAAAGCCTTACCCAATGTGGTGGTTACCGGTGTTGCCATGACGACGGCATTGGCGACCGACGCAGAGACCACCTGGAAGTTGTTGCTCGACAACCAAAGCGGAATCCGTACCCTCAACGATCCCTTCGTCGAGGAATACAACCTGCCGGTCCGTATCGGCGGGCATCTGTTGGAGGACTTCGACAGCCAGCTCACGCGGGTCGAACTGCGTCGGATGGGCTACCTGCAGAAGATGTCCACCATTCTGGGCCGGCGCCTGTGGGAGAACGCAGGCACGCCCGACATAGACACCAACCGGTTGGCGGTGTCCATCGGCACCGGCCTGGGCTCGGCCGAGGAACTCGTCTTCAGTTACGACGAAATGCGCCAGCGCGGCTACCGGGCGATCTCCCCGTTGACCGTGCAGAAGTACATGCCCAACGGGGCGGCCGCGGCCGTGGGGCTGGAACGGCACGCTAAGGCCGGGGTGATGACGCCGATATCAGCATGTGCATCCGGTTCGGAGGGCATCGCCCGTGCGTGGCAGCAGATCGTGCTCGGTGAGGCCGACGCCGCGATCTGCGGTGGCGTGGAAACAAAGATCGAGGCGGTGCCCATCGCCGGGTTCGCCAAC
>Ga0116129_1001955_pt1 | contig 10831 bp, 7 predicted proteins | sample June2015DPH_17_2_FD_89732 | JGI IMG/M metagenome (GOLD analysis project Ga0116129, IMG submission 89732) | Peatland microbial communities from SPRUCE experiment site at the Marcell Experimental Forest, Minnesota, USA - June2015DPH_17_10 | ecosystem: Environmental > Terrestrial > Soil > Wetlands >...
CAAAGCTCGCCGATGCCATTTTCGCCGCTTCACGGGTCGACAGGGATGACGCCGTCGCAGCCTGGCAGTCTCACAACGAGATATTGCGCGGCCGAAGGGAGTGGCTGAACGGGCAGCGATTCGGCGCGCTGCATTTTTCCGGACCCGGTACCGACCTTACGGTTGGTCTTGCCGACGGGCATGAGTGGCAGGGCGGCGGCTCCACGGCAAAGAACGGCATTACCTGCAATGCGAATATTCCAACGGAGGAGGTTTTTACCACTCCGCACGCAAGACGGGTCGACGGTCACGTCGTCGGCACCAAGCCGCTGTCATATCAGGGCTCGTTGATCGAAGGCATTGCGGTTCGCTTCGAGGAAGGGCGCATTGTCGAGGCAAAGGCGACGCGCGGCGAGGAGGTTTTCAACAAGGTCCTCGATACCGATGAGGGAGCCCGCCGCCTCGGCGAAGTGGCGCTGGTGCCGCATTCGTCGCCGATTTCAAAGAGCGGGTTGTTGTTCTTCAATACCCTGTTCGACGAGAATGCCGCCTGCCACATCGCGCTTGGCCAATGCTATTCGAAATGTTTTGTCGACGGGACGAAACTGTCTCCGGAGCAGATTGCGGCGCGAGGCGGCAATACCAGCCTGATCCACATCGACTGGATGATCGGCTCGGACAAGATCGATATCGACGGTCTTTATGCCGACGGCAGGCGCGTGCCGGTATTCCGGAAGGGCGAGTGGGCCTGAACGGCTCGCAAAACCGCGCCCGGATGCCAACGGGCGCGACCGTTATGGGATCCGATAAGGAAAGCTTAAAAGATTGTTATTAGCCTGGCGCCTGATATCGCCGGGCTGAAGCCCGATGTATTTTAATCGGGTTTTCTGCATATTTTCGGGGGCGAAGATGGCATTGATTGAAACGACCAACCTCGTCGTCAAACTGACGCCGAGGCCGATCGAGCCGTCCTGGATCATCGAAGGCAATCCAGTCGCGCAATGGTGCATGCTCTCGAAGAGCGCCGATGGCCTCGCCACGACCATTGTTTGGGAGTGCAGCGAAGGCAGATTCAACTGGTATTACGATTTCGACGAAACCATCCTGATCCTTGAAGGCTCGATCGTGCTCGAAAACGACACGATGCGCCCAACCCGCTACGGCCCGGGCGACGTGATCTTCTTCCGGAACGGCGCGCATGCGCGGTGGTATGTCGAGGGCCGCGTTCGCAAGCTCGCCTTCTGTCGGACCACCCAGCCCATGGTGCTGGCCTTCGTGGCGCGGGCGTTCAACAAGATCAAGCGCATCGTGTTTCTGTCGGAGAAGCGTGCCGCGCCGGGCTTGGCCTCGACCTGAGATCAGGACGCAAAGCGATCAGTCGAGCTTCAGGCGATACACTTTCGTTGCTGTCTTCGAAAACAGCGCATCCTTCTCCGCCTCGCTCATGGAGGCCGTGATGTGTTTGAAGGCGTTGAAGATCACCTGATAGCTGCACTGGCCTTTGTCGGGCGGGAAATTGCTCTCGAACATCGCGCGTTCGACGCCGAACGCCTCGATGCATGACTCTATATAGGGCCGCCATGCCGCGGCGAGCTCTTCCGAGGAAGGCGGCATCGTACGCTCGTGAAAATCGTAGCCGAGCAGGCACATCGCCAGACCGCCGAGCTTCACAACGACATTGGGGCATTTGGCGATCTCGCGGATCGAAGCCTTCCAGGTTGCAAAAATCTCCTCGCGCCGGTTGGCATATTGTCCGGTACCCGCCGGGCCGCCGCAATGGTCGAGCACGATTTGCGTATCCGGAAATGCGCGGGCGAGCTCCGTGAGCTCGCCGATCTGCGGATGAAACAGCCAGGCATCAAAGCTCAAGCCAAGCGGCGCGAGACAGGAAAAGCCTTTGCGGAAGGTGGAATCGAGCAACAGGCCTTTCGGCCGCGCCGCATACATATGGGCGACGTCAGGATCGGAATCCCAGGCCGACGAATGCCGGATGCCGCGGAAGCGGCCCTGGCCAGCAGCGATTTCCGCCTCCAGCACCGGCCGGGCGTCTTCACCCGACAGGAGATTGACATGACCGACAATGCCGGCGCAGACGGCGGCGGGTCCGTAGCCGCCGCTCGCGCTCATCGCAGCCGCGCCGTTGGCGAATTCAACCTCGCCCACGGGACGAAATGCTTCCGGTCCTTTTGCGCGATACATCGAACGAGCCTCGACATAGACGGTTGCGACGACATTGTGACCAGAGGCGATATCGGAGGTGATGTCGTCGATCAGATAGCGCTGTCCGCCGCGATCCCACAAATGATGATGAGGATCGACAATCGGGCGGGCAGGGTCGAGCACTTCTTCCCGGCGCAAGGCAAGCCAGTCAGGCCGCGGGTCGGCATAGAGGCCGCTTTTGGTGGAAGGCAATGTGCTGGCGACCATGGGCTTTCTCTCCGGGCATTTTATGTGCGCTAGTGGAGTGGATTTGACATTCGCTACCCTCTGGCCGCGCATTCGTATGCGAATGTCAAATCCAAAACTCCACTAGAAACCCATATTTTCTAGTGGTCCTTTGATTCTAACATTTGCAAAGGTGCATGCCAAACCGGGATGCAAATGTTGGAATCGGACCGCTAGACGCCGCGAAGGATGATGACGGTCGGCGCCGCCGGCAATGTTTCGCGCGATATCGTGAGGCTGCGTTCGGTCCTCTCGTCGATTTCGAATTGCTGGCCGATCCGGTGCATGAACTCGTCGAGCGGGGTAGCGAACCGATGCATCGGCAATACGACTGAGGCGCGCAGCCGCCGCGTGATTTCGGAGACGCCGTCGAGCGACATGGTATAGGCGCCGTCGATCGGCACCATCACGATATCGAGCCGGCCGATCGCGGCGAAATGGCTGTCGTCGAGTTTGTGGTGCAGATGGCCGAGATGTCCGATGCAGAGCCCGGCGACCTCGAAGATGAAAATGGAATTGCCGTCCTTGATCATCTCGCCGCTGGAATCGTCCATGAAGTAGCGGCGGATGTCAGTCGTCACGTTGCGGATGAGAACGTCGCCGATGCGCTCGTTGATCCGGGCCGGGCTGCCGTCGTCGTTCCAGCCATGCAGGACATGGGGAATGCGGGGATCGGGAAATAAAGTGTAATGCGTGCTGTGCGCCCGGTTCATGGTGACGACGTCGGGCAAGCGCCCGGTGGTATAGGCGCCGTTGAAATCGGTTGCGATCCGCACGCCGCCGGGCGTGTCGATGTAATAGGTCGAGTGGCCGGCATAGGTGATCGTGACCTCTTCGGCCTTCGCTGCCGTCTGGCGCAGCGACACCGCTGTGGCGCGGGGCGGCGCTTGGGCCATGGCCAGGCATTCGCTGCCGCGCGATGCCTCCTGCGCGGCCGCCGGCGATATCGGAAGGCCCAACAGGCCGAGGAGGAAGGCAGCAACTCTCAACATGAGGGGCATGCAACCGAAGATTTTTTCGAGCGCTACTTTAGCTTCGAATTCGCGAGCCGTCATGGTGGCGATCGTGCATGTCTGGGCTGATGCGACATGTTGTGGCGCGATGATTTGAATTACCGCTTGCCGCACTTTCTGGTTAGACTCCACAGCAGTGCCATCGTTAAGAGCTGATTTTTGGAGTTCCGATGCCAGAGTCCATCGATCGCCGGCGCCGTGATATCCTTGCGCTCGGCGCGGTCGTAACCGGAGGTTTTGCGATGGAGTTCGCTCAAGCGCGTGCGGCCGATGGCGAGGCAGCTCAAACAGCAGCGCTGCCGCGTGCGGCCTCGTCACGCCGCATGGAGCCGCTTCGTGCCGTCGAGGCCGGCGTCCTCCATATTTCCTATTATGAGGAAGGGCCTGCGGACGGCCCGCCCGTCCTGCTGCTGCATGGCTTTCCCTTTGACATTCACTCTTACGTCGATGTCGCCCCGCTATTGGCCGCCAAAGGCTGCCGCGTCATCGTGCCCTACTTGCGAGGTTACGGCCCGACCCGTTTTCTCGATTCGAAAACGCCGCGCTCGGGCGAGCAGGCGGCCATCGGCGCGGATCTGATCGCGCTGATCGATGCGCTCGGCATCCAGCGCGCGGTCTTCGCCGGCTATGATTGGGGCGGCCGCGCGGCCTGCGTTGGCGCTGCGCTCTGGCCTGATCGCTGCGCGGGCCTTGTGACCGTGAACGGCTATCTGGTCCAGGATATTGCTCACGCAATGGCTCCGGCAAAGCCGCCGCGGGAAGTCGCCTATTGGTATCAATATTATTTCCAGATCGAGCGCGGCCGCGCCGGCCTTGCCGCCAACCGGCGCGAGATCGCGAGTATCTTATGGCGACAATGGTCGCCGAACTGGCATTTCGACGATGCGACCTTCGAGCGGACCGCGTCGGCCTTCGATAATCCTGATTATGTCGACGTCGTGATTCACAGCTATCGCCACCGCTATGGCCTTGCCGACGGCGATCCGCGTTATGCCGAGCTGGAGCGCCGCCTGGCGGCGCAGCCCGTGATCACGGTTCCGACCATCACGCTGGACGGCGACGCGGATGGTGTCGTGCCTTCAACCGACGGCACGTCCTATGCAATGAAGTTCAGTCGCCGCCTCGCCCATCGCATTATCCCGCACGCAGGGCACAACCTTCCGCAGGAAGAACCGGAAGCGTTTGCGGTGGCAGTCATGGATCTGATCAAGGCGTAAGGCGGCGGATGTTGGCTTAATCCCGCCGCGGGCTGAATGTCCAGGTCGCCGCGAGAATGGCCGCGGTTATCAATCCCGTGACCAGCGCGGCAACCGGAATTGACAGCGCCAGTGCCGTGGTCGCAGCCCATCCAATCGACGAGAAGGCTTCCGCGAAGGTTGCCAGCCGCGACGATGTCTGGCGGCGGCGGAACTGGCTGCGGCGAGCCTGGACGCGGAACCAGAGCTGGATCGCGGTGGCGGAGGCCGCCGCAACGGTGACGCCCGCCGCGGTGATGGCCGCCTGTAACGGCGAGGCAAACATCAGCGCTGCCACCAGCGGCGCAAACAGGGCGCCGATGACGAGTAGCACCACCTCGATTTTTGCGCGGATCAGCCGAGACGGAGGCAGCGGCGCGGTTGTCACGAGGTCGGGAGCATCCTCGCCGGATATGGTCAGCCATCCGAGCCCGCCGGCGAGTTGTCCTGCCGCCATCACGACCACGGGCGTGATCAGCATAATGGCGACCGACGGGTCGCTAAAGCTTCGCCACAGCAGCAAGGCGGGCGGCACGAGGTAAAGCAGCTGCATCAGGCTTTGCGAGACCAGCCACGGGTCGCGGCGGAGCAGCGTCAGTTCCTTCCGCCGTAATGCCTGTTGCCGCGATCCGGATCGGAACGATCGCGTGCGCCAACCGCGGCGGGCGGTTGCGGTTCCAGTCGAGGCGCGGGCGGCCGTGTCGGCAAACCCAGCCGAAAGAAGCGTCATGACGGTTCCCAGCAACAGGAGTCCGCAAGCCAGCAGAAGCAACAGCGCTTCGCCATCGCCGAGCGCCGCGCGCGCGGGCCACCAGAGTACGCTGTCGGGTCCGGGCGCAAACGCCGCTGCGGCGTCCGAGGTCAGAATAGCAAAGCGCGACAGCGTGCCGTAAGACAGGATCGCCGCGATCTGTAGCGCGATGACAAAACCGGCGCCGATCACCCCGGCCACAATCTGAGCGACCAGCCGGGTCCGCCGCGGGCCGATCGTCCGGAACAGCAGGATGGTCACGGCAATCGCGACCGCGGCGGCGGAGAGACCGATGGCGATGACGACGCCATAAACGGCCAGCCAGCGGAGGCCGCCGCCGAACATCAGAACGTCGACAAACGGTGTCGCGAGCAGCATCGCCATGGCGGTAACGGACAGCGCGATCGCGGCAAGCCGTATCGAAAAGACATGGGTAAGCGCGACCGGCGAGGACATGATGAGATCAAGATCAGCGCGGGCGTAAAATACCCGCGTCACCGATTCGATCGCCTGTGACAGCATCAAGGCCCAGGCGAGGAAAATGGTCGCGGTGATGACGATCAGCGCCGATTTGTCGAGCGGCGGCTGAAGCGTGGCATACCGCCCAATCACGACCCAGGCCGGTACATGCAGCAGCGTCCCAAAAACCAGAAGGCCGATGATCAGAGCGCGTCGGCGCCCGCGGCGTCCGCCCGTCATTATCGCTAGCCATTCCCGCCAGGCCAGCCGGATTTCGTGCCGGGCAAGGCGGCCTAGCGGAGCGGATTTGGCATTCGCTCCCCACCCAGCCGCGCGCTCAAAAGCGAATGTCAAATCCGAAACTCCATTAGTGTCCCTTCGATTCCGAAGTTCGTATCGTCTAGCGGCCCCACGTTTACGAACTTCGGAATCGAAGGGACACTAGAGACTTATATTTGCCAGTGTTCCTGTGATTCCAACATTCGCAAAAGTGGCAGCTCGAGAAGGGATGCGAATGTCAGAATCGGACCGCTAGCGCAGCCGTTGTCATGCCGCCGCTGCCTCGCGGTCGACCAGCGCGATGAACATGTCTTCGAGGCTGGTGTCGTTTCTTCCGTTCTGCTGACGAAGTTCGGCCAACGTACCTTCGGCGACAAGCTTTCCAGCGGATATCACGCCGATGCGGTCGGCCATACGCTCGGCCACTTCCAGAATATGCGTCGTCATGATGACGGTGCATCCGCCGCGCACGCGCTCGCCGAGCAGACCTTTGACGTGGCGGGCGGACACGGCGTCGAGACCGGTCAGAGGTTCGTCGAGAATGATCAGCCGCGGATTATGCACCAGCGCGCCCGCGAGGGCGACCTTCTGGCGCATGCCTTTGGAAAATCCCTCGCAGCGTTCGTTCATATTCGGCTCAAGGCCAAGCGAGATGAGCAGTTCGCGCGCGGAAGGCTCGGCGACGGCAGGATCGATGCCCCAGAGGCCTGCGACGAATTCGAGATATTCCAGCGGCGTCAGCTTGTCGTAGATCATCGGCTCGTCCGATACCCAGGCCGTGACCTGCTTGGCCGCCACGGGGTTGTCGAGTGCATCAATGCCCATGATCGAGACGGAACCGGCATCGGGCCGCAGCAGCCCGGCAACCATTCGCAATGTCGTCGTCTTGCCGGCACCGTTCGGGCCGAGCAGGGCATAGAATTCGCCTGACCGAACCGTGAGATCGAGCGCATCGACGGCCGGGCGGTCAAAACGCTTTGTTAACCCTCGGAGCTCGAGAGCCGATTGATTGGAGACCATGATGGCGGACGATCCTGATGACAGCTACCAGGACCATGGACGGAAACCATTTCGGTGCAGTGAATCAAGGTCCCCAAATTGCAAGATACGCGCGAGTCTTCCGGCTCGCGCGTATCTTTTTGCCTTTAACCGTTACTTCTGAAGTGCTGTGTTTGCACCCTGGGTCGTGGCATCCGCGGGCTTGGGACGCACGGCGTCCGCGGTTCCCTGGATAAAGGCCTGGATTTTGACGACGTCAGCATCGGTGAGCTTGCCGGTGAAATCAGGCATGCCCTTGTCCACGAAGGGACCCTTGAACACGATGTCCTTCAGGTTGGTGATGTTTTCGGTCGTCGTGTAGCCGAGGTTCTTGACGTTGCCGCCTCTGTCGACGCCGGGCACGCCGTGACAGGTGGCGCAAGCCTCGACATAGATCGCGGTGCCATCCGGCACGTCCTTCGGATCGTATTTGACACCCGAGAGCAGATTGCCGAGCTGATATTTGGTAAACTCGGGCAACGGCGCCTTGCCGCCAAGGGCAAACGTGTAGACCGTGCCCGGTCCCTCCTTATCGGCGACATGTTGGGTGATGCCGAACACGCCACCCCAGCCCACCGCGATCGATACGTATTGCACGCCATCGATCAGATAGGTCGCGGCTGCGGCGACCGCGCCCGTGCCGGTCGGCGTTTCCCAGAGTTTTTCGCCTGACGTCGCGTTATAGGCGATAAAGCGCGCGTCAGCCGTGCCCTGGAACACAAGGTTGCCGGCGGTGGTCAGCGTGCCGCCGTTCCATGGCGCCACATATTCGGCGTGCCACGCCTCCTTCTGTTTCACCGGATCCCATGCGATCAGGCGACCGAATGGCGGGTTCTTGGGCGGAGTGGCGTTGAGCGTGAAGCCGACGTTCCATCCGGTGGTGGCGCCGTACTTGAAGGGGGCGGCTGCATTCTGCGCCAGCGCCTTCTCGCCGGTCAGGTTCAACGGCACGCCCTGCGCCGGCAAATAGACGAGACCGGTCTGCGGATTGTAGGACATCGGGTGCCAATTATGCGCGCCAAACGGTCCAGGAATGCTGTCGAAGGATTGGTCCGGCGATCGCGAGGCCATCACTTCGATCGGCCGTCCATCGGCGTCGTAACCTGTCGCCCAGTTCACATCGACGAAGTTTTTCGCCGAAATGAATTTGCCGTTGGTGCGATCGATGACGAAGAAGAAGCCATTCTTCGGCGCGTGCAGGATCACCTTGCGCGGCTTGCCGTCGAGATTGATGTCGGCGAGGATCATCGGCTGGGTCGAGGTGTAGTCCCAGTTGTCGCCGGGCGTTTCCTGATAATGCCAGACGTATTTGCCGGTATCGGCATTCAACGCGACCAGCGAAGCAAGGTAGAGATTGTCGCCGCCGGCCGGGCTTCGCAGGTTGCGATTCCACGGCGCGCCGTTGCCGGTCCCGATGTAGATCAGGTTCAGATCGGGATCGTAGGTGATCGAATCCCACGGCGTGCCGCCGCCGCCATTGACCCACCATTTGCCGGCGGGATCCCAGGTCGTCGCGGCCTTCTCCATCGATTCATCTTCGAAAGGCTTGCTCGGATCGCCGGGCACCACGAACCAGCGCCATGCCTGTTCGCCGGTTTCGGCGTCATAGGCGGTGATGTAGCCGCGCGCGCCATATTCGGCGCCGCCGTTGCCGATCAGCACCTTGCCTTTGACGACCCGCGGCGCGCCGGTGATCGTGTAGGAGTGCGTGTGATCGATGACGGTGTCTTTTTCCCAGACCTTCTTGCCGGTTGCAGCGTCGATGGCGACGAGACGACCGTCATAGGCGCCGACATAGACCTTGCCCTTGTACAGCGCGACGCCGCGGTTGACGACGTCGCAGCAGCCTTTGTAGCCGATTTCGCGGTTGACGCCGGGATCGTAGGTCCAGATGCGCTTTCCGGTGCGGGCATCGATGGCATGCACGACGCTCCATGACGCGCTGACATACATAATGCCGTCGACCACCAGCGGCGTCGCTTCGACGCCCCTGACCGACTCGAGATTGTAGGTCCACTTCAGGCCGAGGTTTTTGACGTTGTCGGCGTTGATCTGATGGAGCTTGCTGAAACGGGTTTCGGCATAATCCAGACCCACGGTCGGCCAGTCCTTCGATGTCGGCGTATTGGCCTTGATGAAGTTGGCATCGACGGCAGAAGTCGCAGCCTTGATGTGACCGGCCGATCCTTTGTCCATCTTCTGGGCGACCGCGATACCACCGGAAATCGCAAGACACGCACCGATCGCGACGGCGACGCGAGGGAGGCGTTCCGGCTTGTATAATTTGGCGATGGTATCGGGAAAAAAGCGGCGAGCAGAATCGGTATACGTCCAGCGTATCATCTGTTCCTCCCATTTTGATCTCTAACGGATCTGCCGTGATCGTATGCCGCGACGAAGCGCGACGTCAATCAAAGGTGGCGAGAGGAGACGATACTTGTTGCGGCTTCTTCCGCTGGACGAAATAAACGAGAGCAGTTCCGCTTTCGAAATTCGATCGCCGAGGCGAGTGCCGGTGTGTTGTGTATAGTGTTAGGGGCCGCTTAGCGCGATACCGACTTCGACCGGCTGCAGTGTCGTCGAGTTGCAGCGCCAGCCGCCGTCTTTCTTTTGAAAGGCGAATGATTTCTCGATGCGCAAACGATATCCGACCTGGAATTGTTCGTGGCTGCCGGGCGTGGGCTTCGGCCTTCCCGATTTCAAATCCCAACAGGTGCCGGTACAGCTGGATGCAATGGCGCTACAGGCAGTAAACGGCGAGAGGACTACCATTTCGATTTGGGTCGTCACCTCGGCGCTGTCCTCGCTCCGGCTGCCGTCGATCTGAAAGACACGGTTGACGGCAAGGAAATTCCCGCACGTCTGCGCCGAGTGGATTTGGGCGACGCAGAAGTCGACCGCATCGGCGTTCGGCACCGGCGACGTACGCTGTGTTCCGAACAGCTTCTTGGGGTCGCCGTTGGCCGCGGTGACTTCCGTTATCTTCCGATCGAGGTAATTGGACAGGCACCCCTCGGAGGATGAAAGCTCCTGGAGCGGAACATTGTCCTTGTTCTCAAGGCCGCAGTTGCGGTCGCGCTCCCTGGTCCATCGCTCGTACTCTCCAAAGGCGTCCCGCGCCTCGTCCTCCTTCAGCTTGGTGATCAGTGCCATCACCCGCTCATTGAGTTCTTCCTTGGCCAAGGCCAGCGAGGCGTCGCTGCAAATCAACATGCCGGCCGTTGTGTGGACGGCGAGGCAGTCGAAATTCGGATCGATCAGTATGTCGATTCTCTCGCCGGTTTCCTTCAACAGACAATCCCTGACCGGTTTGACGCCCTCGGGCCTGATCGGCTGCCGGCCAAGAATGCCGCAACTCGAATTGCGGTCTCTGACCCATTCGGCATTTTCCTCGATTGCCAGGCGGCGGTTCGGAAGCCTGTTCAGGCGTTCCGAGATAGCGCGGTTGAGCTTGACGCCGGCGGCGTTGAGCTCGGGGTCGCCGCAGAAAAGCTGATCCGCCGGCACCCTGGTTTCCTCGCAATGGTTCGTGACGAACAGCGGCAGGATATCGGTGATCGGCCGGTTGGAAACGGCCGGGTCATCGGCGTGCGCTGGTTGCGCGAGGCCGATTCCGATAGCCACAATTGCCA
>Ga0116129_1001956_pt1 | contig 10827 bp, 8 predicted proteins | sample June2015DPH_17_2_FD_89732 | JGI IMG/M metagenome (GOLD analysis project Ga0116129, IMG submission 89732) | Peatland microbial communities from SPRUCE experiment site at the Marcell Experimental Forest, Minnesota, USA - June2015DPH_17_10 | ecosystem: Environmental > Terrestrial > Soil > Wetlands >...
ATCGTGGCAAGCCCGAGCGACGCCATCATCGGCGCGCATGGCGCGATCGAAGACACCGAATTGTTCCAGATCAAGGGCGCCAACTATTCGCTGAAGGACTTGCTGGGCGACGACAGGCTGGTCGACACCCACCGCAACGGCCGCTTCGTCACGCTGCGGCTGACCTCGAGCATGTATCACCGCTTTCATGCGCCGGCTGATTTTGCGATCGAACGTGTCACCTTCATCTCTGGTGACACCTGGAACGTGAATCCGATCGCGCTCAAGCGCGTCGAAAAATTGTTCTGCAAGAACGAGCGCGCAGTGATCGAGACGCGCCTCGCCTCCGGTGAAGCGCTGACGCTGGTTCCGGTCGCGGCCATTCTGGTCGCAAGCCTTCGCCTGCATTGCATCGACCGGACGCTGAACGCGCAGACGCTTGGGCCAAGCGTCTTTCCCTGCGACGTCGAGGTGCACAAGGGCGACGAACTCGGCTGGTTCGAGCACGGATCGACCATCATCGTGCTGACGCCGGATCGTTTTGAGTTTTGTGACAATGTGCGCGAGGGCACACGGATCAAGGCCGGGCAACCGTTGATGCGAAAGCCGGGGTGAGTTTTCCTTATCCCTCCCCCTTGTAGGCAGGGGTATCGCATATGGCGGCGTATCTTTCTTTTCCCTCCCCCGCGCAAGCGTGGGGAGGGTGGCCGTCGCGAAGCGACGGTCGGGTGGGGGAGCTTAACGTAATGACTATGCTTTCCATGACGCCGGTCAAATTTTGATCGATTTCTGAATTCCAGAACCGCAGGACGCGGAATCCCTGTGATTGTAGGAAGGTGTCGCGCACGTTGTCTGACTGGATGCCTTCTGTCCTTCCGTGCTGACCGCCGTCTACCTCGATAACTATTCGAGCACCGAAAGATGCGAAGTCTACGATGTAGCGGCCGATCGGCGCTTGCTTGCGAAAATGAAAGCCGCGCGCTTTCAGTTCGCGTAGTTTCACCCACAATTTTACTTCCTGCGGCGTGAGCCGCTTGCGAAGCGCGCGAGCTTGTTCGTTTGGCAAAAGGCTCTCCTTAAAAGCGCTACCCCCACCCGGCCGGCCTCCGGCCGGTCACCCTCCCCACGCTTCGCGGGGGAGGGATAAGGTCGGGCGCGCCGCGCTAGTTACCACGCTACCGCTTTTTTCCTTTGGAGGCGGCTTCTTCGAAGACGGCGGTTCGGTGCGAATCTGCATTCGCTTTATTGCGGCAATCTGAAGACGCGAGCGCAAAAAAACCGGCGGGTTGAACCGCCGGTTTTCAATCTCATTCGCAACAGCCGTGAAGAGATCACGCCAAGCTAGAACACGCCCAACACGATCGCGCCGACAAGGGCAAACGCGAGGTACGCGGTCACGATGCTCAACTGGCTGACGAAAGGACGACGGGCCATAGGATGCTCCAAAGGAAGCGTCGAAGTCACGCAGCTCACCGCCTTAAACGGCAAAGCTAGCCATTGGTTTCATGACAAAAAAGTCAGCGTTGCTGCCCATCCGCGTCATCTCGGCGGCGCACAATTAATGCGGACGTGGTTAAAGAGTCGTGAAATCATGATGTTGATGAGTCCTTAAATAAATTCGTTGAAGTTCTCCGCATGACGCGCGGAGTTCGTTGGTATCTCGTCGGCTCCTTCGTCCTTGTATCGCTGGCGGGGTGCGGCCGCGGATTTTTTTCCGAGGAGCGCGAGCCGTGGCGGGCCGAGGCCGAAATCGCATGCCTGAAATCCGGCGCCGTCAAGGAAGGCCCTGATCTCGTCCGGATCGATCCGATTTCCGGCCCCGGCGCGTGCGGCGCAGATTTTCCGCTCAAGGTTTCCGCGCTCGGCGAAAACTCCGCCAGCTTCGGCTTTGCCGATGACGACCTTCGCCCGCCGGCCCCGATCGGCAATCAGCCGCGCTGGCCGGTCGGCCGAGCGCCGCCCGCATATCAAGCGCCGCAGGCCTATCCGAGCGCACCCCCACCACCTGCGCCCTATTACTCCAACAGCGCGCCGCCGCCGCCCGCTTATGGTCAACCGCCGTACGGCGCGCCTTCCAATGGTCCGGTTTCGTTGCGTGCGCCGGGTGTTGCGCCCGATCAAGATGATATTCCCCTGCCCAGCGAAGGCGTACCTCGCGGATGGCAGGCCGGGCCCTCGTCGCCTTATGCGCCACAGCCCACTTACCCGCGCGATCGTTATGCGCCGGTTCCTCCGCAGCGTGTCGAAACGCCGGATCCGGTGCCGTCCGCTCCCTATCAGCCGCCGCGGCTGGGTCCGGGGCCGATGCAGCCGCTCGCCGCACCTGGTCCCGTCGCGGTCAAGCCGGCGGCGACGCTGGCTTGTCCGATCGTCTCGGCGCTCGATCACTGGCTCACCGAGACTGTGCAGCCGGCGGCGCAGCGCTGGTTCGGCCAGCGCGTGGTCGAGATCAAGCAGATCTCGGCCTATTCCTGCCGCGGCATGAACGGCGATCCGAACGCGCATATTTCCGAACACGCCTTCGGCAACGCGCTCGACATCGCGGCCTTTACGTTCGCCGACGGACACCGCATCACGGTGAAGGACGGCTGGCGTGGCCTGCCGGAAGAGCAGGGCTTTCTGCGCGACGTCGAGGCGGGCGCGTGCCAGCAATTCACCACGGTGCTCGCGCCGGGCTCCAACGTCTATCACTACGATCACATCCATGTGGACTTGATGCGCCGCGCCTCGCGGCGTCTGATCTGCCAGCCGGCCGCGGTCTCCGGCGAGGAAGTCGCTGCGCGCGCCATGCAGCGCAACCCCTATGCCTCGCATGAAACGCCCGTGACCGGATCGATCGCGCAGAAGTCTGCCTCCGCGCACAAGCGCGAGAAGGTGAACGAGGAAGACGAGTTCGAAGACGAATAGGGGGCTGGCCTGCACTCGGCTGCATCACCTCGTCATTGCGAACTGAGCGAAACTGAAACTGTGTTCCCCGGATGCAGTGCAGCGCGCCGCAAAGCGGCGTGATGCGTTGCTAATCCGGGGTCGATGCCAAGTGGCCGTCATAGGTCCCGGCTCTGCGGAGCAGCGCACTGGACGATGCTTCGCATCGCCAGGAACGCTGCGCCGCGTCCGGGGCACGCGAGCGCTCCGTGTCGCTTCGTTCTATCGCTGTCGCTCCTCGCGATCACGTGTCGGGGTAGCGTTTTTTCATCATTGCGAGCCAACGGGTCGCGCGAATGCGCGCCCGATGACAGGCTCCGCGAAGCAATCCCGCCGCGGCGCGAATTGGCTTGCTTTGGTCGTAAGCCCAGCTTTCCGCCTTCACTGGAATTTGCTAGGTTTCGCGCATCGTTTCAGGGGAGTCCCGCATGTCCCTTGTCGAAACTGCGGTGCGTGGCGGAGCGTTTTTTCTTCTGATTTTGGTTGCTGCGCTGCTGCTGCGCGATGCCCGGCGTGTGCCGGCCGGTCTATTCGGGGCCCTCTTTGCGTCAGGGGTTGCCTGCTACGCCGTCGTTTCGGCCTCGGCGTTTGCAACCGGATCGCCCGCCTGGCTGCTGCCGCCGCGATTCGTCGCCATGGGTAATCCGGTGGTGTTTTGCCTGTTCGCCGCGGCGCTGTTCGACGACGATTTCAAACCGTCCTGGTGGCACGCACTGGCGTGGCTCGCGGTCCTGGTGCTCGGCGCTTCGTGTCTGTGGGCCGGCACCGCGCCGGCGCGCATCGGCTTCTCTGCGGTCGGGCTCGCCTGCAATGCGCTCGCCGCCTGGTATGCGCTGGCGGAGCGGTCGGTCGATCTCGTCGAGGTGCGCCGGCGGCTGCGCAGTGTTTTGATAGTTGTCGTCGCCCTTTATTCGACCATGATTATCGCTTCCGAAATCGTTTTCCCGAACGGCAGCGGCGGCGGGACGCTTTCGCTTGGCATCAGCGCCGGCTTGCTGGCGCTTACCATGGTGTTTGCTGTCGTTCTGTTGTCCGTCAATCAGAACGGCTCGGTGATTCCGTTTGGTTTGTCCGAGCCCCAACCGCTCCCGTCCGCCGTACGCACGCCCGTCGCAGCGACCGCCGTTGCCGAACGGTCCGATCGGGACGAGGATGCGCGGCTGCTCGCGGGCCTGCGCCGGCTGATGGAGCACGACAAGGCCTACCGCGAGGAGGGGCTGTCGATCGGCGGTCTTGCGGCGAGGCTCAATATTGCCGAACACGCGCTGCGCCGACTGATTAACCAGCGGCTCGGCCATCGCAACTTCAACGCATTTCTGAACGGCTATCGCCTCGACGAGGTTGCGGCGGCGCTCGCCGATCCGTCGCAGGAGGCGGTTCCCATCCTGACCATTGCGCTTGACGCCGGATTTCAGTCGCTTGGACCTTTCAATCGCGCGTTCAAGTCCAGAACCGGCATGACGCCCAGCGAATTCAGGCGCGAACACCTCGGCCGGGGCGATCGGCTCGCGGCCGAGTAAGGCGTTTGTTGTGGAATCGGCTAGCCGATTTCGAATTCGGCCACTCCCGTCGCAGGGTTCGGTGAGCGCAGGGCCATTCTTCCGTTCAGGATCGAGGCCGTCTTCGATCCTGAACGGAGTTTCCCATGCAAACCCTCCTCAATCTATTCGACAGCTTCTGGCAAATCTGGTCCTTCAACCTCGTTCTCGATGTCGGACGTTACGTGGTCGCGGCCGGCGGATTGGCGCTGATCCTCAAACTGTTCTGGAATGGCGGACTTTCGGCGCGCAAGATCCAGGCGAAGTGGGCATCGAATGCCGACGTTCGCCGCGAGATCCTGACCTCGCTTCGGACCGGGGTGATCTTCTCGCTGAATGGCACGGCCATCGTGTTCGGCGTCATCTACGGCATCTTCCGGACCTACCCGGATTTCCAGACTGCCGGGCTCGGCTATCTCGCGATCAGCCTCGCGGCGGTCATCGTCACCCATGACGCCTACTTCTACTGGACGCACCGGCTGATGCACCATCCGCGCCTATATCCTTACTTCCACCGCACCCATCACCGCTCGGTCACGCCGACGCCCTTTGCGGCTTACGCCTTCGACATTCCCGAGGCGCTGTTGATGGCGGCATTCATGCCGCTTTGGCTCTTGTTCGTTCCGATGCACGCGCTCGGGATGTTTCTGTTCATGGCCTTCATGATCATCCGCAACGTCATGGGCCATGCCGGCGTCGAACTGATGCCGCGTGCGCTCGCCGACAGCCGCTGGTTTGGGTGGATCAATTCGACGACCCACCACGATCTGCACCATTCGAGCTTCCGTCATAACTACGGGCTTTATTTCACGTGGTGGGACCGGATGATGGGAACCGAGCATCCTCGCTATCGCGAGCAACTACGTGGCAAGCCCGCCAGCGGCGCCCCGGCCGACGCGGATAATGCGGCTCGCCCCGCCGCGCTTGCGGGCTGAGGTGAGACTTCGCTGCGCAGGATGAACGGCAGGGCGGGCGGTTAGTCCGCCTTGCTGCGCCTGCGGACCATCGTGAGCGTGATGTCCCAGGCGTTGCGGATGCTGACGACGGCGAGCAGCAGAAGCGCGCCTGCCAGCGCATGCCATCGATCGAAAGGCAGGAATGTCGCGATCAATGACGGCTCCTCGATGGTCCGGATATTGTCTGATGCGGCGCTTTGTGGTTGAACGGCCGGCATGAAACGGGGCGTTGCCATTTCTGCTCAGGGCGCGTTGCAACGCGTGCAGGTCTTGTCCGCGCGCTGGATCGCTGCCCTCCTGGCGTTGACGGCTGCGGCCTGGCTTGTCGTGCTGGCAGGTCTGCTCGCGGTGGCCAATCGCGTTCACGACGACATCCCGGTGCTGCTGGCGGTCAAGTTGCCGCTTTTGTCGTCGCATCCCGAACTGATTTTCGGTGGTGAGAGCCGTACCTATTATCAGGTCGATCCACGTCTTGCGGCGCAGTTGATCGGCAAGCCGCAGGGCGCGGCAGTCAATATTGCCTATGATGCCGGCGAGCCGCTGGCGCTGCTCGCCGCCATGCGGCGCGAGCCCAATGTATTTCGAAGCGCGCATGTCGTCGTCAGCGTCGCGCCGTTTATCTTTAACGAGGGAGTGCGATCGGCCGCGGTCTATCCGCAGGATGTCCTTCCCCGGCTTGGTGTGTTCAGGCAGATGATTTCATTCCTGCCGTTGCGGGTCGGTACGTTGATCCGCTTCGTTCACGAGGCCTTCGCGTCGCGCCTCGCCGCCGAGCAGGATACGGCTGATCTGGCGAAGCAGCCGATGGCGTTCGGGGTCAGTATCATCGATCGCACACAGCCGGAAAACCAATGGGCGCCCGATATCGGGTCTCACCCGCATTACGCAAACTGGGATATCGCCGGGCCCAAGGCGCGCCTGGAGATCGGCGCGCTGTGCGACATGGAGAAACTGGCGCAGAAGGTGACGGTCGTTATTCCGCCCTGGGCGCCGCGCTATGATCGCTCGCGCGATGCCGCGTGGCGGGAAAAGGAAGACCAGGTTGCGGCGCTGTTGACCGAGGCCAGCGGCGCTTGCGGTTTCAATGTCTTGAATATCCCTTCGATTCCGGGGCTGCAGCAGGGCAATTACGCCGATGAGATGCACGTCAACGCGTCCGGCGTACCGATCTATACGCGCTATCTCGTATCGCAGTTAAAGCGTTAGTCGCAGGATGCTGTTTTCCTCCTACACCTTCCTGTTTCAGTTTCTGCCTGCCGTTGTGCTCGCCTTTGCCGCCGCGCGCCGTCACTCCCCGCGCGCTGGCATTCTTGTGCTCGCCGGTGCGTCGCTATTTTTCTACGGCGCCTGGCGGCCGGTCTATCTTCTGTTGCTGCTCGCCTCGATCGCCGCGAATTTTTCCCTGGGCCTCCTGATGGAGGATCCGCGCCGCCGCCGCGCGATCGGGATGCTCGGAGTCGCGCTCAACCTCGCGCTGCTCGGCTATTTCAAATACACGAACTTCATCTTCGGCAGCATCCATGCGCTGAGCGGCGCGCCGCTGCCGTCTCTCGACATTGTGCTGCCGCTTGGCATCTCGTTTTTCACCTTCCAGCAGATCGCCTATCTTGTCGACGTCATGCGCGGCGCGAGAGTCGAGCGCGACATTGTCAGCTACACGCTGTTCGTGTCGTTCTTTCCGCATCTGATCGCGGGGCCTCTTGTCCATCACGCGGAGATGATCCCGCAGTTCAAGCGCGGGCGAACATCGCGTTCGGCCGTGCTGGCGGCGCGGGGAATCGCGATCTTTGCCGCCGGCCTCTTCAAGAAGGTCGTGATCGCGGACAATCTGGCGCAGTTCGTCTCGCCGGTGTTCGCGCATCTCGATGCGGGCGGCGGCGTCACCACGTCGTGGGCGTGGCTTGCGACCTTGTCCTACACATTGCAGATCTATTTCGATTTTTCCGGCTATTCCGACATGGCAATCGGGCTTGCGCTGTTGTTCGGCATCCGCCTGCCGGTGAATTTTCGTTCGCCCTATAAAGCTACGTCGATCATTGATTTCTGGCGGCGCTGGCACATCACGCTGTCGCGTTTCCTGCGCGACTATCTCTACATTCCACTTGGCGGCAACCGGCATGGCGAGCAGCGCCGCTATCTCAATCTGATGCTGACGATGCTACTCGGCGGGCTGTGGCATGGTGCGGGGTGGAATTTTCTGATCTGGGGCGGCCTGCATGGTCTCTATCTCTGCGTCAATCATCTCTGGCAGAAGTGGCGCGGCGTGACGGCCAAGGTTTCCGAGGCCGACGCGTCAAGCAATCGCCTCACCACGGCCTTGTCGTGGGCGGCGATGTTTTTCGCGGTCGTCATCGCTTGGGTGTTCTTCCGCGCCAAAACTGCTGGCGGCGCCTGGCAGATGCTGAGCGCGATGTTCGGTTTTCAATCGGGACAGTCCGTTTATGCGTCGTCCGGCATTTTGCGGATCATGGACCTGCCGATCATGATCGGCGAGGAACGCCTGTTCCTGATCGGCAGCGGCGCGGTCATGCTGGCGCTTGTGATTGCGCTTTGCCTGCCCAACGTCCCGCAGCTCTTCCGCTACCGCGAGTATCGCCGCGCGCCGGAATCCTCAGACTGGCCGCAATGGCGGCCGAATCTCATATGGGCCCTGGCATCTGCATTCGCATTCGCAATCTCGTTGTTCGGCATGTGGCAGCGGCTGGAATTCCTGTATTTTCAATTTTGAGTGCGCGGCCCTTAATATTGCGAATTCCCGCCAATGCCTTTATATGTAGAGCATCGTCGCTCGAACCGGGGAGATTTGCATGATTTTGTCGTATTCGCAGATCGCGTCCTCGCGTCCGAAGCCTTTGCCGGATGCGAGTCTTCCGTAGTTAGACTCCTGGCCGTTTGACGGCCTCGTCCGACAGCATCGATCGGGTCTGACGTCCCGGTCTTTCCAAGACTCCCAACGAGTTAAGCCATTTTCTGACGACGCCTGAGGTCGGTTTGATGCCGATGCGCGTCCAACGACGGAGCCGGTTCGCGCGGCAAAGTGCAACCGGAACAGAGCGATGATGATAGACGCCAAAAAACGCCCCGCTGCCATCCGCGTGGTGATTCCGTTCGTAACCCGCCACTGGCTCAAGCAGCCGGTGATGGCGGCTGGGGTTGCCCTCGGCTTTCTGGGGGCGACGGTTGCCGACCTGTTCATGCCGGTCTTTTCAGGACACCTGATCGATGCGCTGACATCAGGCGCAGGCGATCCGGCGGCACAGCATGCCGCGCTGGTCGCGTTTGGCGCGATCGTGGCGCTCGGGCTCGCTTCGGTCGGCATGCGCATGATCGGACTGCAAGCGATCGTGCCATTTACGCTGCGCATCATGTCCGATGTCGCGCGCGATGCCTTCGTGCGCGTGCAGCGTTTTTCGACCGATTGGCACGCCAACAGCTTTGCCGGCTCCACGGTGCGAAAGGTCACCCGAGGCATGTGGGCGCTCGACCTCTATAACGATACCATTCTGATGGCGCTGTTGCCGTCGCTGATGGTGCTGTTCGGCTCGATGATCCTGCTCGGGCTGCATTGGGTACTGCTCGGCCTCGTGGTCGCATTGGGCGGCACGATCTATGTTGCAATGACGGTTGCGTTCTCGACGCTCTACATCGCGCCGGCAGCGCGCGTCTCCAATGCGTGGGACACCAAGGTCGGTGGTACGCTTGCAGATGCGCTGACCTGCAATGCGGTGGTGAAATCGTTCGGCGTCGAGGCGGGCGAAGATGCGAGGCTTTTGCGCGTCATCAGCCGCTGGCGCCGGCGCGTGCGCCGGACCTGGTTACGCTACAACTACACCAACGCAGCGCAGCTTCTGGTGCTGTTGTGCCTGCGTGGGTCGGTGATCGGCGGTGCATTGCTGTTGTGGTTCGCCGGCCGCGCTTCGCCGGGCGAAGTGGCCTACGTGCTCACGAGCTACTACGTCATCCACGCTTACTTGCGCGACGTCGGTATGCACATCAACAATCTCCAGCGTTCAGTCAACGACATGGAAGAGCTTGTCGCTATCCATGACGAGCCGATCGGTGTTGTCGATGTGGCTGGCGCAGGCTCAATCCACATTCGCGGCGGCCATGTCGTGTTCGACGACGTAACCTTCCTTTACGGCGGTCACCCTACGCCGCTCTATGACGGCCTGTCGGTCGACATCCGTGCCGGCGAACGCGTTGGCCTCGTTGGCCGTTCCGGCTCGGGCAAGACGACCTTCGTCAAGCTGGTGCAGCGGCTCTACGACGTCAGCGGTGGACGGATCCTGATCGACGGCCAGGAGATCGCGAAAGTGAGCCAGCAGTCGCTGCGCAGCCAGATCGCGATCGTGCAGCAGGAGCCGATCCTGTTTCACCGCTCGCTTGCGGAGAACATTGCCTATGGCCGGCCGGGCGCCGGTCATGCCGCGATCGAGCAGGCGGCGCGGTTGGCCAATGCGCATGACTTCATCACGCGCCTGCCGAAGGGCTATGGCACGCTGGTTGGCGAACGCGGCATCAAGCTGTCCGGCGGCGAACGGCAGCGCGTGGCGCTGGCGCGCGCATTCCTGGCCGATGCGCCGATCCTGATCCTGGACGAGGCAACCTCGAGCCTTGATTCGGAATCGGAAGCGCTGATCGCGCAGGCGATGGAACGGCTGATGAAGGGACGGACGTCGATCATCATCGCGCATCGGCTGTCCACCGTGCGCGGCCTCGACCGGATTCTGGTGTTCGATCGCGGCAAAATCGTCGAGCAGGGCACCCATGCCTCGCTTGCGATGCGAAGTGGCGGAATTTATCGCGGGCTGTTCGAGCGTCAGGCGACCGAATTCTCTGCAAATTCAGCGGCAGGCTGATGTAGCCGTATGTCAGCCTGCCGCGCCGGCTACGGCAGGCTGCTCCAGACCAGCGTGATGCCGGACAGAAACAACAGGCCAAGCACGACGTCGCGGAAATTGCCGTCGCTCAGCGCATGATAGGTGCGTGTCCCTAACCAGGCGCCGCCGATCGTGGCCGGCAACACCAGCAACGCCAGCCACATCGTCTCGTGCGAGACCAGCCCGCTGCCCGCCTGCACGACAAAGGCGACCGTCAGTATGGTCCAGTTGAAGATCTGGAACAGGCCGCGCCGCTCGTCCTTGCCCCAGCCGCGCACGCTCGCCCACAGGATCGGAACGGGACCCGACAGGCCCGCGAGACCGCCGAGCACGCCACCGGCAAATCCGACGCCGGTGTCTGCGGCCTTTCCGCCGATGCTCAATGCCATCGGCCGGCGCTGGAAATACAGCGCGGCCGGAAATACCAACAAAAAGATGCCGACGCTGAGCTTGAAGAGGCGCGGATCGGCATAGGCGACCAGCGCAGTGCCGATCGGCACGCCGGCCACGCCGCCAACCAGAAACGGCCATACCAGCTTGAAGTCGATC
>Ga0116129_1001957_pt1 | contig 10826 bp, 13 predicted proteins | sample June2015DPH_17_2_FD_89732 | JGI IMG/M metagenome (GOLD analysis project Ga0116129, IMG submission 89732) | Peatland microbial communities from SPRUCE experiment site at the Marcell Experimental Forest, Minnesota, USA - June2015DPH_17_10 | ecosystem: Environmental > Terrestrial > Soil > Wetlands...
AGACTCTCCAGCGATTCGCACGGCTCGGTCGCATCAGAGGAGTTCACGTCGGCAAACTCTGGAGATTCCGCGCCTCTGAAATTGACGCTTGGATCGACCGGCAAATCGCTGGCTAGCTGCATTTTGAGAAATCTAAAGTTTCATCTAAGATTACTCAATGATCCTTACACCGCGAAAGCTGGCGAGTGTTCTTGAAAAAGCGGCCCGTCATTACCCTGCGTTGGTCGTCACAGGCCCCCGGCGTGCGGGCAAGACGACCCTGTTTCGCCGGACATTTCCCCAAGCCAAATACATCCTGCTGGAAGACCCCGACATTCAGGCGCGGGTGCGGAGCGATCCCCGCGCGTTTCTGGAGGAGCTGCGCCCACCGGTCATCTTCGACGAAATCCAGAATGTCCCAGAGCTTTTCGATTACGTCCGCACGCTGATTGACGGCAAGCCCCGCCGCATGGGGCAGTGGCTCTTTACCGGGTCACAGGAGGCCCCGCTGATGCAGGGCATCACGGAGTCGATGGCCGGTCGCGCAGCCATTCTTCAACTGCTCCCGTTCAGCCTCTCAGAGACACCCAAGGTCAACCTGCTCTATGGAGGATTCCCCGAGGTTCTGGCACGGCCCACAACGCGGGCGCTGTGGTTCTCGTCCTATCTGCAAACGTACCTCGAACGCGACGTGCGGGCCATCACGAACGTGCGCGACCTGGTGACGTTCCGCCGGTTCCTGTCGCTGCTGACGTCGCGCCACGGACAGGTGCTCAACAAGACGGACCTCGCAGCGCCGCTTGGCGTGTCCGTGCCTACGATTGGCGAATGGCTGCACATTCTGGAGATGACTGGGCAAGTGATCGTTGTGCCGCCATACTTCGAGAACTTCGGCAAGCGGCTCATCAAATCGTCGAAGGTCTATTGGGCAGACTCCGGGATGGCCTGCTACCTTCTCGGGATCACCTCGCAAAGCGAGCTGGAACGCTCGCCATTTCTAGGGCCGTTGTTTGAGGGCTTCGTGGCTGCGGAAATTCTTAAAAGCCAGATCAATCGGGGAGAGCGCAAGGAACTCTATTTCTTCCGCGATCAGCAGGGCCTTAAGGTGGATTTTCTAATTCCGCGTCCGAATGCCGGGTTGTGGCCGGTCGAGGCGAAGGCGAGCAAAACCGTTCGGCCCGCGATGGCTGCTCCGCTCTTATCGCTCCAGAGGGCACTCGGTGACCGGGCAAAGCGGCTCATTCTCGTGCATCGGAAATCCGGCGGTTCGGTTTCGACTACCGCGATTGCTCCCGGCGTGGAAGCGCTGGATGTGGGGCAACTGGTGGCCGATCTAGGGCGGAGGTAGATTCGCTAATGAAAGCTACACTTGTCCGAGTTGGAGTCGATCACGCTTATGGTGCCTGGAATGCTCCAGTTAATCCAATAACAGGTCAATTTGTATACATCCCAATCCCAGATGGTATTGCAAATCGATGGGACTCTACACGGCGATAGCTGGATCGGTCCTGAAAGACGCCGATGTAGCCAGAATGGATTTTAGGATGATGCAAAATTGCCGACCCGTATTTCAAGGATTCTCGGTCTTGGGAACGCGGTCAGGGCGTCAACCGTGGATCATGCCCAGACCGATCGTCGAACCCTTGGCCCGCTCCAAAGAGACAAATTCCCCGACTTGTCTGCACCCTCGCTCGGCATTTGCGTTTGGCCCACCCGCATGGAAGTCAGCATGTGCAACGACTTCCTCCTGACTCATGGAGACGATTGCTGGAGGTAATTTGGCAGGCTGGTACAGCGCATCAGGAAAAGTTTAGTTTGGCTCACGTTTCAACCGAACGCCCGGTTGTCCGTCGTTCAGGAATTCCACTCCGGCTCTCTCTAATACCTTCTGTACTTGGGAAAGTGTTGACGTGCGCGCGCCCACTTCCCCATCAAAAGACTCCATCCTTCGGATCGTTCCTATCGCCACGCACGAGTGCTTTGCCAGCTCAATCTGTTCCATGCCAAGCAGAGCGCGTGCAGCCCGTAACTGTCGTCCCGTGATAATCAAATTAAGGGAAAGCTAACACGCAAACCTTAATAAGTCCAAGTATATGAGCATTATATGCAATTAGTTGATTATTATAATCAACTATGAGATTATTCTGCCCATGCATGGCTCTCAACATCCTCCGCTCATCAGAGGCGATTTCAGCCTTCATCTGCTCACGCAGATTGAGATTTTGCGTGGCGATATTTCCCACGAAGAGTTGAGCAAGAGACTTGGAGACGTGACGGAACGCTATCTTGCTCGATATGCTACTGGCAAGGTTCACTTGCTGGAACGCGATTTTTATCAGCTCGCCCAAGCCCTCAGTATTCGTCCACGAGTTCTGGCGGAGCAATGGGCCGCTGCGTGTGGTTTGCGAGTTCGGACACGCCTTTCTGATAAGGATGCGGTGGAGTGGATGAGGCAGCGAGCTTACCACTATTGGGGGCGACATTCGCGGCTCGCTGGCAATCGCGTTCCACCGAGCCCGTCGCCCATGACCATCATCCGCGAGAAGTACGCGGATCGACTTCTCCGCAAAACGCCGCGCCTCACGTTCTATTTTGATAAGGGCAAAAGTCCAATATCTGAGGCGAGAAGACGGTTCGCTCGCGGCTACGAAATGCTTGTCCAGTTCGTACATGACCACGAATCGCAGCGAACCATCGGAGCAATGCACGGCATCGGGCCAACACGGGCGCGACGACTGATGCGGAGTGCAGCCTATGCCTGGGCGCGGAACCAAGGTATCAATCTGTCTTCTGACAAATCCGTGCCTTTCAAGGCGGATGCGAAGCTCGTGAGAAATCTCTATGCGGGGTTGCGTTTCTTCGCACAACAACAGTTCGCCGCGCTAGACGCTCAGGTCATACGGACAAATACGATGGCACCAACGCCGAATTCTGACGTAGCGACAAAACGGTGGTGGGAAGAGTATCACCGCTGTCGTGGTGTGCTCGTCGAGCAGTTGAGAACGGAGAGAGGCTGGACCGAAGCTGAGTTGGCAAAGCGTGCAAGAGTCTCCGTTCAATGGCTGAGAGCGCTGGAAAGCAATCGACTCAAATCCAAACATCGAATGCAGCATGAAATTCAGGTCATCTCCGCGTTGGGTTTAGGAACTTATGAGATTAAGGATTTCATTGGTCGCGTGGAGGACATGGTGAAAGAAACGCTGGGTCCACCACCTTGGCTGAAGCCAGCTCAAACATAGACTTCCGAGGGACCATCAAAGTGAAATGGATCACGAGAAGGGAATTTAATCGAAGCGTCGGCGATGTGCTGAAGGCACTCCGCGAAGCACGAGGAGTTTCTCAAGAAGATCTGGACGAGGCTCTTCGGCAGAGCGCCTCTCACAAGACACCGGAACAAGAAGATAAGCAACTGCGCACGATAGCTGCGATTTGCACTGTCGTTAGTAACATGCGCAAAGAACAAGGATTGACGCTCGAACAACTAGCGAAACGTAGCCATGTTCCCGAAAACTTCGTGCGCAACCTCGAAGACGCAAACGATTTGAACCCGGATGCGTATCTCTTATTCTGCCTGACCCTGGGCTTTGGCATTTCTTTTCATAAATTCTGGCATCGAGTAGAGGCACTCGTGGGTATCCCGGAAGCGGAACTACTGAGAGGCAGCGACGAAGATGACTGCGTTGAGGGAGAACCATGAGCCGCAGCGATAAGGCAGGTATGAGTAAACGGCGCGAGAAGACGATTCGCCTCAATCGATTCGGCAATACGTTGACTTACGACGGAGCCAATGGAAAGACGGTCAAGAACATTTCGGTTTCGCAGAGTGACCATACTCTCTACGTATACATCGCGTTTACTGACGACACGGAGGTTGCAGTCCACTTAAATACGCTCCCAATGGCGGATGTGACGTTGTGTGGTGATATTCATGGTGACCTGGAACTCATCGCCCGAAGTGGGCCTACGGTACTGCCGGAATTGGGTTATATCCGCTGGGATCAAATACAGCAACCTCCCAAGGTCAAGAAACGAGCCGGATAAAGCCGCATCGTCCCAGGGAGGCCAAGCTCACTGGGGAGGAAGCTGGCCGCAGCAGACCGCTTGTCCAGGGTCCCCGCCACTGAATCGCGATAGGGGAACTGAGTTTGGCGCAAGCATAAAACTACAATTCAGCAGGATCGTTGACCTTGCCCGGCGCTCACCGATTCGATGGCATACTCAAGTTGCCTGACATTTTTCCCCGTGCTGCCCGCCAATCAAATTCGACCAATTCGTCGGGCTCAGTCCTGCTTCGGAAATCGGACTGAACGAACCCTGACCCGCGCCGTAAACATCGTAAGCCTATATCCGATGGGTAGTGGAAAATGAATCCTAAAACACTCGAATTTTCTGTCAGAAAGGAGTATCCCATGAAAAGGAGAATTCCTATGCCTGCTGCGGCGAAAGAGAAAGCGAAGAACACGGTCCCCTCTCACAAAGTGCGCAAATCGAAGTTTTAGGCTGATCTTGCTCCCTCTGAAGATAGCATCGTACGCGCGCTAAAAGCGGAGCTCCAAATGACGAGCAACACAGATTTCCTATCTGACGCTTTGGCTTTGTTCCGTTGGGCGGTCTCGGAACGGAAGCGTGGACACATCATCGTCAGCGAGAGTGCGACAGGCGAGCGCAAGATACTCGTTTTCCCCCGGCTGGAGCGGGTTGCACCGGAAGTTGCCTTGCCGAACGTCGATATTCATTGGAATGACAAGGAGCTTGAGAGTCTCGCCGAACTCGCGTCCGGGCAACCTGCCCAACCGACTAAAGCCCTCGTGCGGGCCATGAGGCACTGACAATTGGCCGTCATGATCCGTCGCCTTGAAGAAGGCGACGATGTAGATAACTTCGATTGTGGAGATGAGCTTCTCAACAATTACCTGAAGCGCCATGCCTGGACGAACCAGCAGAAGAGTTCGATCGGCGTCACCTATGTTGCTGTTGAAGAATCTGCGCCCCGTTTAGTCCCCTTTCAGAAATAAACTCCCACGGAACTGCTGCCGATTTTGCCAAGGTTTGCCTGTATATCGAGCGACGAGCACACTGCCGCCATGCGAGGCGAGTGCGTAGTGCAAACCAGCTGGTTCGATGAGTTTCTGAGGCGGTGTAGGATTTGCGCGTGTACTCCGGGCGGCATGTGCAGCTCGGGTTCTTCGACGGCGATGATGACATTCTGGTTTGCCTTGCGTCGACGTTCTGCGATCTGCAATACCAGAAGTGCCGTTTGTAGTGAGAGTAGACCGGATCCGTGCCGTCCAGCCGGCAATGAAACCGAACCACTGAAGCGATAGTGAGGAACCAGCGCATACAGCAGCGATTCTGAATCCGTCCCGGTCAAGCGCAGTTCCAGGCTGGGGTTCCCGGAGAGAAGCTGTTTCAACTCTGCGTCGATTCCTTCACGGAGGCCCTTTAATGAACCTTGCAAATCCGGAACGGTCGCACGAAATGTGGGTCGGTTGTGCTGGAGTGGTGCACTGACCTAGTCGCTCATGAAACTGACCTTAACTCCGCGTTGAGTGCGGTGCGTGGCGCTTTGATCGATGGATATGCCGATGATTCACCCGCAAAGCAAGACTATCGCCAACGGAGCCAGGAACTGGTTGCCCACGTTGTCGAAAGCACCTCGGACTGGCTGGCCGCCTACTTTGCGCGGGGACCTGGGGAGCAGTCGCAACAGAAGGATGAGGCTACGTCAGTGGCGAAAACACTTGACCACGCTTGCAGCCAGCTCTACTTTGCTTCCGGCGCCTTTCATGCGATGAACCCGCGTGAGCCTGCCGGCATGGAGTCGCTGAAAGAGAAGATCGCTTTTTTGGGCGAGGTCGAACCGATCCTCCGAAGGATGGGCGACCTGGGAGCAGCCCACACAATTTATCACACCCTACAGATTCTCGAGTTCCTGCTACCCGCGAATCCGGGAAGAATCTTCGACCTCATCGCACATGCGCTACTTGAGGGTGGGAAGCGCCAGGGCTATCAGTTTGATTCGATGGGGGCGGATGTCTTCGTCAGGATTGTTGGGGTATGCCTTGCCGACCATCGCGACATTTTCCGGGATGAACCTCGTCGGCAGGCTCTTGTAGACTGCCTCGATGTGTTCATCGAAGCTGGTTGGCCATCAGCGAGAAGGCTCATTCATAGACTGCCAGAGTTGTTCGATTAGCCCGCAAGGGCAGCCTGGTCAAGTGCAGGTTCCCGTGTGCTTGGTCAATGAACTACAGGTCAGGGTCGGGTTCTAAGCCAATTGTTCGATGAACGAAGCCAGGCTCTCGAACCGCACTTTTAGCGTTCCATAGTTCCGGGTGAAGGTGCGCGTTATGTCCTCTGCCAGAACAACGTTGTCTCCTTCAGGGTGTTGTATGCGAAATGCCACTAAATTGACAGGCTCAAACCTGTCGGCTGACCACTTGCACTCAATGGCGAGGGGGCTTTTTCGTCGTCCTGCCAGAACAAAGTCCACCTCATGCCCGCGTTTGTCTCGCCAGTACCCGATTTCACGGGTCTGTAAGTGAGCCATCATCTCGTTGAGTACGAAGTGCTCCCATAAGATCCCTAGATCTTCGTCGCGCAACTCTTGCCAACCGCGGTAATAGCAGATGAAACCGGTATCGAAGCCATAGACCTTTGGGGCGGATACGATTTCCGTGGGCCGCCGGGTGCTGAAGGGGCGAATTACGTGCGCTACGAAAGTCGCCTCCAGCACGCGGAGGTAGTTTGCGATAGTAGGCCGGCTCACCTCGCAGGGAGTAGAAAATCGCGTTGCCTCGAAAATTCCGCCACTTTGCGCCAGAAGGAGTTCGGTAAACTTTTGGAAGGAGTCCCTACGCTCTAGGCGGAATAACTCCTGGATGTCTTTCGCCCAATACGCATCCGTCCATTCCTGAAAATCACGCTCCTCTAGGTCCTTAGCGAGAAAGAAAGGCGGCAGACCGCCTCGCAAGAGACGGCGTCTCAGATCATCCTGTTTGGCATCCGCGAGGTCGCGCAGGCACATAGGGGTCAGCCAGAGATCACGTTTGCGCCCGGCCAAGGTGTCCTTGAACTTGCTAGATGCACTGAGGGTAGATGAGCCGGTCGCTACAACGCGTATATCGGGAAAATGGTCCGCTGCAATCTTCAATAGTTCGGAGGGATTGTTGAGGCGGTGAATCTCATCCAGAACAATCCGCTTGCCGCGGAGGTTTTCAAGGAACCCTTCGGGGTCCTCCATCATGCGGCGAGTTCGGGGCAATTCACAGTCGAAATACTCGGTTTCTGGAAGGCTCTGGCAAAGATAGGTCTTGCCTACCCGCCGCACTCCGGCGAGCCAGACGATCGACCGCTTTTCCCACGCCTGTTCGATCCGATCAATCCAATAATGACGTGTCACCATAAGTAAATAGACTTGCACATAGTGCTACTATATGCAAGTACGCCTTCGTCGGGCGCAGAGCGGCGACCCCTGATCAAAGCACGGGCGGGGAGGGCACATGTGGATTCGGCAGCTTCGAATCGAGAACTTCCGCGGGATGAAAAGCGCGGTGGTCGAGTTCAGTGAGCGCCAAACGGTGCTCGTGGGGTCGAATGGTGCGGGGAAAAGCACCATACTGGAGTCGCTCGCCCTGATCTTTGGACGGGACCGGCTTGTCCGCACCTTGACCGAGCATGATTTCTACGGAAGCAATCCGAACGTCAGCGACAGGATTCGCCTGCTCGCCACAATCACCGGCTTCAGTTCCAATGCCGCGAGCGCCCATAGCCAGTGGTTTTCCGAAAACCGGGGTATTCCCAAATGGCACCAGCGATCCACCGGAAAACTCCTCTCGGAACCGCAGTCGGATAGTGATGAGCTGACGGTACAGGTGGCACTTTGCGCCCGCTTCGACCGTAGCGAGTTGAACGTCGAGACGATCCGGTATTTCCATGATGATGATGCAATCGTTGACCCGTTTGACGAAGAAGTCGTCCAGAACGTTCCACCCAGGCTGCTAGCTGAAATCGGCTTTTTCCTGGTGCCAGCCCACCGGACATGGGACAAACTCGTGTCCTTCAATTCCGAACTGTTCAGGCGAATACTCGACAGCAGCGGCCCACTCGAAGCTACGGAAATCCTTGCCGAGCGGGATCGGCTGCGTCTCGATGAACACCGGGTGGATTTTCCTCTTGGATAAGTTGCCATTCGGGTCTCCTGTCCTTTCGGTGAGCGCGCCTGTGTGGGAGCGCGACTGAAGATTCAGGCGAAGGCAAAACTCGATCAAATTTCAGGAGTCCCGGCGCCACGCGAGAGCGTGGTTCAGGACATGAAGCTGGAGGTCTGGAGTCGATCTATCGAGGGGAGCCACAACTGAGATCGGTTGCTATGGGTTAGCACCGGTTTTGAAAGTGAGTGACGACAAAATTGAATACAATCGGGCCAATTTCGTGTCTTTCTGCTGCTTTCTACTGCTCTAAGTTGTTGAATTTATTGGCTCCTCAGGTAGGACTCGAACCTACAACCCTTCGGTTAACAGCCGAATGCTCTGCCATTGAGCTACTGAGGAGTGTCGCGGCTAAGAAGTTCCTTTATTAAGTTAACAGAGCAGTTTAAAGGCGTCAAAACCTAAACTAAACTGCCTCGTTCTCGGCGGAATCCTTGCCCGCCTTAGGATTGCTCCCTCTGCTTTTGAAACAATTGCCCGAAGTTGCCTTGCGGAGGCAATTGACGTCCCCTACGAAGTTGGAACCTTAATCAGCTTCACTGCGGACGCCAGCCAAGGAATTCGATCCAGGCCGGGATGCATGCTGCTTGGGCGCCGAAGCCGGGTGCTGGAGGAAATTGGGCTCGATCATTGACCGGAATCGGCGAAGGGGACCGATTCGAATTCTCAACAGGTACCATAGAAGAAGCTGATGATTCGGCTGAGGCAGATTATCCAGGAGGCTCGATGGCTCGCATCTCCCGACTCGACCATAACGAGGTTACGCCGCAAATTGCGGCACTGTATGACAAGGCCTTTTCGGCGCGGGGAAATGTGCCGAATATGTTTCGCGTGATGGCCCACCGCCCGGAGATTTTCGCGACGATGCAAGCGCATTTTGCAGCGGTGCTCAACACGGGGACCGTCTCAACGAAGTTGAAGGAACTGATCATCGTACGCACCAGCCAGATCAATGTGACGCCTTACTGCCTGGCAAGCCATACGATTCTGGCGCGCAACCTGGGTTGGAATGACGACCAGTTGGCTCACCTTGAGGATTGGCCACAGCGCGAAGACTTTACTGCTGCCGAGAAAGCTGCTCTGCGCCTGGCAGAAACCGTGACGCGAGATGCTCACTCGCTGAGCGACGAACAGTTTTCCGAACTCAGCGGGTTCTATTCTGAAGGTGAGATTGTTGAGCTGCTGTGTGCGATTGGACTTTTCAACTATTTCAATCGCTTTAACAACGCGCTGCAGATGGAGCCGACCAGGCCAGGCGAAGGTGGCTGCCCTCGTTCGTCGGCTGAAGCGACTGCCGCGAAGGCCTGACTTCCCTGCCCGCCCGTCAACCTTCAACATACCTTTAGGACACAACTGAACAGGAGATCCCTTCTCGCATGAAATTGCCTCTCCCTGCCGGCACATTCCGGGCTTATCTTTTTGATTGCGACGGCACCATTGTCGACTCCATGCCACTGCACTACATTGCGTGGAAGACGGCGCTGGCTGAGTGGAGTTGCACATTTGACGAAGGACTTTTTTACTCGTGGGGCGGCAAACCTGTGGACGAGATTATTTCCACACTGAATGCGATGCAAGGCCTCAGCATGCCGGTCGCGGTTGTAGCCATGCGCAAAGAGGGCCTTTACTACAATCTGCTGCCGCAGTTGAAGGCGATTCCGGAAGTGCTGGAGCACATTGAAGCGCAGCACGGACGCATTCCCTTCGCAGTGGTTTCGGGCGGACATGTGAGCTCGGTAACCCGCTCTCTGAGCACGGTGAATCTGCTCGACCGGTTTGAAACCATTGTGGGTGCGGAAGACTATGTGAACTCGAAGCCAGCGCCGGACGGGTTTCTGCTGGCAGCAGAACGACTGGGGGTTGAGCCGCGGGATTGCCTGGTGTTTGAAGATACCGAACTCGGCATTGAGGCGGCCACCTCGGCAGGCATGGCTTCCGTACGCGTACCAATGCCTTCGCAGAGACTGTAGCTTTTAAACTGGATCAGCCTGGCGTGGCATCATCAGAGAAGCGCACTCATTCTTCGACCCTGTCCGAGTTGAATGTCGACCGCTCTACCGGCACTTTCCCCATTGCGCGCAAAGCCCGGAACACACGCTCGGGTTCCGGATCGCAATCGACCGGCCGGAACCCCGCAGGCGCGTTGGGCGCCTAAAACCGGTTTGAGCGAACGCGGGAAACAACGGGCATAACCGAGGAAAACGGAAAGCGAACACCGAGGAGTAGGCCGGTCTATCGGAGACTTTGCCGATCGAAATCAGTCTCACGATGACGGCTGAGGTTCAACTGCTGCGTTTGTTGGCCAAGGGTCGCTCCGCGAGCACTGGCTGGCAGCCTGCCTTGGAGATGGTCTCCCTGACGACGCTAACGACTTCGGTGGAGTCGATTGTGGCGGTGGTGATTCTAGGGCCCGCTGCAGGGCTTTGCGCTCCAGAATCACTGCGGGGTGCGCTAGGAGGCTGGCTGGCCGCGGCTCGAACAAACCGTTGCAGGCGTGCCTGATGCGCACAAGCGAGCGGAATCACGCCGGGGGGCAACTACGGCGAAAGACAACGGCGGATAAGGATCGATTGAGCTGCTGGGGCCGGCGTATCTGTTGCCGCACTCGATCCGCCTCACCAACTCGGCATGCCTGCG
>Ga0116129_1001960_pt1 | contig 10818 bp, 8 predicted proteins | sample June2015DPH_17_2_FD_89732 | JGI IMG/M metagenome (GOLD analysis project Ga0116129, IMG submission 89732) | Peatland microbial communities from SPRUCE experiment site at the Marcell Experimental Forest, Minnesota, USA - June2015DPH_17_10 | ecosystem: Environmental > Terrestrial > Soil > Wetlands >...
ACCCGAAGTCCATCGACGTGCCGCCGAGCCGCCTCGCCTTCTATCCGCTGACCATGCCGCTCACCACCGGTCCCGGCACGATCTCGGTGGCCATTTCCGTGGGCGCCGGCCGGCCCACCGTGTTTCACGCCCCGCTGCTGGCATTTTTCATCGAAACGCTCGCCGCCACCCTGCTGTTGGCCTTGACGATCTATGCCTTCTATAGAAATTCAGGCCGTCTCGCGGATTTGATGGGCGTGACGGGCACCACCATCGTCGTGCGCCTGTCGGCGTTCCTGCTGTTCTGCATCGGCATCCAAGTCGCCTGGAACGGCCTCGCCGAATTGCTCGCCACCCTGCCCTTCAATACGGTCAGCTGATTCGGCGAAGCCTCACGGATGAGGCGACCCAACGGCGCCGGTTGCGTATGTGCGCGGAGCAGAGGCGCCTGCTGAGAAAGCCTTCCTGGACGAGCTGCGCGAGCGTCACGGCGGCAAATCCCGGAAAAAGCGCCGCGGTCCATCCGTGACGGCGCGACTGCAGGCAGCCTACGAAGGCGCGCGATCGGCGTCGAACCGCCGCCCGAGCCTCGAGTAGAACTCTTGGTCAAATAGAGCTGCTGCGAGCGATTTGCGCAAGGGCGCGCGCTCTTGTACATTGTTTGTGTACAGCATACAGGCAACACTCATGATGCTCCGTATCGACCCAAAGTCAGAAGCGCCTGTCTATCGGCAGATAGTGGATGGGATACGGGTTGCGCTGGTCAACGGCGAACTCGCGCCGGGGGATCCGTTGCCGGCTGTGCGGCGGCTGGCGCTCGATATTGGCGTGCATTTCAATACCGTGGCGCAGGCGTACCGCGAACTAGCGAGGGAAGGATGGCTGCACATCAGTGCTCGCGGTGGTGTTCGCGTAAAAGAGCGTTCCGTACCGATTGCTTCGCAACCGCAGGCTACCGCCACCTATCGACGCCGCATCGAAGAACTCATCGCACAGCTGCAGGCAAACGGCGCGAGGCGGTCATCACTGGCGCGAGAGTTGCGTCGTATGGCAAAGGCTTTGGAGGGCACCTGATCTTATGGACACAGCAAGCATCGTATTTTGCGCGGCACTCTTGGCCATGAGCGTTTTCGGACATCTACTGCCTCGGTTCACGCGGCCGGATGTGTTTTTTGGAGTGACGGTCGACCCGGCCTTTCGCCGCAGCGACGACGCGAAGCGCATTCTGCAAAACTATCGTGGCGCTCTTTGGTGTAGCACGGTAGCGGCGGCCCTCATTCTTCTGACCAGCCATCGTCCGGTAATTGCGTCGGTTGTTTACCTGGTCGCAATTGCATGGGCGCAGGCGGCTTCACATCGACGGGTACTGGCCAACGCGGCCAGCCAACCAGCGACAATTGAAGTTGATCTCTTAGCCCCCGTCGAGCAGATACCGGGCGGCCTCATCGCGGTATTGCTGCCATTTGTCGCACTTATTGGTCTAGGGGTCTGGGCTGTATTGCACGTCGATGGCCTGCCCGGGCGGCTGGCCGTGCATTGGAGCTTCAGTGGGCCGAACCGCTGGGTGAATACATCTCCGCGAGCGATAATCTCGCTTTTCTTGCAGCACGGATTCACTTGCCTGGTGCTGACGGCGGCAGCGCTCGGCGTGTTGCACTGGTCTCGCCGCATTTCCGCTTCCGGTCCCACCGCGGCCGCGGAGCGACGGTTTCGTCGGCTGGCTATCCTGCTAATCCTCACCTGTGAGTATTTCATGATCCTGCCGCCGGCGTTTACCGTCCTGCAAGCTCCAGCAGTCGCGATGCGGATTTGGCTGGTCGCGCTACCGGTTGTGTTGCTCGGCTTTGTCGCCGTGTTGATGCGAGCGGGTCAGGGGGGAACTCGTCTCGTCAAGACAACGGGGAACGTACCGGTCGGCGATCGCACTCCCGATGAGCACTGGATCTGGGGCTTGGTCTATTTCAATCGCGCCGATCCCGCGCTGCTGGTCGAGAAACGCACGGGCGTCGGCTGGACCGTCAATTTTGGCAATCTTTGGTCATGGGTGCTGCTCGCCGTGATAATCGCGATTCCGCCGATTATCCGGCATACGTTGCGCTGAGCCGGCGCCTCTACCCTCCCCAACCGGGCCACGCCAAGTGTCGGCGCTCTTTAGCGGAAATTGAGTTCCAAGGTGACGCCGTTCGGGTCACGGACGAAAATCTGGCGCAGATTGAAATTCGGAAACTCGTTTTTAGCAAAGACCACTTTTTTCGCCTCGAGGCGCCCAAGAATTTCATCAAAGCCTTCACACTCGAACGCCACATGGTCAATGGCTCCGCTGCCCTGGAAGGCCGCATCGGGGTCCGCCCCGCGATACTGTGCCATTTTCGAGTAGGAACCGTGGGGGTCCTTGGGGTCAACGGGCGTCAGATGGACTACGGGCGTGCCCGAGTCATCATAAATCCACGTCGGCGGCGTACCTTCCGAGGCCATGGGTGCGCGCTTGCATTTCATGCCGAGGATGTCGTCGTAGAATTTGACGGTCTCCTCGAACTTTGTCGTTCGGATGTTGTAGTGCTCTAGCCGCTTGATTCTCATCGTTGAATCCTTTTCCGCTTGCACGCACTACTGTGCGGCTCGGATACGTCTAGTGCAAATTATTCGATCTGGCCGTGCGCTTCGCGGTCCTTCAAGGGATATGTGCATCCAGCAGCAATTTGGCGACAGGGGCAAAGGCCGAGAACGGTCCGTCGGTGCCGTTGAACGATATCAGCGTGAGATAGCCGCCTTCGATGATGAGCTGCAGGGCATCGCCCAACCCATCGGCATCGCGCGCCCCCGCCGCGCGCGCCAAGCGGCGCAGGCGCTTGCGCATCTCGGCCTTGTAACCGCGGACGATGGCGAAGCCCGGGTGGTTCGCGTCGCGGAGCTCGATGGCGGCGTTGCCGAGGGCGCATCCGGAAATCGCACAGCTGCGGCTCAGCTCGACGTAGGCCTCGATCAGGGCCTCGAGCTGACGGCGCGGGTCGCCGGCGTACGGCGCGATCGCGGCGTCCCACCACTCCCAGTATTCCCGTTCCTGATCGCGCAGGAACTCGGCCACCAACTCATCCTTGGACGTGAAGTTTCGGTAGAAACTCATCTTGTTGCTGCCGGCTTCGTTCGCGATGGCATCGACGCACACATCGCGAATTCCTTCCCGGTGGAACATGCCGCAGGCCGTCGCGAAAATCCGATCGCGCACACGCGGCGTCGGGGCTTTCTGCGCCTTGGACGCGTTCATGCTCTTCGCCGTTCTCGTACCGCCAGCCATACACCCTCGTTGACATGTGACGTTACCGTAACGTAACATCCTAGCCCTGTTACCGAATAGTAACAGAAAAGCCGGCCGCCGTGACCATCGACGCGCCGGCCGCCCTGCACCAGTCCCCGGGAGCCGACATGCCGCCGAAAATCACCTCACGCAAAGTCAATTATGGCCGGTTGGCCGGTGGCGTGGCGCTGGCGATCCTGGCGATGGCGCTGGTGGGCTGCGGCCGGGCGGAGGGAGTACCGCAGGCGCCGCTTCCACAGGTGACGGTCATGCATAGCGTGCAGGGAAACGCCGTCAACTGGGACGGGTTCACGGGACGATTCGAAGCGGTCAATCGAGTGGAACTTCGTCCGCGGGTCAGCGGTTACATCGATCGGATCAGCGTGTCCGAGGGTCAGCTGGTCCACAAGGATGATCTGTTGTTTCAGATCGATCCTCGGCCTTACCAAGCCGAGGCTGACCGTGCCGATGCCGAGCTGGCGCGCAGCAAGGCACAGCAGGACCTTGCATTGAGCGAACTCGCCCGCGCAGAGCGCCTGATGCAAGCCCATGCGGTATCGCACGAAGAGTACGAGCAGCGCCAAAGCGAGGCCAATCAGGCCGATGCCAATCTGCGGGCGGCGCTCGCCGCACAGCGAACCGCGCAACTGAACCTCGGATTCACCCGGGTTTGCGCCCCGATCGATGGACGTGTATCGCGCGCCGAGATCACGGCGGGCAATTATGTGAATGCCGGGCAGAGCATCCTCACCTCCATCGTTTCAATCGATCCGATCTATGTTTATTTCGACGCCGACGAGCGCAGCTACCTGCGCTACGCGAAGGCGCTGCACACGGCGGGCAGCCGGGTCGAGGTGGGTCTCGCCGATGAGGACGGATATCCGCATGCGGGGCGCCTGGACTTCTTCGACAATGCCTTGAACTCGCAGGCCGGCACCATGCGCGCGCGCATCGTTCTGGACAACCCGCTGGGGCGCTTTTCGCCCGGGCTGTTCGCGCGCATCCGCTTGAGCTCGGATGGCGCGCATGCCGCCGTCCTGGTCGATGATCGGGCGGTCAACACCGACCAGAACAAGCGCTTCGTGCTCGTGGTCGATGCCAGCAAACACGTGGTGTATCGCGAGATCGAGCCCGGTGAACTGGCGGAGAACGGTCTGCGCATCGTGCGCTCGGGATTGGCGGCGGGTGAAACCGTCATCGTCGCCGGAAGCATGGGCGTCGGGCCCGGCGCAGCCGTCGATGCCAAGGAGGAGAAGGCTGCGCCGGCATCTGTGCCGGCAGCGACCTCGGCCGCGGGAGCGACTTCGTGAAGCTGACTCACTTCTTCATCGAGCGCCCGATTTTCGCCGGCGTTCTCTCCTTGCTGATTCTGATCGCCGGCTTGCTGGCGATGTTCGTTCTGCCGATCTCCGAGTACCCGGATGTCGTGCCGCCCACGGTCGTGGTACAGACTCAGTACCCCGGTGCCACGCCGCAGGTCATCGCGGACACCGTCGCGACGCCGCTCGAGCAGGAGATCGTCGGGGTGGAGGACATGGACTATATGTCCTCGCAATCCCAGCAGGACGGCACGCTCACCCTGACCGCGACCTTCCGCTTGGGAACCGATCTGGACCGCGCCCAGGTACAGATCCAGAACCGCGTGGCGCAGGCACTGCCCCGGTTGCCCGAGGAGGTCCGCGCCTACGGCGTCACCACCCGCAAGAGCTCTCCCGATCTGACGCTGGTGGTCCACTTGTTCTCGCCGAAGGGCCGCTACGACGGGCTGTACTTGCGCAATCTGGCCGTCATTCAGGTGCGCGACACGCTGGCGCGGCTGCCCGGCGCCGGCGACGTGCAGCTGTTCGGATCGGGCGACTACGCGATGCGCATCTGGTTGGATCCGCAAAAGCTGGCGGCACACGATCTGGTGGTGAACGACGTCATCGACGCCGTGCGCGAGCAGAACATCCAGGTGGCTGCCGGCTCGGTCGGTGCTCCGCCGACGCAGAATGCGCATGCCTTCGAAGTGCCCATCGATGCCATGGGCCGGCTGCAGGATGAACAGCAGTTCGGCGATATCGTCTTGAAGACCGGCGCGCGCGGCGAGGTGACGCGGCTGCGCGATGTCGCTCGTATCGAGCTCGGCGCCGGCGAGTATGCGCTGCGCAGCATGCTGGACAATCGCTCCGCGGTGGCCTTGCCGGTGTTCCTGCAGCCGGGCGCGAACGCCCTGGATTTGGCCAGGGATGTTCGCAAGACCATGGCCGAGCTGAAGAAGCGCTTTCCGGACGATGTCGAATACACGGTGGTCTATGATCCCACGGTGTTCGTCCGCGACTCGATTCATGCCGTGATCGAGACGCTGCTCGAAGCCCTGGTCTTGGTCGTGCTGGTGGTGGTGCTGTTCCTGCAGACCTGGCGCGCCGCGCTGATTCCCATCATCGCCGTGCCGGTCTCCATCGTCGGCGCATTCGGCGCCATGCTGGCATTCGGGTTCACCGTCAACACGTTGACGCTGTTCGGCTTGGTGCTGGCGGTCGGCATCGTCGTCGACGATGCCATCGTGGTGGTCGAAAACGTCCAGCGCGGCATTGCCGAGGGTCTGTCGCCGCATGCGGCCGCGCATCGCTCGATGAATGAGGTCGGCAGCGCCATCATCGCCATCTCCCTGGTGCTCTGCGCGGTATTCGTGCCGCCGGCCTTCATTCCAGGATTCAACGGACAATTCTATCGCCAGTTCTCCATGGTCATCGCCTTTGCTTCGCTGATCTCGGCCTTCAACTCGCTCACCCTGTCGCCGGCGCTGTGCGCAGTGCTGCTAAAGCCGCGCGATGCAGCGCCCGATCGCGTGCAGCGCGTGATCAATGCATCGCTCGGCAAGATTTTCCGCCCGTTCAACCGAGCGTTCGAGGCGGGCTCGGCGCGCTACCGAGGCATGGTCAGCCGCTTGCTGCGGGCGGGAGCCGTGGGTCTCGTCTGCTACGTGGGCCTGGCGGCGCTCGGCGTGTTCGGCTTCGCCAAAGCACCCATTGGATTTGTGCCGGCACAGGATAAGGGCTATTTGGTCACCGTCATCCAGCTGCCCCCGGGCGCATCGATCGAGCGAACCGAAGCCGTGGTAAGAGAAGTATCGGATATCGGCCTCAAAGAGCCGGGCATCGAACACGCCGTGGAGTTTCCCGGCCTCTCGATCAACGGCTTTACCCGCGTCTCCAATTCGGCCGTGGTGTTCTTTACCCTCAAACCCTTCGACGAGCGAGGCCGACGCTTGACCGGTGATGTCATTTCCAGCGCTCTGAATCGCGACACGGCGGGGATCAAGGGATCGCTGGTGGTGAGCGTCGCACCGCCGCCCATCCTCGGGCTGGGCACCGCCGGCGGCTTCAAGATGCAGATCGAAGACCGCACCGGTCAAGGCCCGGCCGGTTTGCAGAAGATGACGCAGGCGCTGCTGCAAAAGCTTTGGCAATCGCCCGCCCTGCAGGGCGTCTTTACCAACTACGAAGTCAATGCGCCGCAGCTGTACGCGGACATCGATCGCGTCAAGGCCAAACAGCTCGGCATTCCCTTGGATAGCGTGTTCCGCACCTTGCAGGTCAGTCTCGGCTCCTTTTACATCAACGACTTCAACCGCTTCGGCCGCACGTTCCGCGTCATGGCGCAGGCGGATCAAAGCTTCCGTCAGAAGCCCGCCGATCTCTTGACGCTGCAGACGCGCAACCTCAACGGCGAGATGGTGCCCTTGGGCTCGGTGGTGCAGCTCAAGAACAGCTTCGGCGCCAATACCGTACAGCGCTACAACGGCTATCCGTCGGCGGACATCAACGGCAACTGGGCACCCGGCTATAGTTCCGGTCAGGCCCTCGCCGTCGTGTCGCAAATCGCGGATGAAACGCTGCCGCCGGGCGTTACCTACGACTGGACCGAGATCGCCTTTCAGCAGGTGGGCGCGAGCAAGATGTTGCTGGTCGTGTTTCCGCTCTGCGTGCTGCTGGTGTTCATGGTCCTGGCCGCGCAGTACGAGAGCCTGGCGCTGCCGCTCGCCATCGTGTTGATCGTTCCCATGTGCCTGCTCAGCGCCGTGGCGGGCATATTGCTGATGCATTCGGAGATCAACATCTTCACGCAGATCGGTTTGTTCGTGTTGATCGGCCTCGCCTCGAAGAATGCGATTCTCATCGTCGAGTTCGCCCGCGAACTGCGCGCGATGGGCCGGAGTGCGGTCGATGCGGCGCTCGAAGCCTGCCGCCTGCGCCTGCGGCCGATATTGATGACATCCTTCGCCTTCATTTTCGGCGTGTTGCCGCTGGCGGCGGCCTCGGGTGCCGGCGCCGAGATACGCCAGGCCATGGGCATTGCCGTATTCGCCGGCATGATCGGCGTGACGTTCTTCGGTCTGTTCTTCACGCCGCTGTTCTACGTGATGATCGAACGCCTGTTCGGGCGCGACCCGGAACCCACGGAGCAGCAGCCGGGACACGCCCCGTACCGCGAACGGGCGGAGCCGCACGCCGGTCCAGATCAGGAACCGCTCATCGGCGGATCGCAGCCCGTCATGGGCGCCGCACAGGCGGCCATCGCTTTCGACGGAGCGCCTCATGCATAACTCGTGGGGATCGAGGCTTCGCACCGCAATGCTGGGCGTGGCGGGCGTACTACTGGCCGCCTGTGCCGTCGGTCCCAACTACCATGCGCCCCCCAACCGGTTGCAGCCCAACTTCGCCGTGAGCGAGAGCAAAGACTATGGCGGCGATGAGCCGGCGGCGAAGTTCTGGAGCATCTTCGGCGACGCGACGTTGAGCGCGCTGATCGATCGCGCCCTGCGCGACAACCAGGATCTTCACATCGCGATCGCGCGACTCAACGAAGCCAGGGCGCTGCGCCGGGAGGCCCTGTTCGATTACGCGCCCACCGTCACCAGCAAGGCATCGCGCATCCAAAACCTGCAGAGCAAGGACCAATATCTGGAGCTGCCCGAGGAGCAGCGCAAGACCGACTTATGGGGCGCAGGTTTCGATGCCTTCTGGGAACTCGATCTGTTCGGCCGGGTGCGGCGCGAAAATGAATCGGCGCGGGCCAACGAGCAGGCGCTCGAGGCGGACCTCGGCGACGCCCGCAACAGCGTCGCCGCGGAGGTCGCGCGCACCTATTTCGAGCTGCGCGGCTCGCAACTGCGTCTGGCGGTGGCAAAGCGCAATGCCGAGAATCAAGCGCAGACCTTGGCCTACACCGAAGCCAGGCTGGACGCCGGGCGCAGCACGGAATTCGACACCGAGCGCGCCAAGGCGCAGCTGGATGCCACCCGAGCGATTGTGCCCTCGCTGCAGGCAGCCGTCGCGGTCGACGAACATCGCATTGCCGTACTCACCGGCCAGGCACCAAGCGCTTTGCACGCCGTGCTCGACCCCGAAGCGCAGCTCCCGGAACTCCCCCACCTGGTCGAGCTCGGCGCGCCGGAAAGCCTGCTGCGCCGTCGTCCCGACGTTCGAGCCGCAGAGCGTCGGCTCGAGGCCGCGTCAGCCAACATCGGCGTCGCCACCGCCGAGTATTTCCCGGTCGTTACCTTCACCGGGGAAGTTGGCTTCTCCGTGCATAGCCTGTCGAATGTCGGCAAGAGCGGCAGCGAATACTATGGCTTCGGTCCGAGTATCACTTGGGCCGCATTCGATCTCGGCCGCGTGCGCGCGCGCGTCAACCAAAGCCGCGCCCAGTCGGATGGCGCGGTGGCGCTTTATCAGAAGACGGTTTTGACGGCGCTCGAAGAGACCGAGAATGCGCTGGTCGCCTATTCTCGCGGCCGCGAAAACATGGCCTTGCTCGATAGTTCCCGTCAGGCGAGCGAGCATGCCGCGCAGCTTGCACGGCTGAGATACGAGGAAGGCGCTTCTGACTTCCTGGACGAACTCGATGCCGAGCGCAACCAGCTCACGGCGGAGGACCAGTTCGCGCAGGCGCAGACCCAGGTGGCCACGGCGCTGGTCGCGCTGTACAAGGCGCTCGACGGCGGCTGGCAGCCAACCCAAGTCTCCGCCGGCGCGGCGGATCGACACGGCGCCACGGTCGCCGATTCTCGCTAGGCGCGTTGCATGCTCGACGACATCTTATTCTTGATGATCTTTGCCGGCATGGCGCTCTCGGTCCTCCAAATCCGCGCGAAACTCATCGACGCACGCGAACATCGGGAACAGAATCAGCGAGAATCGGAGTGAATCCGACCTGAAAAAAGGACCGATATGACCAAGCGCGTTGACCGACGGCAATTCCTGAGCAGCACCGGCAGCGCATTGGCCGCGACGCTGCTGGCGCAGCCCATCTGGGCAGCGAACGCCGCGGCCACGGCAGCCGCACCGCCCACCCCGTCCGCCACCCCGCCCCACGCCGTGCCCCCCGCGCCCGTGGCGCGCGTCGAGGTCGTCAAGGACACGTATTTCGGCGAGACCCTGAGCGACCCCTATCGCTGGATGGAAAACAGCAAGGACGCCGATTGGCTGCCGTTTCTCAAAGCCGAGAACGACCACGCGCGCGCCATACTCGACGCGTTGCCAAGCCGCGCCGGCTTCTTGAAGCGCATCACGCAGCTCACCGGTGACACCGCGGTGACCAGTCGCGTGCAGCGCGCCGGCGGCCTCACCTTCTTCGCACAACGCCCGGTGGGCGCCGACAATTTCAAGCTGTTCGTGCGCGACCGCGCCGGTCAGACCAAAGTCCTCATCGACCCCACGCTGCTGAGCGGACCCAAGAGCCACATGTCGCTCGATTGGTGGCACGCCTCGCCCGACGGCCGACTGGTGGTCTATGGACTATCCAAGGACGGCAGTGAAGACTCGCTGCTGCACATACTCGAAGTGGCCGACGGCAAGGACCTGCCCGAGCACATCGCCAACACCCAGGACGCCAATCCGCAGTGGCTCGACGATGCCAGCGGCTTCTTCTATACCCAGCTCACCGGCAAAGTGGATACCCCCGAGCGCTTTCTCGACGCACAGGCGCGGTTCCACCGCATCGGCAGCGAGCCGCAAGCCGATCCCATCTTGATGAAGCGCGGCCTGGTGCCCGGAATAGATTTCGAGAAGATACAGGCACCCTCGATCTTGACCTTCCGTGGTGCACATCACGCCATCCTGGTGCTCGGGGACGTCCGGCCCGAGTTTCGAGCCTACATCGCGCCGCTGGCAGAGGTCACGGCCGGCCACGCCAAGTGGACGCCCATCGCCAGCTTCGACGACGTGCTCACCGATATCGAAATCGACGGCGACGATCTGTACCTGCTCGTCAACAAGACCACGCCGCGCGGCGAGCTGCTCAAGACTTCCGTCGCCGCGCCGCAATTCGCCACCGCCACCGTGGTCGTGCCGCAAGGACCCGCCGTCATCGAAGGCCTGGCCCGCGCTCGTGATGGCATTTACCTGCGCATTCAGGACGGCGGCATCCATCGCCTGCGCCGCTTGAGTCACGGCAAGATCAACGAAATCGCACTGCCCTTCGACGGCACCATCTCCGGCCCGTTCGCCAATCCCGACGAAGACGGCGTTCTCATGTCGCTCGCCGGCTGGCTCAGTCCC
>Ga0116129_1001961_pt1 | contig 10817 bp, 5 predicted proteins | sample June2015DPH_17_2_FD_89732 | JGI IMG/M metagenome (GOLD analysis project Ga0116129, IMG submission 89732) | Peatland microbial communities from SPRUCE experiment site at the Marcell Experimental Forest, Minnesota, USA - June2015DPH_17_10 | ecosystem: Environmental > Terrestrial > Soil > Wetlands >...
CATTCGCAACCAGGAAGTGGAAGACGAGCGCCTGGACCAATTGAATCTGTGGAAATGACCTGCCACCGAAAAGGTGGCTCAACTCAATCGGGGCCGCGTTAGCGACCCCGCTCAAGCCGCTTTGAGCGGCTCACACCGTAAATCCTCCGGCTCTGCCGGAGGATATTTACTTGCCTTCGTGGCAGCTCTCCTGACTCTCGCCTTTGGCAAGAATCGGGCTCAGGTGCGCTATTGCTTATGGCTGAGCGCGTCAATCAAATTTCTACTTCCGTTTGTCTTGCTGATGAACCTTGGCAACAGCCTCTGGAGTGCACTCGTTGCGAGGAAGATCGCAGCAGAGCTTGCTCCGCCAGCCGTCTCGCTTACGGCGCAGCAAATCGCACAGCCGTTTACAAAGAGTCTTTCCTTCGTGCCTTCCGCTCCGCTCACGCATACTGCAAATTGGATTCTGATCGCGATTCTCGGCGTGTGGATTTGCGGATTTCTGGGCGTGGTCCTTGTCCGATTTGGCGGCTGGCTGCTCATTCGGGGCGCTATATGCGCGAGCACGCCGATTGATATTCAGGCCGCGGCCGAGGTTCGTTCATCGCCGGGATTGCTTGAACCAGGCGTGGTCGGGGTCCTGCGCCCGGTCCTGCTCTTGCCTGAGGATCTGTTGAAGCGTCTGTCAACGTCCCAGCTGGAGGCGGTGCTGGCTCACGAAATAAGCCATGTCAGGAGACGAGACAATCTGACCGCGGCAATCCACATGGTTGTCGAGGCGGTCTTCTGGTTCCATCCGTTCGTCTGGTGGATTGGAGCGCGCCTGGTCGAAGAACGTGAACGTGCGTGCGATGAAGCGGTGCTGATTCTCGGCGGCGAGCCACGCGACTACGCTGATGCCATTGTGAGTGTTTGCAAACTCTACGTAGAATCCCCACTTACTTGTGTGTCCGGCATCTCCGGCGCGGACCTGAAGAAACGCATCGTCCGTATTATGGCTTGTCATGTCGGGCTGAGCATGAACCCGGGCAGGAAACTGTTGCTGGGCGTGGCTGGATTGCTGGCTGTGGCTGTGCCAGTGGTTGTGGGTTGGGGCCAGGTGCAGGCCGGCGTCATTACTCTGATTCATCCCGAGGACGGAGTGAGGCGCGCCTTTGAAGTTGCAACGATCAAGCCCAGCCCAGGCGCAACTTCAGGGATACAGATCATGCTGTCACCGGCCCACTTCTCGTCGACAGACATGAGCGTAAACGACAAGATCAGGTTTGCGTATGGCATCAAGACCGACGACCAGCTGGTGGGCGCGCCAAACTGGGCTAAGACTGAACATTTCGACATCCAGGCGAAGGCGAGCGAGGCTGACATTGCGGCGTTCGACAAGCTTGGCTTCGAAGCGAAGATGGCGATGCCGGGGTTGCTTTTGCAAAGCCTGCTCGAAGACCGCTTTCAACTCAAGGCAAAGGTGGAGACGCGCGACCTGCCGGCGTACGCGCTGGTGATTGCGAGTGGCGGAATCAAGATGAAGAGAGTGCAGGCGGATCCCTTACCGCCTGCTGGAGTGAATCCTGCACCGGGAGCGCATTTGCCGAGGTTGGCGTGGACGGGGCCGAACGAGCTGACCGCGAGTGCGTGGCCAATAGCCCACTTCGCGGAGCAGCTGTCGCATTTTCCTGATGTTGGCGGCCGGCCGGTAGTGGACGAGACAGGGCTGAAAGGCAACTATGACTTTGTACTGACCGGTGTTGCGATCACAGCGCCGAAGGCCAGCGATGCCGATGCTTCCGGAACCCAAGTTCTGCGATCTCTGGGGGGCCGGACGCAAACGAGTCCATCATGGGGCTCATTCACGGATTTAGAGACCAAGAGAGCGAATGCGCCAAACAGTTGGAGTCGATCAAGATGGATAGATTCTTAGAATTTGCGGAGGCAACGGGAAAATGCAGCGAGCAGCTACCCCGTTATGGCAGTGCCACCGGGGTGCGCGAATAGGCGATCTGCGTGGAGGACTGCTCTGGCCATGCCGAATTGCTTGGCTATGCGGAACCGTTCGCGTTTCTTGCGGGCGAGCGGAATTTTCCGTTCCCCGCACATCTAAGAATCTGCGACTCCATGACCAGCCGCGGATCGGATCGGAGCAACCTCATCCAGCAGAGAGGAGCGCACTGAATGAATCGGCGACGGGGACTAGGGAATTAACGCGAATCCGTAACAATCAAGGATCGCCCCAAGCAAGGCAGCGTGCCGATGTTCCAGCAGTGAACCTTTCGCTGAGAGTGCGAAGACGGAGGGAGAACACTCGTAGATGGCGCAAGCGTTCCTCGCAGCGTCATGACGTGCAGGATAGAGAATGCCGGCTGGCCGCCTCGGGTGCGCGAAAAGGGCAGCAGACCATCGTTGAGCGACTGCATGGGAGCCGCTGAAAATGCGAGAATCTGCGCCAATGCGGGCAAGCCCGCCGGAATTGGACAAGTCGATGAGCGTTAACGGGTGCAGTAGCGTGAGATGGGCAAGGTGGCGCATCTCGAGTGAGGTCTCCGTAACCGTTCTGAGGCCAGTCGACTGGCCGTAGGACTCGATGAACGAGCAGTGTTCATCGAGTCCCGTATAAAGGACCCCGTATGCGCGATCTGGGGAATCGAAACGATTGCCACCGGTCTTGCCAAAGTAGAGCGGACCTTTATCTCTTGCGTGAAGACGATAAAGTGTAGTGCCGACCTCCAGTTGAGCAAGAAGCGGTTGCCGCCTTGCAAGATCGCCCGGCGGTTCCGGGTGTTCACCGGGGAACTGAGTCACGACGCCCCCTGTTCACCATAAGACTCAGCCGCTCGCAATACGGACTCAAGGTCGCCCTGGCGAAGCGCTTCGATCGGCGTCTTGCCGTTCAACCTGTCATTGCGATTGGCGAAGAAGATCGATTGCATCCAGGGATCCTGGTCACCGAGCGCGTCCAGCACTTCTTTTAGTCCAGCGAGCGTCTTTCCGTCTTCGAATTGAAATGCCGGGTATGCATAGCCACGCCTGCCCTGAATGAGACCGATGAGCTGATTTTGGCTGCGGCGCTTATCGACCGCCTGTCGGCTTATGCCGATCAACCCGGCAACGCCTTCAGCCGACAGAGTGCCTCCTAGCTGCAAAAGGATCCGTTTCCGGTGCTCTATCCCCCTCAGCTTGGCTCGGATCAGCGGGTCGGCGTCCTCGGGATCTATGGCAATTGGGGACGCCGATAAGGCGTTGACGAGCAGCTCAATGTCTGTTGAGGATGCGGTCAAATCCTCGATGCTTTGAGAAGAGAGTTCATTGGCGATGTCAGAGAGCGCGTTGAAAGCCCGGGAAAAGAACACCGGATGCTCTGTTCGCGAGAGGGAGTCGATCAGCCTTGTCAGCGTTTTGAGCTTCGAGAAGGTCTTGCATTGGAAGATGACCATGAAGGTCTTCCCGTCGACTTCAGTGCGGAGGTCGAAGCCCCCTACTTCCAGGGAGATCTTGTGACTCGATGCCACGCAGGAGAGCGTGTCCTGAGTCAACTCGAACTTCAGATCCTTTTGAATCGTGGTCGACATGAGCAAACGCTTTGGAGTTCCGGTCTCAGGAGCGAATCGGATCTGAGCGGAGTGGCGCGCGGGAAGAGTTCCCACCCATTGGCTCATGATCCTCTCGACCTCCTCCAGGGAGTTGGGTCGGACAGTTTCTTCGCTGATTTCCATGAGCGCCTCGGTTGACTAGAAAATTATCAACGATTTATAATATTTAGTCAACTATTGCGCGATGGGGCCGTGCACGGAGCCAAAGCCATTTAGGCAGGTCCTCCAGGAAAGCCTTGCTACGCCGGTGTCTTGTCGGGAGCCGAGTTCCATGCCAGCCGGCAGATTCGAGACCGTCTGTTGGCGGATGCGCGTTGACCTGGATGAGCGTTCACCAGGATGAGCGTTGACCTGTTAGACAGACTTGTCGAAGAACACGTGCCGGTCAAAAGGTCATGTTGTCGAAAGGGATGTCTCCAGATCCGGCTGCGTGTAGGGAGCGCCGATCGGAGCGGTATCATGCTGGCCGAAAAGCTGCGCAGAAAGCCGTCCAATCAAACGCGCTCGTGCGAGTGTTGGCCGATCATCGCATCGGCGCACAGCCACAGGAGCGCCCCCTCACGGTCATAATCCAGGTTTGGGCGCAGGGGAGTCGATCCCCGTACCCAGAAACCCAACACCTTCCCAGAGTTGCGGACAAGTGGGCTTGCTGCACGTCCAGGGGAGGAGCCTTGCAAGCATCCTTCAGCGTTGGGGGATCGCGGTGCTGTCGCCCTCGTTGTAGATCGCCCCGGCCGGAACGAAGGTGTTCGTTGCCGTCCGTCCACTCGCCGAGCCGGTGCGCGGCTCAATCCGGCTTGCATCGACGCCCTTTTCGTTCACCAGGTAGCGGCTCTCGTTCACAGCCCTCTCGGAAGCTATTTGCGGGGTCTCGCCATCGGCGTAATTGCCAACAATGACCAGCTTTGCATCCGAGACACGCTGCATCTGCAGGGCGATGTCGTCAAGGCAGGCCTTTGCTTCGTTATCGACCCGCACCGGACGCTTGCGATCGCGCTCAAACGAGATCTCGCAGAGCGCACTGGTCTGAGGAGCCGCAGCAACCGGCGGAGCGTTGATGCTCACGCTGGTGGTTGCCGTAGCCGTCTTGCCAAGATCGTCGACGACATTGCAGGCGACCGTAATCGTGCCCGTTGCCGCGCCGCTCGTGCTCAGGCTGGCGCTTGAGCTGGTTCCGCTGATGGAGCCAGCGCTGGCGGTGTAGGAATAGCTGAGTGGCCGGTTCTGCGGGCTCGTCGCCTGCGCCGTAATCGTCGCGCTCTCTCCAGGCATTACGCTCGATGGACTTGCCGAGCAGGCAACCGTGGGAGGATCGAACGGCTGCACGTTAAACCCAGCCGTGCATTCGGCTTGTTGGTTCAAACGATCGCCCTGCGAAACATGGCTGGAAACTGTGTAGCTGCCAGGCGCCAAACCTGTAGTGCTGATCGCTGCTGTGGTATCGGTGCCGCCCACAACACCGCCGCTGCTCGTCCAGCTATAGGCGACCTTGCGCTTGGGGTTCAAGTTGGTCGCGGTTGCGCTAGCCGTCACTGGATCACCAGAAAAAATGGTTTCCGGCCGTACGCTGCATGCAAGCTGGAGGGGAGGCAATGGCTGATTGCCGCCGAAACCAAACAGCAGGCCTGAAGAGAGCCGCAGATCGTTCTGGTTTGTGCTCGATCCTGTAGAGACGCCATTGGCGACGCCGTCAAACCTCGTGAGCATGTACTCGGCCTGCACCGCGCGGATCGAAATGTGGTGGGTCAGGCGAATATCCAAACCGCCGCCACCCGTAAACGCAAAGGTGTTCTCGACTGGAAGAACCGCACACCCGGCGCCGGCACAACTGTTCACGGTCACAGCGGAAGCATAAACGCCTCCGGCGAGGACCTGCGCGAACGGCGTGAAACGGGTCCGATTGCGGAACGAGAGCCGAGGCCCGAAGAGATAGGTGTAAGCCTGGCCGCTCGAGTTCACCACAAACGGCTGATTGGCCCCGGCGCCGGTGAGCTGCAGCTGGCTGTCGTCATAGCCGCCCACGTCACCCACGATCCCAAGGTAGCGGTTAAAGTTGAACGCGATTGAAGCGCTCCCGCCATTCAGGTCAACCATGCGATTGCCCGTAACCGCATTATTCGACCACGGCCCGAACCGCGAGTACCCCAGGAATAGCTCAACCTTGGGCGTCCAACTGTATCCGGCCCGCGAAGCAGGGACCTGCGCCGCCGTCTGGGCCGCAGCTGCTTGGGGAAGCAACGACATCGGTAGAGCAACGAAAGCGACGGCCAGCGTAGCGAACATCCCCGCAGATAATCTCATCTCATTCTCCTGAATCTCTCGCGTCCGGTTCAGCCTCGAACGACCTACCTTTGCGTGGGCCCTCTGCCACTCTCAATCGAGGTTGGCAGAGGTGAAGCTTACTGGACGTTGATGACGGTGTTGACCATCGTGACCGACGCATGCAAGGCAATGACTCTGCCGTTGATCGTCGTTACAGCCGCAACTCCGGGGCTTGAAATCGTGATTCCCGGTGACGAAATGACGGTTCCTGCCATCGTTCCGCCTCCTCCGTAGTTGATGACTGCGCCCGGAAGACCGCCGACTGCCCAGAAGACGTGACTCGCCTGGGCCCCATTGATCAGAACAATGCTTTGAGGCTCGGTCGGCGTGCCTACCTGGAGATACGATCCCATCTGGAAGATCCAGAACGCATTGGTATCGCCTTGGGCGTCGAGAGTGAGCGGGCCCTGGGTGATGTCATAGAAAGTTGTGGAGGTGTAGGTTCCAGGCGCCAGGGTACGATTGCCCAGCTCGTTGTTCGACAGCGTAAGCCCAGGGGGAAGCCCTTGCAGTGTGTTGTAGGCCGCCGTCGCTTCCAGCGCGGCCTCGGTTGCGGTCGAGAAGGTAGTGGCGGTCCCTTCACTCGGGCAAGCCGTAGTGGGCTCGGAGGAGCCGGGGGCCGTAAAGATCGTGGTGAGCCCCGTTCCGGGTGTTGCCGCTGTCGCTCCCACAAGCGCCACATTCAACGGAGTCTCCGTATAGGTGCACGCATCGACGCCGGTAAGGGTCACAACGCTGTCATCGTGAAATCCGGTGATCAGAGACGATGCACCCGTGGTTCCAATACCCCCATTGTTGATGGCCGATAGCTGCCCTTGATTCGTCATCCCGGCGCCGCCGCCAAATCCTCCAAAAAGCGAGATGGTCGGCCCAAGGACGATCGGCGGCGGCGCAAGCGCTGCTGCGGTCGTAAAGGTCCACGGATCCGGTGCACCGGTGGTCCCCAGAGGATCGCCTGCAAGATTTGTTGCTCCAGAGGTTACCGTCGCGGTGTAAGTCGTGTTGGGGAGCAGCGCGACGGTGGGCGTGAGGAAGGCTGTGAACGTGAGCGCGTCATAGGCTAATGCGGCCGCAACCGCATTTCCTCCCTGGGTCAACTGGAAGGTTGCGTTGGTGATGGTGAGGGGATTCATCGCCTCGGTAAAGGTTGCGCTTACCGTCTGTGTAAGGGGAACGTTGTCGGCACCATTTACGGGCAGCGTCGAAACGATATCCGGGTGGACGAGCACGGGCGCACCGGGGGTAAAGGTCCAGACATAGTTGTTGGCCAGCCCGGTGTCGGCCAAGTTCTGGGCTCCGGTGGTGATCGTAGCCGTATACAGAGTGTTGGCCAAAAGATTCGCGGTTGGTGTGAACGTCAGTGTATTTCCAACCGCCGCGTAGGCAACCAGACCTGCGACCGCGGTAGTACCTGGTCCGGTCAACATGAACGTTGTTGAGTTGATCGTGGCGGGGTTCATCGGCACGTTGAACGTGGCGCTGACCGCTTGGTTAGCCGGCACGTTCGTAGCTCCCTCCAGGGGAATGGTCGAGATGACTGTCGGAGGTTGGACGACCGTCGTTCCGGTGGTGAAAGTCCAGACGTAGTTCTGGGCGATCGGAGCGTCGTCGGCGAGATTCTCGGCCCCGGTGCTGATCGTAGCCGTATACAGAGTGTTGGGCGCAAGGTTTGCTGTCGGAGTGAAGGTCGCAGTAGAGCCTGCGGCGACGTATGTGACGGTCCCTTTCACAGCTGCTGCGCCCGGTCCAGTGACCGTAAAGGTTGTCGCATTGATCGTGGCAGGCGTCATGGCCACACTGAAGGTGGCGCTGAGAGCCTGGTTGATCGGCACATTCACTGCCAGATTGGCCGGAACCGTGGTGATGACCGTTGGCGTCGTTGGTGCCGGAAGCGTTCTAAACATCCATACGTAGTTGGCGGCCAGCGGAGCGCCTCCCAGACTTTGGGCGCTCGTGGTGATCGTGGCCGTATACAGAGTGTTGACGGCAAGGTCGGCGGTCGGGGTGAAGGTCGCATTTGCGCCCGAGCAGGCGAGCGTGCCCGCCACGGCTGTCTTGCCGGGACCGGTAAGAACAAAGCTGGTTGCCGGCGATGAGAGCGTCGCGCAATTCATCGTCTGACTGAACGTCGCGCTCAGCGCCTGTTTGAGCTCCACACCCGTAGTGCCATTGAGCGGCACGGTCGAGAGAACCACGGGCTGCGTCGCGGTGGTAAAGCTCCAGCTGTAGTTCGCGGCCAACGGGGCACCGGTGGTATCGGCAACTCCAGTGGTAATCGTAGCTGTATAAACCGTGTTGTAGGTCAACGCCAAAGTCGGGGTGAAGGAAGCCACCGAACCCGTCGCGCTATACGTAACAGTTCCAGTCACAGCCGTCCCGCCTGGTCCCATCAGAAGGAAAGTGCTGGCATTGATCGTGGCCGGATTCATCACGTTGCTGAATGCGGCGCTAAGCACCTGCGCCACCGGCACGCCGATTGCTCCTGCCGCGGGCACGGTTGCAGTCACCGTCGTAGGCGGATTCGCGGTCGTAAAGCTCCAGGTGTAGTTTGCAGCCAGCTGAACGCCGACCGTATTCGTTGCAGCGGTCGTGATCGTTGCCGTATAAGTCGTGTTGAAGGCAAGAGCTGCTGTTGGAGCAAAGGAGGCCACTGATCCCGTAGAGGTGTAAGACACGGTGCCGGCTACCGCGGCCGTTCCGGGGCCGTCCAGAAGAAACGTCGTGGCGCTGATGGTAGACGGATTCATCGGCTGAGTGAACGTAGCCGAGATCATCTGGTTCACCGCAACGCCCGTCATTCCGGCAGCCGGCACAGTCGAGGTCACAGAAGGCGCGACGGTCCCTGCCGTCTCTTTCCCACATCCAACCAAGAACACAAAAACCAAAGCCGTGAGGGAAGCTAGAATTCCAGGCCGGCGAGTGCGCATCTTAGTACCTCGTGATCCATACCGTAAGGCATTACTTTAGGTGTATACTGAGCTCTTTTGTACGTTACTGAGGTGTCATAAGTAATAAGTCGCGAGACTACGCTCCATGGTTGGAATCTGAGGCAGATACTCGGCTCTTGTCGGGGGGCGCTCATCAAAGGGCTGCCCGGTTTTGGTCGTTTAATCGAAATATCTTTTATATTGGGCGAGATTCGAGCTTTCTGTCTTCCCACTGGGCTCTGGAAAGTAGCTTCCTACAATTTGTCGTTCGGTCAACCGGTGGGAAAGCAACAAACGATCATGAATTACCTTGCCAGGGCAGCTTCGATTTGCGTTCGGAGGATGGCGGCGGAACCCATAGAATTCGCCTCATCCTGAAAACAGCAGTTGAACCCCTGCTGGTTCTCGACCTGCTTGAATCCACAAACACTTCGAGTTGTTGGGGATTTCACCATTTCGGTCGATTGCGGAGCAGTTGAGAGTGCACTCATAACATGCACTTAACGACCTCAAAATTGGCATCTACTTTCCTGCTCACAGCTTCGCCTGGCGGATCTTGAAGCGGCTCGAGAGATATTGCCGAACCCTGATCGCTCTGCGGCGAGGCCGCACCATTGTTCGCGGAAGGGTCGCCGGGGGATGTTCTCTTCCGGTCAGTTCGCCCCGGTCAAGACCCGTTGGCGCCCAATCTCTGCTGCCTGAGGCCGGTATCCTTGAGAGGATCGATACCAGGTGCCGCATTTGCGGAATGGAAGGGGTTGGAGGTCGGCTTTGGTTTGAGTCGACTATGGATTTCAGGCTGCATCGTTAAGTCCAGTCGACCGCGTCAGAACGTACGCTGCAACCAGAGCCGCGGCAAAGCCAGATGCTGCACCCACCCCAAGCGCCCAGCGTGGGCCAAAACGGTTTGCCACCCAACCGACAATAGGCGCTCCTATTGGCGTACCCCCGAGTGCGACGGCGAGGCGAAGCGCCATGACCCGGCCTCGCATGGCCGGCTCAGTCGAGAGTTGCATCATGCTGTTCGATGTGTTGGTAACTGTCAGGGCCGCAATTCCGATGACCACCAGTGCAGCGGCGAACCACCAGTAACCGGGAGCCAGCGCGGCCAGAGTGCAGCCGATGCCGAAGACCGCCGAGCCTGTCAGCAAGGACCCAAGCTTTGGCTTGTCGCGGCCGGCGGCGATCAGCGACCCGGAGATCGTGCCGATCGCCATGATTGAGGACAGCAGCCCGAAGCCGCGCGCGTCGGTGTGGAAGACCTTGACCGCCATGGTCGAAGTGAAGATTGGGAAGTTGAGGCCGAACGTTCCAATCAAAAACAGCATGACCAAGACCGCTCGGAGGTCCTTGCGGCTCCAGACATAGCGAAATCCCTCTAGAAATCCCCCCGCGGCGCGGCGCGCCCGGGTGTTGGGATACAGTTCGGATGCGCGGAAAAACGACATGGAGATCAGAACCGCGGCAAACGACAGCCCGTTGAGCACAAACGCCCAGCCGGTTCCCACCTTGGCGATGACGACCCCGGCGACTGCCGGACCAACCATACGGGCGGCATTGAAAGAAGTCGAGTTGAGGGCGACTGCATTCGGCAAGTGCTCATCTCCTACCAGCTCCGCCACGAACGTCTGGCGCACGGGAGCATCCAGAGCCGCCGCAGAACCAAACAAGAACGCAAACACGTAGACTTGCCAGAGACGGACGTTACCGGCAACCGTAAGAATGCCCAACGCCAATGCCAGCACGCCCATTATTGCCTGGGTGCTCATCAGGAGCTTGCGCTGGTTGAAATGGTCAGCGGCAAACCCGGACCAAGGCATCAGGAGAAGTTGTGGTCCGAACTGAAGAGCCATGACGATGCCCACAGCCGAGGCATCGTGGTGTGTCAGCTGCGTGAGTACGAGCCAATCCTGAGCGACACGCTGCATCCACGTGCCGATGTTGGAAACCAGAGCGCCGGCTGTCCACACTCGATAGTTGAAGATGCTCAAAGCGCGGAAAGTGC
>Ga0116129_1001962_pt1 | contig 10815 bp, 8 predicted proteins | sample June2015DPH_17_2_FD_89732 | JGI IMG/M metagenome (GOLD analysis project Ga0116129, IMG submission 89732) | Peatland microbial communities from SPRUCE experiment site at the Marcell Experimental Forest, Minnesota, USA - June2015DPH_17_10 | ecosystem: Environmental > Terrestrial > Soil > Wetlands >...
CCGATGGACCTGATCTCGCTCACCCGCACCATGAGCATCGCCGCGAATCCGATGGCGACCGCCGTGCCCGACACCAGGACCGTGCGTCCGCCGTGCCTGGCCGCTTGAATCACTGCTTCCGGCCGCGACAACCCCTCATTGACACCATCCCGGTAGCGGCTGACGATCAGGAGCGCGTAGTCGATGCTCAGCCCAAGCCCCACCATGCTGACAATGCTGATGACGATGAGGGATGACGGCCAAACCCGGTTGACCGCCGCCACCACTCCGAGCGCCACCACCACCGTCAGCGCCCCGCATAGTACGGGCAAAATGGCGGAAATCAGACTGCGGAATGCGATCAGCAAAAGCATCAGCGTGAGCGGAAAGACCCGCCATTCGGCGGCGCGCGTCTCTTGGTCGCTGATGCGGCGCAGATCCGCATTGACGGCCGCCTCGCCCGTCCAGCCAAAGGCGATACCCGGGTATTTCCCCTCGAGCTGGGTTTGCAACGCCTCGGTCGATTGGCCGAGCTTGGTCATCAAGGCGTCCTCGGTGCCCTTTGGAGCGTTCAGTCCGACGATCAGTATCGGGCTGCCGTCGTCTCCGAGGAACAAGGAATCTCCGCGGTCCAGATAGGACAGGACGCCGCGCACGCCTGGGGTGCTTTGGATTCGGTCGCTGACCTGTCTCAGCAATGCCGCGCCGTCGGCGGTTCGAGGGTTCGGTGCTGCCGCAATCCTCAAGAGCGCGATCTTCGCAATCGGCGACTCGAATTGCTGCTGCAGCGTCTCTTCCACGCGCGAGGACTCGCTGCCCCTCAGCCGGACCCCGGCATCGAGTTCTTCGTTGACCCGGGCGGCAAACGGCAGCGCGGCAAGCGCTACCACAACCCATGCCGCGAGGACCAGCCAGCGCCGGCGCTGGGAGAAGGGTGCTTGATTCACCCTCTCATAGTATCAAGCCGCAGGGTCTCTCGGCGGGCGCGTATCGCGCCGCGCGCTCACTGTGCGGTCCATCCTCCGTCGATCGGAAGTGCGGTGCCGGTGATGTTGTGAGCCTCGGGCGCACAGAGCCAACGGGCGAGACGTGCAATCTCATCGGGCGAGGACAGTCGGCGCGAGGGCTGCTTCTCGGCGAGCATGTCCGCGAGCGCCTCTCCCTGCGACATGCTGAGTGATTGGCTGCGCTCGGCGATCTGCGGGACGATGAGGGCGGTATCGACCCATCCGGGGCAGATGCAATTGACGGTGATGCCCCCGCTTTGGGCGGTACCGAGCGAAGCGTATTCGAGGGCGGCAACCCGCGAGAGCCCGACCAGACCGAATTTGGCGGCGACATACGGCGACTTGTTGGCCGAAGCGACGAGACCGTGCACGGAGGCGATATTGATCACACGGCCGTAGCCCACCTGCGCCATCCGCGGCAGCGTATGGCGCATGGTCTGAAACGGCGCCGACAGGTTGACCGCGATGATGTCGTTCCAGATCTCGGTGGTGACCTCGGCGAGCGGACTGGTGCTTTGGATGCCGGCGTTGTTGACCAGCACGTCGATCGCTCCCCACGCCGAGACGTGCTCCATCAAGGCGCTCACCTGGCCGGAGTCTCTCAAATCACCGGCGAAGAATCGGGCCTCGACGCTGCCCGCGGCGTGCATTTCCTCGATCACGGCGGCCGCTTCCTCAGGCGTGGCGAGCCCGTGCAGCGCCAGCCGCGCGCCCTCGGCCGCAAAGCCGAGCGCCACGGCCTTGCCGATGCCCCGGTCGGAACCGGTGACCAGGACCCGCTTACCTCGGAGGGTGAAGCTGCTGCCGTGGGGGGCGCGCCGGACACGGGGATCCGCGGTCATCGAGGCGTCTCCATCAGCCAAACAAACTGAAGGGACCGGGCATGTCCTGCCAGAACGCCCGGATCTCTGCGTAGGGATCGTCGACGACTCGCGGCGGGTCGCCGAACACGAGTGTGGAGCGACGGGTAGGCTCGAAGCGCGGCCAGTGAGGTACGAGCTCATGCGTCGGATCGCCGGTCTTGGCGAAAGCCACCCAGGCGCCTGCCAGCATATCGCACATCGTCCGCGCAGCGCGACTGCCGCTGCCCACGATCATGTCGCGTTCGTCATAAAGAGAGGCGGCGACGTCCATCGCATGCACCGCTCCGAACTTGCCATCGTAGGCGGGACTCGTCCATTCCCACAGGTAGGTGAATACCGGTGCCCTGGCCTGCGCCGCCTTGCGCTCGGCCTGCGCGTAGGCGAAGCGTCGGAAGCCCGCGTCGGTGATGATCTGCGAATAGAGCAGGTACGGCGATTTGTCGGGAAAGTGCGCGCGGTACAGGGCAAGCAGAGATTCCGCTTTCGCCCCGTAAGCGGCGGCGAGCATCTGTTTGAGTGCGGCATCGGTCAGGTCGAACGTATTGAAGAAGAGACCCGCATCGTCCTGCGTGGTCGAGACGATGAGCGGCACGTCGATGGATTCGAGCGGCGCCGCGGGATCGAAAGGGTGCGCTGGGAAATTGACGCCATCGAGCACGGGCGAGAACAGGTGCATGCCGACCTGGGTCTGCGCCGCCAGGAGCTGCGTCCACGGCAGAGTTTGAATCTCGCGCAGGTTCCTCTTCGACAGGCCGAGGTTCTCCGTGAACGCCTGCGCGATGCGGACGCTGTCCTCGCGCGATACGAGGCGCAGCAACGATCCGCTTTGCACGGCGGCGCGGTGAAACAGCCCGCGCGCGGCCGGCATGCCGAGCAATGTGCTCACCTTGAAACCGCCGCCGGACTGTCCGAAGATCATGACGCGCCCGGGATCGCCGCCGAATGCTGAGATGTTGTCGCGCACCCATTCGAGCGCGGCCACGAGATCCAGGATCCCCGCCGCGCCCGCATCCGCCCACGGGCCGGAGGGGTCGAGATCAGTCAGATTGAGATATCCGAAACTCGCCAACCGGTGCGTGACCGCGACCACCACCACGTCGCCGAACGCGGCGAGCTTCGCGCCGTCGTACAGCGGATGATTGCCCGAGCCCTGCGCATAGCCCCCTCCGTGAATGCAGAAGAGCACCGCACGTTTCCCGGCCGGCTCGGCGTCCGGCGTCCAGATGTTCAGGTGCAGGCAGTCCTCGCCCAGGCCGCCGAATCCGGCGTTCAGATCGAATTGCACCAACCTCGCGTAATCGCTGCCGATATCCGACGGCAGCTGCGGGGACACCGGCGCGTAGCCGAAGCAGTCGCGCACACCGGCCCAGGGAGCGCAAGGCTTCGGCCGCTGGAACCGGTTCAACCCCGTGGTCGAGGCGGCGTAGGGCACACCCTTGAACTGGCGCACCTTCGCACTGGTCAGACCGCGGACCTTGCCGTTCGCGGTATCAACCGTGCAAAAGTGTTCCTGAGTCACCGCGGCGCGCCTTCAGACGCCTTCAATCCGTCTTGATCCGGACAGACAGTCCGACCGTTCGCGGCTGCGTGATGAACACCGGCACCGGCGCAGCGGGATTATATTCATTGGCGATGGTGGTCGCCGACACCTCGCCGGCCTTGTCGAAAACGTTCTTCAGGAACAGGCCGTACTCCAGGTGATGCGGGGCGAGGACCGACAGATTGAGGTCTGTGAGGTTGTACGCCGCGAGCTCGTATTGCGGGCTTACCGGCGTGCCGAAGGCGGTCAGCCGGTCGCCCACATAGCGGTCAGTCACGGTAAACACCCCGGAATAGTTGGTGACGATGTCGAAGTCATAGGTGGCCACGAGCGCGAAATTGTAGCGCGGCGACAGGGGCAGGCGGGCCCCCGTGGTCGTGAGGCCGAGGACCGGCGCTGCACTGACGAGTTGCGCATTCGTGAAGGCGGCCGAGCCGCCCAGCGACAATGCGGGGATGACGCGGTAGTTGAACGCCAGCTCGGCGCCCTTCACCCGGGCGTTGCCCGCGTTCTCGAGCTGGTTGACGCCGCCATTGTTGACCGTGACCTGGATGTCCTTCCACTCGATGTCGTAGACATCGAAATTCAGCGTCGCGCGCTTGTCCAAGAGGGTCGATTTTTCACCGAGCTCGTAATTCCAGAGCTTATCGGGACCGAAGGTCGGATTGCCGAGGCCCGGTTTCAACACGAAATTAGGACCGCCCGGCCGGAAACCGCTGGCCGCGCGCGCGTACACCATCACATCGTCGGTGACGCGGTACTTGGGATTGAATGAATAGGTCGTCACGCTCTGATCCGAGGTGGCGACGGGCGGCGTCAGCGGCGTATCGGATCCGGTGGCGAGCAGTCCCACGACGGTTTCTTCGTAGGCCTGATGCTGTTTGCTGTAACGCACGCCGAGACCGACGTCGAACTGCGGCGTGATGAACACGTCGCCGTCGGCGTACACGGCGTACTCATGGTAGGTGCTCGGCAAGTAGCTCGTGAAAGGCGGTAGGCCGAAAAATGTCCCGCTCGCGTTTGAGTCGTCGAACAGATCGACGACCTCCCTGGTCTTTTCCGTGTCGAAGTAGCCGCCGATGAGCCAGTTGAACACCGTGTTCTGATGCGACGCGAGGCGCAGTTCCTGGGTGAATTTCTTGGTCGTCGTATCTACATTGAGATTGAATGAATCCGCGCCGCCGCCCAAGGCCGCGAGCGCGGGATCATAGACGTAGCTCTCGTCGGTCTTGCTCACGCCCTGGTTGGTTTGAAAACCGGTGATCGAGGTGAGCTTGGCGAAGGGCAGGTCATAGTTGATCACGGCCGAATACAGGGTCAATCCGTACTTCGACGGCTGAAATGTCGGGTAGGCCTGGTCATAGGTACCGATCGTCGGCTGATGCGTCACCGGATCCCGAAACGCCACGTCGGCGCTTTCGCCGGGAATGTGCTGCGTCGAAGCGGTCAACCGGACATCGAGCTGATCCGTGGGCTGGAGCAGCACGGAGACACGTCCGCCTTCCGATCGGTCCCAGCCCTGATTGTTTCGATCGTAAACCGGGTCGCGGATATATCCCGAATCGTATTGCTGAAAGCCGTCGATACGCACCGCACCCAGCCCGTCGCCGAACGGCAGGTTCACCATGCCGCGATAGGCATGATTGACGCCGCCGTGCTCGGTGGACGACACCTCCGTGTCGATGTCGGCGCTGAATGCCTTCGGGTCGGGGAGCGCCGTGATGTACTTGAGCGTGCCGCCGAGCGAGGTCGCGCCGTACAAGGTTCCCTGCGGGCCGTTCAACACCTCGACCCTGTTCAGGTCGAAGAGGTTGACATTGAGGGCCTGGTATCCCAGTCCGAACGACGTGCTCGCCCCGAGCGGCACGTCATCTAAATAGAGTCCGATGGCGCTGCTCAGCTGGGAGCCCGTGGTGACGCCGCGAATGACGATCAAATTGGATTGCGGACCGCTGTTCGCGTAGCTCAGGCCAGGTACGAAGGCGGCGAAGTCCGCGAACTCGTGAGCGTTCATTTGATTCAGAGCACCCGCGGTCAAGGCGGTGACCTGACCGGGAACATTCTGGATCGATTCCGAGCGCCTGGTTGCCGTGACGATGATCTCCGTCAACGCGACGTCGGACGAGCCCGCGCCGGCTTGCTGGCCGGGACTCCCAATGGAACCCTGAGCGGTGGATTGGGCCACCGCGACGGTAGTGCAAAGAGACAGCGCGACTCCGCCGAGCAGCGCATACGGAAAGGTTGAAGACGCCATGTAACCCCCATCGACGATCCTTGCCCGAGGAACCGTGCCCGATAGCCGATTCCGTTTTGTTTAATTCAGCGACTGCCGAAATTAGGCCAACCCACTGAAGTTGTCAAGAAACCGGATGTTGCTTTTTTGCCTTACCGGAGTTGGCCGTATGGGTTATCCGTGTACTTAAATTCAGCGATCGCTAAATTGACAGCGGCGGCCCCGGTAGGCATGGTTTGCTCCGTCCATCGATTCGCTGGACGATCCAAGCGGGGCCGTGCTTGACCAAGACCGAAGCAAAAACACCGTCAAAGGTGGAGAAGAAAAAGCCGCAACGACGCGGGCGGCCCAGCCGATCCGAGGGCGGCGTCAAGGCACGAGGCAGACTCCTCGACGCCGCGGAGGCACTGTTCGCCGAGCGAGGTTTCTACGGGGTGACCACGCGGCAGGTCGCCTCGACCGCCGGTGTCGACGACGCGCTCATCTATTATCACTTCAAGAACAAGTCCGGCCTGTTCGATGCCGTGTTCGAGCGCCGTGCGCGCGTGTTGATCACCGCCCGCCACGACTCGCTGCGTGCGTATGTCGTGAACCGTCCTCACGTGACGGTCGAAGGGGCGATCGCCGCCTTCATCAATCCGATGATCGACCTATCCCAGAAAGGCGATCCCGGCTGGAAGTGCTATTTCGCCCTGGTCGCGCAGATCGACAACACGCCCTGGGGCGGCGAGATCATCCACCGCTTCTTCGATCCGAATGTGCACGAGCTCATCGACATACTCCAAGACGCGCTGCCGGGGATTCCGAAACGGGATCTGTTCTGGGCGTACAACTTCCTGGCGGGGTCCATGATGCTGGCGCTGTCGGAGACCGAGCGCGTCGATCGGCTCTCCGCAGGACTGTGTCGCGCGAAGGATCTGGATGCCGTGCGGGTGCGGCTGCTGAATTATTGCGCCGGCGGATTTCTCGCGATGGTCACGGCGGAGCGGCTCAGCGGGCGGGCGTGACCTTCTTAAAGCTCCAGCCCCGCGAGCTCTGCGGATTCGACCCACAATCGATTGGCCGCTGCATCGTCTCGTCCGCCGGCAGTCGGCGTCGCGGGACGACACTTATAGAAATATTTCCCGCTGATCCCGGACACCTCGGGCGATGAGGCCAGATAGACGATGGTTTCGGCGCCCTTTTCCGGGCTGATCGCAAAGATTTTCGCAATGCTAACCGCGGTAGAGAGAAATCCGCCGCTGGCGTCGCCGAATCGAGTGGCGACGAAACCGGGATGCAAACAGTTGGCCGTAATCCCCGTGCCGCTCCAGCGACGCGCGAGTTCGCGCGTGAAAAGAATGTTGCAAAGCTTGGACCGGCCGTATGCGCGGATCGCGGAGTAACTGTTGGCGGCCTGCAGGTCATCGAAGTCCAGGGTGTACCCCTTGTGCGCAGCCGAGGCAGTACTGACCACTCGGGCGGACACAGCCGCCCGCAGGCTGGCCTGCAATCCCATCGTCAGCACGAAGTACGCCATGTGATTGGTGGCGAAGGTTTCCTCCAGATTGTCCGCGGTGACCTGGCGCGACCCAAATAGCGCGCCGGCATTGTTGATGAGCACATCGACGCGCGGCTCTGCGGCAGAGATCTCCGCCGCAACGCGCTTGCAATCGGCGATACGCGACAGTTCGCCGTAGTGAATGGAATGACCCGCGCCGGCACCCAGGCTGGGCAATCGAGTCAGTGTTTTTTGACCGCGGGCGGCGTTTCTCGCCACCAGCACGATGCGCGCGCCCATGGCGGCCAGCCTTTGCGCGGCAACTTCACCAATACCGGAGGTTGCCCCGGTAATCACGACGACCTTACCCTTCATAGGCCTCCTTTATATTGAGCCAGCGGCACTGTAGCAGGCAGAGGCTCGAGTTGCACCGGCACCAAGTGTGTGGCTATACTCGTACACACGAACATGACGAAACCCAACGACAATCCCACCGTCAGGGTTTTCGTCCTGCAGCCAACTTCGGGTGTGCCCATTTATCGCCAGCTCATCGACCAGGTGCGCCGCATGGTATTGAGCGGGCAGTTGCCTCCCGGCACCGAAATGCCGTCGGTCAGGGACGTCGCCGAGGAATACACGGTCAACCCAACGACCATCTCCAAAGCGTACAGCCTGCTGGAATTGGAAGGCCTGCTGCAGCGTAACCGCGGCAAACCGATGACGGTCGCCGCGCTGCGCCGCCGTCACGGCGCGGTGACGAATCGTCTCAAGGAACTGGAACCCCAGATTGATTCTCTGGTGCTTGCGGCTCATCAGCTGGATCTGCAGGCGTCGGATCTGATCGATCTCATCGAGCGGAAAATGCAAGAGGACCCATGATGAACACGGTAGTCAGCGCGGCGAATTTGAGCAAATCCATCGGCGCGAAGAGCATTTTGCGCGACATCTCGATGGAGGTGACTTCAGGCCACGTCGTGGGCATCCTCGGCAAAAACGGCGCGGGCAAAACCACTCTGCTCGAGGTGTTGTTGGGATTTTCGCCGCCCACCTCGGGTAGTTCAAGCGTGTTCGGCAACGACAGCCTACGACTTCCCGTGCACAGCAAGCAGAGGATCGGCTTCGTGCCGCAGCGAGATGAACTCATCAATGAGATCACGGGCGCGCAGCAACTGTCGTTGATCGGTTCACTTAGCCACCGTTGGAACGGCGCGTTGATCGAGAGGCTCGTCGCCAGTTGGGAGATCCCGCTGAACACCCGAATCAAGGACCTATCCGGCGGCGAACGCCAGAAGCTCTCGACCATCCTCGCGCTCGGACATGAGCCGCAGTTGCTGGTTCTGGATGAACCTGCCTCGAGTCTCGATCCCATTGCGCGCCGGCTTTTCCTTCGGGAGATCCTCGACATCGCGGCGGACGAAGCGCGTACGGTGCTGTTCTCCACGCATATAGTCTCGGATCTCGAGCGGGTCGCGAACCGGGTCGTCATAGTCCGTGAGGGCCATATCGCCTGGGCCGGCGAGCTCGATACGCTCAAGGAAACTGTGGTGCGTCTGCATGTTGACGCTCGTCACGCATTGCCCGCGGCGTTCGGGCTCGATCACGTGATCCGTCAACAAGTCGCCGGTGCTCGTGCAAGCATCGTCGCGAGTCATTGGCACCCGAATCTCAAAGAGGAGTTGGAACAGCGCCTCGACGCGCAAATCTCCGTGGAACAGATGGGGCTCGAGGATATTTTCGTGGAACTGCATTCATGAGTGGTGTCTTCCAGGCGACCCGGCTGTTCTACTCGGCTGGATGGTGGCGGCGTGCCTTCCTGACCGCGACGTTGCTTCTGATGATCCTCAGCGCGCTCATCGAGCATGCGGCGGGGCACCCCTTGAACTCCTTTACAGTATGGCTGATTGCCGCCGCGGGACAGTGGATCGTGACACTCGCAGGACTGCTCGTCATGGCCGGCAGCATCTTCCGAACGGCATCCGCCCCGCAGGCGTTGCGGCTGCTGCCGTTCGGTCGGCTTCGGTTGCTGCTCGGACTGCTGCTCGCGCTACCTCTATTTGCCGCATTCGACACAGTTCTCTCGGCACTGCAGCACCTCGGCGACGCGACGGCTGCCGCCGGGTGGGCCGGCGAAGTCGGCTGGTTTTTCAAGACACTCGCCTTGGAATCATTGTTCTTGCTGCTCTGCGTTTTGATCGCGGCGTCCCAAACGTCTCTATTGCTTTTTGCGATTCTCCTTGCGCTGGCGATGGCTCTAGCGATCGTGTTTCCGTTCCGTGCATTGTCTGCACTGTTGGCCGTGTGGCACGAGACGGCGGCGCTATTCCTGCTGGCGCTCTGCGGATGGGCGGTCTTCGCCGCTTGGTACTTGCGTGCGCCGCGCATCTCGGTGCTCAATTGGAGAGAGGAGCAGCAACCTGACTTGCTACATCATTTCCAAAGGCGGGGTAGCGGGGCCGTTTCGAGCCGGGCTGCCGCGATCCGGTATCAGTTGCTGGGCGAACCGTCGGTCATTGGAGCCGCGCTCCGAATCGCAGGGCCGATCGTCGTTGTTTATATGATGCTGATCATCGTTGTCCTTGCACTATATCGCAGGCATCCGGAAATCTGGTCTCACATGATGCGTCAGTGGCCGGTGGTCTCTATATATGCTCAATTGATTCTGGCTTCGAGTGTTTGCGGCAGCGAATTCAGAGCGGTCAGGGCAATGGTCGGCCGCTCCAGAATTCTGTGGATTTGCGGCGCTCAAACGCGGGCGGAATCGTTTGCGCTGTGCGAGCGCATTGCCTGGTCGTGCTTTGCCGTCATTGCGGGACTGGTCCTCGCGGTGGGCGCCGTCGGCTGGATGCTTTTGCCGCACCGGCCCGGCAACTGGGCCGCCGCAACGATTGTTTTTCCGGTCCCGGCCATTCTTTGTTGCATGTACTTGGCGTTCATGAATGTGGGCGATAGGCTGCCAGTCGTCCTCATTCCGGCCTACGTTTTCCTATATGCGGCATTTTATCTGGAAGCTTCTGCGTCACACTTCAGCCCCGCCGTGGCCGCTCTGCTGCAAATCGCGGTACCGGCGGCCACCCTGGCGGGCGCGGCATGTCTTCGCCGGATCGCCGCCAGGCGCTGGCAGAACATCGATTGGCTCACCGTAAAACCGGAGATTGCGATCGGAGGTCTCTCGACGCGACGCGCCTGACGCTCTTCCGTTTGATGCGGGGATTACGTGGCGAATCGAAAATTTATGAGACCGGGATCGAAAGGGGACTCGCGTTGTCCGCGGAACTCGCGTTGTCCGCGGAAACAGCGCCCACGCGCCGGTCGACGATGCGCCGATCGGGGAATGGGATTGCTTGCTGCGACCGCCGGCGATTGGTGAGGGGTTCCTTTACAAGCGAGATGGACCTGAGCGGAGCCGAATATGAATACTCGCGGCTGGCGGTCAGCAACGCCAAATTGAGCAGCTGCAGGCTGCGCCGCGCCGCCGTCATGACCTTCATGCGCTCGCGCTCACTTTGCGCGTAGCGCGCGACGATCTTTAGCGCAATGCGCGGATGATCGTCGTCATACTTTGCATGATTTCGAAACCACTTGGTGGTGCGCGGATTCATGTTCACGCCCTCACGCGATCCGTAGCGTTCGAAGGGGCCGAGCAACGCCCGGGCGAGATCACCGGTGGCGCCCTCGATCGCGAAACTGGTCGCGCCGATTGCCTCCGCGAGCGA
>Ga0116129_1001963_pt1 | contig 10814 bp, 9 predicted proteins | sample June2015DPH_17_2_FD_89732 | JGI IMG/M metagenome (GOLD analysis project Ga0116129, IMG submission 89732) | Peatland microbial communities from SPRUCE experiment site at the Marcell Experimental Forest, Minnesota, USA - June2015DPH_17_10 | ecosystem: Environmental > Terrestrial > Soil > Wetlands >...
CGCCAGCGGGTGCGCGCGCTGCCAGATTCGCCCTGCGCGTAGACTTTGCTCACGATCGTAGCGATCGCGCACCGCAATCATTCCAAAAAGCGGCGTGGCCTGCAGCAGGTTCCTATAGGGCATCGATCGCAGCAACTTGTGTTTGAAACCAAATCTCCTGCCCCACGGAGGCAAGAATTTTACAGCCGACGTCGTCAGTGACGAGCCTCCGAATTCATCCAGAATCAACCCGTCGCGGAATTTCTGCACATCGCTCCACTCTATGCGCTCCCATTGCTCGCTCCCTTTGTCCACTTGTGGGTCCGCATACACGATGTCATTGGCCTTGGAGATCATCTCCACGATTTGATTGCGGTCTTGGTCTGCGGTGAAGATGAAAACTTTGACGTCCATCTCGTCGTTCGCAAGTTGGCGAATGCCTTCAATAAAATCCGCTGGCAGAGCCCGTAACAGATAGGGATTGCGATTCGTGTGACGGTGAGGAATCGCATCGTAAAGTTCGCCCTGTTGCTTCTGGCTGGGAGCAAGAGCCACTCGGGCGACCAGTTCAGGTTCGGGATAGGTCGAAGCCGGCATTAGTTAGCTTCGCCGGAAGCAGCGTCGCTGAAGCCGCATAACCATTCGCAGGGGCCGCCAGCATCAGATTCTCCAGAGCGCAGCCCATGCCTATGTGTTCTTCTCGCAAGTAGGGGTCGAGAGCCCCGGGATATCTCTTAGGGTCGAGATACAAGTCGATGGAAGAATCCGTTACCCGGAATAGCCACGGCTGCGTGTTGTGCGGACTAGCGGCAAGAATGGCCGCGCGCACCAGGGCGAGTGGACTGTCTTTCGTTGCTTGCCAGTCTTGCCATGGCTCGAACGCGGCTCCCTTGCCAACGCTGAAGACCCCGTGCTCAATAGCGCGCCAGACCCCACCGCCAATGACTAGAACAGTGATTGCTCCGGCACTTTTCAAAAACCATCTGCGTTGCAAGGCTGCTTCGCGAATCAAAAAAATGTCCCAAGGAAGGCTGAAATGTCTTACAAGGCCTGCCCTGCAAATATATCAGCGCAGCCTCCCTCAGGTCGCGCCCGATTTCTTTGGAGGAGGTCGGCATGAACTGGCGGCTAACTAAACGTGCATGTCAACACTGGGAAGCCGATTCCAGCACCAATTCGATCCTCGCGACTCCCTTCTTTTGCCCCGTGCAATCATCGGCTCTGGCCTGGCACCAAATTGGCAGCGACAGGCCAGGAGCCGGGATTGCGAGGCGCTCGAATCTTCAGCGGGCGGGCAGAGCCTCCGCAGGCCAGTATGGTCTTTCCGCATCGGCTAAGTGGCCGTCCCCGTACCGATCGTGATGGCGAACCCATGACGTCGCGAAGGGCAAGCCGTCCTCATCGCGACCCTTGGGAACGAGGTCGAGATAGTTGTACGTGTTGATAACGCTTTCACTCCCGCGGGCGTAGGCGGAGTAGGTGTGAGAGACGTTGCCATCCTTATCCTTGTAGAAGACGCTGATTCCAGGAGCTTCCGCGCTGGGGAATTCCACAAGATCGAAATTGTAGTTAACTTTGCCTTTGGCAATTTCGTCCTCAGTGAATGAAGCTCGGTAGTCATAGTTGAAATCGGTCCCATGCGACGAGACCCAGGTAAAGCGCCAAGCCATGCGCTTCTTGAATGCCTCGATTTTAGACAAAGGTGCTCGTGAAACCGCCGCAAATGAGACATCGCGTTGCGCCAAATGCACGAGCGCGCCATCCGTGTGATCCATATTGAAGGAGCAGCCGGGGCAAACCTCCTTCCAATCCGGGCCAAACATGAAGTGATAGACGATGAGCTGGCTTCGGCCGTCGAACATGTCGGCGAGAGTTTTCTTGCCGCTGGGTGAATCGAAAACATAGTTCTTCTCGACTTTGACCCAGGGAAGCTGGCGACGCTCGGCGGCCAGAGCATCGCGCTCGCGCGTGAGCCGCTTCTCTTTGGCTAATAGGTTTCTGCGAGCCGCAAGCCATTCCTCTCGCGACACAATTTTTGGGTTCTCGATCATGCTCGTGGACATTTTCATTTTTCCTTTCCTCTGAGTGCATAGGATCTCTCCGGCTCCGTTCTTCTTGCGAGACACTTTCACCACCCCGCTTCGCGCCTCTCCCCGAGGACTCCTCGATGAGGGTCCACGGTACCAATCGTTGAGGTTCAACGTCACCTTTGCGTTCTCCATCACTTTGATCTACCTAGGGTCGAGTGAGGCGGCGTATTCATCGTGCCAGTTCCACCACTTGTACGGCGGGGTCTGGGGGTAATCCTCGGGGGAGTCTTCCCACTCCTCCTGGCGCCCGAGAGCAGTGATGTCAAGGTAGCTCCAGGTGCTTCCCATCGCCTCGTCGCCCCGGTTGTTGACGAAATAGGTGCGAAACACGTGGTCGCCGTCATGGATGAACGCGTTTGTGCCGTGCCACTCGTTCACGCCGAAGTCGGCGTCGAAACTGTCGGTGATGGTGTACCACGGCATCTTCCACTCCATTCGGGCCTTCAGGCGCTCGAGCTCGGCCTGGGGCGCACGCGAGGCGAACGCGAGTGTGGTGTCGCGGGCGTTTAGATGGGCGAGGTGGGCAACCTGGTCGGCGCCGAAAGAGCAGCCGCGGCAGGCATGCTCGGGCCAGCCGAACACGCCGGGCTCGAAGAAGGCGCGGTAGACGATCAGCTGACGGCGGCCCTCGAACAAATCGAGCAGGCTTACCTTGCCCTTAGGGCCCTCGAACTCGTACTTCTTCTCCACGGCCAGCCACGGCATCCGACGCCGCTCGGCGGCCAGCGCGTCACGGGAGCGGGTCAAGGCCTTCTCCTTCACGAGCAACTGCTCGCGTGCCGCCTCCCACTCTCGCGATGACACGATCGGGGGCGTTTTCATTGCTATTTTCGGGTTGTTGATTGTGCTAGTGGACATCTTGATTGCTCCTTTCATTCGACTTCGTAATGATTTCTGTTGAACCACTCTTTTTGCGAGACACTTTAAAGGCAAGCGCTGCCAGCCCGCTAGTCGAGACCGCGCCGGCAACGATTAGTCCCATGGTCGAAATGCAGAATGGACACATCGTTTTTCCCTCTCGGTGGCGAAGCTGAACCGCTAAGCCATCTATAAGGGTGACGGGTAAGGCTGGTCGATTTCTACAAGGCGGATAAAGAGTTTTAGAACCTTTTTTGAAGGAGGAACTCTCTCACGGCAGGATCCTCAGTCAGGCCGATCGCGCGGTGGTTGGCGTCCAAGGCCTCAGGCATCTTGCCCAACCGTTGCAGGAGGTGAGCCCGCACGGCCCAGTAGGGCTGATAGCCAGAGGCAAGGTCCAATTCCATCGCGTCAAGAACCGCCAGCCCTGCTTCAGGTCCTTTTGCTTCGGCAATCGCCGCGGCGTATCCGGTTCGAGTTCCCAGCGTCGGCGAGATACGGATCACGTGTCCATAAAAGAGGGCGATCGCCGCCCAATCAATCCGACCGCTGCGCGCCCGTTCAGCGTGTACTGACTGAATTGCAGCTTCAAGTTGAAACCGGCCGGAGCGACCGTGTTTGGCCGCTTCAGCGAGATGTCGTTCCGCCTCTTCGATCAACGGCAGCGACCACTGCTCGGGGTCATGCTCGGAAAGAGGAACGTACTGACCTTTTGGCCCCCTTCGCGCTGAACGTCGCGCTTCGCAATGCAGCATGAGAGCCAGCAGGCCCCGCACTTCGGCTTCCTCCGACTTTAACTGTAGAAGCACCCGTGCGAGCCAGACGGCTTCTTCCGTCAGGTCCCGGCCAGGTTGGTCGGTTCCCGCCATGTCATCCCAGCCGATCCCGAAGGCGGCGTAAATCGCCTCAAGCACTGCGTCGAGGCGCTGCGGCAATTCATGGTCTTGGGGTATTTCAAACCGGATGCCGCCATCGCGAATCTTTGTTTTAGCCCGAACTAAACGCTGCCCCATCGTCTTCGGAGGAATCAAGAAGGCACCGGCAATGCGCGCGGCATCCAGGCCCAGGACGGTCTGCAGCATAAGAGGGGTGTGCATGGCTGGATCGATCGCTGGGTGGGCACACACGAAAAGCAACTTAAGCCGTTCGTCTGGAAACTTAGTCGCCAAGGTCGCCTCCGTGGCGTTTCCCTTGAAAAGCAAAAGAGTAGGCTCGCTGGCTAAGACCACTTGCTGATGACGAATAAAGTCGATGAGCGAGTGGCGCGCCGTCGTGAGAAGCCAAGCCTCGGGATTTCGCGGCACGCCGTCACGCGGCCAGACTGTGAGCGCCGCTATCAACGCCTCGCTCAGCGCATCTTCGGCGCCGGCCACATCCCGGGTATGGGAGGACAGGTACGCCACCAAACGACCATAGGATTCGCGCGCGACGCGCTCCATCGTCCGATGGACGTCCTTCTCGTCGGCTACCCTCATCCCTCGACTCTTCGTTTGGTGTCGGAAGCGAGCGGACGCACTTCCACGGCGCCATACGAAGCAGCGGGGCAGCGCGCTGCCCAGTCGAGTGCTGCGTCAAGCGAGGGCAGTTCCAGGACTGTGAAGCCTCCCAGTTGCTCCTTGGTATCAGCGTACGGGCCGTCCTGTACACGCCGCTTTCCTTCTTTGATTCGTATCGTGGTCCCAGTTTCTGGTACTTGTAGAGGATCACCGCCTACGTAGACGCCAGCGTCGACCAGAGCCTTGTAGTACGCGCGCCATGCACCGATGTAGGTGTCAGTCTCATCCTTCTTGCGGGTCGCAAACGCTTCCGGCGATTCATAGATCAGTAAGGCAAATTGCATCACGTTCCTCCGCGGGAGATGTCAGTTTTTAGGTACACCTAAACCTATGACGTGTGCAAGTCGACTATTTCGACACGATTCAGGGGATCTGTGAATTCCGGGTACGCGTCGGCCCAAAATAATGAACCCGTCATAGGTTAGATGTCTCGCCTGGCGGATTGGGCGGTGTCGTCCGACCGCTCCCTCATTCGACTGGCGACCTCGATCCGGCGATGGAGGATAGGTAACGGAAAGTGTTAGTGCTGTATCTGAAGCGCCCACGAGCGAAGAGTTGGGAGTTGAGACGGTGTTTAGGGGCGCTTCAGATACAGCACTAAGACTTCCGGTTCGGAATACACCTCCGCATAGCCTGGGAACGAGCAGAATCTATTACCACCCCGTTCTCCCTCCCGAGTGATAGCAGCCACCGCCTGTTCATAACATAACAGTGATCAATTCCCACTCCGCGGTTTACTTCGGGAGTTCGCCGTCTCGGAGAAACCGGCGGACGAATCAAACGTGTTAACAGTCGTAAGTAGATAGAAATGTGCAATTTTGAACAGTCAGAGTTCGCGAAGTTGGCTACGATTCTCGGTAATATTCGCAAGGTCTGCCCCCAGGGGGCGGAGGAAGAAGTGGCAGTAATGGCTAGAGTGTTGCTGGCCGAGGACGATGATGCCGTCCGCCACATGTTACGGACGGCGCTCGAACGGGATGGATTTGAGGTGGTTGACGTAACGAATGTGCGCGACGCGCTCCACTGCATCGCAACGGAGAACTTTGACGCACTGCTCTCCGACCTGCACATGCCACACGCGGGTGACGGATTTACGGTGGTGAGCGCCATGCGCCACACCCACCCGCAAGCGGTGACTCTGGTGCTCAGCGGCTACCCGGCCATAGACGAGGCTTTGGCTGCCATCCGCTTACAGGCTGACGAAGTCCTCATGAAACCAATCCAAGTCGCCTCTCTTCGGCAAGCTCTTCGCAACAAGCTCGCGAACCCGGTCGCTCGGAGATTGCTGCCTACGGAGAGTGTGGCCTCCATACTAGAGCACGACCTGAATGCTACGATTCAGGACTGGATGGCACTGGTGGAGAACGACGAGGAGTTGACCTGTATTTCGCTGAGCTTTGAGGCCCGCACTGGCCATCTACCCAATCTCATCGGTGACCTGATCTACCGCTTACGTCTCCCTCCCACGGCAAAGGCCGCCGAATCCACCTCCGCACGACTACACGGCGATCTACGACGTAAACAAGGTTACACCGCCGCAATGGTGGTAGAGGAGTCGCGCATCCTGCAAGTCAGCATCTTCAATACACTGCAAAAGAATCTGACCAAAGTGGATTTCAGTAAAGTGCTGCTGGACGTGATCACCATCGCCGACGAAGTGGATTCGCAATTGAAGGAAGCGATGCTCAGTTACGGCGAAGTTACATCATCCGCTCGGTCGGTGGCTTAGTCGGTTCACGAGCCATGAATGGTGAAAGCGATTTTCGCGGTCACACTGAACGGCTAGCTGCCTGTATCTCCGCGACTTTCACAACCTTGAAATAATACAAGTCTCGGCAGGAAAGTGGTCGCTTTTGAGCAGACCTGGCTCGCGGTTGGCAATAAACCGCGGTGCACCTATGAGCTCAACTTCCTGAGGGGGTTAGGCACTTAGCAATCTTGCGCGTCTTAGTCCACCGTCCTCACATCATCGGGAAGCATCAGCACGAACATACAGTCGCCCGTTGTGGCGGAGCAGGAAAGGGTTCCGCGACGGAGGATTTTTAGCGGGGTATCGTCGGGGAGGGTCAGGCGATATTCGGCCGTGCGGAGGGCTTCAGTAAAGACTTTCAGTTTTTCGTCACCGCTGACAAATTTCACGGCTTCGGCTTTGGCGGGCGTGCCCGGGGTGCCGCTCAGGAGAACGAAGAAATCCGCGCTGCCGGTTTCTTTCGCTTTGCCCAGGTCGACGCTGCGCAGCGATTGCAGACTGTCTTTGGTAGGCATTTTCGTGTTGGCGAGTTTGGCGTCGTTTTTTTTCAGCGCGTTGATACGGTCTTGCGTTTCCGGGTCGGGTCGCAATCCGGTTTCCGCGAGTTCGTAGGTTTCGAGGGCGCGGTCTTTCTTGCCTTCTTTCTCGTAGATCTGGCCGAGATGGTCGCCGACTTCGCCGTGCTGGCCCAGTCCCCAGGCGGCGGCGACATATTTTCCCGCTTTGTCGAGATTGCCTTTGCTGAAATAAACCCAACCCAGCGTGTCCCAGTAGGCGATGAGCGATGGGACCAGAGGCAAATCCTGCTGCGTAAGACGGTCGAGCGACAAGTTGCGGAGCGCGGCGGTGGTGGCGGAAACCGCGGACTCTGCGTATTGTTGCGCGCGGTCGAGATGAGCCTTCTTCAGCGATAACTGGTAGGCGATGTTGTTCCACACCAGTGGCGTAGCGGAAAGCTCGACCGCCTGATCGAAGGTGGCCAGCGCCTTGTCGTCCTGACCGAGGTTCAAGTAAGCGTCCCCGAGACTGACTTGCAGTTCGGGATTGTCCGGGGTCAGAGACGTGGCTTTCTCCAGTTCAGCCGCGGCCAGATCGTACTTGTGCCACTCGGAATACATGGAGCCGAGTCCGGCGTGGGCGAACTTGTCGAGAGGATTGATCTCGAGCTGCTTGTTGAACGCAGTTACCGCGTCAGGGTACTTGCGCTCCTGCCAGTAGGCGCGGCCGAGAGCGTTGTAGGCGTATTCGTCGTAGGGATTGATTTCGATTTGCTTGTGGAGAGCGGCGATGGCGTCGTCGTTCTGGCGCATGCCCATGTAGGCGGCGGCGAGCATATTCCAGGCATATTTATTTTTGGGATCTACCTCGGTGGCGCGCTTGAGAAGTTGAATCGCCATGGGCAGATTATTGCTGGCGATGGCTGCACGGCCGCTTTCCACCAGATCGTCGGCCTTCATATCGGCGGGCGGTCCGGGTGAGCCGGCGACCGTGTTCTCGAGAGAAAGAACCTGACTCAGGTCCGAGCCGACGGCGCGGCGAAAGGCATCGAAGTCGATGGCCCTTGCGGCGGGGATTTCGTCCTGCCGAAGAATGAGCGTGCGGCCCGCGGAGAAGGTTGTTCCCTCCAGGGCGTAGGTAGCTTGATATTCCGCGTAGTCGCGCTTCAGGAAAAATGGCAAGGGCGCGCGGGCGGTGTATTTGGCGGGTAGTTCGAGCTTTATTTTGTAGACGTACTCCGCCTTGGGACCAAGCTTCAGGGGCTCGGCGTCGGCGCTATCGTCGTCGGTGAGATCCGGCAGATTGAACTGGCAAAGCGGCAACATGAGATCCGATTTTTTCTTGGACCAATCGAGGAAGTTTGGCTTGGCGACGTCGTAAGACATGGTGAAGGCTTCGCGCGTGGCGGCGGGATCGCTGACCTTCAAATTCGTAATGTCGCCGCCCATTCCCGAGTTGACGTTCTCGACCACACGCTGCCACTGCGCCTCGGGGACGCGGCGGAAGATGGAACGCAGCAGCAGCTCTTCGTCGCCGCGGAAGGTGTAATGCACATGCGCTTCGAGTTTGCCGATGGCGTTCACTGTTCCGTCGATCTCAGCGATTTCGCTATCAGGCATGGGAGTGTCGGAAGGAGTCTCCTCGAGATGCGGAGTGCCGGAGGCGGGAATGACCAGCGCCTGCTTGCCGCGCAAAGTGTAGGCCAACAGGCGGAAGGGCGCGACCTCACTGGTCGTATCCATCCAGACTTCTTCCTTGCCCAGGGGAAGCATGGTGATGACGTGATCGAATTGCGAGGGCGAAGGCACGTCGGGATCGAGCTTGCGCGCGGAGTTGATCAATACGGAAGATGCGTGCATGCCTTCGGCTTCAAGCAGTGAGGCCAGCAGGGTGTGTTTATCCTTGCAATCGCCATACTGGTTGTGCAGAACATCTCCGGAGGAGTGCGGCTGGTAACGGCCCACGCCCAGCGACAGGCTGACGTAGCGGAAGTTCTTGGCGACGAAGTCGTAGAGCGCCTGCACTTTGTCCAGGTCGTTGTTCAGGCCTTTGGTGAGTTCTTCCGCTTTGGCGCGTACATCGGGCGAGGGGGCGCGGCGGTCTTTTTCCAGGCTTGCGTACCAGAGGCCGATCTGCTCCCAACTTACGAAGGTGGTCAACTGAATGTCAGGGTGTTCATCCTCGGGATGTCTTTTTTTCTTTTTGTTGTCCTTATCTTTATCTTTATCGTTCTGATCGTCTTCGCGCTCCAGGTGGGAGTTGGTCCAGCGGTATAAGCGGCGGCCATGCTCTTCGGAAATCTTCGGATCCATTCCAGGCTTGCTTTTCAACTTAACCGGGCGGTCGGAGGGAATATCCACATCCACTTCTTCGTCGAGGTCGATGCTGGTCTTATCGAAGTCGTAGTCTGCCCAGAACTGGCCCGGAGCCAACGGGGTGTGAATCATCGTCACGATGTGGTATTCGAGCACTTCACCGGGGCGCAGGCCGGGGACGGTGATGTGCTTCTGACGAAAGTCGGTGTAGACGGGAGCTTGTTGCTCAAGCGGAGCGCTGAGATCCTGCACCGCATCGTCTCCTGCTTTTACCACGCCGCCATCGGCCTTGATCACCCGCACGTAGGGAATTTCGACGCGTTCGTTGGCGGAGTTGTAGCCAACCTGAATCTGACCCCACTGCTGAACTCCGGCCTCGCTCTGCACGCGGATGCGGGCGATCGTCTCCTTGCGGCCGGTGCCATCGTTTTCGAAGCGGTAGAGGGAGTGGTACTGCTCGATGACAAAGGCTTCCTGGGAATAGTCGTGCTTACGATCCTCCGATTTGGAAGATGCGGGGATAGGAGATTGTGCTGGAGTGCTGGCCTGCGGGTTGGCATTCGCGGGAATGGCTGAGGGGGCAGGAACTCCGCCCGACTGCGCATGGAGGGTGAAAGGCGCGGCAGCAATGGCGGCCACAAGCAACGAATGAAAGAAACGACGCATGCTGTAATAGTAAGGCACGTTGAGCGGTTTGTATTGGGCTTCGGCCATCGACCCCAAGATAAGTGCGTGGCAGCGTCAAGTGGCGGCCATAAGGGACGGATTACTGGCGGGGTTGCCCTGGGAATAGGATTTTTTTGTCTAGAATGCCTGGGATAGGCTTCATATTTCTTTGTTCGCCGGTCACAAAACCGTAGTAAAATTCCGGCCAGATAGTCTTGCCCAGCCACGTAGCCGGGCAGGCGTGACGCATAATGTAATTGCGCCACGATCCTTCCGTTCGGAGGTTTTTCTGGTATGGAAGATCGGGCCCTTGAAGTTTCTCCTTCGGTTTCGCGGGATCTCACGCAATCATCCGCCTCGGCCATCAAGCATCATGAAGGCCGCGGCGCCTGGGTTCTAACCGCTTACGGCATATCCGGATTGGCTCTTTTCGGCGTTCTGGCCTATTTCTTTTCGGACTTTATCGCTCATTAGCGTGGTACCGGGCAGTGACGAGCGGGCGTGCGCGTCCGTGGAATGAGGGAGTAGTGTATTCCGAGTGCCGCTTTCTGGAACTGGAACGTCCTCGCCGAGAAGAGCCTTTCGAACGTGCTACAATGAGCCGCCTCGGAAGCTAGCGCTTCCCAAGGAATCCAGCGTTTCCCCACAATCGAAGCACTGAGACCGAGAAAGAGACACTTCAGAAGTCCGTGGCCAAGAAACCCACGTCCGCTGGAACGCCGATCACCTACGCTGATGCAGGCGTAGACATTGACCGCGCCAACCGCACCAAGCAACGCATTAAATATCTTGCGCATAAGACCTTTACCCGCGGGGTGTTGAGCGAGATTGGCGGTTTCGGCGGGCTGTTTGCGGTGGACAAAACCAAATATCTGGATCCGGTTCTGGTCTCCAGCGTGGATGGCGTAGGGACAAAACTCAAAATTGCCTTCGAGATGGGTTTGCATTCCACCATTGGGGCGGACCTGGTCAACCATTGCGTGAATGACATTGCCGTGCAGGGAGCGGCGCCGCTGTTTTTCATGGATTATCTGGCATCGGGAAGCCTGGACCCCTTAGTCGCCGAGCAGGTGGTCGAAGGCATTGCCGACGCCTGCAAGCA
>Ga0116129_1001964_pt1 | contig 10812 bp, 12 predicted proteins | sample June2015DPH_17_2_FD_89732 | JGI IMG/M metagenome (GOLD analysis project Ga0116129, IMG submission 89732) | Peatland microbial communities from SPRUCE experiment site at the Marcell Experimental Forest, Minnesota, USA - June2015DPH_17_10 | ecosystem: Environmental > Terrestrial > Soil > Wetlands...
GGAGGCGGCCCGCGCCAGCAGGACTTCGGCGCCCGACTTAAAGCCTCTACCGCTGCTCCCTTCCGGGCCTGACGGGGTTCGTGGCCAGTCGTCGCGAAGATGCAAACGCGAGCCACCATAAACTGACACGTGGCTTTGCATTTTAAACGATTCGCGCGCAGGCGCCGAATCAGTTTGGCGGAGAGGGTGGGATTACTCGTCGCTCCGCTCCTCGCCCCTTCGGGGCCGCCCTAAAGGGCGTTATCCCCGCTTCGTCTCTGTCTCCATTGTCTGATCCAAGCCGGCTAAAATTTACCTATCGACTGGCGGAGAGGGTGGGATTCGAACCCACGAACACGGTTAGGTGTTACACACTTTCCAGGCGTGCGCCTTCGACCGCTCGGCCACCTCTCCGACGCGCGCAAGGGTACCGGAGCCGACTCAGGCGATCAAATCCAGCTGCGCTGAACTCAATTTGGCGGGAGAGGGAGGGATCGACCCAGGGCCATCCTGGCCCTCGCCCTGCGGGCCGGCGAGCGCTAGACCAACCGGTCAAATTCACCGTGCCAAGGCCCTACCCGCTGGCTGCCTTGTTCGAGGGCGCCGCTTTGTAGCGTGGCGGAATGTCATAACAGGTGTCCTTGGGCCCCGGCGGCGGCGGCGCGTCGGTGACGGTGGGAATAGCCAACGCACCGGCCGTATTGGGAGAATCCAATCCCGGGGGTACCTTGAGCGGCGGTACCGACAAGGCGTTCTGATAGTCCTGCCGCTTGTGGCAATCGGGGGTCAGCTTCGTTAATAAGTGGCAGCCGCTCATCAGGGCGCCCGCAGCCATCAGCACTAAAACTCGCTCAAGACTCATGCAGCTTGGTCCTCAAGGGTAACGCCGGCGGCCCGCATCGCGCGCAGCACGGTCTCGTGGTGCGCCGTCGCGAGTTCGACCAGCGGAAGCCGGATTGCGTTCCCGATAATCCCCATCCTCGCCACCGCCCATTTGACGGGTATGGGATTGGCTTCAACAAACAGATCCTTATGTAAAGGCTGCAAATCGGCGTCGATTTTGCGCGCTCCGGTCAAATCACCCGACAGCGCTGCGGAACACGCTTCATGCATTCGGCGCGGTGCGACATTCGCCGATACGGAGATGACGCCGCGCGCCCCGACGCCCATCAAATCAATCGCAGTGGCATCGTCTCCGGACAGAAGCACGAACTCCGGGGGGCACGTGCTTACGATCTCGCGCGCCCGGCTCAACGACGCGGTCGCCTCCTTGATCCCCACGATGCGTGGGTGCCGAGCGAGACGCGCAACGGTGCTCGGCAAGAGATCCACCGCCGTTCGGCTGGGCACATTATACAGAATAACAGGCGCAGCGGATGCGTCCGCCGCGGCCATAAAGTGCCTGTAAAGACCTTCCTGCGGAGGTTTGTTGTAGTACGGGGTGACCAGCATCACGGCGTCCACGCCAAGACGGGACAAGGTGCGGGTTCGTGCCACGGTCGCGTCCGTCGCATGAGAGCCGGCGCCGACGATGACTTTGACTTTACCGCGGCAGCGCGTGACCGCCCGGTGCGTCAACTCCTCGATTTCGGCCGCGGATAGCACCGGCGACTCGCCTGTGGTGCCGGCAACCACAATTCCGTCGGTGCCCTCGCGCACGTGAAAATCCAGCAATCTATCCCACGCGGCCCAGTCCAGGGCCCCGTCGGCGGTCATCGGCGTGACGATTGCTACCATGCTTCCGCAGAACATCGAGGAACTCCACCGGAAATATCGCTACCTTAAGTGCCGGACAGCACCTAAGGCAAGCGGCCATCCGGTAGAATTTGGGCCGATGAAACAACATATCGTAATTTCCGCCGTCGGTGGGGACCGCGTGGGCATGGTCCATGAACTATCCAAGGCCATCGCCGATTGCGGGGGCAGCATCAGCGAGAGCCGCATGACCTCGCTCGGCAATGAGTTTGCCATGCTGCTTCTGGTCAACGGCAACTGGCACACCCTGGCCAAACTGGAAGGCGAATTCAAGAAGCTGGCCGATGCCACGGGCATGAACATTCAGTTGCGGCGCACGGAGGAGAGATCTGCGCGCAACGACATGTTGCCCTATTCCATCGACGTGGTTTGCCTCGATCAGACCGGCATCGTGGCGGGGCTGTCGGGATTCTTCGCGCAGCGCGGCGTCGACATCGCCGAACTGTCGACCCGCTCCTACGCGGCTGCGCACACAGGCGCTCCGATGTTCTCAGTACAAATGATCGTGAATGTCCCGAGCCGTCTGCATATCGGGGTATTGCGCGAGGAGTTCATGGACTTCTGCGATCACCTGAATCTGGATGCCATTTTTGAACCCGTGAAGAGCTAGAGTCCTCCATGAGCAAGATCGAAATCGGCAAAAAGGCGCCGTCATTTACGTTGGAGGGCACCGGCGGCCCTTGGTCGCTCGATGGCGGCGGAACGGCCACGGTGCTTTATTTCTATCCGCGCGACAACACTTCCGGTTGTACCCAGGAAGGCCTGGATTTTTCCGCCCTTTACCCGCAGTTCAAGAAAGCCAAGGCGCAGGTTTTCGGCATCTCGCCGGATAGTGTCGCATCGCACGAAAAATTTAAAAAGAAAATGTCCTTTGCATTCGATTTGTTGAGCGACACCGACCAAAAGGTGTGCAAACTGTACGATGTCATTCAGGAAAAAAGCATGTATGGCAGGAAATACCTGGGCGTGGAACGCAGCACCTTTCTCATCGACGGCAAGGGCGTGCTGCGCCACGAGTGGCGCAAGGTGAAGGTGAAGGATCATGCGGAGACCGTATTGGCAGCGGTGAAGTCGCTGTGACCGGCAACGTGCGGCCGTTGGGAGCCGCTGTATTGAAGAGCCGCCAAGGCCGGGCCGAGCGCCGCATATTCGTGCTCGACACCAATGTGCTGATGCACGATCCGACGGCCATTTTTCGCTTCGAAGAGCACGACATCTACATCCCGATGACGGTGCTCGAGGAACTCGATGCCGGAAAGAAAGGCCTGTCGGAGCCCGCCCGCAACGTGCGCCAGGTCAGCCGCTTTCTAGACGAGTTGATGCAGGGCGCCACGAAAAAGCAAATCGATCGGGGTCTACCGCTGCCCACCGCGGTGCCCATCAATCACGGCAAGCGCCCGCCGGGCGGCAGGCTCTTTTTTCAAACCCAACTGATGGAATCGGTGTTGCCTGACAGTCTGCCTGGCCACGGAGCCGACAACGCCATATTGGCCAATACGCTGGCGCTGCAGCAGAAATTTCGCAATGCCCGCGTCACGCTGGTCTCGAAAGACATCAACTTGCGCATCAAGGCGGCCATCCTCGGCGTGCAAGCCGAGGACTACTCGAGCGACAAAACCATCGAGGATGCGGATTTGCTCGTCAGCGGCGTGCAGCAATTGCCGCCGAATTTTTGGGAGAAGCACGGCAAGGGCATGGAGTCATGGCAGCAGCAGAGCCGCACTTACTATCGGGTGCGCGGCCCGCTGGTGCGCGACTGGAAGACCAATCAATTCGTTTACGATCCCGCCGCGAACGGCGTGGAGGCCATCGTGCGCAAGCTCGAGGGCGAGTCGGCGATCCTGGAACTCACCACCGACTACCGCACCGAACGCAACAACGTATGGGGCGTGACGGCCCGCAACCGCGAACAGAATCTCGCGCTGAATTTGTTGATGGACCCGGAAATCGATTTCGTGACGGTGCTGGGGCCCGCCGGCACCGGCAAAACCCTGCTCACCCTGGCCGCGGGTCTCGCGCAAACCCTGGATCACAATCGCTTCAGCGAAATCATCATGACTCGCGTCACCATCCCGTTGGGCGAAGACATCGGCTTTCTGCCGGGCACGGAAGAGGAGAAAATGGAGCCCTGGATGGGTGCGCTGATGGACAATTTGGAGGTGTTGACGCAGAACCAGGGCGGCGGGACCTGGGGTCGCGGTGCCACCAACGATCTACTACGGCACCGCATCAAGATTCGATCCTTGAATTTCATGCGCGGGCGTACGTTTTTGAACCGCTTCATCATCCTCGATGAGGCCCAGAATCTGACGCCCAAGCAAATGAAGGCGCTGGTGACCCGGGCGGGCCCAGGCACCAAAATGGTGTGCCTGGGCAATATTGCGCAGATCGATACCCCGTACTTGACTGAAACCACCACCGGGCTAACCTACGTGGTCAACCGATTCCACGGATGGGCGTTTTCCGGACATATCACCCTGGTTCGGGGCGAGCGCTCGCGCTTGGCCGATTATGCCTCCGAAGTTCTTTGATTTTGCTTGTGTTTTGAGCGAACTTTGGGGTTTGGCGGCACTCAAAGGCCAACATGTCAGTTCTGAAATGCATTACCGCCCTTCTTGCCGCCGCGGCCGTTACGGCCAGCGTGGGCGTGGGCTACGCCCAAGGGGTCAAGGACGCCCACGCCCAAGATCTTCCCGATATGGGCAGCCCGGCGAACGCCGTCGTCTCGATTGACGAGGAGTACCACGTAGGTCTCGCGTATGTGAACGAGATCCGCAATACCGGCGTAATCCTCACCGATCCCGAGGTCAGCCAATACGCTCAAGAGATCGGCCATAGCATCTCCAGTCAAGCGGAAGAAGGCCAGCACCAGTTTTACTACATGGTGCTGCGTGACCCCATCGTCAACGCCTTCGCCATACCCGGCGGCTTCGTGATGATTCACAGCGGTTTGATATTGGCCACGCGCAATGAGAACGAGCTGGCGGGGGTATTGGGGCATGAGACCGCACACGTCACCCAGCGCCACCTGGTGCGCCAGCTCATCGACCAAAGCCATGAAGGGCTCTTGGCCTCGGCGGCGATGTTGGCGGCGGTTCTATTAGGCGCCACCGCGGGCCGCGGCTCCCCCGACGCGATCGAGGGTGCCATCCTGGCCGGCCAAAGCGCCATGATTCAGCACCAGATCAACTACACACGCAAAGACGAGTTCGAGGCCGACCGCGTCGGTATCGGCACCATGGCGGCGGCCGGATACGATCCTCTGGGCATGGCCAGCTTCTTCGATTACATGGGCCGCAGCGGCCCGGAACCGAGCCGCATCAACGCCGTGCAGTTCTTGATCGATCACCCGATTTTCTCGGATCGTGTCGCCGAAGCGCGCGCGCGCGCCGACCAGATCGGACGCATCCATCATGAGGATTCATTGAGCTACCGACTCGTCAAGGAACGCCTGCGCTCGGTCGCCGCCGATCCGAAAGTTGCCCGCCAATACTACGTCAACCTGCTCAAAAACGGCGGCGGCAAAACCATCGAAGAGCGTTACGGCAAAGATGTGGCAGAGATCGAGGTTCGAAATCCGGCGGCGGCGATTCCCGACCTGCAGGATCTGGTGCGCGATTATCCGAAGGTAACGCAGTTCTACGGCGCGCTCGGCCAAGCGTATCTCGCCAACAATCAGCTCAGGGAATCGGAGGCCGTGCTGGAGAGAGCCATGCTCTTGTTCCCGCGCAACGTGCCCATCACCATCCGGCTCGCTGAAACCCTCATGCGTTCCGGCGACAACAAGCGTGCACACCTGGTGTTGCTGGATTTATTCAATACTGTCGAACCCACGGCGGATCAGACCCGGCTCATCGCCAAAGCGGCCAGCACGGCCGGCGACTATGCCGACTCCTATAGCTATATGGCCGAGTTCTATCTGATGTCCGGCAATCTGATGATGGCGTTCAATCAACTGCAAATGGCGTTGAGCCTTCCCGGATTGGACGCCGTGCAGCGAGCCCGCTTTAGCGCCCGTCTCGAAGAGGTTCGTGAAGCGATGCCGAAGAAAAGCAGGGGCGCCGTTGCCGACGACAATCGCAGCGGAAACGGTCGCTACTGAGCCTGCCGAGAGTCCCCTCCACCTTTGGCGACATGGTATCGTTACCGACGTTCACCAGAGTCGGGAGAGCCAAAGCATGGGGAGAGTTAATCACGCACGCGCGGTGCTCGGCATCGTACTCGCGGCCGCACTGACCGGCTGCGTCACCCTGCCCCCCGGCCATAAGCCGCCCCCGCAGGACCCGTGGGAATCCTGGAATCGCGGCGTATACAGGGTCAACGACAAAGTCGATCGCGCCGTCGTCAAGCCCATCGCTCGCACCTATGTGCGGGCGGTCCCTGCGCCCGCGCGCACCGGTGTCAGCAATTTTTTCGCGAATCTGCGCACCACGACCGTCATGGTCAACGATGCTTTGCAGGGCAAATTTGCTGCGGCGGGTAATGATCTCGCACGGCTGCTCGTCAATACCACCGTGGGAATCGGCGGGCTTTTGGATCCGGCCACGCAGATGGGCTTGGCCAAGAACGATGAAGATTTTGGCCAGACCTTAGGCCATTGGGGCCTTCGGCCGGGACCATTTGTAGAAATTCCCGTCTTGGGGCCGTCAGACCTAAGAGATGGATCAGGACGGGTCGTGGATATATTTACGAGTCCTACCCACTACATCAAAAACAACTGGGTCTCGTATGGGCTTGACGTCGTCGGTGCATTGAACACGCGCGCGGGCTTGCTGTCGCTGGATGAAACGCTACAGAAGGTCTTCGACCCGTATGCCTTCATTCGAGATGCCTATCTGCAGCGCCGCGCGTACCTCGTGTCCGATGGAAAGGTTACTGACGAGGTGTTGGTCGACCCGGGCGCGGACGACACGCCCGATTCGGCTACCCCGCCCGCGCAACCATCGGCACCGCCCGCGCAGCCACCGGCTGCACCGGTGCCCCAGGTTCCGCCGCCACCTTAGTAGCCGCAGTTAGCTTACCGTCAATAACTCTTCGACATCACTCAAGCGCGCGAGCTGTTGCAGTTGGGCCGGTATGTTTTCGTAGCGCAGACTGCGGCGCTCGGCGCGGGCGACGCTCAGCCACTCGATCAGCAAGGCAAGACCCGAACTGTCGCTGTCTTTTACGCCGGCGAGATCGATGACCGCGGCGCGCCCATTGCCGATGGCCGTACTGCCTTCGCTCAGCAATGAGGTGACCGTCGTGAAATGCAGTACGCCGTTCACGCGCGAACGCTCGCCGTCCTGAAGCTCGAACTCGGCGGTGTGCACGGTGCTGTTGCGCAGCGGCGCTCGCCGGCTGCGGCCCCAGGACACCCGGCTCAATGGCTGCCCACTGCAGCACCATTGGGTCCGACCTTGCCTTCCTTTTCCAGGCGCGTGATCACATCGTCCAAGCCTTTTTGCTGGATCTCGGAGGCAAAATCCGTGCGGAAACTCTTCACGTAGGAAATGCCTTCGATCACCACGTCCCAGGCTTTCCAGCCCTCGGGGGTCTTTCGCAAACTGAAATTGACCGGCACTTTGTCGCCCGTGGATCTCTTCACTTCCGTGCGCACCGTCGCCGTCGTATCGTTGGGATCGCCCTTGTAGGGCAGCACGATGAAACGATCGCCGGTAAAATCGACCAGTGCGGCGCCATAATTTCGCAGCAGCGAATGATAGAACGCATCGACGAAGCGCTTGCGCTGATCGGGTGTCGCCGTACGCCAGGTCTGGCCCAACACCAGCCGCGCCGCATAATCCGTGTCGAAATAGGGCAGCAGCACATTGCCTACCAGGTCGTCGAGCTTCGACGGATCGCCCTTGTACATGGCGCGATTTTTATCCAATTCCGCCAGCATGCGCTTCGCGGAGTTCTCGACCAGTTCCTGTGGGCCTAAGTTGTTGGCATTCGCAGCGGGCGCCGGCGGATCCGCCGCGTATGCGCCGCTCGCCAGCAGGGCCACCAGCATCGCCGTGACGATCTTGATCATTTGGTTTTCTCCGTCGGTTTCGTATCCGCAGCCCCCGCGGCCTGCTCGTCCGCTTTCGATTTGGTGAAGTTCGCCAGAACCTGGCCGATCAGGTTTTCGAGTACAAAGGCCGACTGCGTAAAGTCAATTTGGCCCTTGTCCTTGAGATAAGTATCGGCGCCGCCGGCGGTGAGTCCGATAAATTTACCCCCCAACAAGCCCTGCGTATAGATGCTCGCATCACTGTCGACCGGAATCTTGTTGTAGCGCGCGTTCAGGCGCAATAGGACAACGGCTTTGTATTCGTTGGAATCAAAGTCGATTTTTGCGACACGACCCACTTCGACGCCGGACATGGACACCGGAGCCCCGACTTTAAGATCGCCGATATTGTCGAACTTCGCGGTCACCTCGTAGCGCGGAGGACCGAACAGGGCCAGTCCGTGACTGGTCGTTTGGGTGGTCAGGAAAAACAGCGCCGCGAATCCCAGCAACACAAACGAGCCGGTACCCAGATTCAATGTGCGCGACTTGCCCATAACGATACTCCTACAAAAACGCTGCGGTAATCAAATAGTCCAAGAAGAGAATCACCACGGCCGACGTGACGACGGTGCGCGTGGTGGCTCTGCCGACGCCCTCCGCAGTGGGCGTTGCGTAGTACCCTTGGTAGACGGCAATGAGGCTGCAGGCCACGCCGAACGCCAGGCTCTTTGCGATGCCCTCGGTGACGTCCGACAAGCTGACCGCGGCGCGCATCTGCGACCAGAAGCTGCCGGCATCGACCCCCATGATCTGTACGCCCACGAGCTGCGCGCCGTAGATCCCGATCACGCTGAATATGGCCGCGAGCAGCGGCATTGCAATCACCCCTCCTAGGAATCGCGGCACTACCACGAACTGGATGGGATCCACCGCCATCATTTCCATGGCCGATATCTGATCCGTGGCGCGCATCAACCCCAATTCCGACGCCAGTGCCGTACCGGCGCGGCCGGCAAACAGCAGCGCAGTCACGACGGGCCCCAGCTCCTTGACCAAGCCGATGGCCGCGGCGGTGCCCAACGCTTCTCCGGATCCGAATCGCTGCAGAAGCTGGAACCCTTGCAACCCCAGCACCATGCCGACGAATAACCCCGAGAGCATGATGATGACCAGCGACAAAGCGCCCGAGTTGAAGACCTGTTGCGAGATTAAATTGAATCTCAACAACACTCGCGGCGAGTTGACCACCAGGCGATACAGGAAATGAACGATTGAACCCAGGCCCTCCAGGGCGTCGGTAAAACTCTCCCATAGCTCGGCGAACATGCTCTAAAGATCCTCGCTGCGCGATAGCAGTTCGTCAAAATATTCCGGCGCGGGAAAATGAAACGGCACCGGACCATCCGCGAGGCCGCCGATGAATTGCTTGACGATCTCGGTCGGGTTGGTTTTCAGCTCTTGCGGCGTGCCGCCGGCGACCACTTTGCCGCCCGACAACAGGAACACCTGATCGGCCACGGTGGAGATCTCTTGCACGTCGTGGGACACCACGATGCTTGTTATCCCTAAGGTGTCGTTCAAGCGGCGAATGAGGCGCAAAATGACACCTAATGAAATGGGGTCCAAACCGACGAACGGCTCATCATAAATCAACAATTCCGGGTCCATGACGATGGCGCGCGCCAGCGCCACACGGCGGCTCATGCCGCCCGACAGTTCGGCCGGCATCAATTGCGCCGCGCCGCGCAATCCCACGGCCTGTAATTTGGTGAGCACCAGTTGTCGAATCAACCGCTCGGTCAGATCGGTGTGTTCACGCAAGGGGAAAGCGACGTTTTCGAACACGCTCAGGTCGGTGAGCAGCGCGCCGTTCTGAAAAAGCATTCCCATGCGCCGACGCAGAATATAAAGCTCCGCGCGCGTCAGGGCCCGCATGTTCTTGCCGGCGACATCGATGTCACCGCTGTCGGCCATGACCTGGCCCGTGATCAGGCGCAGCAACGTCGTCTTGCCTGTGCCGCTGGGGCCCATCACCGCGGTGACCTTACCGCGCGGTATCTGAATGTCCAGACCGGCGAACACCGGCCGCCGGTTCACCGCGTAATCCAGGTTCCGAATAGTGACTATGGGGGAACTTTGCTTCAATGGGTTGGCTGCGGCGCCGCGTGCAAATGGCGTGGCATGGGCGCGGAATTCAAGCCGTGGCGGATTCCATCGCGGCTTTGTATTCGCCGGCTGCCGCCAAGCCATTGAGCTTGGCACGCTTTGCCAGCGCCTGCTGTCCACCCGCAAATCCGCTCGGCTTGCCGGCCCAGGCATTCAGCGCATCTTCCTGCAACGCCCGCCCGTAGCTGAACGTCAGTCCCCAGGGCAACGGTCCCGCCGCATGCATGAGGTTCAAATGCAACGTGGCATCCGTCGGACTCTGTCCGCCGGACAGGAATGCGATACCGGGAACCGCCGCAGGTACCTGGCGCTTCAGCGTGCGGACGGTGGCTTCGGCGATGCGTTCGGGAGTCGCCTGATCGGGCGATTTCTTGCCCGGGATGACCATGTTCGGTTTGAGGATCATCCCTTCTAGGATCACGCGCGCTGCGAACAAGTGGCTGAACACGCTATCGAGCACCGCGTTCGTGACTTCCTCGCAGCGCTCCAGCAGATGAGCGCCGTCCATGAGCACTTCCGGCTCGACGATGGGTACGATGCCGGCCTCCTGGGAGAGGGCCGCATAGCGCGCCAAGGCTTCCGCGTTGGCATCGATGGCATAGCGGGTCGGGATCCCCGAATCGATGTTGATCACCGCCCGCCATTTGGCAAATCTCGCTCCCAGCTTGTGGTACTCGGCGAAGCGCTCGCGCAACCCGTCCAGGCCTTCGGTGATGGTCTCTCCGGCAAAGCCGGGGAGCGCCTTGGCCCCCAAATCCACCTTGATGCCGGGGATGATGCCCGCTTTGGCCAGGTACTGGGCGAAAGGAACGCCGTCCTTGGTTTTTTGACGCAGCGTTTCGTCATACAGAATCACACCGCTGAGGTACCCCTGAGCTCCAGGGGCGGTGAACAACATCTCGCGGTAGGCACGGCGGTTCTCTTCCGTGGAC
>Ga0116129_1001967_pt1 | contig 10796 bp, 9 predicted proteins | sample June2015DPH_17_2_FD_89732 | JGI IMG/M metagenome (GOLD analysis project Ga0116129, IMG submission 89732) | Peatland microbial communities from SPRUCE experiment site at the Marcell Experimental Forest, Minnesota, USA - June2015DPH_17_10 | ecosystem: Environmental > Terrestrial > Soil > Wetlands >...
GATTTCCGCCTCCCTGGCGCATTCAGCAGTCGCACGGCCCCAATGCCAAGCAGGACTTTGCGTCGCGTCAGCAAGGGTTTTGCTACTCCGCAGGAGAGGCGGCGCTGGCTCTTGCCATCGCAACTGGATCGCCGGCCGCGCGCGCGGCAAAGAAAGTGATGACCGCGCACGTCAATGAACAGCCGGCGAGGAAATAAAGCCCGGCTTGGAATGAGCCGGTGTAGTCCTTGATCCAGCCCACGATGAAGGGGCCGAAATAGCCGCCGAGATTACCTGTCGCGTTGATCAGCGCGATCGCACCAGCCGCCGCGGTGCCGGTCAGGAAGATTGACGGCATTGGCCAGAAAGCGGCGCGTGAGCCGTAGATGCCGACGGTCGCTGCCGACATTCCGATCAGGGCCCAATAGGAGGCGCCGGTCGCGGCCGCAAAGGCGAAGCCGAGCGCGCCCACGACCGATGCGACGATCAGGTGCCAGCGCCGTTCTTTGCTGCGATCCGACGACCAACCCCAGGCCAACAGGCCGATGGTGCCGACGACATAGGGTATCGAAGATACCACTCCGGTCATCATGTTTGAGAGGCCGATGCCCTTGATGATCTGCGGCATGAAAAAGACGATGCCGTAATTGGCCGTCACGCTCATCAGATAGATCGCCGACAGCGCCAGCACTCTGGGATCGGCCAGCGCCTTGAACAAGGTCAGCCGCCCCGTGCTTTCCACCTTGCGGTTTTCCTCGTCGATGCTGGTTTGCAGCCATTTCCGCTCATCCATCGTCAGCCAATTCGCGAGTGCCGGGCGATCCGTCATCGCCTTGAACACCACGACGGCGAGCAGCAGCGCGGGGATCGCCTCGATAATGAAGATCCATTGCCAACCCTTCAGTCCCAGGACGCCGTCCATTTCCAGGATCGTGGCGGATGCGATCGATGCGACCGCATTGGCGACTGGCTGCGCCACGAACAGGGTCGAGATCACCCGTCCGCGATATTGCGAGGGAAACCAGTAGGTGAGGTAGAGAATCATGCCGGGGAAGAAGCCGGCTTCGGCTGCGCCAAGCAGGAAGCGAACAATCAGGAAACTCGTGGTGCCCGTGACGAAGGCGGTGAGGCCGGAGATGATGCCCCACGTGATCATGATGCGCGCGATCCATATCCGGGCGCCGACGCGCTCCAGCACCAGATTGCTCGGGATCTCGAACAGGAAATAGCCGAAGAAGAAAATGCCGGCGGCCCAGCCATAGATATAGGCCGAAAAGCCAAGATCCTTGTTCATGGTCAGCGCAGCGATGGAAATGTTGCTGCGGTCAACATAGGCGATGCAGTAGCCCAGGGCGACCAGCGGAAGCAGCCGCCACGATACTTTTGCGATCGTTCTGCGCTCAATCGACAACAAATCCTGCTGCGCCGCCATGACGTTATTCCCAAAACTTGTTGGGCATTTCTTTCGCCCGTTCAGTGCTGGCAGCGTGACCGTTTCCATGCCGCTTCGCAAGTCGCATTGCGTCGTCAGTTGACGATATAAGATGAGCGGTCATGGACCTCTTTGCCTGATTTCAGCGGCGAGTAACAGGGATTGAGCAGCAGTATGCAGTCGCTTGTCGCGTATCCAGGCCAACGTTTCAGGCGTCAATGCGGCAGCGGCCAGCAAATGGACATCGACATATCCGATGCCAGATCCCGTCAATTTTTGGTCGATGATAAATTCGAGTACCTCGTCGGTACTTGCTACGATTGCCTTCGGTAGCGTACGCAGGTCGTCGGTTATCTCGGCGATCTTCGGCACATGCCCAGCACCAACTCGCCAAGCACGAACGGATGCATCAAGACGCCGCCATTATCGAGAAGGGCGGTCATTCGTAGATCGCCTCGACGAAAATGGTCTATCCAGATCGATGTGTCAGCTAGAACCACCATCAAAAGCGGCGGCGCGGCGGTGCCTTGGCGTCCGGCATGCTGCCTCCCAGGCGGGCAAGCCGGCGCGCAGCTTCACGCTCGACCAACGCTTTCAGCGCCTCGCGGACGAGCGCGGACTTCTCCTGCAACCCCGTATATTTTTGGGCTTTGGCCAACAGATCATGACGTCACCAAATATAGCATCATTTGATGCACATTTCCGTGCCTCGGTCTCCGGGATTTAGCTGTCTTTTACGAAATCGCCGGACCCGCCCCGCCCAACGTCACCAGCACGATTTCCGGCGGGACGCCGAGGCGGAACGGCATGATGCTGCAGCCGAGACCGCCGGAGACGATGACGTCGCAATTTTCGCGCGCGTGCCCGTAAACGAATTTGTCGTAACGCGTCGGCGCCAGCGGCGACCAGCCGAACAACCGGATTTGGCCGCCATGGGTATGTCCGGAGAGCTGCAATGCGACCCGCGCCGGCACGCGCGCCGCAACATCCGGCTCGTGGGCCAAAAGAATGACCGGCGCGTCGTCGGTTACTTTTGCAAGCGTCGCGGCGAGATCGTCGACGCCGATGCGGCGCACCGGCCTGAAGCGCTGCGCGGGGAGATATGCCAGTTGATCGCCGAGCCCGGCAAGCCAGAACGGGCGGCCGGCCTTGGTCAGGCGCCTTGCGTCGTTTTCATAGACCGGAATGCCCGCGGCTTCGAGCGCGCGCCGGGCGACAGTGACGCCCTCGCCTTCCTGCTGCACCGTCTTGTCATCCCACCAATCGTGATTGCCGAGGATCGCATGGACGCCGAGCGGGGCCTTCAATCCGGCAAGCACCGGCGCCCATTCGCCGGCTGGAATACGCCGCGTCACATGGCGGTGTCCGGCGACATAGTCGCCCAGCATGACGACGATGTCCGCATCGAGCGCATTGGTGCGTTCGACGATCGCCTCAATGTGCTGCAGCGACATCCAGGGATCGCAAGCATGAAGATCGGCGATCACGGCTATCTTGAGCTCAAAGCCGGCGGGCCATTGCGGCGGCTGGATGTCATAGCGCGCGACGCGAAGCCGCAGCACGGGCTCGATGCCGAACCCGTATGCGGCGGTTGAAGCGCTGAAGGCGCCAAGGGCGCCCATGAAACGCAGGAAACTTCGGCGTGAAATCATGAATGGTCGATCGTGATGCATCGCCGGCGTTTGATCGTGGATTGAAGCGGAATTGGGGTGTGTTTGTGCAAATCGTCGGCAGGATGACGTCAGTCTTCGCCCTCCTGGCCGCCAAACAACCCAAATTGCGCCGGATCGCGCGCCGGCTCGGCAAGGCCGAGATGGCGGAACGCATGCGAGGTCAACAGCCGCCCGCGCGGCGTGCGCTGCAGATAACCGCACTGGATCAGGAACGGCTCGATGATGTCCTCGATGGCGTCGCGCGGCTCGGACAGCGCCGCCGCCATGGTCTCGACTCCCACCGGGCCGCCGCCGTAGTTCATCGCGATGGTCAAGAGATAACGCCGGTCCATGGCGTCGAGGCCGGCGGCGTCGACTTCCAGCGCGCTCAGCGCATTGTCGGCGATGGCGCGGTCGATCGAGGCGGCATCCGCCGCGGAAGCAAAGTCCCGGACCCGCCGCAACAGCCGCCCGGCGATACGCGGGGTCCCGCGGGCGCGGCGCGCGATTTCGTTGGCGCCATCTGCTGTCATGCCGATCTTGAGCACGCGAGCGCCGCGGGTAACGATCCTTTCCAGCTCTTCCTCGGTGTAGAAATTCAGGCGAACCGGAATCCCGAAGCGGTCGCGCAAGGGATTGGTCAGCAGGCCCGCGCGGGTCGTCGCGCCTACAAGTGTGAACTTTGCCAGTTCGATCTTGACCGAGCGCGCCGCCGGTCCTTCGCCGATAATCAGATCGAGCTGAAAATCCTCCATCGCCGGATACAAAATCTCCTCGACAGCAGGGCTGAGGCGATGGATTTCGTCGATGAACAGCACGTCGCGCTCTTCGAGATTGGTGAGCAACGCCGCAAGATCGCCCGCCTTGGCGATCACGGGACCGGAGGTGGCGCGGAAACCGACACCGAGCTCGCGCGCCACGATCTGCGCCAGCGTGGTCTTGCCGAGACCGGGGGGCCCGACGAACAGCACATGGTCCAGCGCCTCGCCCCGCTTGCGCGCGGCCTCTATAAAGATCGACAGGTTGGCGCGCGCCTGCGCCTGGCCGACGAACTCGCTCAATAGCTGCGGGCGCAACGCGGTGTCCGGCGTATCGTCGGCGCGGCGCTCAGGGGTCACGATACGGGAGGGCGTGGTCACTTCGCCAGTTCCTTCAGCCCCAATCTGATCAATTGCGCGGTCTCCGCATTCTCGCCGGCGCTGCGTAAGGCGCTCGCAATCGCGGCGGCGGCCTGCGGCTGGCCATAGCCGAGATTGACCAGCGCCGAGATCGCGTCGGTGATCGGGCGCGGCGCGCGATCGTTATCGATGGCGCCGGAAAGGCGCACCAGCGCCGGATCGACATTGGCGAAGGCCGGCGCCTTGTCCTTCAATTCGGTGACGATGCGCTCGGCCACCTTGGGGCCGACGCCGGGCGTGCGCGTCACCGCCGCCTTGTCACGCAATGCGATGGCGTTGGCGAGATCCGATGGCGGCAGGGTCGAGAGCACCGCAAGAGCCACTTTGGCGCCGACGCCCTGCACAGTCTGCAACAGCCGAAACCATTCGCGTTCGACGTCGCTGCGAAAGCCGAACAGTTTTATCTGGTCCTCGCGCACATGGGTTTCGATCGACAGCACCGCCGCCTCGCCGGGCGCCGGCAGCGCCTGCAGCGTGCGCGACGAGCAATGCACCTGGTAGCCGACGCCCGCGACGTCGAGGATCACATAATCTTCGCCGTAGCTGTCGATCAGGCCTTTCAGTCTGCCGATCATATCCCTGCCACCCTCAGCCGCAGCGCCGCGTTCTGGCGGTGATGCGCATGCGTGATGGCGACCGCGAGCGCGTCGGCGGCATCCGGGGATTTCGGATCGGCCTTGGGCAACAGGATTTTCAGCATCATCAGGATCTGGTTCTTGTCGGCATGACCGGCGCCGACCACGGTCTTCTTCACCTGGTTCGGGGCGTATTCCGCGACCGAGATGCCGAACATCGCCGGCACCAGCATCGCGACACCGCGAGCCTGGCCGAGTTTCAGGGTAGCGACGCCATCCTTGTTGACGAAGGTTTGCTCGACCGCGGCTTCCGCGGGCCGGAAATCGCCGAGCACCGCGGCAAGCCCCTCATGGATTGCCAGCAGACGGGTCGCCAGCGGCAGCCCTTCGGGCGGTTCCACCGAGCCGCAACCGACGAACATCAGCCGGTTGCCGTCGATCTCAATCACGCCCCATCCGGTGCGGCGCAGGCCCGGATCAATGCCGAGGACGCGGACGGGATGGCGAATCGGTGCTGAGGTCATAAGGATTTATACCCCAGGCGGAAGTCTCAGGCCTAGCGAACCTCATTCGTCATCCCCGTGAAAGCGAGCCACCCCCGGACGCTGCGCAGCACGAAGTGATGCGCAGCACCGCGTCCGGGAAACGCCTCACCCGCCCATCCTGGCCATCAGCGCGTCGGAGACTTCGAAATTGGCGTACACATTCTGCACGTCGTCATGTTCGTTCAACAGGTCGATCAGCTTCAACAGCTTCTCGCCGGTCTCGTCGTCCACCGGCACCGTGTTCTGCGGTTTCCAGGTCAACGCGGCCTTGCGGGCTTCGCCGAATTTTGTCTCAAGCGCCTTGGCAACGTCGCGGAAGGTTTCCTGCGAGGCGTAAACCTCATGGCCGTTCTCGCCGGAGATGACGTCATCTGCGCCGGCTTCGATCGCGGCGTCCAGCATCGCGTCGTCGGAGGCCACGCTTGAATCAAATTCGATGATCCCGGTACGGTCGAACATGAAGGCAACCGAACCGGTTTCGCCGAGGTTGCCGCCGGACTTGGTGAAAAAGGATCGGATATCGGACGCGGCGCGGTTGCGGTTGTCGGTCAGCGCCTCGACGATCACGGCGACGCCGCCCGGGCCATACCCCTCGTAGCGAATCTCGTCGTAATTCTCGCCCTCGCTGCCACTGGCCTTCTTGACCGCGCGCTCGATCGAGTCCTTCGACATGTTTTCCTGGCGCGCGGCGATGATCGCGGCACGCAGCCGGGCATTCATGGCAGGGTCGGGCAGGCCCATTTTGGCCGCGACTGTGATTTCCCGCGCCAGCTTGCTGAACAGTTTCGACTTCTGGGCATCCTGCCGGCCCTTGCGGTGCATGATGTTCTTGAACTGGGAATGTCCGGCCATGCGGTCTCTCTCGAAGGATTCGTCCGGGAAAACGGCGGATTGGAAGGGCGGCGTTATAGGCCGGCTACCTGCCAAAATCAAAGATTCGGCGATGTTTTTGGTATCTTGGTAGTGCCTGCTGCCTGGATGTGAGGCAATCGTTAACCATGATTTCATGCCCGGATGCGAGGATGTCGCCGGGATTTCATTTTATTTCATTGGCTTTTTCCGAAAGACGCCTGATGGCATTCGGTCTAACTCGCAAGCGTCGGCCGCAACCGGCTCCGCCCGTCGCTGAGCCGGCGGCAACTCCGGTGGTTGTGGCCGGCGCTGCCGCCGCTTCGGATGGCGATTCGGCAAAAGAAATCCTCGAACTGCTCGAACTCGAACTCGGCGCCATGATCCGGCAGCTCGAGCGGGCGGCGAATTCGGTCGCCGGCGGCGCCGATGCGACGGCGGCGACGCTCGCCACCATTCGCCAGCGTACCGACGCCCTCACCGGGCGCTCCAGTGCGGCGCAATCTACCGCGACCACATTCTCGCAGGCCGCCGACAAGTTCACCCGTTCGGCGCAGGGCATCGGGTCCCAGGTGCGCGACGCCGGCAAGCTCGCCGACCAGGCCAGCGCCGCCGCCCGTGAAGCCAGCCTGAATGTCGACCGCCTCAGGGAGTCCTCGGCGGCGATCGGCAATGTCGTCAATCTGATCGCGCAGATCGCCAAGCAGACCACGCTGCTGGCGCTCAACTCCACCATCGAGGCGGCGCGCGCCGGTGCTGCCGGGCGCGGCTTTGCGGTCGTAGCCTCCGAAGTCAAGGCGCTGGCGGTGCAGACCCAGAACGCCACCGAGGAGATCAGCAAAAAGATCGACGCGCTGCAGAAGGATGCCGCGGGCTCGGCCGATGCGGTGCACCGTATTTCGCAGGCGATCGAGGCGATCCGCCCGGTCTTCGAAAACGTCAACGGCGCGGTGGCGGAGCAGAACCAGACCACCAGCGCGATGTCCGATAACGCCGCCTCCGCATCGCATTTCATCGTCTCGGTCGGCGACAGCGCCGCCGAAATCGACAGCGCGACCAGGCAAGCCGAGGCTCACGGCAACAGCGTGGCTGACGCCGGCAAGGCCGTCACCATGTTCGCGCAGAAACTCAAAGCCCGCTGCGCGGTGCTGCTGGGCCAGGAAGGGCGCGAAGACCGGCGCAAGCACGAAAAGCTGCCGTGCAACCTCAAAATCGAAATTCAGACCGCGCGCGGCCTGATTACCGCGCCGGTCTATGAGATTTCGATGGCAGGCATCCTGATCTGCGGACCCGGCGCCGGCAGACTGCCGCTGAACGAAAGCCTCAACGTCACGCTGGAGAGCGTCGGTGTGTGCCGGATTCGCGTCCACGAGCATGCCGCGACAGGCGCGCATGCGCGGTTCGAGGCTCCAGGTGCCGCACTGAGCGAGAAGATCGAAGACAAACTGTGGTCGATCCACGACGAGAACACCGAATTCGTCACCCGCGCCATGCAAGCCGGCGCCGGCCTGACGAAAATTTTCGAGGAAGCCGTCGCAAGTGGCGCCATTTCCATCGACGACATGTTCGACGAATACTATGTCGAGATCGCCGGCACCAATCCGCTGCAGCACCGCACCAGGATTCTGAACTGGGCGGATCGCGCGCTGCCGCCGTTTCAGGAAGCTTTTTTTCGCAAGGACCCGCGCATGGTGTTTTGCGCGATGATCGACCGCAACGGCTACCTGCCGGTGCACAACAAGATCTATTCGCATCCGCAGCGGCCTGGCGATGTCGCCTGGAACACCGCCAATAGCCGCAATCGCCGGATCTTCAACGATGCCGCCGGCCTCGCCGCAGGCCGCAACCTGCGCCCTTATCTGATCCAGAGCTATGCCCGCGACATGGGCAACGGCAACAACATCATGATGCGCGAGATCGACGTGCCGGTCCGCGTCAGGGGTCGGCACTGGGGCGGCTTCCGCACCGCGTACAAGCTTTGATCCGGTACCAAACAAGCAGCCAAATGTCATGAACCATTGTCGAGCTTGTTCACCCGGAGAAATGTCGTGACGTCGGTTCTGCAGCCAGCAAAGACAGACCGCGCTGCCGCCATGCCGTCGGACGCCGAGCGCCTGGTCGATCAGCTTGCGAACCGGATCGGCGGTCTCGGGGTTGAACTCGCGGACGTCGCCGGAAACCTGCAGGAAGTGGCTGGCCGCGTATCCAGTCAATCCGACCGGTTCGGCCATCTCCAGGAGACCGCCGAGACGATGGTTGCCGCGAATCACGGTATCGCGGACGCGTCGCAGGCGGTGCAGTCAGCCACATCGGCCGCCGTCGGTGAAATCACCCAGTCGCGCGCCGCGGTGGAGACCGCGGTCCAGCATATCGCCGAATTGATCGAAGCCGTCGGCCGCATCGAACTTCGTCTCGGTTCAGTCGGCGCTGCGCTGGCGCAAGTGGCCAAGGTATCCGGGTCGATCGAGGCGATCGCCAAGCAAACCAACCTGCTGGCACTGAACGCGACCATCGAGGCCGCGCGCGCCGGCGCCGCGGGGAAAGGCTTTGCCGTGGTCGCCGGCGAGGTAAAAAGCCTCGCCGAAGCAACGCGCCAGGCGACGCATCTCATCAACGATACCGTTCGCGATCTCGACGGTCAGATCAGCGGCCTGATCGGCGCCAGCGGCGACGCTTCGCTTCGGGCCAAGAGCGCCGGCGAAGGCGCGGCGCATATCCAGAGCATCATTTTCCGCGTCCAGGACGGTTTTACCGCGGTCGGCAAGGAGATCGATGGCGTCGCCAGGGCGGCGACATCCAATCTCGCCCATTGCGACATGGTGATCGATGAGCTCGGCAAGCTCGCAAAGGGCGTCGATCTGTCGTCGACCGACCTGGAGCTTGCTGACGACAGGGTCGCCAGATTGCTCGACCTTTCCGAAGGGCTGATCGCACTTATCGCCGATAGCGGGGTGGAGACCTCGGATGCTCCGTTGATCCGCGTCGTGATCGATGCGGCAAAGCAGATCTCGTCGATTTTCGAGGCGGCCGTTGAGCGCGGCGATATCGGTCTCGATCAATTGATGGACGAGCAGTACCGCGAAATTCCAGGTACCAACCCCAAGCAATATCTCACGAACTATGTCGCCTTTACCGACCGGGTACTGCCACCGATTCAGGATCCGATTCAAAAGATCGATCCGAGAATCGTATTTTGCGTGGCCTGGGCCAAAGGCGGATACCTTCCAACCCACAACCCGAACTATCGCCTGCCGCAGGGATCCGACCCGGTCTGGAACAACGCCAATTGCCGAAACAGAAGACTTTTCGACGATCGCGCGGTGAAAAAGGTGGCGGCGAATACCAGGCCGTTCCTGCTGCAGACCTATCGGCGCGACATGGGCGGCGGCAATTTCGTGCTGATGAAGGACCTCTCGTCGCCGATCCGCGTCCGCGGCCGTCATTGGGGCGCGTTCCGCATGGGTTTTCGGCAGTCCTGAGCGGTCGCATGGCGTTCAAAGCGATCACGGTTGCCTGACCGCCGAAGCGGGCCAGCCCCGCAACCAAAATTGGTAACGCGAACCGGAACCATCCTGCCACAGCTGGATTAGTCCGATCGCGCTGGCAAACGCCGATGCAAGCCAGTGGTGCGCGAGATACAATCTTTCCGGTATTGCAGTACGACATGCTCCGCTGACCGATCGAGCGCCCGCGAATTCAGTGTGTGCGGTGCGGTTCGACGCTCATTGAACTGGAGGCATCCGATGGCAACCACACTGACAATCAATGGCGAGCAGAAATCGTTCGACGCTCCGGACGACATGCCGCTGCTCTGGGTCTTGCGCGACCTGCTCGGCATGACCGGCACGAAATTCGGCTGCGGCATTGCGCAATGCGGCGCCTGCACCGTGCATATCGACGGCAAGCCGGTGCGTTCCTGCATGCTGCCCGTCGGCGCGGTCCGCGATCGCGCCGTCACCACCATCGAAGGCATCGGCGCTTCGCCGGTCGGCGCCAAGGTGCAGAAAGCCTGGCTCGATCTTGAAGTGATTCAGTGCGGCTATTGCCAATCGGGGCAGATCATGTCGGCCGCGGCCCTGCTTGCGAGCACACCCAATCCGGATGATTCCGACATCGACGCGGCGATGGCGGGAAATATCTGCCGCTGCGGCACCTATGTGCGGATTCGCGCCGCCATCAAGCAGGCGGCTTCCGGACGCCAGTCGTAGGAGCGCGCCATGACCTCAGCTGCAAGAATCCACGACGGAGTTTCACGCCGCGGCCTGCTGACCGGTGGCCTGGCGGGCGGCTTTCTGCTCGCATTCCATCTCCCGGTTCGCGCGGTAAACGAGCCGGTGCAACCGCCCGACGTGACCGACGGCAGGTTCGCGCCCAATGCCTTCATCCGCATCGACGAGACCGGCAAGACCACGTTGGTCATGCCGCAGGTCGAAATGGGGCAAGGGGTCTACACCTCCATTCCCATGATTTTGGCCGAAGAACTTGATGCCGATTTCTCGCAGGTTGTTCTGGAGCACGCGCCGCCGAGCGACAAGCTTTACGGCAATCCCATGTTCGGCATTCAGGCCACCGGCAACTCCAATTCA
>Ga0116129_1001968_pt1 | contig 10795 bp, 9 predicted proteins | sample June2015DPH_17_2_FD_89732 | JGI IMG/M metagenome (GOLD analysis project Ga0116129, IMG submission 89732) | Peatland microbial communities from SPRUCE experiment site at the Marcell Experimental Forest, Minnesota, USA - June2015DPH_17_10 | ecosystem: Environmental > Terrestrial > Soil > Wetlands >...
CACCCCAAGCGAGTGCTCTACCAGGCTGAGCCACGTCCCGACACGATCAAGCCGGCCCAGGTAAGCCAGCTTTTTAGGGTCTGAATCAGTCTACACTAGCAAGCAGCTTACTGCGTTGGCGGGACATACTCCTGCGGCAGTGCCGAGCCCTCGCCGAAGAAGAACTCCTCCATCTGCTCTACCAGGAACTGCTGTGCCTGCGGCGTCCACGGCTGCAGGCGATATTCGTTCAGCAGCATCTTCTGCCGCTCCACCCACTCACCCCACGCCGCCTTCGAAACATTCTTGTAAATCTTCTGCCCAAACTCCGAGTCGAAGGGCGGCTCATCCAGCCCCTCCATCTCGCGCTTGTTGCGTACGCAAAAAACCATGTGCGCCATCGTTCAAATTCTCCTTAGCCATTGTATGGGATGCGCCGCATCCCGCCGCGGCTCCCGCAATCCCTCCTGTACGAAGGATCGCGTGCAGCCATCACTCCCCGGTTACCCCAGTACATCTCCAGAATATTCTTGACAACCAGCTACTTTCCCTGTTTCCTGATGGCGTCCAAAGATTTCCAGTTTTCGGCGCCCATTCCGCCATCTGTAACGTTTCCAATGTGATCGACACAATCTTTGGGCCATCGGAAAATGGTGCCTGTACCGAAGCCGGACAGGATGCCATCCATCCTCGAATTTCCGCACTTATGCGCTGGACCGGACCGTTCCTACCGAACCAGCCCACATCGGATTGAAACGCCGCCCTCTCTCGCCCACGCTCCAGGGTGGCATGAATTACCTCAGGCCCGGCAGGCTTGAGAGCTTTTTCAACCAGCAAAAGGAGCTACCGTGTCCGATCTACCCACTCCCGTACCCGCATCTTCCGGCCTCTCTGACAGCGCCGCAGGCGCGCTCGCCTACGTCACCATCATCCCGGCCATCATCTTCCTGGTGATGGAACCCTACAACAGAAACCCATTCATCAAGTTCCACGCCTGGCAGAACATCTTTCTGTGCCTTTTCATGTTTGTGCTCGGGGTGATCGGGATCATTCCGATCCTTGGCCAACTCGTCTTCCTGCTGGGCTTTCTGGTTGCCTTCGTCTTCTGGCTCATCGCCATCATCAAGGCATCCCAGGGAGGCAAATACTATATCCCCGTCATCGGCAACCTGGCCGAGAAGCAGGCAAATTCCTAACCGCGCTTTGCCTTCGCAGGCCCGGCGCTGAACGCATCGCTTCAGCGCCGCTTGCCCTTGCGCTTTGTATGCTTGGGCTTCTTTAGCTTCGGCTTAGCCGGCGCCACTCGCGGCGTGCCGTCCTTGTTCTTCTTCTTAGGACCTTTCCTGGTCTTCGTGGCGGCAGAGATCTTTCGTGGCTTCGCGCCCGTCAACGGAATCCCTTCCTCAACAATCGAGAACTGCAGCTTTCTCTCCTGCGCCAGAATCTTGTCCAGGATCACCTGCACACGATCTCCCGCTCGAAATACCCGTCCCCAGCGGTCGCCCACAATCTCGTGCGTATGTTCGCGCCACGTGTAGCGGTCATCGCGCAGCGAATCGATCGGCACCAGCCCTTCCACGAACAGGTCCGTCAGCTCCACAAACAACCCAAACTTAGCCGGATTCAGCACCAGCGCGGCAAACTCCTCGCCAACGCGGTCCTGCATATACCGAACCTTCTTCCACTCCACCAGCTCACGCTCTGCCTCAGCCGCGCGTCGTTCCGTCTGGCTCGTCTCATCGCCAATCTGTGCAAGCTCATCCTCCGCAATCACCGGCTTCAACAAAGAATCACCAGATGGGTGCCCCACCCTCGCCGCGCCTTTGTTTTTGCGGCTAGGGTGGGCTAGCACAATCCCCCCCGGCAGCCCCTCATTCACATGCGTCCACGGCGAATCCAATCTCCCCGTCGCAATCTCACCCTTGCCGCTCACATCCCTACGCAGCAGCGCCTTCGTAATGCGATGCACAATCAAATCCGGATACCGCCGAATCGGCGAAGTAAAGTGCGTATAGCTCGGTGCAGCCAGCGCAAAATGCCCCACATTCGCCTCGGAGTACTTCGCCTGCTTCAGCGACCGCAGCATCAGGAAGCTCAAAATCCGCTCCTCCGGCTTGCCCTCAATCCGCCCAGCCAGCTTCTGATACATCCGCGGAGTCACCGCAATCTCTTCGGCCACCTCATGCGTGCGCGCCTTGCGTCCGCTACGCTCAGCCTCTCTGCGATCCCCGCGCGTCTGAATCTTCTTCACCGGCAGCGCACCCAGCCCAAGAGAATAACCAAAGCTCGCCGCCTGCTCTTCAAACTCCACCACGCGCCGCGGCTCAGGCCGCTCATGAATGCGATACAACGAAGGCACACCCAGATCCTCAAGCCAAGTCGCCACACACTCATTCGCCGCCAGCATAAACTCTTCAATCAGCCGATTTGCCCACGTCCGCTCAGCCTTCGTCACCCCGCGCATCTGTCCTTGCTCATCAAACTGAATCACAGGCTCCGGCAGATCGAAATCAATCGATCCGCGCTCCGAGCGCCGCTTGTTCATCAGCATCGCCACCCGATGCATTAGCTCGAAATTCTCCGTCAGCTCCGGATACTGCGCGCGCATCTCCTCATCGCCCGTCAGAATCATGTGTACCTTCGTGTACGTCATCCGCGCCGCTGAGCAGATCACACCCTCCGCGATCTCGTAGCTCTCGATATTCCCCTTCGCGTCAAGCTGCATCACGCAGCTCAACACCAGCCTGTCCTCTTCCGGGCGCAGGCTGCATATATCCGTCGAAAGCTCCTGTGGCAGCATCGGTATCGCGCGGTCCGGAAAGTAAACACTCGTCCCGCGCAGCCGCGCTTCTAAATCCAGATCACTACCCTCGCGCACATACTCCGCCACGTCCGCAATATGCACCTGCAGCTCATACCCGCCATTCTTGAGCTCGCGCACCAGCACCGCATCGTCAAAGTCGCGCGCCGTCTCGCCGTCAATCGTCACAATCGGCAGCCCACGAAAATCGCGCCGCCGCGCCACTTCTTCCAGATCGAGCCGCGCCACACTACGCGCCTCCGCCAGCACATTCTCCGGAAACACCCTCGGAAGCTGATGTTTGCGAATCATCATCTCCACATCCACGCCAAAGTCATCCGGCGATCCCAGCACTTCCGTCACGCGCCCCACTGCAGGCTTCGTAGGAGTAGGCCAGCTAGTGATCTCCACATCCACGATCAGCCCATCCAGATCGTCGTAAGTCTCCGTCACACGAGCTTCGTTTCCCAGCACGCGATGCGGCGTCTCACTCTCTTCAGCTTTAGGAATCTCCGCACCAAAGGGAATCACAATCGGCTGCGTCATGCGCTCATCAAAAGGGATGACAAGATTCCCCTGCGCCCGCTCGGCCTTCGAATACCGAAACGTCCCTACCACCGTCGCATTGCGCCGCGTCAGCACACGAGCAATGCGTCCCATTCGCCGTCCATCGTTACGCGGCGGAGCCACATCCACCAGCACCTGGTCGCCCTGCATTGCGCCGTTGATCTCATCCGGCGGAATAAAAATGTCCTCTTGTATCCCTGACCCCTGGTCTCGATTCGGCCGCACAAACCCATATCCATCGCGATGCAGATCCAGCCGTCCCGCCGCCAGGTTGTCACACCTGCCCGAACCAATCCCGCCCGATCCGCTTCCACCTGCGCCGGCCGCAGCCCTCGGCACGCCCCACAGCTCGCGGTCCAGCTTCACCAGCTCGCCACGCACGGTAATCCGTGCTAACTGCTCCAGCAGCAGCCTCCGCTCGCGCCCGCCGCCCAATCCCAGCTCGCGCACCAACTGCTTATAGCCGGCCTTGCCGCCCGCAGACCGCGCAATGCGGCCAATCAGTTCCCGATCCGTCATAGCACCAGCCTACAACGCGCCGCGGTCCCCGCCATTCCTACTCTGAACTCCATACGCTTAGCAGTATCTTGCTCAGCACCTTTTTGAATATTTTTCCGCGAGCGGTCCCACCGCGCACCGCGTCAACCCGAGTAGAATTGCAGCAGCCGCGCGGACAAGCACGATTTTCCCCCGCCGCCATCTTATTTTGGAAGTTATTGGAAAGGAATTTACATTGAATCGCATGTGGAAACCCAGCCAGCAGGACACTCCCGCCTCCACCCCCACGCCCGAGGCTCCTCGTTCTCCAGCGCCGCCAGTGGCCTCGCATGAGCCCGCGCGCGCTACCGCCGGGGTCTCCGGTGAGCAGGCCACCATTACCAAGGGGTTGTTCATCAAAGGTGAGATCACCGGTACGGAATCGCTGACCATCGATGGCAAAGTCGAGGGCAGCATCGTCCTCAACGGCAACCGCTGCACCGTCGGCCGCAACGGCCAGGTCTCGGCCAGCATCACCGCTCGTGAAGTTGTCGTCCTCGGCAAGGTGCGCGGCAATGTCTCGGCCACCGATCGCGTAGACATCCGCGCGGAAGGCGCAGTAACCGGCGACGTCTCCGCAGCCCGCATCAGCATTGAAGACGGAGCCTTCTTCAAGGGCGGCATCGACATCCGCAAGTCAGACGGGCAGGGTAAAGCGGCGGCAGCAGAGCCAGTCAAGGCCACTGTCTAAACGCAGTGCCCGCGGCTCATCGCCGCATTTACATTACAGCTCGTTGCATTGAGCCCTCGCTCCAGCGAGGGCTCGTGTGTTTATATCTACCGCGCCCACCCCAGCCGCTTCCAAACCACACGCGGCAGCGCCGAACCCATGCGTTCCAGCACCAGCCACGCCACCGCCATCCAAAGCGCGCTTCCCGCCGCCAGCACCAGCAGGTCCCCCAGCCGGTTCGTCGCACCCGCATCCTTGTGCAGCGCATGCATCAGCACACGCATGCCCGCGCTGAAGACCAGCCACACCGCGCCGCCCGCAGCCACTGAAGCCAGCACGCACCGCCCAATCTCCTCATAATCCAGGCCAGCCAGAGAAACCATTCGCCGCTGATGCAGCAGCACAGCCAGCGTCACCGTCTGCAGCGTAATGCCAATATCAGACGCAATCGCAAGCCCCGTCGCCCCCATCCAGTGATACATTCCCGCATAAATCGGCAGCGAAACAATCGTCACAATCGTTCCCGCCACCATCGGCGTAAACGTATTTCCCGCAGCAAAAAACGCGCGCGCATAAATCGTCTGCGCTGACCAGAGAAACATCGACAGGCAGAAGATCGAGAAGTACATCACAAACCATCCCGTATCGCTGCGTGAAAAGCGTCCGCCCCGGAAAAGCAGGTCCACCAGCGGCAGCGCCAGCGCAATCAATCCAGACGCCAGCAGAAATCCCATCGACACCACGCGAGAAACCGAATCCGCCACGCCCGTCGCAAACTCAAACCGTTTGCCCTTGGACCACAGGCTCGTAAAAAACGGCATCGTCGCCACGCCCGCCGCCTGCGCCAGCATCGCCATCGGCGCTGCAAACAGGCGCTTCGCATAATTCATCAGCGAGATTGCGCCACTGGTAGACGAAGCAAAGTGGGTAATGATCCAGCTATCGGCAGTCACCAGCGATACGCCCACAATCAGCGGCAGCGAGAGCTTAACCCACTCGCGTAGCCCTTCATCCTGCCAGTCCAGTATGAACTTCACGCGCGTTCCCGCACGATGCGCAAAGATCCAGTTCAGCAGAAACGGCCCCAAAAACGCGCCCGCCGTCGTCCCCAGCGCCAGTGAAGAGACGCCCATCTTCTGTATAAGCAGCACGCCGCCAAAAATCGTGCCCAGGTTATAAATCAGCGGAGCGATCGCTTGTATCGTGAACTGCTTTCGCACCAGCAGCACCGATCCAAGCAATCCGCCTGCAAAGAAGAATAGCGGCCCCGGCAGCAGAATCCGCGTCAGGCTCACGCTCAACGCGGTCTTGTCCGCCGGGAAGCCATGAAACCACCAGCCTACGTAATACGGCGCCAGCACCTCGGCCAGCACAATCGCCACGCCCAGCACCAGCAGCATCGTCGTCAAAATTACAGAGAGCGATCGCTCTGCCTCAGCCTCGCGCCCGGCGTCCTTATAGCGCGTCAGCATCGTCACAAAGGTGACCGAAGCTGCGCCGCCCACCAGGAAGTACATAATCATGTCCGGCAGCACAAACGCAGCCGCCAGCGCATCCGCCTCCATGCCGCTGCCAAACTTATGCGCAATGTACTGCGTCCGCACCAGCCCGATCAGGCTCGACACCAGCGTCGAAACCATCAGCAGAATCGTCGCCGTCGAAGCCGTATGCGCCCGCGAGGGCCGCAGCACGCCCACTACGCGCTTCCACATCGGCAGCGGCGCCGGACTTGTCCCAGTATCGGGCCTGGGCTGCGCTATCTCTCCGGTTGAACCTTGCTCTATCACTCACCTCGATTTTATCTGGGTGTAGCATTCACGTTCTGCATACAAGGTGTCATCCTGAGACGCCAGGCCGTACCAATGCCGTAAAATCTCGCTTGAGCATCAACCATGAGCGTCAAGGCACTTTATCCCGGCACGTTTGACCCGCCCACCAACGGCCATGTGGACCTGATCCTGCGCGGATCGAAGCTCTTTGAGCATCTCGTAGTCGCTGTGCTCAACAACCCTGGCAAGAATCCGCTCTTCTCCGTCTCAGAGCGCGTGGAAATGCTGCAGGAGGCCACGCGCACGCTGAATAATGTCTCGGTTGCCACCTTCGATGGCCTCATGGTGGACTTTGCCCGGTCCATCGGCGCCTCCGCCGTGCTGCGTGGCATCCGCGCCATCACTGACTACGAGTACGAATTCCAGATGGCGCTCATGAACCGCCGCCTCGCGCCGGAGATCGAGACTGTTTTTCTCCAACCGGCAGGCCGCTACTCTTTTGTCAGCTCGCGCATGGTCAAAGAAGTTTTCAGCTTTCAAGGCGACATCTCCGGCCTGGTGCCACCCAACGTGCTCAAGCGCCTGCGTGGGCGCATGCCGAAGCAGTAAACCCTCACCTTCATCTCGCTTTTTCGAGCAGATCGAAACTAAGCCATCCCTTCATTTTGTCTTTCACATCTTGACAATCAAGATTAGAAAATCTATTGTCATCGTCATGGCGGATGAAAATACGGACGTAATCCAGGGCACGCTTGACATGCTGATCCTTAAAACGCTCAGCCTGGAGCCGATGCACGGCTTTGGCATCACTCGGCGCATGGAACAGGTATCGCGCGGTGTATTCAAGATCAATCCCGGCTCCCTGTTGACAGCTTTGCAGCGCCTTGAACGGGCCGGATGGCTTGATTCCGAGTGGAAGCAGACGGAAAACTCGCGCCGAGCAAAGTTCTACGCGCTCACCCGTGCCGGCAAGAAGCAGCTTGAACAGGAAACCGCCGACTGGGCGCGCCGAGCTTCTGCGGTGGCGCGTCTGCTCAAGGCAGAGGCATAGCACATGGCTCTCCTGCGCTCACTCGTCCACGGCATTCGCAATCTGTTGCGACGCACAGACCGTGAGCGTGATGTAGCCGAAGAGGTAGAGCAATACTTTCAGGAAGCCGTTTCCTATCAGATGGAGCGCGGCATGACAGCCGAAGAAGCGCGGCGCAACACTCGCATGGAGGCCGGAACAATGAGCAAAGCACGTGAACAAGCAAACTCCTATGGCTGGGAAAACGCCGTCAGCACATTCTTCTCCGATCTGCGATTCGCGGCACGACAGCTTGCCAAGCACCGCGCCTTCACGCTCACGGCCACTCTCACGCTCGCCATCGGGATCGGAGCAAACGCCGCTATCTTCACCGCGATCGACTCCATCCTTCTTGCACCGCTGCCGTACAACCATCCGGACAGGCTTGCAGTTCTGGCAACACGTTATAGCAATAGCGGGTTCACCATACAGCGCGTCACCGGGCCGGATGGCCTGGATATGCGCGAGCAGGCAAAGAGCCTGCAGGCAGTAAGCCTCATGACCGGCGGCGAGGAAGGCGTGCAGTTACGGGATCACGCAACATACACTGAGGTCACCTGGGTCGACGAAAACTTTGCCCATGTCTTCAACCTGCAGCCCATCGCCGGAAGGCTCTTTGCGGACGCGGAATCGCATCGCTCAGCGCTGGTCAATGAACAGTTTGCGCGTAACAACTTCGGCAGCGCACAAGCCGCGCTCGGGCAGACAGTTCACATCGAAAATGAAGCGATTGAGATTGTTGGCGTGCTGCCGGGCGGCTTTCATTATCCCCGCAAGACGGAAGTATGGGAGGCATTCTCGCTGCTTCCAGAATCAAAGTCACGCACGGCCTTCAATTACAGGGCTGTCGCGCTGCTCCGCAATGGCGTGAGCTTCCAAACCGCACAGGCAGAGCTCGGTGGAATTTCGCAGCGCCTGCAGGCCGCCTACCCCAAAGACAACCGCAGAAAACAGATAATGGTCTTGCCAATGGCCGAGGCGCTTACAGGCCCTGCGCGGCCCACGCTGATGCTTTTATGGGCCACTGTGGGAATGATTCTGCTGATCGCGTGCGTCAACGTAACGCATCTTCAACTGGTGCGCGCCATGGAGCGGCAGCGCGAAATCGCGATTCGCAAGGCGCTTGGCTCTTCGCGCTGGCAGGTCATGCGGCCTGTCATTCTCGAAAGCCTGCTGCTGGCAATGCTTGGCTGCGCTGCCGGCATCTTGCTCGCTATTCCCGCGGTCCACATGCTGGTGGCAATGGCGCCAGACGAGTTGCCGCGCGCCCATGAGATTCACTTGAACGGATGGGTACTGGTCTTTACGGTCACGCTGGCTGTGCTCACCTCTCTCGTCTCCTCCATCCTTCCCGCCATGCGCGCGGCCAAGGTCAACGCGGCGGATGCAATGAAGCAGGATGCCTCACGCGGCATGGGCCGCAAGGGAGCAGCTACGCTGCGGGATGGGCTTGTAGTTGCAGAGGTCGCAGCCACGTTTGTGCTGGCTGTGGCGGCGGGGCTGCTTCTACGCACCATGTTCACGCTGATGACGAACGACCTGGGTTTTCAAACTCGCCAGATGCTGGTGGTGGATGCGGACAATCCAGCGCACAGTGAAGACGATTACCGCAGAATGCTGCAACAGTTCGATGAGATTTTTGCAAATCTGAAAGCTGTACCCGGTGTGGAGCACGTTGCCGGAGTGATGGGGTTGCCGATGGGGCCTTATGGTTCCAATGGCAACTACACAGCGCGCGGCGGATTGCCCATGAACCCGGATCATGCGCCGTCAGCGATCTTCAGCATCGCCAGCCCCGGATATTTTCAAACGATGGGTATACCCATGCTGCGCGGCCGCGACTTCAACGCGCAGGACACCTACGATAACCCCTTTGTCGTAGTCATCAGCGAATCCGCGGCAAGGCAGAGCTTTGGCAACATCGATCCTATCGGCAAGCAGATTCACTGCGGGCTCGACAGCGACAACTGGATGATGGTGATTGGCGTGGTCGGCGACATACGTCAGGATTCACCCGCCGAAAAACCCGGCCCGGCGCTCTATATGCCCATGGCACAGCATCCGTACCATGCCAACCAGATTCACATTGTTCTGCGCACACAGGTCAAGCCGTTGACGCTGATGAACACAGTGCAGGCAAAAATCATGCAGACCAATTCCCAGATCGCGATGAGCTTTACCACGATGGATGCGCTGGTGAACGAATCCATTACCACCGAGCGTTTTCGCGCGGTGCTGATCTCCGCTTTTGCTGGCGCGGGACTGCTGCTGGCCATGCTCGGCGTCTACGGAACCATGGCATACACGGTGGCGCAGCGCACCTTTGAGATAGGCCTGCGCATGGCCTTCGGCGCAAATCGCGCGATCATTCTGCGCGGTATTCTTCGCCATGCCGCCAGGCTTGCCTGCATTGGCATTGCAGTGGGACTTGTGCTGAGCCTTGCGCTCGCGCGGCTGGTAACAGCCATGCTGGTAGGCGTGCGGCCCATGGACCCTGTGAGTCTGGGGGCGGCATCGCTGCTGCTGCTGCTTACCGCCATCGTAGCCGCAGCCGCTCCCGGCCTGAAGGCCACACGCGTCAATCCACTGTCGGCCTTGCGCGCGGAATGAGTTTTATCCGTGCAATGCCTTCAGCACATTCTCCGTCGTGTCCACTTCGCCCATACGCGGAAGGATCGTCTCAAGCGCATGCTTATGTGACGCCGGATTCAGATCCGTCATGGCATCCGAGACAAAGACCACATTGTAGCCGAGGTCAAACGCGCTACGAGCGGTAGCTTCTACACCCATGCTAGTTGCAATGCCGCTCATGAACACCTGCGTCACGTGGCGCTCCTTCAGCTTGGCATCAAGCTCCGTACCCAAAAATGCGCCCACGCGCTGCTTGCTGATCAGAATGTCCGAAGGCTGCGCATTGAGCTCCGGCACCAGATCGGCCCAGTCCGGCGGAAAGGCGCGGTTTCCAAATCCTTGGTCAACGCGCCCCGGCGCTCTGCCAGTCACGTTCACCAGCACAACAGGCAGTCCGCGCTCGCGAAACGCTTTGGCCAGCGCGGCCGAGCGGTTCACCACATCGGCGGAGCCAAGTTCGGCGGTGAAGCCAGTAATCCCCTTCTGCAGGTCAATGATAATAAGTGCGGCAACGGAATCCAGCTGAGTAAGTGGCACGAAATCTCCTTAGCGTCCTGTTCAAGTATAGGATGCAAAATAGCGCCCTCCGTACACCGCGAATTTATACTGAAAGACGGCATGAGCATGTTTCTTCCCGTAGACGAGCAACTGGATTTACTGCAGAAAGGCGCGGCTGAAATCATCCGCATCTCTGACCTGCGCGAGCGCCTTGAAGAAAGCCGCAAGAGTGGACGCCCGCTACGCGTCAAAGCCGGCTTTGACCCCACCGCGCC
>Ga0116129_1001969_pt1 | contig 10793 bp, 8 predicted proteins | sample June2015DPH_17_2_FD_89732 | JGI IMG/M metagenome (GOLD analysis project Ga0116129, IMG submission 89732) | Peatland microbial communities from SPRUCE experiment site at the Marcell Experimental Forest, Minnesota, USA - June2015DPH_17_10 | ecosystem: Environmental > Terrestrial > Soil > Wetlands >...
ATGCTCGATTCTAAAGAGCGACGCACCTATCCAATGCGCTATTTCTGCGCAGTGACAACAGAAATAAAGTAGGCGACCGCACAGAGATTGAATATAATTACAATCCATCATCACAATCGAGCGATGCTCGGTATAAGTGCGATTTCGCAGGTGCAACGTTCGCTGAAGTTGACGAAGCGTTTTCAACCCAGACCTGTTCTGCGTGCGATTCGCGCAGCGGCCCTAAAGGTATCGCAGGTCTTGGAATAAGAGTGTGGACTTGCGGCGCATGCGGAACGGTCCATGACCGGAACGTCAACGCCGCGAAGAACATTCTCGCGGCGGGACGTCGCCGTCTTGCAGAAGGAATCTCCCCCATTTTTAGGGCGCGGGAGGACGTCAATATGGGCGCGTTTCAATAACGTGACATTGGACGATCGCGATTAGGGGGATTCCTGTATAGGCGTTCAACTATGCGGTATGTATACTATTAGCCTCTGGTCATCTGGCTTCGGGGGTATTGGCATGACCGTTTCATCATCCGCGCGGGCGAACATTGTTGCGTTTATAGCGATATTGACGCTATCAGCGGGCACAATGCTGTGGTTATTTTGGCGCTTCCCGCTGATGACGGCGGTCATCACGCTCGGCATATTCCTCGGCTTGAGTGTATTGGCGCGCCTCGCTCGCTGGATCGATGTCGACATCACGGATTTGGACGGCACCAAACAGCGCGTTTGAAACGATAAGTGTCGGCAAGTGGCGACAGGTTAGACTGTTCGTTCGACGGGAGTCCGATCATGGCAGCCCCCAAACTCGCGACACGCCAACCACTCCCGTTCCAATTGTCCCTGCGCATCAGGCACCCCTCCATAGATCCCGAGGAGATATCAAAAGGACTGGGCATCGAACCCGAACATACCTTCCGAGCCGGCCAACCGCGCCATTCGAAAAGTGGCGTCGCGCCAGCTACGGTTCACCGGACTGATTTGCAGAGCGCTTACGCCGGGCGACATCCATCGCCGCCAGAAAATCTCCTTCACGATGGAAACGAAGGCGAGCAAGCCCGAAAAGGATTAGGGCAATAGCTAAAATGAGGCTCAGAGCTGCCACTCCAACACCTCAATGTCCCCATCCGACCCCGCCGAGTCTCCTCCACCTGACGACGACGCGAAGCGTCGACGAACGTAAATCAGCCCAACCGACCAAGGCGCCGTGAGGAATGTCAGGAGCGCCATCCCCGACCCGGTCACTAAATCCCAAGTCTCATCGTTTGTGTAGCGTCCCGCGAAGCTCACGAAGATCAACGCCGGTACGAACAGGCACAACTTCCACGGCACACATAGGAATCTCAAATATTCCCGCCACTCCGGAAGTAGACGCTTTCGGTCCCATATCAGAATGAAGACGGCAGCGACGCAGAACAGCGCCCACATCGCCATGTATTTAACGAAGAACGGCGAAAAGCCGAGTGCAGTCATTCAAGTCTCACTGCACGACAGGCCAATGGATGATTCTTACTTCGAGCCTCCGCGGTAACGAGCTCGGCAACCCGTTTTGACTCTTCAATCGTTGGCATTGGAAGCAACGCTCCGCCCTTCGTATGGATTTCTAGCATCGTGCGTATCGCGTCGTTCTCACTGAGGCCAACGCAGTTCTGCAGAGCGGATACAACGAATGCCATCGGAGTCAGACTGTCATTCATGATTTCTATGCCGCATGAAAATCCGGCCGGCGTGAACCCCTTCATCCAAAGCAGCGAAGTATCCGGCGGAAAGACCGGCGACCACAACAGTTTGCTGGACGCTGCCCTTCCTGCGAGGACACTGCCGAAGCCAAGTACACCCAGGCCTAGCGCTGCTCCAAAAAGCAGATATTCCCCGCGCCCCAATCCGATTGCCGCGAGAGTCAGGCCAATGATGCAAAAGCATAGGGCAAGCATCATCCAGCCGGTGGGAGATAGTAACGATCCATCGCGATTTGGGCTGAACACCAGGCGATAGCCAACCAAACAGCAGAACGCTGAGATGGATAGAAACATGACAATAGCCGCAGCCGCGCTAACCTGCACGATGCCGCGAATGGCAAACTGCCGATCGATGGCCCATACCGCCAGAATCGCAGAGGCAATCCCGAAAGCGAGCGAAACCCCGCCGATGATTCTCGTTATGAGCCTGCCATTCTTGCCCATACCTAATTCGCGTTGTTCAATTTGAACCAATCGGCAAGGAATGACGGCAATCCATCTGCATCCTCGACCTCGATTCTCTCCTTCCGCCTTTCAGCACGGTGCACCCGCTCGAAGCGATTGTCAGGAGACGGCTCACGGGCAACGATATGCCACCCCTTCACCTAGAAGCGCCGAGGTGGAGACAGTTATCAACGGCCGAACAAAATGCATATTCCGCTCCGCTGGTAACCGGGACAATTTGACCGGTTTATGCGCTGTTGTCTAGGACACGGCATGACATAAGACCGGCACGCGAAAGACTACGGCCCGCATTTTCATACCCTCCCCCGCGATCGCTCGAATGGAGACTCCGTATGCACTATGGCAACGGGAATGCCCATGAGCAGGCGCCGAGAGAGACGCGGCTGCGCCGCTCCCAGACGAAAGTACCTGGCAAATCGGGGCGGTTTGGTTGCTAGAACGATGAGTGAGCGACGCGCGGGAGCGTTGGAACGATCAACGACAACCTTACTTCCCAATGCAGAAACTGCCGAAGATCTCCCCCAGCAAATCATCGCTGGCGAATTCGCCGGTGATTTCGCCCAGGGCCAGCTGAGCGCGCCTCAACTCTTCCGCGAAAAGTTCGAAGGCGCGCGTGGCGGTCAAGCTCTCGGCGGCCTGCGTCACGCAAGTTTTAGCGCGCGCCAGCGCATCGAGATGCCGCCGCCGAGCCGACAAGGCACCGGTCTCGCCGCTCGAGTAACCCGCACTGGCCTTGAGGTGCGCGCGCAGTAGTCCTACGCCTTCGCCGGTTTTCGCGCTCAAAAAGATTCGCGCGGGACTTGAGGATTCATCGACGGCGGGAGCCGCGCCGGTCAAGTCGATCTTGTTGAAGATCAACGTGACCGGGACGCCGGGCGGCAATTCTTCGAGCGCCGCGCTGAAGTCGTGCGCCTCGTCGGCGCGCGCAGCATCCCAGATGTACAGCACCCGATCGGCCCGCTGAAGCTCGTTTCGCGCGCGACGCACGCCCTCCGCCTCGACGACATCGGCGGTTGCGCGCAATCCCGCGGTATCGATCAAGTTCAAGGGCAAGCCGTCCAGGTGCAGGTGCTGGCGCAGGACGTCGCGCGTGGTTCCCGGTTGATCGGTCACGATGGCAATCTCGTCGCCGACCAGTTTGTTGAGCAAGCTGGATTTTCCCGCGTTGGGACGGCCTGCGATGACCACGTTCAATCCTTCGCGCAGCAGTGAGCCCTGCCGTGCCGCGGCCGTGATGGAGTCGAAGCTGGCCAAGATGGTGCCGATGCGATCTTGAAGCACGCTGCCCGGAAGAAACTCGAGTTCTTCATCGGGAAAATCGATGGCCGCTTCCACCAGCATGCGCAGTTCGGTCAACTGCCCCTGCAGCGAGTGGATGCGCGCCGAGAACTCTCCCTGCATGGAGCGCACCGCCGCGCGCGCCGCCGCGGTGGTGCCGGCATCGATTAGGTCGGCGATGGCCTCGGCCTGTGCGATGTCGATTTTGCCGTTCAGAAAGGCGCGTTCACTGAACTCGCCCGGCCTTGCCATGCGGCAGCCCAGCTCGAGCAGCCGCTGTAGCAGCCTATCGCCGACGAGCGTGCCGCCGTGGGCTTGAAGCTCCAGCACGTGTTCGCCGGTATAGGATGCCGGAGCAGGAAAGTACAAGGCCAGTCCCCGGTCGATGGGTTCGCCGCCGGCGTCGAGAAAGTTCGTCAGCTGGGCGAGCCGGGGCGCGGGAAGAAACCCGAGAATCCGGTCGGCGATTCGCGGCACGTCGGCGCCGGAGATGCGTATCACCCCGACCGCGCCGCGCCCGGGAGCGCTGGCGACGGCGGCGATGGTATCGGGAGCAGCCACGGTAGCCGCCGCCTAGCTTCGCTGCTTGGCAGCCTCTGCTTCGACCACTTGATTAACGCGCCACTGCTGCGCGATGGACAGCACGGTGTTCGTCAGCCAGTACAGCACCAGTCCTGAGGGGAACCACGCCATCATGCCCGTCATGATCAGCGGCATGAACTGCATGATCTTGGCCTGCATGGGATCGGGGGGCGCGGGATTTAGCTTGAATTGCGCGAACATGGCGCTGCCCATGAGCAGCGGCAATACGAAGTACGGGTCTCGCGAGGACAAATCGTTGATCCACAACAGGAAGGGCGCCTGGCGCATTTCCACGCTCTCCAAGAGCACCCGATAGAACGAAATGAACACCGGGATCTGCACCACCATCGGCAAACATCCCGCGAGCGGATTTATTTTTTCCTTCTTGTACAGATCCATCATGGCCCGGCCCAATTTCTCGCGGTCGTCCTTGAAGGTTTCCTGAATCTGCTTCATGCGCGGACCCACGGCGCGCATCTTGGCCATGGACCGGCCGCTGGCCTGGCTCAAGGGATAGAACAGCAACTTGATCAGTGCCGTCACGAGGATGATCGACCAGCCCCAGTTGCCGATCAGCTTGTGCACATAGTTGAGCCCGGTGAACAGCGGCTGCGCGAGCACGGTCAAGACGCCGAAGTCGACGGTGCGCTCGAGATTTCTGCCGAGCGCCGCGAGCTGCGACTGCAATTTGGGACCGACAAACAATTCCTCGTGGAACTGGGCTTTGGCGCCGGCGGGGATTGGAGTCATCGGCCCGGTGGCGGTTACCAGGTACTCGTTATTGGCTACCTTGAGTTGATACTGATACGGCTGCCCGGCCGGCGGCACGACGGCGGCAACGAATTGGTGCTGCAGGGAGGCAAACCAGCCGTTGGTAATGGTGGCCGAGTACTTGGCGTCGCCGTCACTTTCGACATTGAGGTCTTTGGACTTGGTGCCGTCATAGACGGCGGGGCCCTTGAACGAATAAGTCTCGACGTCGAAATAGGATCGCGAGGCGTGTTCCCAATGACGCAGGATCTGAGCGTAGGGGGCGAGGTTTCGAGGCGATTGGCTGTCGTTTTTTACATCGTACTCGAGCTCGATGGCGTACTGCCCGCGCTTGAAAACAAATGTCTTGGTCACCGTGAGGCCCGCACCGTCGGTCCAGGTGAGCGGCACGCGCAGCTCATCCGCGCCCGGCGCGAGGACGAAGGTTTTTTCGTCTGACTTCCAGACCACTTGGTGAGTGGGCGCGGCTTCACCCGCGCCGCCGGTGAGCCCGCTTTGCACCAGATATCGCGTGGGCGGCGGCTCGTAGCTCAATAGCCGCACGGGAATATTCGGCGTGTCCTTGCGCAGCGGATATTGAAGCAGGTCGGCGCGAGCGAGTTCGCCACCCTTCAGGTTGATGCCGATGTCCAGCACGTCGGTGGTGACATGCAGCTGTACGGGCGGCCCCGAGTCCGCAGCCGACGCAGCCGCGAGTGCCGCGGGCGCTGAAGTCTCGGCGGGTGTGGCGGCCGGCTCGGGCGCAGTCGTCGGGGGCGCCGCCGCCGTCGCGCTCACCGTCGGCTGGGGCACCGAGTCGCCGAGCGCGCTCGCAGGCGCGCCGGCCGGTGCGGCACTGGTCTGCGGTACGCTGCTGACCGTCGGCTCGTAGTCATGCAGCCAGGTTTGGTAACTCAAAAAAAGGATCGCGGCGAGGACGCCCCAAAGTATCACTCGGATATTAGGCATGGGTCGGTCTCTTGTCCGGCACGGGGTCGTAGCCGCCTGGCGCGAATTGATGACAACGTAGCAGGCGGCACAAGCCGAGCCAGAAACCGCGCACGACACCATAGCGCTCGATCGCGGTATGCGCATAGCAAGAGCAGCTGGGATAGAAGCGGCAGCTCGGCCTCAGCATGGGACTGATGACGAGCTGATACCCGCGGATGGTCCACATCAATATTTGGCGAGGCGCTACCATTTTTGCGTGATCGACTTCCAGTGCTGCTCGAGGCTCGCGCGCAACTCGGCAATCTTTGCCATTCGCGCCGCTTCGCGAGCGGAGACGGTAACATCGACGGGCGGCAATGAATGTTGGTTCAAACGAAAGGACTCTCGCGCGAGGCGTTTGATGCGATTGCGCGATACGGCGGTGCCGAAGGTGCGCGTCGCAATGCTCAAACCCAATCGAGGATAGGTTTCATGATTGGCCAGAACGGATAGACTAAAAAATGCATCGGCGAATTTTCTGCCGCGCCGTTTCACTTCTTTAAATTCGGCCGGCTGGTGCAACCGCTTGCGCGGCTCGAACGTCAGTTTACGGATAGACAGCCCTAAGAAGCAGGGAGTTAGGGACAGAGGCGCTTGCGGCCCTTGGCGCGGCGCCGAGCCAGCAGCCGGCGGCCGCTCTTGGTGGCCATGCGCGCGCGAAAACCGTGGGTACGGGCACGATGTAAATTACTGGGGTTAAAGGTACGTTTCATAGCGCCACTCGAGCAAAAACCACGGGTTAAATCAACGGTCTGGCTGATTTACGAAAGGCGGCAAGGGTACTGAGCGAGCATGGCTGTGTCAATAGACGCCCCTTCAAGTTGGAGCTAGACTCCGTGCCCTTTCGGTCTTTTGCCCATTACCCGTAACCCCTTAGGAGAGCGCTCTTGCCGGAGTCGCTGTGGAACCGCTGTCTGCGCGTGCTCGAGGGCGAACTCCCGGAACAGCAGTTCAACACCTGGGTGCGGCCCCTGCAGGCGATCGAGCGCGACGGTGAACTCCGGCTGCTGGCCCCTAATCGTTATGTCATCGAGTGGCTCGGCCAAAATCTGCTGCCGCGGATCAAAGAACTCATTCTCGCGTTTGCGGAAGGCCTGGCCCCGGAAGTCGCGCTCGATGTGGGCACGCGGGCCGGCGTCATGGCCCGCCCCGCGCCGGTGGCGCTCAAGGATGACGGTGCGGCGGCGGCCAGAGCCCGGAAACTCGCCCCGACGGTTCTGGGCAGCCGCATCAATGCGGAATTTACCTTCGACGGCTTCGTCGAAGGTAAAAGCAACCAGCTCGCCAAGGCGGCGGCGATTCAAGTCGCGGGCAACCCCGGCCGAGCGTACAACCCGCTGTTCATCTACGGCGGCGTGGGCTTGGGTAAAACCCATTTGATGCACGCGGTTGCCAACAAGCTCAAGGAACGCAATTCGGAAGCGCGCTTAGCCTACGTGCACAGCGAACGGTTCGTCGGGGACATGGTGAAAGCCTTGCAGCACAACACCATCAACGATTTCAAAACCGCGTATCGGTCACTCGATTGCCTCATGATCGACGATATCCAGTTTTTTGCGGGCAAAGACCGCTCCCAGGAAGAATTCTTTCATACTTTCAACGCATTGCTCGAGAGCCAGCAGCAAGTGATCCTGACCTGCGACCGGTATCCGAAGGAGGTCGACGGGCTCGAGGAGCGGTTGAAATCGCGCTTCGGCTGGGGCCTCACCGTGGCGATCGAGCCGCCGGAATTGGAAACCTGCGTAGCCATCCTGATGAGCAAGGCCGCCATGACACAGGTTGATCTTCCGGAGGAAGTGGCATTTTTTATCGCCAAGCGGATTCGCTCCAACGTGCGCGAATTGGAAGGCGCGTTGCGCCGGGTCGTTGCCACCTCCAATTTTACCGGCAGACCGATTACGCTGGAGTTCGCCAAAGAAGCACTGAGGGATCTGTTAGCGTTGCAGGAAAAATTGGTCACGGTGGAAAATATTCAGAAGACCGTGGCTGAGTATTACAAAATCAGGATTGCGGATTTGTTGTCCAAACGGCGCAGCCGTTCGATCGCCCGTCCGCGCCAGGTGGCAATGGCCTTGGCCAAGGAATTGACGAATCACAGCCTGCCGGAAATCGGCGATGCATTTGGTGGTCGGGACCACACCACCGTGCTGCATGCGTGCAGGCGCGTCAAGGAGTTGCGCGAGACCGATCGCCGCATCGGAGAGGACTATTTAAACCTGTTGAGAACCCTCGCTGGATAGGGTAGGAAAAGCTGTGGATTATTCTGTGGATAAAGATATCCACAGGTGGCTGACAGTTTGCAGGCGGCTTGCAGACAAGTGTCGAGGTGTTTTCGTTTTAATGTATCGTATTGATTAATATATGGTTTTTTGCCTTATACACTGAAGTTCGATTCCTCATAATCATAGTAATAATCTCTTTTTAAGAATTAAATCTTAAGATTGAAGACGGGTGAGCCCATGAAATTGACGGCAGAGCGCGAGAAATTATTGACCCCCTTACAGGCGGTCATCGGGGTGGTGGAACGGCGCCAGACCATGCCGGTGCTGGCGAACGTTTTGCTCAGTGTTCGCGAAGGTCAGCTGTCCATTACCGCCACGGATTTGGAGGTGGAATTGGTGGCGGCCACGGAGGTGGCGGTCCAGGACAGCGGCGATATCACGGTCCCAGGGCGAAAATTTCTGGATATTTTGCGGGCCTTACCCGAGAAACTGGTCGTTTCTTTAAGCGTCGAGGGCGAAAAAATCGTGATAAAAGGCGGTCGGAGCCGATTTAGTCTGTCGACTTTGCCGGCGGGGGATTTTCCCGTGGTCGATGACATCAATGCTCAGCAGGCGGTGCAGCTGCCGCGCAAGGAACTCCTGCGGCTGCTGGAAAAGACGCATTTTTCGATGGCGCAACAGGACGTGCGGTACTACCTGAACGGCATGCTGTTGGAGATTGACGGGCAGATGCTGCGCGCGGTGGCGACGGACGGCCATCGCCTGGCGCTATGCGAAACGGCATTGGCCGCCAAGGCGAAGAACTCCCAGCAGGTCATTGTGCCTCGCAAAGGTGTGCTGGAATTGCAGCGGGTGCTGAATGATGACGGGGTTGCTGAGGTGGCGATCGGAACCAATCACGTTCGGGCACAGATCGGCGACATTCGGTTCACTTCGAAGCTGATCGATGGACGTTTTCCGGAGTATTCTCGGGTCATTCCGGCCGCGCCGGCCTCCGCCATCCGCGCCGATCGAGACGTGCTGCGCCAGGCTTTGCAGCGCACGGCCATTTTGTCCAACGAAAAATACCGCGGCATTCGCGTGACCGTGAAGAAGAACTTGCTAACGGTACAGGCTCACAATCCCGAGCAGGAAGAAGCCGAGGAAGAAATCGAGGTTGGTTATGAGGGCAACGATCTGGAGGTAGGATTCAATGTGAACTACCTGCTCGACGCTCTCGCCGCCATCGATGGCCAGGATGTTGAGCTAGGACTCACCGACAGCAACAGCAGCTGCCTGATTCGTTCCCCCGGCAATGCCAGCGCGCGCTACGTTGTGATGCCGATGAGGCTCTAGCCGATGAGCTTGGGCCGGCTGCAAGTAACGGACTTCCGCTGCTTGCAGTCGGCGGAACTTGACCTCGATCCCCATTTCACGCTCATTCATGGGCCCAACGCCTCCGGCAAGACCAGCGTGCTGGAGGCCATTTATGTTCTCGGCCGAGGTCGCTCATTTCGTACTCGACGGCTTGAACACCTGATTCGGCTCGGTGCCGAGCGATTCGTGGTGTTCGGGCAAGTCGATGGCGCCCATCGACGTGTGCCTATGGGGGTCGAGGGAACCCGAACGGGCGTCCGCGCCCAGATCGATGGCGACAGGCCGTCCTCCCTGGCGGAGCTCGCCCTGCAATTGCCCGTACAGATCATTGACCCCGAAGTTCACCGTCTCATCGAGGAGGGTCCCAGTCGGCGTCGCCGCTTTCTGGATTGGGGCGTGTTCCACGTGGAGCAATCGTTCGTGGGCCACTGGCAGAGATATCAGCAGGTACTCAAACAGCGGAACGCGGCGATCAAGGCGCGGCAGCCCAAAGCCATCGTCTCCGTGTGGGACAGCGATCTGGTCCGGTCCGGGGAGTTGTTGAGCGCCGCCCGTGCACGCTATGTGGCCCTGTTGACGCCGCATGCCGCCGCCATCGGTCGCCATTTGCTGGGGATGGACCTGTCCTTGAGTTATCGCAGCGGGTGGGCGAAGGATGAGGGCATGGCGGAGGCCCTACAGCAGAGCTGGAATCATGATCAGGAAGCGGGGGCGACGCAGATCGGTCCCCACCGCGCGGAGCTCGGCATCCGCCTGGACGGCGGTACGGTCAAGGACCGGATCTCGCGCGGGCAGCAGAAGTTGCTGGCCGCGACCTTGCTGATGGCGCAGATCAAACTGTTTCCTTTGGGCTCCCCCGTGCAGCCAACCCTGTTGTTGGACGATCCCGCCGCGGAGTTGGACGACGATCGCTTAGGTAATCTGATTGCCGAAGTCTCGACGCAGTCTGTTCAATTGGTCGTCACCACCTTGCACGGCGAGTTTCCCGCATTTGGCGCCCCTGGACGCCGCTTCCGGATGAGCGGCGGGAAGGTCGAGGCGAGCTAGCTGTTCCACGTGGAACCGTCAGCAACGATGCTTGACGTCCTCCCGCGCCCTCAAGGGCGGGGATTCCTTCTGCGGTCATGGACCGCTCCGCATGCGCCACAAGTCCATGCTCTGATTCCGAGACCTGCGATACCTTTAGGGCCACCGCGCGAGTCGCACGCAGAACAGGTCTGGGTTGAAAACGCTTCATTGACTTCAGCGAACGTTGCATCTGCGAAATCGCACTTATACCGGAGCATGGTTCGAAAGGCCGACCAGCCCGCATCGAGCACCGACTTGGCGTACGGTGTCTTGACGAGCGCGGAGGCATTTACGTTTCCCACAAATATCGTGTCATACGCGCGCACCAAGCGAGTCGAGAATTGATGCAGGGAATC
>Ga0116129_1001970_pt1 | contig 10782 bp, 10 predicted proteins | sample June2015DPH_17_2_FD_89732 | JGI IMG/M metagenome (GOLD analysis project Ga0116129, IMG submission 89732) | Peatland microbial communities from SPRUCE experiment site at the Marcell Experimental Forest, Minnesota, USA - June2015DPH_17_10 | ecosystem: Environmental > Terrestrial > Soil > Wetlands...
CCACTTGGGTCGCAAGTTCCACTTGGGTCGCAAGTTCCACTTGGGTCGCAAGTTCCACTTGGGTCGCAAGTTCCACTTGGGTCGCAAGTTCCACTTGGGTCGCAAGTTCCACTTGGGCCGCAAGTTCCACTTGGGCCGCAAGTCACGTCGATCGCGCCTGAAACTTCAACAGTTTCAATCGCGCCCGACACCGCGACCGCGGCCGACGTGTCCGCCGAACATCCAAGGCACGTCGCGCAGGATCAGAGATTCGAGCCATCCCGGGCCGCGATGCCGAAAGCGCACAGGACGGCGCCGCGACCGTATTACATGGAAAAGTTGGTCGAGCAGGGTGATGCCGGCGATGTCACGTTCCGATATCGGCGCCGTAACTGCACGCCCTCGAACATGGTGGATGTCTGCTATATGCCGCTCGAAAATCGTCGCGGCATCGTGGTGGAGCACTGGTAACAAATCCGCCCTAAAACGGCTCATCCGGGCCGCCGGCGTCGCCTAGATCGGTATCGATGAACAATTCATCGACCGACATTGGGCGGCCGATCAGGCCCTGCTGGCGGGTGTAGCGCGAGATCGCCTGGAGATTCTTCCGGTTTGCCGGCCCGAGGCCGTAGGGGCCCAAGGGTCGGGGCCAAGCACGTCCTCTTGCTCCTCCCAGGCGGTCCTGATCCAGGCGAGCGGCACCACACGCGGGGTTTCGCCATCCGCCGATACGCGATGGCCTTGGCCTTCTCGAACGCCTTGGTGAGGTTGAAGGCGACCCAGGGATATTTGTCGACGATCTCCTGCTTGATCACCGTCACGTGCATGATCGCGAAAATCCCGGTGTTGCGGTAGTAGTCGAGCTCGATCTGCTTGTAGTTCGGGAACAGGCGCACGATGCGCCTGTCGCCTTCGACGAAGCGCCGCGGCAGGCTGGGCGACAGCATGGCGGGGATTTCGCCTTCGGCCAGCATGACGTCGAGCTTCTTGCCGGGCACGATCATCTCGATGCGCAACCCCTCCGGCACGGTGAATTTCACGTCCTCCTCGCGCTCCACCACCCAGGTGGCGCCCTTATGGGACAGGCCGTAATTCTCCTCCAGGATGCCGCGCATCCAGATATTGGAGGCGGGCTCGAAATTGGTGCCGCCGATCTTCTTGCCCACAAGGTCTTTCGGCTCGCGGATGCCGGCGCCCGCATTGACGAACATGAAGCCGTGGCGAAACCGGCGATGCAGATAGACCGGGATGGCGAGCGCCTCGCCGCGGTCGCGCGACATGAAATAGGCGCCGACATTGACCTCGCACACGTCGAATTCGTGCTTGCGCGCCATCCGCCGGTGGCGCTCCTTGGAACCCATGCCTGTGAGCATCACAAGGTCGAGATCGGCCACGACCGCGCCTTCCTTGAGGGCGCGCACGATCTCGTAATCCCCGCGCGCGACGGTCAATCGCAGCTTGCCCGACATGGTGTCCCCTTATCCGCTTATCCGGCGCGCCACCGGGCGAAATGAGCCTCGGCGCGTCGCACCACGGCGTTGAGGGCGATCGCCATGGCGGCCAGCACGCCGATGAGCCCCAGCAGCTTGGTGGGATCGAAGTTCTGGGTGAACAGGGTGGTGAAATACCCGATGCCGGCGATCGAGACATAGAGCTCGGCAAGCAGCACGCCGAGCAGCACGCCGCTCATCCCAAGCCGCATGCCGGTGAAGAAACTCGGCACCATGTGGGGGAAGATGACGTAACGGAAAATCTGCCAGCGGCTCGCCCCCATGGAGCGTGCGCTGGTAAGCAGGATCGGCTTGAGGTTCTGCACCCCCGCCACCACGGTGACGATGATGGGAAACACCCCGTGGGTGACGCCGAACGCGATCTTGGATGCCGCCCCGATGCCGAAGAACAGGATGAACAGCGGCAGGATGGTGACCTGCGGCATGCCGTAGAGCAGGAGCACGATGGGGAAGAAGCTGCGCCGCACGAACGGCTGCAGCCCGACGGCGAGCCCCAGCACCAGCCCGATCGCGACCGCGAGCACGAAGGCGACCGCGAGCTCGAACAAGGTCAGCTGCAGCGCCGCCGGCACTCCGCGGGTCGCGAACACCGTTCCGAGCGAGGCGATGACCCGCGACGGCGGACTGAGAAACAGCGGATCGACCACAAAGCGCGCCGCGATCTCCCACAGGCCGACGAGGAAGGCGATGACGAGCAGCCGCGCCGCCCACGGGCGGCGCGCCAGATATCGCACCACGGGTGACGCGGGCGCGTTCAATTCCGCCTCCCGCGCGCTTCGAGGCCCGACACGACGGCGTTGAGGATCGCCGCGATGGCGATGACGAACACGATATAGGCGAACATGCGCGCCATCTCCATCGACTCGGCAAGATGCACGATGCGGTGGCCGAGCCCGGCAAGCGAGGCCAGCGTTTCGCTGCCGATGATCGAAAGCAGCGCGACAGTGAAGCCCATGCGTAGGCCGGAGAGGATTACCGGCAGCGCCGCCGGCACCAGCACGTGGCGGAACAGGTGGTAGTCCGACGCCCCCATGGAGCGCGCCGCCGTGACATATGAGCGATCCACGGTGCCGAAGCCCGTAATGGTGTTGATCGCGATGGGAAAAAAGCTGATGGCGGCGCCGAGCGCGATCTTGGAAGCCGGACCGAGGCCGAAGAACAGCACGAACAGCGGCAGGAACAGGATGATCGGGATTGCATAGATGGCGGCGAACAGCGGCTCGAACACCCGGATCGCGTAAGGCGACCGGCTGACGAGGTAGCCGAGCGTGACGCCGCCGGTGACCGAGATGGCAAACGCGGCCGCGAGTTCGCCGAGCGTGACCTTGAGATCGTCGATGTATTCGCCGCTCCGCAGGATGTCGACGAGATTGTCGAACACGGCGACCGGGTTGGGCAACAGCAGCCGGTTGACGCCCCAGCGGGTGGCGGCCAGATACCACAGCACGATAACGGCGGCCAGAAAGCCTACCTGCACGAGGCGGCTCGCCAACGCATCGCGGCGGCGCAGGCCGGTGCTGGTGTCCGCCATTATGCCGGCCCCGCATCCTGCCGCGCAGCCGCACCGAGGCCCGACTGCAGCACCGTCTTGCGGATTTCGTCGTGCAACAGGCCGTAGAGCTGGTTGCGGAGCGCGGTGAATTTCTCCGAGGTCACGAATTCCGGCTTGCGCGGGTGCGGCTCGTCGACCGCGATGACCTGCTTGATGGTGCCGGGGCGCGCCGAGAACACGGCGACGCGGTCGGCAAGAAACACCGCCTCGCCGAGACTGTGGGTCACGAACACGATGGTCCTGCCGCTGCGCGCCAGCAACACCGAAAGGTCTTCGCCGAGGATCATGCGGGTCTGCTCGTCGAGCGCGCCGAACGGCTCGTCCATCAGGAGGATCGGGGTTTCCAGGCTGAGCGCGCGGGCCAGCGCGGCGCGCTGGCGCATGCCGCCGGAAAGCTGCGCCGGATAATGCCGCGCGAAGTCCTTGAGCCCGACCGCTTCGAGCGCCTGGCCGGCTCGTCCCGCCCGCTCCGACTTCGCCACGCCCTGGAACGTCATGCCGAGTTCGATATTCTCGATCACGGTGTTCCACGGGAACAGGGCGCTTTCCTGGAACACGAAGGCGATGTCGCGGGGCAGCGGCCCCGTGACCGCCTTGCCCATCACGTCGACACTGCCGGACGACGGCCGCATCAAGCCCCCGATGGCATTGAGAAGCGTGCTCTTGCCGCACCCGCTCGGCCCGATCAGGCACATCAGCTCGCCGCGCGCGACATCGAGCGAGGTATCGGCGAGCGCTCGCACGAAACGCTGCTCGCCTTCTTCGCCGAATTGATGGGAAACGCCGCGAACCTTGATCGCGGCCTGCGCCGTCGCCATCCCGTCACCCATGCCCGCCCCGCGGCGGCGGCACCCTATGCCAATGCCCTTGAGTTTCTCTACGTCAAGCGCGAAGGCGTGCCAACCGAAACGCGCGACGGCCGATACGAGATGGCGATTGCCGGTGCGTGACGATTGAGACCGGCTCGGCGCGGCCGGTGCGGCGAATTGGGGAGAACCGGCGGCTCACGCAGAACTTCCGATGCAATCAACCAGCAGCGCCACAACCGCGAAGGCGACGCCGATGATGCAGACCGCTGACCATCCGCCCAATGCCCATGCGACGCCCGCGGCTGCCGAGCCGATGGCTCCGCCAAGAAAGAAAAGTCCGACGAAGAGGCCGTTGAGGCGGTCTCGCGCCTCTGGCTGGAGCAGGTTGACGGTACGGCGTCCGAGAGTCTGATCGCCGGTGACGCCGATATCGAGCAGAACGGCACCCAAGCCCATAAGCACGAGGGCCAGCGGCCCGCCGGCATCCGATGGTCCTGCCCAGGCGGCCAGTGCCAGCGCGCCGATCAAGATGAGACGGGACGCGATCGTCGCGGACCGCGTCCAGCCGCGGTCACCGGCGCGTCCGATCAAGGGGGTCATCACCGCGCCGCCCGCGCCAACGAGCGCAAAAGCGCGATGCCGCGCTGACCGAGATCGAAAGGCGGTTGCGAGAGCTTGAGCGCGATCGATGTCCAGAACAGGCTGAACGCCGCCATCACGAGGCTCGCGGTCAGCGCCCGCTGCCGGAGTGCCGGCTCGGTGCGCAACAGGTGCCAAAGCGAGGCGATCAGGGCCGGATAACCGGATCGCGAAGCCGGCCGGCGTCGGGGCAGGCGCATCGCCAGAATGGTGGTGAGCATGGCCATGGCAACGGCACTCGTGCCGTAGAAGGCCCGCCATCCGCAGGCATCCGCAATGAAGCTGGCAACCGGCCGGGCTACACCCACGATCTCGAAGCCTTCATCGCCGTGGTGGAGACTGGATCGATTGTCGGAACCTCGGCCAGGCTGAACCTCACCCAGCCAGGGGTTACGCGACGTATCCAGAACCTGGAAGACACACTCGGAACAGCGCTTCCCCCCGCCGGGCGGCTCGGCCGTCCTATCGCGGTTTTCCGGGATGCACTTCTCGAGGGATTGAAGATGCCAATCTGGCTTCTGTCGTGAATTAACTACCGGCATCAGTGCTTCGGCAAGAACGCCTCGGTGTAGAGCTTGCTCATATCGGGCTTTTCCGGGAGCGAGCCCATTTCCACGAACGAGCGCGCCAGCACGTCGAGCGCCTTGGCATCGAAGCGACCGGTGCGGCTGAGGACCGGCACGATCTCGTCGTAATTCGCGGTCGCGACCGATTTCGAGACCTCGGCGACCGCCATGGCGAGTTCGATGGTCTGGTCCTTGTGGTCGCGCATGTACTGGACGCTCTCCAGCAGCGCCTTGAGGAAATTCCGCAGCGCATCCGGGTTGGCGTCGATGAAGGTCTTGCGGGCGAACACCACGTGCACGTGGAAATCCGGGATGCGTTCGCCAAAGTGCACCAGGATGCGCCCGGAGCCGTCCTCGACGAGGCGCAGGATCGTGCTGGCCTCGGTGACCACGCCGTCGACCTGGTGGGTCTTGAGCGCCGCCGCCTGGGCATTACTGCTGCCGAGCGGGGCGATCTTGATGCCGTCCGAGCCCCAGCCGTGGGAACGCGACAATTCCTGGGCGAGCCAATAGGTGAGCGAACCGGTGGTGGACACGCTCACGATGCGGCCCTTGAGATCGTCCTCGGTCTTCACCGGGCCGTCCTTTGCCACCACCAGCATGATGGTGCTCGGCCGGTCGGCCAGCGCCGCAACCGCGAGCATCGGGGCGCCCTTAACCTCGAACGCGATGGTGGGACCACCGCCGAGTGCGATGTCGATGGCGTCCGCCGTCATGGCCTGGATCAGTCGCGCGTCGCCGCCGAAATTGGCGATCTCGAGATCGATGCCGTTCTTTTTGAAAATACCGGCCGCGACGCCGACATCCGCGGCCAGGAAGGCGAAGTTCTGAGCCTGGGCCTTCCCGATCCGGACTTTCGTCAGCGCCTGAGTTTGCGCCTGCGCCGAACCGGCCAGCAACGCTGCCACGACCGCGATCGTCGCCGCGGCGATATTCCAACGCAATCGCATATGATTTTCCCTTTTCACGCGTTGCCGGCAGCCGGCGTGTGTGGCTCGATGTGCGCACCCGTCACTTGGGTGGCAGCAACGCCTCCGTATAGAGCATCTTGGCATCCGGAACCTGCGGCAGCACCTGGAGTTCCACATAGGATTTGGCGAGCACATCGAGTGCCGCCGCACTGAATCGACCATCGTCGGAGAACATCGGCATCAACTCATCATAGGCGCGGGCGGTTATTTCCGCGTCCTTGCCGAGGACATCCATGGCGATCGTGACGGTTTCGGCGTTATTGGCACGCATGAACGCGATCGCCTCGAACCAGCCCTTGAGAAATCCGCGCAGCGCCTGGGGCTTTTCGGCGATCAGCTTGTCGCGCGCGAAGATCACGTGGATGTGGAAGTCCTTCACCAGGCGGCCGAACCGTGTGAGGATGCGCGCCTCGCCGTGCTTTTCGGGCGTGAGCGCGGTGGAGATGTCGGTCACCATGCCGTCGGTGTCGCGGCGCTTGAGCGCGGCGATCTGCGGCTGGGTCGCCCCCATGGGCGTGATGGCGATGCCGTTCGGGCCCCAGCCCAGTCGGCGGGACGTTTCGCTGACCAACCAATAGGTGAGCGACCCCGCGGTCGACACGCTGACCCGCCGGCCCTTGAGATCGGCGACGGTCCGGATGGTGTCGTCGGGACGCACCACGAGAGTGAGCAGCAGCGGCGCGTTGCCGGGCGCCGCAATCGCCTTGATCGGGTATCCCTTGACGATGAACGCCATGGCGGGCCCGGAGCCGAGCGCCACGTCGAGACTGTCGGACGCCATTGCCTGCTGCATGCGGGCGTCGCCCGCGAATGCGCTCTCCTCGATATCGATGCCGTATTTGGCAAAAATTCCTTTGCGCACCCCAATATCGAGCGGCACGAACGAAAACGCTTCCGGCACCGCGTTGCCGACCCGCAGGGTTTCGGCGGCGGCCGACGCCGCGAGCAGCGCCGAGGCCGCGACAACCGCGACGAGGCACCGTGGGGCCCGTTGCATGCGCTCCTCCCGAAGACGAGTTTCTTCTTGGCATTCTGCACCGGGCCGCTGCGCCCGTCACGCCCGCCGCCGGTCTAGGACTGTTATCACAGGCCCAGGGCACGGCGCCGGCCAAAAAAAATCACGCTTGGACATGGGTTGGTTTTGCAAACGGCATCGAAATATGTGCACTATGCTGCAGAATAACGGCACAGCGCCGATGGTCTTTTGCGGCGGCTCGATCGAGCCCTTGCGGAACAGGCATCTCGGATACCGAGAGCGGAGGAGCGCATATGAAAATCAGGCATAGTCTATATCTGGGCGCGGCAACGATCGCCATCGCGCTCGCCTTCGGCGTCGCGTCGACGCCGGTGAGCGCGCAGCAAAGCGCGGCGGCGGTGAGCATCGGCGCCACCGACATCGGCGGCGTCGTCACCGGACCGAAGGGACCAGAGGCCGGCGTTTGGGTCATCGCGGAGACCACCGATCTCCCGACCCGAATGAACAAGATCGTGGTGACCGACGATCAGGGCCGCTATGTGATTCCGGATCTGCCCAAGGCGAATTACGTGGTATGGGCGCGCGGTTATGGGCTCGTCGACTCGACGAAGACCCTGAGCGAGCCCGGCAAGATCGTGAACATAACCGCCGTCCCGGCGCCGAACGAGGCGGCTGCGGCTGAGTATTATCCGGCCATCTACTGGTTTTCGATGTTGAAAATTCCGGACAAGAGCATGTTCCCCGGCACCGGGCCGAAGGGCAACGGAATGGCCACCACGATGAAGAGCCAGTTGCAGTGGCTGGACCAAGTCAAGACCAACGGCTGCTTCGCCTGTCACCAACTCGGCAACAAGGCGACCCGAACCATCCCGGAAGCGCTTGGCCCGTTCAAGAATTCCGTCGAGGCTTGGGAGCGGCGTATCCAATCCGGACAAGCGATGGTGCAGATGGCGGCGGCCATCGGTCGGCAAGATCCGAAGATTTCGCTGGAAAACCTGGCCGACTGGACCGACCGGATCAAGGCGGGCGAGTTGCCTTTCGCCAAGCCGGATCGCCCGCAAGGTGTCGAGCGCAACGTCGTGATCACCCAGTGGGACTGGGCTGACTCCAAGTCCTACCTGCACGACCAGGTTTCCACCGACAAGCGCCAGCCCACGATCAACCCGAATGGCAAGCACTATGGGGCCACGGAAGAAAGCTCGGATTTCTTCCCGGTATTCGACCCCCAGACCAACCGCGCCACCATGGTCAGGATGCCGGTGCGCGATGCCGACATGGAATCGACCAAGAGCAACACCATGGCGCCCTCGGCCTATTGGGGTGACGAGGCGATCTGGGACTCCAAGACCAGCATGCATAACCCGATGATGGACGAGCGGGGCGACGTTTGGTTCACGTCGCGCGTCGGCAAGCCGGAGAATCCGGCGTTCTGCCAAAAGGGCTCGACCCACCCGTCGGCCCAGGTGTTCCCGCTCAAGGAATCCACCCGGCACCTCGCCTACTACAACCCGAAGACCGGCGAGACCAAGCTGATCCGGACTTGCTTTAACACCCACCATTTGGTGTTCGCGGAAGACGCCAACAACACCCTGTGGACCAGCGCCGGCGGCCCGCAACAGGGCGTCATCGGCTGGTTGAACCGCAAGGTCTATGAAGAAACCGGCGACGAGCAGAAGGCGCAGGGCTGGACCCCGATCGTGATCGACACCAACGGCAACGGTAAGCGCGACGACTATGTTGAGCCCAACCAGGCTGTCGACCCCACCAAGGATAAGCGCATCAACGCCGGCTTCTATGGCGTTGGCGTCAACCCGGTCGATGGCACCATCTGGGGCAATGTGCTGGGTTACCCTGGCTATGTCATCCGCCTCGAGCTGGGCTCCGACCCGGCGAAGACCGCGCTGGCGGAAATCTATGAGCCGCCGTTCCCGGGCTTCGGGCCGCGCGGCTTCGACATCGACCGTAACGGCGTCGCCTACGTACCGCTTTCCAGCGGACACTTGGGCATCTTCGATCGTCGCAAGTGCAAAGGCCCGCTCAACGGACCGCTAGCCGCCGAGGGCAAGCTCTGCCCAGAAGGCTGGACCCTGGTTCCGTTCCCGGGCCCGCAGTTCAAGAACGTGGCTGAAAGCGGCAGCGCCGAGGCGAGCTACTACACCTGGGTGGACCAGTTCAACACGTCAGGTTTCGGTGCCAACATCCCGATGGCAACCGGCGATGCCAACGAGTCGCTAATGGCCCTCGTGGACGGCAAGTGGGTCAACATGCGCGTTCCCTATCCGATGGGCTTCTTCGCCAAGTGGATGGACGGTCGCATCGACGATCCGAATACCGGCTGGAAAGGCCGCGGCTTGTGGACCACCAACGGCAACCGCACTCCGTTCCATATGGAAACCGGCAAGGGAACGACGCCCAAGATCGTCAAGTTCCAGGTCCGTCCCGACCCGCTGGCGCACTGAACCGAACACGACAATGGCCGGGTCCACGGACCCGGCCGAACGCCAAAAAATGCCCGGCCCTGGCCGGGCATTCGCGTAACTGGACGTTGGTTGCTACCCGGCGCGACGTCGCATGGTGCCGGGGCGCTCGGGCCGCTAGCGGCCCTTACGGGCAAGATCGGCCGGCTTGCGCACCCGCTCCGCGGGCGTCATCAGGTCGTAGCGTGCGCCACTCGGCATAACCACATAGCGCGAAACGATGTGCAATTCGCCGCCCTTGCCGGGTTCACCTTCAACGATCAAACGGGTCCCCACCGGAAAACGCGAGGGGAGCCGAGGCTCCGTAGCCATGATATGTGCTCCATTCAGGCTCTTAGGGAATTCAGACGCGACCCGACAAAACGCAACACAGCCCCTACAATGCACACGCAAGGTTTCGGTTCCGCCCCTGCGGATATTTTCGAGGCGACAAAAGTCAATATCCGGCATTTGCGCACGGGCTCGCGATCCCGCTGTGAACATGGTAGGGAAGCTTCGTGACAAGTGAATGTCGGATATGAGCGCGCCGCTTAAGACGATCGAAGGATTTGGCGACATCGCCGCCGTGATGCGGACGATCGGCGCCAATGCGCGCGCCGCCGGCCGTATCCTTGCAACCGCTCCGGCGGACCGGAAGAACAGGGCGCTTCGCGCCATGGCGGAAGCGGTGCGCGCCGCCGCACCGGCGATCCTGATGGCCAATAACGAGGACGTGGCGGACGCGAAAAAAAACCGCGTGGCGGCGGCTTTCATCGACCGCCTCGCGCTCGATCGAAATCACGTGTCCGCCATCGCGGACGGCATCGACCTGATCGCAACCCTTGCCGACCCGGTCGGCACCGTCATGGCAGGCTGGGACCGGCCAAACGGCATGCGGATCGAACGGGTGCGGGTGCCGCTCGGCGTGATCGGGGTCATCTATGAGAGCCGTCCCAACGTGACTGCCGATGCCGGCGCGCTAGGTCTCAAAGCCGGCAATGCCGTCATCCTGCGCGGTGGCTCCGACAGCTTCCGCTCGTCGCGCGCCATTCACGCCGCCCTGGCGGCGGGCCTCGCCGCCACCGGCCTGCCGGAAACCGTGATCCAACTGGTGCCGACCCGGGACCGCGACGCCGTTGGACTGATGTTGGCCGGCCTCGACGGGGCCATCGACGTTATCGTGCCGCGAGGCGGCAAGGGACTGGTGGCCCGGGTGCAATCCGAAGCACGCCTGCCGGTGTTCGCGCATCTCGACGGCAACTGCCACGTCTATGTGGACAAGGCCGCCGATCTCGCGATGGCGCGATCGATCGTGCTCAATTC
>Ga0116129_1001971_pt1 | contig 10772 bp, 10 predicted proteins | sample June2015DPH_17_2_FD_89732 | JGI IMG/M metagenome (GOLD analysis project Ga0116129, IMG submission 89732) | Peatland microbial communities from SPRUCE experiment site at the Marcell Experimental Forest, Minnesota, USA - June2015DPH_17_10 | ecosystem: Environmental > Terrestrial > Soil > Wetlands...
CCATACTGGAAGGGCCTTGGTGCCGATTCCGAAGAGAAGCGCGAGCCCGTGAGAGACATCGACACTGCAGTGGTGGATAGTCTGAAAGTGCTTGACCCCAACCGGCCGATTAGAGAAGCGGACGAGGACAGGGCTGTTCGAACCTCGACTAAACCGCCCAACAAGCGTGTAAGAAATTGGCGCTTACAGCCGCGAAAATTCCCTGTTATCCGCTTAAAATTCCCTGTTCTTTGGAAAAATTTCCCTGATAGTTTGCTTTGGGAATTCGCTGAAAGGTCCCTGCGGCACAGCGGTTTTTTGCTCTGGGATTGCCGCCTTTAAGCCTGAAACCGTGATTTTCCCTGTTAAATTCCCTGTTTGCAGGGAATTTAAGTGGAGACGGGTGCGATGTGCACTGCGTCGCCAGCCAGGCACTCTGACGTTCTGCCAGGCTCCCAAAGAAACGCGTAATAAGGCCGGAAATCCCGGCTTTTCGCGCATTCGATTTCGTCTCTAGGCTCCCAATGCCACGATTTTGGGGACGCCAACTGCCGAAAGTCTCCGACCACGTCCGCGATTATTCCCGTTTTGCGGAGACTACGGCCGGAGACCGGCTTCGACCTGCACTGCATGGGCCGCCTTGCAGTCGCTTCGACCGCCTTCTCAAGCCAATTGTTCGTGAAATCGGGAATTGCTGATCAAGCACTGTGTGACGATGGACGCAGTCGATTTCGCACACTGAAAAAGAACACCCGACCGAGAGAGTGAAGATGTAAGTCGGGCGAATCGCATGTATGCCGCGGTGCGCGAAACAGGTAACCATCAACCCGTACACCGGCGCCATCGGCACGAGAAGTCTGATGGCTAAGGGAAACTAAGGGGGGACCGCGAGTTAGCCGTCGCTTCCACGGGATCCAGTCACGAAGCAGACGACACTTTGGGTTTGCGTCCTTCTCTCCGCCCTGGCCCTGAGCGGCTGCGGTGTAAAGGGCGATAAAGGTGACAAGGGTGATAAAGGTGACGCAGGTCCAGTGGGGCAGGCGGGCCCCCCGGGTCCCAGGGCGCCGATGGCCGACCTGGAAAAGATGGGCGCGACGGCGTTTCGCCGCCTTTGCCGTTCCGGGTCGTGCGCTCCGAACCCGACGGCGGAATTTCAAAGCCAGCGATGTGCGGCACCAACGAAGTCATGATCAGCGCAACCTGCATCGCCGAAGCGGAGGACGCCGCCCAGGCACCACGGACGCTAGGCGACACTGGTGCCAGCTGCGATGCCAAGCCTGGCCAAAGCGATCCGCCGCAAACTGTCATTCTCTGCGTCAAGCAATAGCTGCGGTCGAGAGAAAAACGCGGGGCCGAGCCCGCGCTCAAAAGGCGCCGGTCGTTGAAAAATTTCTAGCTCAACGCAACAAGGTTGTTTGGTCGCAAATAGAGTCAGTCCGGAACCGAACTCATGTAAGATTCCAGATACTCACCACAATATCTGGTCGTGCTTAGGGCGGGGCCGCCTATGGATGGCTGAGGATCGTGCCGAGATTCCGAATTGCCTGACTGTTACAAGGTTCTCGTTCGCGGTTCGGGCAACGTCATTGGCCCGGCCGTTCCTCCTCTCCGCACGATTTCCGCATTGTGTTCGCGGATCACCTTCTTCGCCATCTGGCGGTTGTAATCCGCCAAATCGTTAGAATACTTTTTCAGAGCCGCGCTATATGCAATGCGGTCCTCTGTTCCCATTAAGCTTAGCTCCTCGGGAGCATGTGACGGAGGTTTCACCGGCCGATTTGGCGTTGGCGGTTCCTTCCGCACGTGGCCTGCTGTTGGCGCACACGTTATCACGATCTGATGTTGGTCATCGCGTTGATAACCTACTCCGTTTGCTGGTCCCTTGAATGTTTGCAAAGTCCAGTGTCGGACCAACGCCATTGATTCCCTTCCAGATGTGGAAAGAGATGGTCGCTCCAAAACTGTCGACGGCTTTGGCGCCGCTAGTCGCCGGCTGATCCAGTCAGCGATGATCTTGATCACGACACGAGAGCTCGTGATCCCGAGGGTACTAATACCAATACTCGTACGTATTAATATACGTCGGCAGGCACTGCCTCATTAATCTTTCCCAAAAGGTTGAAAGGCCATGTTCTTGTGTCGGATGCTGAACCATATATCGACGCTCCGACGATTTATCGAAGGGCGGTCGATTCGATTGATAGTTAGGCGATGATGAGCTTCATTTCAGAAGCCTTCGTGAGCTGCAACAAGCGTGCGGCTTCGGTTAGTTGCGAACGCATTCGTTCTGTAGTGAAGTCTAATGTCACACGCACATCTGGCAGTCCAAAGCCCGTCACTCGGACCAAGGAAGTTCGATGACCGCACTTCGTATTCTTCATGTTGACGACGAGTCCGACATTCGGGAAGTATTGGAAATCTCGCTCGGTCTCGATCCAGATATTACAACCAGAGAATGTGCATCGGGCACGGAGGCGCTTCTCAGGTTGGACACCCGGTATTATCCTGCTGGATCTAATGATTCCGGTCATGGACGGCGCAACAACGATCCGGGGACGCTAGAAGAGACGATCGTTAAGCAATCAAGGGTTGTGTGATGAGTGAATTCGAGATTAATGATGCAGCGCCGAAGGTGCTGATTGCTGATGACGATGAGATTGTTGTCAGGTCGTTAGTTGAGCGATGTCGATGGATGGGATTTGATGTGGAGCCCTCAAGATCGCGACGTAGCGCCCTTATCAGGTTGGGACAACGCACGCCCAATCTCTTGATGTCGGAGTTGAATGGTCGATGGCCACAATTGTTGGATCGCCGAAGATCATCATTGCACGTGGTCGTGATCAGGGGACAATCCGCTTCGACAACTGCCGACAGCGCGGAAAAACTCGAAACGTCGCACATACTCAAGGGAGGCGACTTCTGGAGTAAATTCGACGCCGTTCTAACTGAAGTATTCTCACTGAGGAGAGACGTCGTAAGAAAGCCTGCCGCTACAAGCACGGTAATCAATCGCCCTCAAGTCCTGCTGATAGACGACGATTTAGATGTCAGAAAGTTTATTTTTGCCAGGCTTCGAAAAATGGGGATTGAGCCGTCGTTTGCAACTGACGGCCTGCTAGGTTTCTGGAAGGCGAAAAGGAGCGAGCCGGCCGTCATCGTTTCCGATTATTTTATGCCGAACGGCGACGCCGAGTACCTTTTAGCAAGACTGCGCTCAATACCCGAAACCCAAAACATTCCTTTTGTTGTGCAAAGCGGACGGACACTCAGCGATGCAATCAAACAACGTTTGCAGGGAGAAGTCTGTGGTCATCCGGGAGCATCCATGATTCTCAAGAAGTCTTCGGGGGCCGGTGAGTTATTTGAAATTCTGGAAACAATGTGCGGGTTAGCAAAAACATCCGTGCAGGAAGCGGCGCGCACCCAAGACGCTTAGGGCCGCGGTGGCACATATCAAGCACATATCAAATCACGATTGCGATCGAACGCGTTCAAAAAGCCCAATTCATCGGCGCGCGAATGTGGTTGAATTCGCCTCAATGCATCTTCTCTTATAAAAAATGATACTTCTGTTGCGCTATCGTACCCCGCAAATCGAACTGCGCGCCGGTTTGAGCGTGCGTTGATACGAGAATTCGAGGCGCTAATGCTGGTCGTCCCGCAATACTCATACCTGATCGTAAGATCCGCTAACGTACGCTCGTTTGGTTCATCCCTAGGACGACCTAGGTCGAGGTCCGGACGCGAGGTACCCTCGCATGTGGATGGTTATGTCTGCTATTGGCATCCCAAGGCGACATTGAGCTTAGCGGAGATTGGTGGCTTTCGGAGGAGGGTGACTATCTGTTTCCAACCCCGTATCGCCGCCGCCAGCGAAGCCGAGCAGCTTCGGCGTCGCACAGTATGAGTATGGAGAAACCGCGGAAACGTTGAGCTGCCGAGCGGACGGTGCGCTGTATCGTTCCAAACTTAACGGCCGTAACCAGGTGAAGTTAGCCTCACGGCCTTCCAAGAACCAACCTGCGCTACTGTCAGCATAGTCGATGGCATTCGTAATGTAACGCGGGGTGAGGTCGCTCACCGAGATTAAAGATGGTTTCCGAAAGACTGATGACGATGTTTTTCAACATCCGGTTCTCCTGCTCAGATGCCTCGAATGCGAGTTCCATCCGCGTCCGATCGTTCTGCCGCGACGGCCAGAGCGTGGGTGGATCTCTTTCAGGGGCAGCGGGGATGAGAGAGCGCGGCATAAGCTGCTCACGTGATCAGGCGGGAGTACAGATGCTCTCGGTCGCTGATATTGCCGGGAAAGCCGCGCGGCGATGCCGAGAGCATATTCCTCGCGCGGTATGATTCGCAGGTCAGTATTGCTCGGCCTGATCCTCACTACGCGCAAAAATGATCAGTCGCAAATTTTGTAAACTCTACCGATGCGACATAATGGCATTACGTAAGTAATTTTATTGTCAACGGGGTGAGCTCTTTTGAACAGAGTATTAGAACGGTAGTACGTTATGCTGGTTGCAACTGATACAATCTGAAGTCGCTGATGATCGACATTGTCGTCAATCATCCGAGTCCGAGGAGCCCTATCTTGAAGAAGGTATTTGTGCTCGCGGGATTTGACGGCAGGATCGGCTGGGAATGACCCGGATCCTGGTTGTGGACGACGATCCATCGGTTGGCCCAGCGATTGTGATGACGCTCGGTCACGAAGGATACGACACGGTCCATGCGCCCGACGCCGGTATCGGGATGAGGGCTTTTGAAGCGTCCCGATTCGATCTGGCGATAGTCGATATCTTCCTGCCCGATATTAGCGGTATCGAGATCATAGCCGAATTGCACCGGAAATCGCCGGAGATACCGATCCTTGCGATTTCGGGTTTCATCTTCCGCGACTCGATGGATCCCGTTCTGGATTATCTTGCCTTGGCCACCAAAGCCGGCGCGGCTGCCTGCCTGCGAAAACCGTTCGCATCCTGGCAATTGATCGCCGCTGTACGTGCAAGCGTAGCTCCCGCGCTTCTAACGATGGCGTTCTAGAGTCGGAAAAACCAGGACAAAGGGCGGTGCGATGACGATTGGTTATCCTCATTTCAACGCTTCGCCTGCTTCGCCGCTGCTCAACTCCGCCGTCGAGCAGCTCAGCCGGCTTCAGATCGATCTGATGTCGGATGCACTTAGGCGGGCGGTCGACGACGTTGGCGCCGCAATGAAACACCAGCTCAGTGAACCGCTGACAGCCTTGTTGCTCTATCTGTACGAAATCAAGCGGGCCGGAGCGTTTGACGCCGCCGGATCTTCGGCTGCGCTCGGCGAGATCGTGGACAGGGCACTCTGCGAAATTGAACGGGTCTGCAATATCATCGGGCAGGTCGGCGAAGCCGTTGAGGCATCGGTGGACGCCGAAGCCGCTATCGCGCACGGGGCCTCGAACAACCGTGTCAGGGTTGGCGTCGTGGGATCACCAACTGCTCGCACCAATGCGCATCGGCTGACGCCACGCGAGCAGGAGGTGCTCGCGCTGATCACCGGAGGATGTTCCAACAAAGAAGGCGGCTATCAGCTTGGAATCAGTACCCGGACCTTCGAGGCGCATCGCGCCCATCTGATGGGAAAGCTTGGGGCCAGAAACGCAGCCGATCTGATTCGCATGACATCGAATCGCGATCAACGACTTTAATCCGCAGATCGGCGCCGACGCATCCAACGCCTGATCTGTCGAGAGACGCGCAGTATTATTACGAATACGCGTAAGTACTAATATTCCCCGACAAATGTCGGCTGATTAATCTTTCGCAATCCAATCCGGGCGATGCTCACTTCGCGAATGACTGGGCCGCAAAGCCCGGTTACGCGCCTCTTGGTCGTCCGATGCGGTTAAAGATGGAAACGAAGAAAACCATTATCCTCAAAAAAACCGTCGGGAAATTGCACGCCGCCGGCACGCGAGTCGTGGCTGACGCACAGCGTGTGCAATGAGCACCGGCGCGCTCTCAAACCGAGCAGTGCAGCTGGCGTTCGGCGCCGCCATTGCGATCATGCTTGTGATGGGGACGCTCTCCTATCGCAGCACCGTCGCATTTGACGAAAGCGATGGAGGCGTACGGCAGGGCGAAGAGGAACGTTTGCTGGCACTACGCAACGCCGAGGCTGCCGCCAACCCGAGGCCCACCAAGATAATATTGCTTGCCGGAACCATTCTGGGCCTGTTGATCGGCGGCACCGCCGGCTGGAGGTTCCATCGATATAATTCCATGCGCTGGGTCGCAGAGCAGGCGTTGCTGGAAAGCGAACGCAAATACCGAATGCTTATGAATGGGGTCAAGGATTACGCGATCCTGATGCTCGGCCCGCTAGGGGAAATACGCAGCTGGAATCCTGGCGCGGAACGAATGTCCGGCTGCCGCTTCGAGGATGTGGCCGGCCAGAATTTTTCCCGCTTCTTCCCGGTGGAAGACGTTGCCTGCGGCAAGCCGGAGGAAATGCTTCGGCTTGCCGCGGCCAACGGCGAATATGAAGAGCAGGGTACGCGCGTGCGCAATGATGGCACACGTTACCAGGTACGCACCTCCTATGCTGCAGCGCGCGATCCGGTTGGAAATCTGCACGGCTTTTCCGTCATCAGTCGAGACCTCACCGAGAGCACTGAGTCCGGTGCTAAATACCGGGGGCTGATGGAAGCCGCCCCGGACGCGATGGTGGTCGTGAATCAGAGCGGGGAAATTGTTCTTCTCAATCTTCAGGCCGAAAAGCAGTTCGGCTATCGCCGCCATGAACTGCTCGGCCAGAAGGTCACGAACATCATTCCGAAAGGTTTTGCAGAGCGGCTTGTTGCCGATGACCTCCGCTCTGCGGAGGACGCGCTGGCACAGGAAATCGGTGCCGGCATCGAGCTTAATGCGCTGCGCAAGGATGGAAGCGAATTCCCGATCGAGATCATGCTGAGCCCGCTGGAAAGCGCTGAGGGAATGCTGATCACGGCCGCAATTCGCGACATCACGGTGCGCAAGAACGCGGAAAAACACCTGGCGCAGATGGAAGGCAGGTATCGTGGCCTGCTGGAGGCGGCGCCGGACGCGATGGTGGTGGTGAATCAGGACGGCGAAATCGTTCTTCTCAATCTTCAGGCCGAAAAGCAGTTCGGCTATCGCCGCGATGAACTGCTCGGCCAGAAGGTCACGAGCATCATTCCGGAAGGCTTTGCCGAACGCTTGGTCGCGGACGATCTTCGTTCCGCGGAAGACGCTTTGGCGCAGGAAATCGGCACCGGCATCGAGCTTTCCGGCAGGCGAAAGGACAGAACCGAATTTCCGATCGAGCTGATGTTGAGCCCACTGGGAGGCCCCGAAGGAATCCTGGTGACGGCGGCTATTCGCGACATCAGCGTGCGCAATGCCGCCGAAGTCGATCTGCTGCACAAGGTCGAGGAGTTGAACCGCTCCAATGAGGAGCTGAGACAGTTCGCTTACATCGCTTCGCACGATTTGCAGGAGCCGCTGCGAATGGTGGCCAGTTACACCCAGTTACTTTCCCGGCGATACGCGGGGAGACTCGATTCCGATGCCGACGAGTTCATCGCCTACGCGGTGGACGGCGCCACCCGCATGCAGCGCCTGATCCAGGATCTGCTGGCCTATTCGCGCATCGGGACAAAGGGGAAAGATTTGCTCAACACGTCCAGCGAGGACGCCCTGCGGCAGGCGCTTTCAAATCTCCGTGGCGCCATCGAGGAAAGCGGCGCGCTGATCACGCACGATCCGCTGCCCGATGTGCTGGCCGACGAGATGCAGTTGATCCAGCTGTTCCAGAACCTTGTAGGCAACGCGATCAAGTACCAGAATCCCGGAACGCCAAAAATTCACATCGCAGTTTCGAATGGCGGCAAGCAATATAGCTTCTCCGTGCAGGACAATGGCCTGGGAATCGACTCGCAATATTTCGAGCGGATTTTCGGCATGTTCCAGCGCCTGCACAAGCGGGAGGAGTTCGCCGGCACCGGTATCGGGCTCGCCATCTGCAAGAAAATCGTCGAGCGGCACGGCGGCCAGATATCTGTCGAATCGCAACCCGGCATCGGATCTACCTTTCGCTTCGACCTGACGGGAAGCAACAGCAGATGAAATTGATGGAAGTCGATGAAATGCCCATAGAAGTCCTTTTAGTCGAAGACAGCCCTGGAGATGTTCGCCTGACGCAGGAAGCGTTCCGTGAATCCAACAAGCCTGTCCGGTTGCATCTCGCCGCGGATGGCATCGAAGCGATGGCCTTTCTGAGGCGCGAGGGTATCTACGCTAATGTACCCCGCCCCGATCTCATTCTGCTCGATCTCAACCTGCCTAAAATGGATGGCCGGGAGGTTCTGGCTTTGATCAAAAAGGATCAAGGCCTGAAGATAATTCCGACTATCATTCTCACGACGTCTGATGACGAGGCGGATGTCATGATCAGCTATCAATTGCAGGCGAACTGCTACCTTCGAAAGCCGGCGCACTGGGACGCACTCGACAGCCTCTTGAGAAGCATCAACGCCTTCTGGTTGACCAGAGCGAAGCTGCCGCAACAGACTCAAAATGTTTGAGGACACTATGAAGAGAATAGTTCTGCTGGTCGAGGATAGTCCCGGCGATGTCCGGCTGACGCAGGAAGCCTTTCACGATGCCGATCCGGAAATCGATTTACGCGTCGCCGTCGATGGCGTGGAGGCGATGTCCTATCTCAGACGAGAAGGCGTTCACATCGATGCCCCGCGCCCGGACTTCATCCTGCTGGATCTGAATCTGCCCAAAATGGATGGCCGTGAGGTCCTCGCCCATATCAAGGAAGACGACGACCTGAAGACTATTCCGACGGTGATCCTGACCACCTCCGACGCCGAAGCCGATATCGTGACCAGCTATAAGTTGCAGGCGAATTGTTACCTCAGCAAGCCGGTGCAACTGGAAGAGTTCGAAAGCCTGGTGAAGAGCATCAATGATTTCTGGCTGACCAGAGTCAAGCTGCCTCAGCAAGCGCTAGGTAGCTGAACGTGGCGGATGTCAAGACCATCCTGCTGATCGAAGATAGTCCGGGCGATGTCCGGCTGACGCGGGAAGCGTTCCACGATGCTGACGGCGCGTTGCGGTTGCATGTCGCCGTTGACGGAATGGAAGCCGTCTCCTTCCTGCGCCGCGAGGGCGTTCACGGCGGGGCGCCTCGTCCAGACCTGATCCTGCTGGATCTGAACCTGCCCAAAATGGATGGCCGAGAGGTCTTGGCCCATATCAAGGAAGACGACGACCTCAAGACCATTCCGACGGTGATCCTGACCACCTCCGACGCTGAAGCCGATATCCTGACCAGCTATAAGTTGCAGGCGAATGGTTACCTCAGCAAGCCAGTGGAGTTCGATGCTTTTGAAAGTCTCGTCAAGAGCATCAGCAATTTCTGGCTGAAAATGGTCCGGCTGCCGTCGCCAAACCGGGTATGCGAATGAAGGCGATCAAGACCGTATTGCTGGTCGAAGACAATCCTGGCGACGCCCGTTTGCTGCGCGAGATATTCAATGAAGATCGCTCGCTCGGGGCCGAATTCATCCATGTGGAGTGCATGGGCGCTGCCGAGAAGTATCTTGCCCGGCACAGGATCGATATCGTTCTGCTCGACCTCGGCCTACCCGACGCGCAGGGACTGGAGGCGATACGGCGAGCGCGCGCGGCCGCGCCCGGTGTTGCCCTGGTGATTTTGACAGGTCTGGACGACGAATCGCTGGCCGCGCAGTCCATCCAGGAGGGCGCGCAGGACTATCTCGTCAAGGAGAGCTATGGCAGCTCGCGCGAGCTCTTGCGTACGCTGCGCCATGCGGTGGAACGCAAGGCGATGGAAGAGGCGCTGTTTGCGGAAAAGGAGCGCGCCCAGGTGACGCTCGACAGTATCGGCGACGCCGTTATTTGCACTGATATCTCGGGAAACGTCACTTTCCTCAACATCGTGGCTGAAAGGCTCACCGGTTGGCCCCGGCGGCGGGCGGCAGGCCGGCCGCTGACTGAGGTCTTCCAGGTTTGCGGCATGGACGCGGCATCCTATGAAACTACCTCGAATCCGACGTCGGCCCGGGTTGTCCAGCCCCAAACCGAGCATCTTCCCTCGACGCACATCCTGGTTCGCGGCGACAGTTCGGTGATCCCGATCGAGGACTGCGTCGCCCCGATCCACGACCGGGAAGGGCGGGCGAGCGGAACGGTCATCGTGTTTCGGGACGTGAGTGCGGCCCGTGCAATGGCGCGGCAGATTTCACATTCAGCGGCGCACGACTTTCTAACCAGTCTGCCCAACCGGATGCTGCTCAACGACAGGATAGGTCATGCGATCGCGCTGGCGTCGCGTCACGGGAGCAAGGTCGCGGTGCTGTTTCTCGATCTGGACGGGTTCAAATATATCAACGATTCACTGGGGCATCCGGTCGGTGACAAGGTTCTTCAATCGATCGCCAAGCGTCTGGTGGGTTGCGTGCGTGGCGCGGACACGGTCAGCCGGCAGGGTGGAGATGAATTCGTCGTTCTGCAGTCGGAGCTGCAGAACGTGGAAGATGCCGCCATTCTGGCACGGCGAATTCTGGAGGTCGTGGCGGAGACGCACTCCATCGACCATCACGATCTTCACGTTACCACCAGTATCGGCATCAGCGTCTTTCCCGATGACGGTCCGGATGCCGAGACCCTCATCAAGAATGCCGACACCGCGATGTATCAGGCCAAGGAAAACGGCCGTCAGAGCTATCAGTTCTTCAAGCCAGCCATGAACGTCCGGGC
>Ga0116129_1001972_pt1 | contig 10771 bp, 11 predicted proteins | sample June2015DPH_17_2_FD_89732 | JGI IMG/M metagenome (GOLD analysis project Ga0116129, IMG submission 89732) | Peatland microbial communities from SPRUCE experiment site at the Marcell Experimental Forest, Minnesota, USA - June2015DPH_17_10 | ecosystem: Environmental > Terrestrial > Soil > Wetlands...
GATCGCTACCTCCGCCCTTCTGGAGCGACAAGAATTTCAATGATCCCCAACAGCCTGCCGCGGGAGTTTCCTGGTTCGATGCCGACCACTACTGCCGATGGCTGTCCTCGCAAACCGGACGCTCGTATCGCCTTTCCACCGAGGCCGAATGGGAGCGAGCCGCTCGCGGCGATCTCGAACAGAAAGAATTCCCCTGGGGCAATGAACCCCCGCAATCACTTCCGGACTACAGTACCCGCTGGCAAACCGGGCCCGAGCCCGTCGCCCGCTACGCGCCAAATTCCTTCGGCCTTTACAACCTCTGCGACAACGTCCACGAGTGGTGCAGCGACTGGTACGATCCCAATTATTACGCGACCTCTCCCGAGCGCAATCCCCGCGGCCCCGAACCAAGCACTGCGGCCGGCCGGCGCAAAGCGTCTCGCGGCGGATCATGGCGCCATCACATCAAAGTCTCCCGCTGCTCCGCCCGCTCCAGCATCCCCCCGGAATTCCAGTATGCCGACTACGGCTTCCGCGTAGCGTGCATTGAGTGATTGCGCAATTTGGTAATTTAATGATGGAGAATCCCCGGCATAGCGCTGGCTTGGGTTTTCAATTGCACAATCGCCCAATCGCTAAATTTTCGAATCGAGGCAAGCCTCTATGTTCCACCCCAACCTTCTCCAGAAAAAACGCGCGCTCATCACTGGCGGCGGCACCGGACTCGGCAAAGCCATGGCTCACCGCTTCCTCGAACTCGGCGCAACAGTCTACATCTGCGGCCGCCGGGAAGATGTTCTTAAAGCAACCGCCACCGAACTTTCCGCGCAAGGGCCAATCCACGCCCGGCCATGCGATGTCCGCAATCTCGACGCCGTGGAGATCATGATCGACACCATCTGGAAAGAAGGTCCGCTCGACATTCTCGTCAACAACGCCGCCGGAAACTTCATCGCCCGCACCGAGGAACTTTCACCACGCGCTTTCGACTCTGTCCTCGGTATCGTTCTCCTCGGCACCCTCCACGCCACCATGGCCTGCGGACGCCGCTGGCTCAAAGCCCATCATCCCGGCACCGTTCTCAGCATCTCGGCAACCTATGCTCCGGTCGGCTCTGCCTACGTCGTTCCTTCCGCCGTCTCCAAGGCCGGAGTCGAAGCCCTCACCCGCAGTCTCGCCGTAGAGTGGGGCAATCGCGGAATCCGCATGAACGCCATTGCTCCCGGCCCCATTCCCACGCAAGGCGCTTTCTCCCGGCTCCTGCCGCGCCCCGAACTCGAAGCTCTGGCACTCGACCGCAATCCCATGCACCGCTTCGGCACCGCGGAGGAATTAGCGGACCTCGCCGCATTTCTTGTAAGCGACGGCTCCGGTTACATCAACGGAGAAGTCATCCGCATGGACGGTGGAGAATTCCTGCAAGGCGCCGGAGAATTCAGCAACCTCGGCCGCGTCCTCACCGAAGAAGATTGGAAGGCCATCAAGCCCAAAAAGTCAGGCTCAACGTAAGACGATCAGGAGTTCCCCAGAGAAGCCGATCCGTTGTTTGACTGAGTGCTGATTGCTGATTGCAAATAGCCACCCACTATTCCCGCCCCACCCCCGCCGGACGAACCAGCCACTTCAGCATCATATTCACCAGGCTCAACACAATCGCGCCGATAAATGCAGCGAAAAATCCATGTACCCGGAACCCCGGCGCCAGCAGCGCCGAAGCCAGCTCCAGCATCAACGCGTTGATCACCAGCCAGAACAAACCCAGCGTAACCAGCGTCAGCGGAAACGTCAGGATCTTCAGCACCACGCCGACTGTGGCATTGATGAAGCCGATCACCAGTGCCGCAATCAGCGCCGCCACCGGCCCGCTGACAGAAATTCCCGGCACCACGCGTGATACAATCCACACCGCCAGCGCACTCAAAACCCAGTTCAGCAGCATCCGCATAGTCGCTCCTTGCACTCCCACGCGTCACCATCAAACTTCCTCGAACGACTATACCAGTCCTCAGGTGCGCGCTACCGAGTCGCAGGCTGGCAAATAAATTCGCCCTGCGTTTCCCGTCCCACCCGATCCATTGGGTTACACTACACAATTCAATCTGCTTCTCAGGAGAACATGGTATGCCCGAATCCGCCGTGAGTGGTTCCGAATTCAAAAAGCAACTGCGCCAGGGATCCCCCAAGATGGGTTTGTTTCTCAACGCACACAGCCCCACCGTCGCCGAGCAACTCGCGCACAGCGGATATGACTGGCTCCTCGTCGATACTCAGCACGGCCCTATGAACTACGAGAAACTTTCCGCCATGCTCAGCGGCATCGCCAACGGCGGCGCCAAATCTCTGGTCCGCGTCGGCGGATACGACGATCGCCCCGGCATCCAGCAGGCTCTCGATCTCGGCGCCGACGGCGTCCTAGTCCCCTACATCAACACCGCCGAAGAAGCGCGCCAGGCCGTCAGTTGCACCAAATATCCTACTGTCGGCACGCGCTCGGTTTACTTTCCGCAACGCAGTATGAACAAGGCCGGACTCCTCGGCTACGCCGGCAACTTCAACAACGACGGCATGGTCGCCCTGCAAGTCGAAACCGCTTCCTGCATTGAGAATATCGCCGAGATCGCCGCCGTTCCAGGCATCGACATCCTCTTCCTCGGTCAAAACGATCTCTGCATGTCGATGGGCCTCTATAACAAGTACGAGTTCCCGCACATGTACACTTCTCCCGAACTTGACGCCGCCACAAAAAAGTTGATCGAACACGCCCGCAAGAACAACGTAATCCTGGGCCTGTTCCTGTTCGGCACCTCGCGCGTCGGCGAATTTCTGGAAAAAGGCTTCACCTTCATCAGCGTGGGCAACGATCTCCACCACATCCTCACCCAAGCCGGAGCCTACGTCACCGACATGGAAAATGTCTCCCAAGAAAAAGGCAAATCCTGGAAGCGTCGCCCGACAGCTCTGTTCTAGGAATAAGCCTGGGCAAGGCACTCTGTGTGGATAACCAAGGTCGGGTGCCCCATTTCTCGCTTGCTTTGCGAGAAATGGGATTCCGGTCTCGTCTCGGAGAACCCCCGGGTCACCGCTCCCGATAAGGCTCCAGCCGCGCCTCCCCACCCGCCTCCACGATCCAGAATTTCCGCCCGCGATAATAATCCAGCAACTCCTGATTTTTCTCTGGACCCATATCGCGCGCCCAGACAATTTTCGACCCATCAATGTCAGCCGCGTTGTAAACCCACTCGCGGTCAAGATCAAAATCCGAAGCATACTTCACCAGCACTACATCTTTCCCCGGCAACGCGTCCAACTTCTTCACAATGGACGCCCGCTCCAGGTCACCATGCTGCCACTCCTTTTCCGGATGCACATGGGTCACCGCCAGCCCGATCCGCAACACCACCGTTCCCACGTAGACCACTGCAATCGCCCTCACCAAAGCCAACCCGACCCGATGCTCGCGCCACTCCAACCACCGCAAATGCCGCATGCACTGCAGCAAAAATAAATAAAGCAAAGCCGCTGCCGGAGCAAAATAATGCGGCAGGAACCAAACCTCAATCGCCAGCCCCGCAACGAAAATTCCACCAATCATCCACGGCACGCGCAATCGCCGGTCGCGCGCCGCACCCGGCACCGCGAGCAACACAAACGGTAGAGGAGGCACCAGATACGCTTTCCAGAACGAATAAAGTTTGTCTCGCCCGCGCCGGATGAATCCTCCCACACTTTGATTCTCGCTCGCCTCCTTCAACTCTCGTTCGTAATACGCTCTCATCATCGCGTGGTTGTAGGTTTTCTGCGGCCACGGTTTTTGCCAGATAAAATAACGCCCCGTCGCATACATTCCGCGGTTCGCCTCATATGCCATGTGCAAAGGACTTCCCGTCACCCGGTAATAGTAGTAGCCAGTCCACGCCGCCAGCGGAGCCAGAGTCAGCACCAGCGGCAGCACAATCCGCGCCGCGCAAACCCGCGCCGGTGGCCCGTGCTTCCCCAACATCCACACCAACAAAGCGACCGCCACGCCCAATGCCAACAAGAATCCTTCGTAAGGACGAGTGTTCGCCAGAATAAATAATCCGATCGCCATAATCGCGGCATCGAGTCTTCTCGCCCCTCGTTCGATCCTCGGCAATGCTCCAAGAATCAGCGCTCCGCCCACCGCCGGTAAACAAGCGCTCCAGTATCCGCTCGTGAAGTAACTCAACAGCCCCAGCCGCGCCACCACGAGCACTCCGCCCAACAGCGCCCATCGTCGCGGAATCCATCCTTGCAGCATCCAGCAAATCGCCGCGCACATCAGCGCCGACGCCAGCAATTGTCCAATCCACGGATTCCCCAACACCTCGCCCACCGCCAGGATCAGCCCCTCACCGGGCGGATACATCGACATATACGTCGGGTGCCAGATCACATGAAAGGTTTCGAAGTGCACCCACATCGGGTGCGGAGGATTGCTCAACCGCCCGTGCGCGAACGTATCCGCAGCCAGCAGATAACTGAACTCATCGTGATAGTGCGGCAAGGGAACGCCGAGAAGCAGTGCTCCCGCTCCGCGCACCACGAACAGCGAAAGCCCCACCAGAAAAACACACAGCCTTTTCTTCTCCGCCAACTTTTCCCCGAACTGTTCTATCCTCGCCAGCCCAAGCACCGCCCAAATCCGCGGAAACCGAATCTGCAAATAAACCGCAATCGCAATCACCGCAACCGGCTTCACAAATTTCGCCAGCCACGTGAAAGGGTGCGTCAACAGGCCCGCGCTGAAAAAATCTATCATCGCCATCCTCTAAGATACACATGTGGGGGCGCCCGCTTAAGCTTGCCCTGAGCGCAGCCGAAGGGGCTGTCCACTCGAGCGAAAGCTCGACCGCCTCTTAATTCCTCCCCCACCCGTGCAGTACAATCCTCATTCAGCAAATTCCCAACGGTGATGCTCGCGTGGATCTCCTGACTGACACTGAAGTTCGCGTTCTCGGTTCGCTCATTGAAAAAGACATCACCACTCCGGACTACTATCCTCTGTCGCTCAACGCCCTGGTGAATGCCTGCAATCAAAAAAACAATCGCGACCCGGTGATGACCCTCGACGAAGATTCCGTCGCTCACGCGCTCGCCACGCTCCAGGAAAAACGCCTGGCTGGCCCCGCCGGCGGCGCCGACAGCCGGGTCACCAAGTACGAACATCGCCTGCAGGAAGTTTTCAACTTCGATCGCCGCGAGATCGCCATCCTCTGCGTGCTTCTTCTCCGCGGCCCGCAAACTCCCGGCGAACTCCGCGGCCGCACCGAACGCATGTACCGCTTCGAAGCCCTCGACGACGTAATCTCCACCCTTGACCGCCTAAGCCAGCGCGGGCCCGCGCTCTCCGCAATCCTTCCGCGCCAGCCGGGCACCAAAGAATCGCGTTACATGCACCTGTTCTCAAGCGATGCGCCGCCCGTCGATGCCACCGAAATGAATGTGGCGCGGGCGCCCTCGTCTGCGACTCTCGCCAGCTCCACCGTCACAAATCGCCTATCCGATCTCGAAAACGAACTCCGCGAATTAAAAAAAGAAGTAGCCGACATCCACCACCAACTTTCCGCCTTCCGCAAACAATTCGAATAAGGTTGTCATCCCCGCAAGCGATTCTCCCTCAACCTGTAGTAACCTTCTCTAAACCGCGCGCCACGCATCTGGAGGTCTATATGCATCGCCGCGAATTCCTCACCCGCTCCGCCACCGCCCTCGGAGCAACCTGGCTCGGTTCCAAAGACATAATGGCCGCTCTCGCCACCCAGCAACTTCCCACAAAGTTCTCTGCCACGGACACCATCTCTCTCGGCAGCACCGGCATCAAGACCAGCCGCCTCGCCATGGGCACCGGCACCGTCGGCTCCGGCCGTCATTCGCACCAGACCGCGCTCGGCATGAAAGGACTCTCCGATCTTCTGCTCAACGGCTACGATCACGGTCTTCGTTTCTTCGACGCCGCCGATTCTTATGGAAGCCATCCTTACGTTGCCGAAGCGCTCAAGCGCGTCCCTCGCGACAAAGTTACCGTGCTCACAAAAACCTGGGCCCGCGATCCCGCCACTGCCCGCGCCGATCTCGACCGCTTCCGTCGCGAGCTCGGCACTGATTACCTCGACGTTTGCCTCATGCATTGCCTCACCGAATCCGATTGGACCGAGCGCTACAAAGGCGTAATGGAAGTGTTCTCCGAAGCCAAGCAGAAGGGAATCATTCGCGCCCACGGTTGCTCCTGTCACAGTATCGAAGCCCTGCGCGTGGCCGCGAAATCGCCGTGGGTTGAAGTCGACTTCGCCCGCATCAATCCCATCGGCTCTCACATGGACGCCGACCCCGCAACGGTCGTGGGCGTCCTGCGCGAAATGAAGTCCGCAGGCAAAGCCGTAGTCGGAATGAAAATTCTCGGCCAGGGCGATCTCGCCACGCGCCAGGACGATGCCATCAAATACGCCCTCTCGCTCGGCCTGCTCGACGCCTTCACCATCGGCGCCGAAAGCAAGTCCGAACAAGAAGACCTGATCAGCCGCATTGCCGCCGCCTAGGAAGAACCGAGAAATCCTGAGACCACGCGGCCGCCTACGGAAACCTACCCCATCGCTTCCAATCGTCCTCGAAGGTAACTTTCTCGCACGTGACCATCAATGCCAGGAGCGCGATCCGAGCCCTTTCACATGATTGTGAATCGTCCGTTCTGCTTTGCTATTTGCGACAATCAGACCCGTGAGCGATCCCGTACATGGGGGCAATCGTCGAACCGTAAGTAGCCTATCGTAGTGACTGTCTTCCTGTGTCCTGTGCCCCACACGGTGTCCGGTTCGCCACGATTCTCGAACTATCGCCTACCCCTAACCCCCACAAAATCAACGCCCCGCTCCCTGGCCCATCCCATGCACTCTCCTTAACCGCTGCTTAGCAGCAGGAGGTGACCAACCATGACCCGTATCAACCTGTTCCGCATCAAGATGTTTCGCACCGCCCCGGCAACTCTCGATTCTCTTGCCTGGGGCACAAGGAAATTCGATAAAAAGAATTTCGACACAACCACCAGCACGCTGATCTTCGCCGCGGTTCTGCTCGCTTGTTCCTTAACCGTCGGATGCTCCAGCGATAAACCACAACCCGTCAGCTCAACCACGCCGTCGCCGATCACTCAAGCCGCGCCTACAACCACCATGACGTCCGCTCCAACGCCCCCGACCGCGCCCGTCCAGCAAGCGGCCGCGAAGCCTGTTCACAAAAAAATCGTTCACCGGGCCCCGGCAAATCTGACTTACGCCGACAAAACTTCCGGCGTCTCTTTCCAGTATCCCCGTAAGTACGCGCTCAAAACCGGCGACGCCGCAACCGAACTCATTTCCTCCAGCCTCGTTCCCATGGACTTCGTGCAGCCCGGCGGAACCACGCTCGCAGCCGTCGTCCTTCCCGAGTCCGCGTATCCTAACTCGGATTTGGCCTCGGCCTTCTTCAACGTCAGCCTGAACAAAACTCTGACCGCCGATCGGTGTGGCGAATTCTCGGTCCCGCAACCGGATCCCGCAGCTCCTGCGATCGAAGCTACGGCTCAATCGACCAAGCCACCGATCTCAAAATTGATGATTGGCGACATGGAACTTCAATCCAGCCAAACCAGCATCACCGGACAAATGAGCAACGGCCCGCGCGACGAAACGTCGAAGTACTACCATGTTTTCGCAAACGGCGCCTGCTACGAGTTCGCCCTGAAAGTCGCAACCGCTCAGGTTGCGAACGCACAAACAACCGAGCCCACCATCAAGCACATCGATCGCGACGAGGTCTTCGAGCGCTTGGAAAAAATCCTGGCCACCGTGAAGATCAACCAGGAGACCACTCCCGAGGTCAACGCGGAAATCAAAACCAGCGCGATGCCCACCGCCACAGAAACTCCCGCTCAGTAAATCAAACGGCGCCGGTCATTCCAGAATGACCGGCGCCCAAGGTGTCGGAATTGGGGGGGAAGGACACTCCTGTCTGTCGGCCTTGCTCTTGCTTTGCTCTTGATTTTTTGGTTTCTTGCTCTTCTGCTCTTAATCCCGCCTTCTACTCCGCTCCCTCAACCGCCGGCAAGATCCGAAACTTCATCGCTTCCAAATCCCGCCGCAACTGCTCCACCGATCGAAATCGCACCGCATGAATGCCAAGATCTCGCGCCGCCTGAATATTTACCTCGCGATCATCCACAAACAACGTCTCCCCAGCCCCAAGCCCCAGCCCGCGCAGCGTATGTTCATAAATAGCCCGATCCGGCTTGATCAAACGAACTTCCGCCGAAAATGTTACGAAATCGAACAGATCCAGCCAGTCAAAATTCTCCCGCAGATAATCGATCATTGCCGGATGCATATTGGAAAGCAGCGCGGTTTTAATTCCCCCATTTCGAAGCTGGCGCAGCCAGGCCACCATGCGCTCATTGAGCGCCGCATACATTTCCACGTCCCACTTGAAAATTTGTTCCAATTGCTGGGCATTGAGTTTCGTCCCGGCATCGCTCGCCAGCATTTTCCAATAGGCTTCTCCGGTAAGATCCCCGCGGTCGAATGCCCCCCGGTTTTTTCCCCACAGCGGCTGAAATGTTTTTTCGTCCCTGCCAAATACTTTCGCCATGCGAGCGACTTGCTCTTTCGATGGCCGATGGCAGAGCACCTCCCCGTAATCGAGAATTACCGCCTTGATTCCCGCCCCATCCCTCTCAGTCCCCATTCATCTCCCTTCCAGCATTTCCATTGTCATTCAAGTCTCCATGTCTTGTCATTGCACGCCACGCAACAGCAATCTGTTCTCGACTTCCGTGGTCTCGATTGCGAGTCCTTCTGGGTTGGATCCAAACTCGTCCTGCCGCATCCAAGTTTGCATAAAGGAGGTTCCTATGTACGTTATTCTCGGAGCAAGCGGCAACACTGGACACATCGTGGCGAAGTCTCTTCTCGCCCGCGGCCAAAAAGTTCGCGCCGTCGGCAGAAACGCCACCCACCTGCAACCTCTCGCCGCCATCGGTGCGGAAATACAAGTTGCCGACATCACGGACGCGGGCGCGTTGACCAAGGCCTTTAACAAAGCCAACGCCGCCTACGTCATGATTCCACCCAACCCCTCCAGCAACGACCCTCTCACTTATTCGCGACGTGCCAGCGACGCCATCGCAGCAGCGGTCCGAAACACCGAAGTTGAAAATGTCGTCGCCCTCAGCAGCGTCGGGGCCGATAAGACCTCCGGCACCGGTCCCGTCGTCGGTCTTCACGATCTTGAGCAGAAACTCAACCAGCTCGATGCCATCAACGTTCTTAACCTGCGCGCCGGATACTTCATGGAGAACACCCTGGGGCAAGCCGGTGCCATTCGCATGACCGGCTCGGCCGTCGGACCCGTCCGTGCCGATCTCAAACTTTCCGTGATCGCCAGTCGCGACATCGGAGCCGCTGCCGCCGACGCTCTCACACAACTCGCCTTCCGCGGCAAACAAACCCAAGAACTCCACGGCCAGCGCGATCTCAACTACAACGAACTCACCACCATCATCGGCAACGCGATCGGCAAGCCCAACCTTTCCTACATCAAGGCGCCTGACGATCAAATCCGTGCCGCCATGGTTCAGATGGGAATGTCCGCCAATTTCGTCAGCCTCATTCTCGAAATGGCCGGCGCGCTCAACTCTGGACACATGCGCGCCCTCGAACCTCGCACTCCTCAAAACACCACTCCAACCCCGTTCGAAGCTTTCGTCGCTCAATCTTTCGTTCCCGCCTATCAACAACAGGCGGCCGCCTAGTCACAGCAAAGGCCACGCTCATCACCAGAACGTGGCCTTTTGCGTTTTGTGAGTGACGGATACGCTCTTCGGCAAGCTCAGGGCAGGCCCTGTCCGTCGATTTGGATTTAGATCTTGATCTTTCCTTACACAACTTGAAGCGGCAGTCGCTTAACCTGTTATACTTCTGCCCGTCGAGCCCCATACCGCTACTGGAGATCGGCTCTATGCCTCCGCCACCCGAGCGACGAGATGCTGCGCGGGTCAAAGTGAAGGCGCCCGTCGAGTTCTACCTCGAGGGCAGCAACACTCCTCTTCGCGGTGCGACCGCCGACCTCAGCCTGCACGGCTGCTATATCGAGAGCATCTTTCCCCTTTCCATCGGCACCGTTCTTGAGCTCAAGGTTCAGCTGGACGGCACCCTCCTGATCCTGGGAAAGGTGGTGACCAGCGACCCTCAAGTCGGCAACGGAATTCACTTCACCCGAATCCTTCCTGAAGATCTCGAAGAACTGCGTGCCTACCTCGAAGCCGCTCAGAAACAAGCCGATGAACAAGCTGACGAAACAGAAGAGAAATAATTCCTGCGGCGCAAGCCGCGCTCTCAACCCAACCTACTCGCGACGAATTGCCTCCGCATGCCTCATGCTCACAATCACCGTGTGCGCCAGACTCTCCACCACCGCCACATCGCCCTCATCAAAATTAAATGGCTCCGTCGCCAGGACCATTAGCAATCCCACCGTATCGCGCTCGTAGCGCACCGGCGCCGCCAGAATCGAGCGCACCCCCAGCCTCCGGCAACTTTCCAAATCCACCCGCGGATCGTTTTCCGCATCATCGCACCGCAAAGTTTTCCCCGCGCGAAAGCATTCGCCCGAGATCCCGGAGTTCACATCCAACCGCGTCCCCAGCGCCGGCGCTTTTTCCCCGACGCTCGCCCGGCATATCACCGCACTTTTATGGACCAGTGCAATCGCCGCGCTCGTGCCCCGCGTCAGCGAGCGCGCC
>Ga0116129_1001974_pt1 | contig 10763 bp, 3 predicted proteins | sample June2015DPH_17_2_FD_89732 | JGI IMG/M metagenome (GOLD analysis project Ga0116129, IMG submission 89732) | Peatland microbial communities from SPRUCE experiment site at the Marcell Experimental Forest, Minnesota, USA - June2015DPH_17_10 | ecosystem: Environmental > Terrestrial > Soil > Wetlands >...
GAGAAATATTTCAGCGACAATCGGTCGGACAATCTGCCGGCGGCCAGAGCCAGTCCGTTCAGCTGCTCTGCCAAGCTTTGCCGCGCGCGTTGCGCGCGCGCGCTCGTTCCATCGACCGCGGCGAGCTGCATCTCCTCCACCAGCGCCACGGCTTCGTCGAGGGTGTCGTCCGGCACGCCGCCGAGGGAGGCCGCGAGCCTTACCAGCGAGTACTCGATGGCGTGCCACTGAAAGGCCAGCGCCCGCGGGTTGCTTTGATCGAACACCAGCAAATCGAGCGTCTCCCCCAAGCGCGGCGAGGCCAGGTAGCGCGTACGATAGGTGATGGTGCTGTCGCCGATGTCCAGCAGCCATTCGAGCTCGCTTTGCGTGGGTGTGATGCCGGAACTTAGGCGCTGCGACAGCAACTCCGCCAGGAACTGCACGCGCTCCAGGCGCCGCCCGATCATCATCAGCCGCCAACCGTCATCCTGCGTCATGTCGTCCAGGGCAAAGCCCGCGAGCGCCGCCAACGACAGCAGCAGCGCGTCCAGGGTCTCGCGCGCATCCGCAGCAGTGCGCGCCGCCTCCTGAAAATCGCGCTGCATGACGCCGAGCGCGCGCCAATTCTCCGCCGACAGCTGGGTGCGCGCCTGCGCCGCACACCAGCCCAGACGTTGCAGATCCGCGCGCAACCCGAGGGAGTTGGATTCGTCGAACAACTGCAAGCCGGAATCGAGCGCCACGGTGCCTGCGAAGCGCGCGCAGCTCTGCAGCGCCTCCGGCCAGAACAGCGCGTTGGCCCGCACCCCGAGCGTGGCCCGCATCAGGCGCGACTTGCCGTCGCAGCGCTCGGCATAGCGGCCGAGCCAGAATAGATTCTCGGCGAGCCGCGACGGCAGGTCGTGCTGCAGGATGCGCGCAGCCGAGCCCGGCGCCGGGCCCGGCGCCGAACTCGCCGCCGCATCGTCCGAGGACTTGCGGTCCGCCGCCAATACCCAAACATCCTTGCTGCCGCCGCCGCGCTGCATGGACACGATGTCGGCCGCATCCGCCGCGATGCGCGCCAATCCTCCGGGCATGACGCGAAACCCTGAGGGCGTGGCAATCGCGTAGACGCGGATGCCGAGCGCTCGTGCGGCGAAGCCGCTTTGCCCCGCCCCCGCGCCGCCGGCGCCGCGCCACACCGGCGCCTGGGAAAACGCCAAGCGCTCCTGCGCGACGTAGGCATGCGGCTTGGCGCGCACCCGTGCGCTCAATTTCTCGCGCTGTGCCGCATCCAGATTGCGGCCGAACACCGGCTCGAATTTCTGGTTTGGATAGGCGGGCTTCACCACCAATCTGTCGACATTCTCCAGCACGTAGTCAAGGGCAAGCGGCTCGCCGCACCACCAGGTCGCCACCGACGGCAGGCGCAGCTTCTCGCCCAGCAGCCGCTGCGCCGCCGCCGGCATGAATCCCATCCAGGCCGCGGATTCCAGCACGCCGCTGCCGAGCGCGTTGCCCAATACCACCCGACCGGCGCGCACCACGCCGATCAGCCCCGGCACGCCGAGTGCGGAATCCGCGCGCAATTCGACCGGATCGCAAAAGTCGTCGTCGAGCCGGCGCAGGATGGCGTGCACCCGGCGCAGCCCGCCCAGGGTTTTGAGAAACACGGTATCGCCGCGCACGGTCAAATCGTGTCCCTCGACCAGCGGCAACCCCAGTTGCCGGGCGAGATAGGCGTGCTCGAAATAGGTCTCGTTGAAGGAACCCGGCGTCAACACCACCGCATGCGGCGACTCGTCCTCCGGCGCCGCACACAGCAGGCTGTCGCGCAGCGCCACGAAAAACCCATTGAGCGAACGCACGCCGGCATCGCGCAGCAAATCAGGGAATATGCGCGAGACGATTTGCCGGTTCTCCAGCGCATAGCCGGGCCCCGAGGGCGCCTGCGTGCGGTCGGCGAGCGCCCACCACTGCCCGTCGGCGGATCGCGAAATATCCACCGCATATACGCGCAGCCAGTTGCCGCCGGCCGGGTTGAGGCCCTGGCAGGGCCAGAGGAAATTGGGGTGCCCGAAGGGCAGCTGCGGCGGCACTGTGCCGTCCGTCAGCAGCTTTTGCGGACCGTACAGATCGGCCAGCAGGGCATCGAACAGGCGCGCCCGCTGCGCCACACCCGCCTCTATCTCCTGCCACTCCGCGGTCGTCAGTAGGATCGGCAAAGGATCGAGCACCCAGGGACGGTCGCGGCCCTGCGGATCGGCGTAGACGTTGTAGGTGACGCCGTTCTCGATGATGAGCCGGCGTGCCAGCTCCACTCCGCGGCGCGCCAATTCCGCGCCGTCGCCGGTGAGTGCATCGATCAGCGGCCGCCAGTGCGGGCGCACGTCGCCGCAACCATCGAGCAACTCATCGTATCGATGCGAGTCGCTGAGATAGCTGGCAAGACGCGCTTCAGTCATCGCTCACTTGCGCAGATCGAGCGTGAACGGAAACTCAGGTTCAGCTGCCGCGGCGGGCACGCGCATGGCGCCGGGGCTATGGCCCATGCGGAAGAATCTCGCCAGACGCCGGCTCTCGGCTTCGAATGAGTTCACCGGGAAGCGCTCATGGCTGCGGCCCCCGGGGTGCGTCACATGATATTGGCAGCCGCCATCCGAGCGCTTCATCCAGGTATCGTACAAATCGAAGGTCAAAGGCGCGTGCACGCCGATGCTGGGATGCAGTGCGGAAGCAGGCTGCCATGCGCGATAGCGCACCGCGCCGACGAACTCACCGACGGTGCCGGTGGGGCGCAACGGCACGAGGCGCCCGTTGCAGCTCACGGCGTAGCGATTCGGTGCAAGTCCGCTGACCTTCACCTGCAGGCGTTCCACCGAGGAATCCACATAGCGCACCGCACCGCCGGCCGAGCCCTCCTCGCCCATCACATGCCATGGCTCGAGCGCCTGCCGCAGCTCGAGCTGCATGCCGCGCGTCGCAAAGTCGCCGTATTTCGGAAAGCGAAACTCGAAATGCGGCGCAAACCAGTCATCGCGCAGATCGAAGCCCTGCGCGCGCATGTCGCCGAGGACATCGGCGAAGTCGAGCGCCGCGAAGTACGGCATCAAGAAGCGATCATGCAGCTCCGTGCCCCAGCGCACGAGCGTTGCGGGCTCGTAGGGCTCGCGCCAAAATCTGGCCACCATGGAGCGCAACAGCAACTGCTGCGTCAGGCTCATGCGCGCGTGCGGCGGCATTTCGAACGCACGCATCTCCAGCAGGCCCAAGCGGCCGGTGGGTCCATCGGGCGAATATAATTTGTCGATGCAGAATTCTGTGCGGTGCGTGTTGCCGGTGACGTCGATCAACAGGTTGCGCAGCAACCGGTCCACCAACCACGGCGGCGCGCTCTCGCCCGCTTTCGGGAATTGCCGAAACGCGATCTCGAGCTCGTACAGCGAATCGTTGCGCGCCTCATCCACGCGCGGCGCCTGCGAGGTCGGGCCGATGAACAGCCCGGAAAACAGATACGACAGCGACGGGTGATCGTGCCAGTAGCTGAGCAAGCTGCGCAGCAGGTCCGGGCGGCGCAGGAACGGCGAGTCCGCGGCCTTGGCGCCGCCGAGCACGATGTGATTGCCTCCGCCCGTACCGACGTGCCGGCCGTCCAGCATGAACTTCTCCGTGGTCAAGCGGCACTCGCGCGCCGCCTCGTACAAAAAGCTAGTCCTATCCTCGAGTTCCCGCCAGTTTGCCGACGGATGAATGTTGACCTCGATCACGCCGGGGTCCGGAGTGACCTTGAAGCTGTCGAGGCGCGCATCGCCCGGCGGTTCGTAACCTTCGAGAATGACCGGCTGCTGCAAGGCTTGCGCGGCGGCCTCCACGGCCGCCACCAGTTCCACGTAGTGTTCCAGTTCGCTGACGGGCGGCATGAAAATGTACAGCACGCCATTGCGCGGCTCGGCGCACATCGAGGTGCGCGTGATTTCCGCGGCCGACTGCTTCGCCGGCGGCGGCACCTCTGCCCGCGCCGCCCCCGGTATCGCCGCCGATCCCGCCGGCCCGCGCGCGCCACCCGATACTGTTGCCGGCGCCGGCGCAGCGGCGGCCGCCACCGGCGCGTCCCGCTCGCGAAATTGCCGGCGGATTTGCGCATGCGGCAACAGCGCCGGCAAGGTTCGCGACGGATCGGGCGCGTGGATGTAGGGATAATCAGCGCGCGCCGCCCAGGGCTGGGAGTCGAGCGGCAGGCGATAACCGATCGGGGAATCGCCGGGAATCAGCAAGCAGCGCTCGCTGCGCAAGAACCAGGCACCGCTCTGCCAGCGGCAGCCGTCGGCAGTGCGCGCCACCGGCAGCACGCTGCCGATGACTTTGGCCAAGCCTTGTTCGAAAACCTTCGCCAGGCGCGCCCGTTCCATGGGGTCCTCGAGCCGTGAATCGAGCGGGTCGACATTCACCGGCAAGCGGCGTTCGCGCCACAGATAATAGAAGGCGTCTTCGTAGGCGGGAAATACCAACTGCGGATCCAAGCCCAGTTCTGCGGCCACGCGTGCCAGGAAGCGCGGCGCGATGTCCTCGGCGAGCACCTGCGGCCGGCGCTCAGCAGCAGTCAATTCCGGATGCGTCCAGAGCGGCTCGCCGTCGCGGCGCCAGAAGCAATTCAGCGACCAGCGCGGCAGCTGCTCGCCGGGATACCACTTGCCTTGGCCGAAATGCGCCAATCCCAGGGGCGCGTACTTTTCCTTCAGGCGATGATAAAGATCTGCGGCCAATAGCCGTTTCTTCGGGCCGAGTGCGGCCGTGTTCCATTCGGCGCCGTCCGGGTCGTCCACCGCGACGAATGTCGGCTCGCCGCCCATCGTCAGACGCACATCCTGCGCCTGCAGCTGCGCATCGACCACGCTCGCCGCGCTCTGGATCGAATTCCACTGTGCCTCGCTGTAGGGCTTGGTGACGCGCGGCGCCTCCCAGATGCGCCGTACGCTCATGGAATGTTCGAAGCTGGTCTCGCACTCATCGACCGCGCCGCTCACCGGCGCGGCGGCCGAGGGTTCCGGTGTGCATGCCAGGGGAACGTGCCCTTCGCCCGCCAGCATCCCTGAGGTCGGATCCAGCCCGATCCAGCCGGCGCCCGGCAGATACACCTCGCACCATGCGTGCAGATCGGTGAAATCCTGGCTCGCGCCCACCGGACCGTCCAGCGACTTCACATCCGGCAGCAACTGTATGAGATAGCCAGAGACGAAGCGTGACGCCAAGCCTAGATGGCGCAGCAGCTGCGTCAGCAGCGCCGCTGAGTCACGGCACGACCCCGAGCGCTTCTCCAGGGTCTCCTCGGGCAACTGCACGCCCGCCTCCATCCGAATCAGATATTTGATGTCATCGGCGACGCGGCGGTTGAGCGCCACGATGAAGTCGATGGTGCGGCAGCGCGCGCGCGAAATACCATTAAGATAGCCCTCCAACAGCGGCGTCGACGGCGCCTTGATCAGGTAGGGCACCAGCTCGCGGCGCTCGTTGGAGTCGTATTTGAATGGAAACTGCTCCGCGTACGGCGCCAGGAAAAAATCGAAGGGATTCAGCACCGACATCTCGGCAACCAGATCGACCTCGATTTTCAGCTCGCGCGTGCTGTCCGGGAAAACCAGGCGCGCCAGATAATTGGCCTGCGGGTCCTGCTGCCAGTTGATGAAATGATCCGCCGGCGCGACGTTGAGCGAATAGCTTAAGATCCTGGTACGGCAATGCGGCGCCGGCCTCAGTCTCACGATCTGTGGACTCAGACCGACCAAGCGGTCGTAGCGATAGCGGGTGACATGGTTCAGGGCAACGTGGATCGACATGGACTCAAGTGTAGCCTAGGTATTTGAGGGACATGGCCGGCAAACAACCAAAATACATGATCGGGTCGGCTGGCGTGGGGTTGGGTATCCTGGCCTCGATCAACCTGCTCAGCTACCTGGACCGATACGTCGTGGCGGCGCTCGCCGAGAGCCTCAAGCACGCCGGAATGGGGCTGACCGATGCCGATCTGGGCACGTTCATGTCCGCCTTTTTGGTGGTTTATACGCTGGTCGCGCCCATATTCGGTGCATTGGGCGATCGCGGCTCGCGCCCGCGCTTGATAGCTCTGGGAGTAGGCATCTGGAGCTTCGCCACCGCCCTGTCCGGGTTCGCCGTCAACTACGTGACTCTGCTGGCTGCGCGCGCAGCCGTCGGGATCGGTGAAGCCTCGTACGTCACGATAGCGCCCAGCTTGTTGTCGGATTATTTTCCCCTGCGTCAACGCGGCCGGGTCATGGCCATCTTCTTTTGTGCCATCCCGGTGGGATCGGCGCTCGGCTACGTGGTCGGCGGGCTGGTCGACAAGCACTATGGCTGGCGCGCGGCCTTCTTCGTCGCCGGCATACCCGGGCTGCTGCTGGCCTCGCTGTGCTTGTTGTTGCGCGATCCGCCGCGCGGTGTTCAGGAGCAGGGGGCTGCGACGGACGCACCGTCGCGAGCCCGCTCGGGCGTCAAAGCGACTTGGCTCACCTATGGGCAGCTGCTGCGCTACCGCGCCTACGCGCTTACCGTGCTGGGTTACGCCGCATACACCTTTGCGGTGGGCGGTCTCGCGTTTTGGATGCCCGCCTTTCTGGAACGCTCGCGCGGCATGCCGCGCAGCGAAGCGACGGTGAGCTTCGGCGCCATCGTGGTCATCACTGGATTTATCGGCACCTTCGTGGGCGGTTGGATGGGCGACTATTTCGCCAAGCGCTCGCAGCAGGCTTACCTGTGGCTGTCCGCATTCTCCTGCCTGATCGCGGCGCCCCTGGTGTGGGTGGCGCTGAGTACGCGTTCGCCGCATCTGTATCTTGCCAGCATGGTGACGGCGCAGCTCTGCCTGTTTCTCTCCACCGGCCCCATCAACGCCGCCATTGTCAATCTGGTAACCGCCACCGAGCGCGCTTCGGCGATCGCGTTGAGCGTATTCGCCATTCATCTGTTGGGCGATGTGCTCTCCCCGCCCCTCATCGGTGCGCTGTCGGATCGCACCTCGTTGCAGGCGGCGGTAAAAATCGTGCCGCTGGCCGTGCTGGCCGGCGGTGCTATCTGGGTGTGGGCGGCGGCAACCAAGCCGCGTATCGAACTCAAGCAAACCGCCGTGCGTCATTGATGGCATCGAGATGTGCGGCCAGGTCCTGACGCGCCGCCACGGTCTCGATGTCTTGCGACAGCTTGCGCTGCCAGTTGGGATACTCCGTGTCGGTGCCGGGAATATTCACCGGCTGCGCCATTCCCAGCAGATCCTCCATTTGCACGGCTGCCAGCGTCGCCGCCGAACGTGCCAGGTACAGGTGCAATGCCTGCGCCAGATCCGGCGTGAAGCCTTCCGCGGCGCTGAAGTTTTCGTGCGGCAGCAAGCCCTGTTCCTTGAGCGCCGCCAGCAGTGCTTCGCGATCGCGTGACCGGGACTCGCTGACTTCCCGCTCTTGTTCCTCGCTGGGGTACAGGTGCAAGCTGCGCCGCAGTTCGATGTCACGCCCTTCCCAGTAGCTCCTGAGCGTCGGCATGTCATGCGTGGTAACGGTGGCGAGCGCTCGCTTCACGTACTCATCGGGCCTCAAGAATCGGCCGTCGCGTTGCTCGAACAGCAGCACCTTGTAGTGATACAGGCCGAATTCGGGCATCGCCCGCCGCATCTCGTCCGGCACCACGCCCAGATCCTCGCCGACCACCAAGCAAGACGCGCGCGCGCTCTCCAGTGCCAGCACCGTCAGCAGCTGCTCCAGGGGATAATGCACGTACGCACCGTCCCTGGGCGAAAAGCCGCCCGGCACCCACCACAGGCGGCACAGCGACATCACGTGATCGAGCCGCAGGGCACCGTAGCAGCGCATGTTGTCGCGGATCAGACGTACGAAACTTTGCAGCCGCTGCGACAGCATGCTTGCCGGATCCTGCGGCGGGATCCCCCAACCCTGGCCTTTCAGCGCCAGCGGGTCCGGTGGTGCGCCGATTTCGGCGTCCATGCAGTAGCTGGCCCGGTCCACCCAGGTCTCCGAGCCCGACGGATTGGCTCCCACCGCGTAATCGCCATACAGGCCGATGGGCATGCCCAATTGCACGCAGAGCGCCTGCGCGCTCGAGAGCTGTTCGTGCGCCAACCATTGCAGGTAGGCAAAGAACTCGACTTCGATCGGATGCTCGGCCGCAAATTGCGCCGCCGCCTTACCGTCCACATCGCGATATTCCTCCGGCCAATTCAGCCAGCCCGGGGCGCCGCCCCGGGTCTTCAGAAAATGACGGTCGAGCGCATCGAAGCGCGCATGCATGGAGAGCGCCGCCCCGCCCGCCGCCACGAAATTGCGAAAACTGCGGCCGCGTTCGCTCACCTCCCGCAAGTGATGCTCACGAAAATCGCGATGCAAGATCTCGAGAATCTCGAACTTCAGCTGCGCCACACCCGCATAGTCGACCAGCGCGCAGTCGCGCAAAGCCGCCAATTGTTCGGCGCGGCGCAGATCCGCCGAGCGCTCGCGCGCCTCGGCACACCCGGCAAATTCCGGCACCGCCGGCACGGCGATGTATAAAACATTGAGGTAATGCCGGCTGGATGCGCTGTAGGGGCTGGCTCTCGCAGGTTCCGCCGGCGACAACGCATGCAGGGGGTTCAAGCCTATGAACGCAGCGCCGTGCGCCGCCACCCAGCGAATCAAGCAGCGTAGATCGCTGAAATCACCGATGCCCCAGTTCTGCTCCGAGCGCAGCGTATAGAGCTGCACCACGACGCCCCAGAGGCGGCGTCCCGCGACGATGCTCGGCGGCTCGAAGCACTGCGGCGGCGAGCTGATCAGCAAGCAGCGATCGGCGCTGCCGGCGCCGATCTTGACCTCCAGGTCATGATAGCCGGCGGGCAGCTCGAGCGGCACCTCGAAGCGGCGCCGGGTGATCCACGAACCCTCCACCTCGCCGCGCCACAGCTCGGGACAGTCGGCACTCGAAACGCTACCGTTGCGCCGCTCGCCACCCTCGAGGTTCACCGTCCATTGCAGAATCGCACCGAAAACCTTCGCCGGGACGTTGATTTCCACCGCCGCCCGCGGCCCGCGAAACGCCAGCAGCGCCGGCAAGAACTTGATCCGCTGCTCACTTTCCAGCTGCCGGATAGCCGCGCCGAGCGCCGCGTCGTCCTCGATCGCACACCCCATGGCGCGCAGGATGCCGGCCTTGGTCTGCAGGCTGAAATGCTGCAGTTGGCCGCGGTAATCATGGTAGGCATCGCCGATGCCGCGCAAGGTGGCCAGCCTCTCTATCAATGCCGTGTCCAATGCCGTGTCCATGAGTCAGCACTCCATGAGCGCGACGCTGCGCGCGGTGAGCGTGTAGTCCTTGCAGGTTCCCAGGCTCCTCGCCCCCACCGCGCCCTGCGACGTGTCGAACAGGCAGATCCACGGGCCATCGGCGGACGCCGGCAGCGCAAAGGACTGCGCCGCCTCGCCGGCATTCACCAGCAGCAACAAACGCTCCACCGAGCCGCCGTGCTCCCCATACCATATACCCAAGGCACGCAGGCCGGCATCCTGCCAATCAACGCCCGCCATTTCGTTGCCGCGCACATTCAGCCAGGTCACGTCCTTGACCTTGGCGCGCGACGCGGCGCCCTTGAGAAAGGTCTCGCGGCGAAATTCGACATGCCGCCGCCGCAGCTGTGCCAACAAGCGCACGAATTCCAGCAAATCCTGATGCACGCTGCGCAAGCGCCAGTCCACCCACGAGATTTCGTTGTCTTGGGAGTAGGCGTTGTTGTTGCCGTTCTGGGTGCGCCCGAACTCATCGCCCGCCTGCAGCATGGGCACGCCCTGGGACAGGAACAGCGTGGCCAGAAAATTGCGCATCTGCCGTTTGCGCAAGGTCACGATGGCAGGGTCGTCCGCCGGGCCTTCCGCGCCGCAATTCCAGCTGAGGTTGTTGCCGTTGCCGTCGTGGTTGCTTTCCAGATTCGCCTCGTTGTGCCGCTCGTTGTAGGAAACCAGGTCCCACAGGGTAAAGCCATCGTGCGCGGTCACAAAATTGATGCCGGCCGTGGGCTTGCGGCCGTTGTGTCGGAATAAGTCGCTGGAACCGGCGAAGCGCTCGGCGAGTTCGCCGAGCTTGCCGGCATCGCCTCGCCAGAAGCTGCGCATCGTGTCTCGATAGCGATCGTTCCACTCCGACCACCCCGTGGGAAATCGCCCCAGTTGATAGCCGCCCCAGCCGACATCCCACGGCTCCGCGATCAGCTTGACGTAGGCCAGCGAGGCCTCGGCGCGCAGCGCCTTGAACAGCGGCGAATTCTCGTTGAATCCGTTCGCCTCCCTGCCCAGTACCGTCGCCAGGTCGAAGCGGAAACCATCGACGTGCATCTCCTCGACCCAGTACTTCAGGCACTCGATGATGAGCGAACGTACATGAGGATGTTCGCAGTTGACGGTGTTGCCGCAGCCGGTGGAGTTGTCGTACAGGCGCAAATCGTTCGGCACCAGGCGGTAGTAGACCGAGTTGTCGATGCCGCGCAGCGACAGCAACGGTCCTTGCTCGTTGCCTTCGGCGGTGTGATTGAAAACCACGTCCAGGATGACCTCGATACCGGCCGCGTGCAGCGCCTTGACCATGGCCTTGAATTCGACCACGGCATCTTGAACGGCATACTCGTTGGCCGGAGCAAACCACGCAATGGGGTTGTAACCCCAGTAGTTGCGCAGACCGCGTTCGATCAAGAACGCTTCGCTCACGAACGCCTGGCATGGCAGCAGCTGCACCGCGGTGACGCCGATGGACTTCAA
>Ga0116129_1001976_pt1 | contig 10755 bp, 10 predicted proteins | sample June2015DPH_17_2_FD_89732 | JGI IMG/M metagenome (GOLD analysis project Ga0116129, IMG submission 89732) | Peatland microbial communities from SPRUCE experiment site at the Marcell Experimental Forest, Minnesota, USA - June2015DPH_17_10 | ecosystem: Environmental > Terrestrial > Soil > Wetlands...
CTCGCGCCGAGTTCTAGCGGGCGCACCATCATGGGAGTCGCAAAGGTGTTGTCGACGATCAGAGGGGCACCGGCGCGATTGGAAATTTCGGCTATTTTGTCCAGGGCGGCGACCCGAAGGAGCGGATTTGAGATCGTTTCCATGATGACGGCGCCGGGCTTGGTTTCGGCGACGGCTTCCTCAAATGCGGCGAGGTCGCAGACGTCGACGAAGGTGGTTTCGACGCCCATGGGGGCGAAAACGCTCATCAATAATTTGGTCGTGGCTCCGAAGAGGGCGTTGGCGGCGACGATGCGTTTGGGACGGTCGAGGATGGCAGCGAGAAGGCCGAGATGCAGCGCGCTCATGCCGGAGGCGCAGGCGAATGCGCCTGAGCCGCCTTCGAGCTCGTTGACCAGATCGGCCAAAGCGTTGCGGGTGGGATTCTCAAAACGGCCGTAGGATTGGCCCTCTTCGCCGCCCAAAATGCGATCCAGCGCGTCCATCGAATCGTAGACGTAGCTGGTTGCGGTATGGATCGGTGTGGTGGTGGGCACACAGCCGGACCCGCGTTTGCGGTCGGCGAAGTGAACGGCTTTAGTTTCGAATTTCATGAGCGCTTCCAGCGCACTCCTTCCTTGGTGTCCTCTAAAACGACGCCCATCGTGAGGAGATCTTTGCGGATCTGATCGGCGCGGGAGAAGTCCTTCGATTTTTTGGCGGCGTTGCGTTCGGCGATTTTAGCGTCGATATCGGCATCGGATAATCCATCGGCAGTGCCGGCGGATGGCTTCAATACGTCGAAGATGGAGTCGAAGCGGGTCAAAAATTCGAAGGCGGAAGGCGTGTTGCCGTTGAGAAATTCGCCGGCGTCCATGGCGGTGTTGGTGTCGCGCACGTATTCGAAAACGGCGGCCAGGGCTTCGGCGGTGTTCAAATCGTCGTCGAGGGCATCGTCGAAAGCTTTGGTTGCGGCGTGGGTTCGGGCGATCAGTTTCTCGTTGACGCCGTCGGCGAGCTTCGCGGTTTCGAGGCGGAGCTTGTAATTACGGAGTCGTTCGATGGAAGTCGCGGCGGCTTTCAGGCCGTCGAAGGTGAAATTCAATTTCTTGCGATAGGGGACCGCGGCAAGCTGGTAGCGGATGACTTCCGGGGTATGGCCCATCGCCATGAGGTCGCGCAAGGTATAGACATTGCCCAATGATTTAGACATCTTCTGGCCGTCGATCGAGAGATGCTCCGAGTGCAGCCAATAGCGGACGAACGTTTTGCCGGTGAGGGCTTCCGATTGGGCGATCTCATTTTCATGATGGGGGAAGGCGAGATCGACGCCGCCGGTGTGGATATCAAGGGTTGCGCCGAGGTACTTCATCGCCATGACGGAGCACTCGATATGCCAGCCGGGACGGCCGGGGCCGAGGGGAGTTTGCCAGGCGGGCTCGCCATCTTTTTGGGCTTTCCAGAGGACAAAGTCGCGGGCGTCGGCTTTATCGTACTCGTCGACATCGACGCGGGCGCCGGGGCGGATACCGCTGAAATCGTTGTGGGAGAGCTTTCCGTAGGACGGGAAATTGGCGATGCGGTAGTAGACGGAACCCTCGCTTTCATAGGTGAAACCGAGCTCGTGGAGCTTCTCGATGGCGACGGCCATGTCGTCGATATGCTCGGTGGCTTTGACCAGGCGCTCGGGACGTTCGAGGCGGAGGGTGGCGGTGTCCTCCAGAAAGGCCTGGGTATAAACGGCGGTGTATTCGGCGATGGATTTATGTTCGGCGGCGGAGTTGCGGATGATTTTATCCTCGACATCGGTAATGTTCATGACGTGGTCGAGCTGATAGCCGCGGGCGCGGAGCCAGCGGCGGAGGATATCGGGAAAAGTGAAGGCTCGCAGGTTGCCGATATGGGCGAAATTGTAGACGGTAGGCCCGCAGGTATACATTCTGACCACATTTCCGTGGAGAGGAGCGAAGGGTTCGACTTGTTGCGTAAGAGTGTTGTAGAAGCGGAGGGCCATGGCTGGGGTGAACCTTTATCCTAGCAGGCGCAATACGGCTGAGCAGTTTTTCAGAGTTCGGGCGACCTGCCGCCACGCAAGCCGCCCCCCTCCTAACGTTAGCTACGGCCCGTCGTGCCCTTTCGGGCCAGGCTTGCCGCAGTTATCTCAACAGACCATCTTTACAACAGCCCACTGAGATGGGATCCCGATCCGTGTTATCACTCTCACGGCAAAGTCCGCTGTAAGGGACACTGGTTCCCTCCGACACAATATGACGACTCCGTACAGGACCGCGCGGACTTGACGGAATCACGACCTGGGCATCAATCGGAAGACTCCCAGATTCTTGACTGTATGTTAGGAGGGGATTTTGCAGTTTGATTGTGGGTGAAGATGGGAAGTTGAAGAATCGGCGGGAGATTGAGTTTGCGGATTTGAGGGGAATCGAGGTGGGCAAAGGATCTCTTCGCGCGGGCTGAGCGGCTAAAGGAGGGAAAAGAATCTGAGAAACCTCCGTCTGGTCCGGATTTCCAAAAATCCGGCGGGCGTCAGGGCTCGAAAAACATCTTTGGGTTTGAGTGCGGGAAGCCTCCCGCTCATGCAGGCTCGGGCACCAGCACGCGGATTTCTTCTTTTACCGTCTTGTCGGAGGGGATCGGCAGATGATCTTTTTGCATGCTCTCGATGTATGCGCGAATAGCATCTTGAGCCATGGCGCGTGCCTCTTCGAGAGTGTCGCCTTCCGTCACCAGACCGGGAAGCGCCGGGCAGGTGACGACGAACCCGCCTTCTTCAGCAGGCTCGAACAGTACTGTGTAGTTATATTCCGCCATCAGCTCTTCTTCGATGATACGTCCTTCCGTTCCAGTTTCGCTGGATGCGTTGCTTGATGAATCTCCTGTAGCTGCCGGATCGCCAAGTGGGTATAAATCCGCGCGGTCTTCAGGTCAGTCAGGTCATGGCCGAAAGGTAACGGAGGGCGGCTAAGGGAAAAGAATCTGAGGAACCTCCGGTTTCCCCCGGTTTCCCGGCACCGAAAACGCCGCCGGGTTCTCGTGCCGGGTGTCCGGGCTGCGCCCGGATGGACCGATTGGCAATCGGTCCGCAGGTTGCCAACCTGCCCCACGACGGACCATGGTTTTCATTGCTTTCGGGCGCATGTAGTTAGCCGCAGGTGCCATGCTGCGGTTATCCCAGCTGTTAACTGGGATGGGATCCCGATCCGTGTTATGACTCTCACGGCAAAGCGCACTGAAAGAGACGCAGGCGTCCACTGGGATACCCCTAGACTCTTGCCCATAGATTAGAGGGTCCTGGGAGCGGGCTGAATTGAGTGAAACACGTAAGTACAAGATATGCTGGAAGAACGTGTTTCATTTTGAGTTGCAAGCGGTTTGTCCGGAGACCGGGGCGCGGGCGGGGATTCTTCATACGGCTCACGGGGACGTGGAAACGCCGGTGTTTATGCCGGTGGGGACACAGGCGGCGGTTAAAGGGGTCCTGCCACGGGACCTTGACGCGCAGATTATTCTCGCGAATACGTACCATCTCTATCTGCGGCCGGGGCATGAGACGGTGCGGCGGTTGGGTGGGCTGCATGGGTTCATGAACTGGCCGCGGGCGATTCTTACGGATTCGGGTGGGTTTCAGGTGTTTAGTTTGAACTCGCTGCGGAAGATTACCGAAGACGGGGTGTTGTTTCATTCTCATTTGAATGGAGATCCGCATCTTTTTACGCCGGAATCGACGATTGATGTGCAGATGGCGCTGGGGAGCGACGTCATGATGGTGCTGGATGAATGCATTCCCCATCCATGTGACTATGACGCTACGCGTCATTCCACGCAACGCACTGTACGGTGGGCTCAGAGGGCGATGGCGCATTTTGCACAGGACGACGACGGGATGCGGGCGGTTTTTCCGATTGCGCAGGGGGGGATGCACGCGGATCTGCGGCGGGCTTGCGCGGAGCAATTGGTCGAATTGGACGCGCGGGGGTATGCGATTGGCGGGCTTTCGGTGGGCGAGCCGAGGCCGTTATCGCTTGAAATGACGGAGATCACCACGCCACTGTTGCCGGTGGACCGGCCACGGTACGTGATGGGAGTGGGGATGCCGGAGGAGCTGCCGGAGTACGTGGCGCGCGGTGTGGATATGATGGACTGCGTTCTGCCGTCGCGAAATGCGCGCAACGGATGCCTGTTCACGAGCGCGGGAAAAATTTCGATCAAGCAGACGCAATATAAGGAGGACGCGAGGCCGGTGGACGAGAAGTGCGGGTGCTATACGTGCCAGAACTTTTCGCGGGCATATTTGCGGCACCTGTTTCAAGCCGGAGAAATGACATTTTCGACACTTGCGACGCTGCATAACCTGAGACGGTACCTTGACATCATGAGAGAGATCAGGCAGTCTATATTGATTGGGAAGTACCCGGAATACCTACGCGCGTGTCGCGCGGGACAATAAATGCAATATTTAGGCTTTTTTCTCCTTCAGCAAGCCGCGCCCAGCGCGCAGACGAATCCTTTAATGAGCTTTCTGCCGCTCATTTTCATTGTCGCGATCTTCTATTTCCTGGTGTTCATGCCCATGCAAAAGCAGAAGAAGCAGCAGGCGCAGATGCTGGCGAATCTGCAAACAGGGACCGATGTGCTGACGACGGGCGGCATTGTCGGCACGATTATCAGCATCAGCGACACGACGATGATTCTGCGGGTGAAGCCGGACAATATTAAGCTGCAAGTGATGCGCAGCGCCGTGGCGAGCCTGGTGGACAACAAGGCCGCGATCGAGGAAAAAAAGTAAGCCGTTAAGTAACCCCATGAAAAGCAATCTTAAATTTCGTCTCCTGGCCATCATCGCGGTCATTCTAATTTGCGTGTATGGCATTATCGGCTTGCCGAAGTCGAAAGAAGAGCTGGTCCAGAACTGGAAGAGCAATATCCGGCTGGGGCTGGATCTGAGCGGCGGGAGCCACCTGGTGCTGGAGGTCCATCTACAGGACGCGTTCATCGGCGAGGCTGACTCCGTAATCGCGCGGCTGAAAGACGAGGCCGCCAAGGCGTCGATTCCGGTGGCGGAAATGACGCGCAACAGTCCGCAGACGATCGCGGACGCGGGCAATATCCAGATCAACATTGGCGGCGTGGGGCCGACGCAGGCAGGCAACTTCCGGCAACTGGTGAACGACAATTTCGGCAATGAGTGGATTCTGACGCCGGTGAATCAGACTGATTTCCGGATGAATTTGAAGCCCAGCGAGGTGCTGAGGCTGAAGGCCGACACGATCACGGAAACGAAGAACACGATCGCGAACAAGATCAACCAACTGGGGTTGAGCGAGGCGACGGTGCAGCAGCGGGGCGGAGGGTCGAACGAAGCGCAGTTGCTGGTGCAACTGCCGGGTGTCGATGATCCGGCGCACATCAAGCAGATTCTGGGCACGACGGCGCAGCTTGGGTTATATGAAGTGAAGGGCGGGCCGTTCGGGTCGCGGGAAGAGGCGATTTCGCAAAGCAAGGGCGGGGTGCTGCCGCTGGATTCGCAGTTGGTGAAGGGATTGACGGCGGGTGGCGCGCCGGCTCCGATTTATTTGCTGGCGCGGACGCCGGTGGTGACGGGGCGGGATATTCGCGACGCGCGGCCGCAGCAAGCGCAGGATCGGGGATGGGAGACGGAGTTCGTTCTGGCGCAGGATGCGGCGAAACGGTTCGAACGGTTCACGGGCGCTCACATTCACGACCGGCTGGCGATTGTGCTGGATAACGTGGTGCTGAGCGCGCCGACGATCAATGCGAAGATCAGCGACAACGGCGTGATCGAGGGCATGGGAAGCCATGAAAATGCCTCCGATCTGGCGTTGAACCTGAAGGCCGGCGCGCTGCCGGCGAGTGTCGAGTACCTGGAAGAGCGGGCGGTAGGCGCGTCGCTGGGCTCCGATTCCATTAAAGAAGGAATGTGGGCGGGGATCGCGGGCGTGCTGGCGGTGGTGCTCGTGATGCTGGTGTATTACAAGAAGAGCGGGATCAATGCGACGCTGGCTCTGATCCTGAATGCTTTGATTCTGGTGGCTGCGCTGAGTTATTTCGGAGCGGTGCTGACGCTGCCGGGGATTGCCGGGATCATTTTAACGATCGGTATGGCGGTCGATTCGAACGTACTGATTTTCGAGCGGATTCGCGAAGAGCTGCGGACGGGCAAGAGCGTGATCGCGGCGGTGGATGCGGGTTTCAACAAAGCGTTTTTAACCATTATCGATACGCACGTCACGACGATCGTATCCTGCGCCTTCCTGTTCCTGTTCGGAACGGGGCCGGTGCAGGGATTCGCGGTGACGCTGGTGATCGGGTTGTTCGCCAATGTATTTACCGCGGTTTTTGTATCGCGGACGATTTTCGACTGGGAGCTGGGAATGCAAAAGAGAGAGGTAACTATAAGTATCTGAAGTGGTTTGAACTGCCCCGGATTTTGTGGTATTTTGGGAAACCCACCGGGCAGGGGATCGAACCGATCGGGAACTTTAGAACGGTGGCCGGTGTCTGTAAGATAAAGCCGGCAGTACAGGCTCAATGGAATTATTCAAGAACACGAATTACGACTTTCTCGGCAAGAAGTGGCCGTTCATCATAGCGTCGTTGATTTTAACGGCGGCTGGACTTACCAGTCTGGCGATACACGGCGGGCCGACATATGGAATCGATTTTAAGGGCGGGGCGGAGATGATGTTGAAGTTCAACCAGCAGCCTCCGCTCGACCAGATCCGGGCGGCGTTGGGGAAAAAGATCAAAGGCGAAGTGGATGTTCAGCAGATCGCGGGCAGGAACGAAGTGCTGGTAGGCACGGAGATTCAGCCGAACGAGGCGCAATTGAACCTGAATCGCCAGTTGATTGAAGACACGCTGCGCGCGATGTTCGCCGATCCGGGCGGCAAGCTGGATCTTAACAACTCTTCCGTCGAGCAGTTGGCCAACCGGCTGCGCGGTCCTTTACAGACGGCAGGCGTGCCGATGTCCGAGCAGGAGTTGGAGGACGCGGTGAGGGGAATTGAGGAGTACCGGGCGTCGAAAGGCGGCATCCTGAACTCTTTCGATGAACTTTCTTCTGTGAAAGGGGTAACTCCGGCCCTTATTTTAGCGTTAAAACAGGAGTGCAATCTTGGGCCGTTCACAATTCTATCCGCGGAGATGGTTGGACCCAAGATCGGAGCGGATCTGAAAGCGCAGGGATTGCGCGCCGTGCTGTTCGCGCTGGCCGGGATGCTGGTGTACATCGCGTTCCGTTTCGAGTGGATTTACGGAGTGGCGGCGGTGGTGGCGGTGTTTCACGACACTATCATTACGATCGGGCTGTTCTCCTTGTTCCACAAAGATATTTCGCTGACGGTGGTAGCCGCGCTGCTGACGCTGGTCGGTTATTCGATGAATGACACGATCGTGACGTTCGACCGGATTCGCGAGAATCTGAAGATCGTGCGGCGGGAGAAGCTGGAAACCATCGTGAACCTGAGTGTGAATCAGACCTTGAGCAGGACGGTGCTGACCAGCGGTTTAACGCTGCTGACGGCGCTCTCCTTGTGGTGGTTCGGTGGACAAGTTTTAAATGGATTTTCGTTCGCGCTGGTGATGGGAATACTGGTAGGGACATATTCGTCGGTTTACATTGCCAGTCCAATCCTGATATTCTTCCAGAACTTCATGGATGCGCGGAGGAGTGACGCGAAGAGGAAAAAAGTCGCGTAACGAGTATTTAAGAGGGGGAGGGAAAGGCTTATGTTCGAACAGAGCTTCGTAGATGGTACCGGTAAAACGCACAAGAGCTGGACGGTGGTGCTCTCGTTCACGGGGCAGATCCTGATTGTGATCGTGCTGGTGCTGATCCCGCTGATCTACACGGACGTGCTGCCGAAAGCGTCGTTGACGACATTTCTAACTGCGCCGCCTCCACCGCCTCCACCGCCTCCGCCACCGCCGGCGGCACCGGTGAAGATTGTGAAGGTGGCTCCGCGGCAATTCGATGCGGGTAGATTGACGGCGCCGAAAACGATCCCGAAAGATATCGCTGTCATTAAAGAAGAGGATCTGCCGCCGGCGATGTCGTCGGGCGGTGTGGTGGGCGGTGTTCCGGGCGGCGTCCCGGGCGGTACCGCGGGTGGCGTGATTGGCGGCATTATCGGCGGGATTCCGTCGGCTGCGCCTCCGCCGCCGGTGAAGGCGCCGGAGAAGCCGAAGACTCCCGATCGTATCAGGGTCGGCGGGAACGTGCAGGCGGCGAACCTGATTAAGAAGCAGGTCCCAGTTTATCCCCCGCTCGCCAAACAGGCGCGCATTTCGGGGCAGGTGCGATTCACGGCCATTATCGGCAAGGACGGCACCATTCAGAATCTGCAACTGATCAGCGGGCATCCGCTGCTGGTTGCGGCCGCGCAGGATGCTGTCAAGCAGTGGATTTACAAACCGACTCTATTGAACGGGGAGCCGGTGGAAGTCATCACTCAAATTGATGTGAACTTCAGTTTGAGTCAGTAGTGCACGAAGCGGACGTGAAAGCGTCCGCTTTTCAATTTCAACTCGCAGGAGAAAATCATGGTTCTACAATTACAAGTTTGGGCGCTCATGCTTCTTCAGGAAGCATCGCCCGCCGTCGGCTTCGATGTACTGTCGATGCTCAAGCAGATGAGCTGGCCCGCCAAACTCATCGTGCTCACCCTCTTTATTATGTCGGCATGGTCGATCGGCGTCATGATCGATCGTGTAATCGCCTTCAACGGCGCCAGGAATCAGTCGCGGCAATTCGCCCCGGCGGTTGCGGGCGCGTTACGGGAAGGCAAGCTGGATGAGGCGATCAAGATCGCCGACCGTTACAGCAAGAGCCACTTGGCGAAGGTGGTTGTCGCGGGTTTGCAGGAATTCCGGGCGCATCAGCTTAGCTCCGATATATCGGGTGAGGAAATCGAGGCGTCGAAGCGTGCTCTGGAACGCGCCGAAGCGATTGTGCACGCGGAACTGAAGCGCGGCATTTCGAGCCTGGCGACCATCGGTTCCTCGTCGCCGTTCGTCGGCCTCCTGGGAACGGTGCTGGGAATTATCAACGCGTTCAAAGGCATTTCAACGGAAAAGTCGACCGGTCTGGGCGCGGTGGCGGGCGGTATTTCGGAAGCGCTGGTCACGACCGCGGTCGGACTTTTCGTGGCGATTCCAGCCGTCTGGGCGTACAACTATTTCACCAACCGGGTGGAAGCGTTCGACGTCGAGATGGGGAACTCGAGTTCGGAGCTGGTGGATTATTTCCTGAAGCGTTCGCAGCGGGCGAGCGCCGGCAAGTAGTCGTTTAAGTAAAGTTTGCGAGTTGAAATTCCGGATCGCGCCGCGGGTCCTTGATCGGGCCGGCGGCGCGGGACGGGTACAGGAAAACAGGAGCCGTTATGCATAAAATGAAAGCACCGCCGGTGGTCGCAGACATCAACGTGACGCCGATGGTGGACGTGATGCTGGTGCTGCTGATCATCTTCATGGTGATCACGCCGATGTTGCAGCATGGCGTGACGGTGGAGATGGTGAAGGCGAAAAACCCGGTCGCCATGAAAGACGCGGACAAGGAAGACGCGGTAATGGTCGGCGTGACGCGCGACGGCAAGGTGGTGTTGAGCCCTGGCAATATCCAGTTGCTCCCCTCCGATTTGCCGAACAGGGTGAAGGATCTGCTGACGAATAAGCTCGACAAGACGGTGTATATCAAGGCCGATATGCGAGCCAAGTACGAACTGGTGGAGGATGTGATCGATAACCTGCGCGCGGCGGGCGTCGATCAGTTGGGACTGCTGACGGAGCAGATTGCGCCGCAGTCCGGCCCCACCACTCCGAAGCCGGCGAGCGATTAGTTCAGGACATTTTTCTTCGAGGAGAATTTTATGGCAATGAATCTGGGCGGTGGAGCCCAAAAAGCCGAAATCAACGTCACGCCACTGATCGACGTTCTGCTGGTGCTACTGATCATTTTCATGGTGATCACGCCGCTGACGCCGCATGGCCTGGAGGCGCTGGCGCCGCAGCCGCCGAAGGACAATACTCCTCCTCCGCCGGATCAGGATCGCACGGTGGTGATTCAGATCGACAAAGACAGGTCGATGAAGATCAACCAGGAACCGACGTCGGAAGCGACCATGGGCGACCGTCTGCTGGAGATTTTTAAGACTCGCGCCGAGCGGGTGGTTTTCGTGAAGGGCGATCCGAGTCTGGATTTCCAGACGGTGGCGCGGGCCATCGACATCGCCAAGGGCGCGGGCATCGACAAGATCGGTCTGATGACGCCCAAGATTGAAGCCGGACAATAAGGGATCAAGGAAAATAATCGCATGCGCAAAGTCTCCTCCGTAAGCGCCGGGATACTGACTGGCGTTCTGATTTTGGGTGCCGCCGGCTGTGACAAGCTGAAGTCGCGCGACGACATCAACAAAGGCATCGCGTCTTTTAGAAACGCCAAGTACGGAGATGCGGTGGAAAAGTTCAAGGAAGCGGCGGCGCTGGATCCGAGCAACGAAAACGCCCGTCTCTATCTGGCCACCGCGTACATGTCGCAGTGGATTCCGGGCGCGGACTCTCCAGAGAATCTCGGCTATGCGTCGATGGCGCAGGAAGAATTCAATAAGGTTCTCGAAAAGAATCCGAACGATACCACGGCACTGGCTTCGCTGGCGTCGATCGCCTATATGTCGGCCGCGCCGCTGCCTCCGGATAAGAAGAACGAAAAGCTGGATGAAGCGGGCAAGTGGTACCGGAAGC
>Ga0116129_1001978_pt1 | contig 10751 bp, 12 predicted proteins | sample June2015DPH_17_2_FD_89732 | JGI IMG/M metagenome (GOLD analysis project Ga0116129, IMG submission 89732) | Peatland microbial communities from SPRUCE experiment site at the Marcell Experimental Forest, Minnesota, USA - June2015DPH_17_10 | ecosystem: Environmental > Terrestrial > Soil > Wetlands...
ATTGGACCTTGCGTTAGTGTGGTTGTGTTCCTGCTTCCGAAGACGCCGCAGCCTTCTGAGGAGATCCAACATGACGCTGTTTCGCACTGTCCTCGTATCGAGCGGTCTTGTTCTCGCGTTTTTTAGTGGAGCGGCCGAAGCGCAACAAAACGGGCGCGCTGCCGGCAAGATGGTGACCTTGCAAATGCCGGCAATTCCGGACCCGGTCCGCGTCACCCTTGATCCCATGACCACCGCTTTGATGGTGCTCGACTATGTCGAGCCGATCTGCGACGCCCAGCCGAGTTGCAAGGACAAGATGGTGCCGGCCATGATCCCGTTCATGGAGCGGGTGCGCAAGGCCGGCCTCACTGTGGCTTACGGCACACGTGAGCAGAACATGTCGAAGTGGCTGAAGGACGTCGCGCCGAGTCCGAGCGACATCAGGGTCAATAACACGGCCCAGGACCGGTTCTACAACACCGATCTGGACAAGGCGCTGAAGGCGAAGGGTATCAAGACGCTCATCATGGTCGGTTGGAAGGTCAGCGGTTCGGTGACCTACACGTCGGTCGGAGCTATGGCGCACGATTATACCGTCGTCATCCCGGTGGATACGACCTCGGCTGGCAGCGACTACGAGACGACTATCAGTTTCTATAATGTCTTGAATTCGGGCAATGCGAACTTGGCAAACGAGCCGTTGAAGCCAAAAGCCACGACACTGAGCCGGACGGACATGATCACCTCCAATAAGAGACCGCCTGCCGAAGGCCCAAGGGGCGTTCCGTCTGCTTGGGGTCGCAGCGGGACTTACACTGAAAGCGGCCCCGCCGTGCGGCCAGAATGGCGAGTCTTACAGGCCAATTGTACAAAACGCTTAACGACTCGGGAGAGGCAACAATGGCAGACCGTTCTTCACGACGCAGATTTATCCGGGATGTGGCGGCAGCCAGCGCGGCGGTCAGTGGGGTGGGTGTTGACGCACTCTCGGCTCAGCAGACGGGACGCATCCGGGGCTACGATCACGTTGCCCTTCCTATGGAGAACACCGATGCGATGCTCGCTTTCTATAGGGCACTCGGCTGCGACGTAAGCGAAAGCCCCAACATTTGTTCGGTCTATTTCGGCGACAACATGATTAACTTTCACCGCCCCGTGCTCTGGCAGCGCGAGTCGTTTACGTTGCGCGCGCCCGCGGCGAAACCACCCTGCGGAGACCTTTGCGTTGTGTGGGAGGGTACGCCCGAGTCTTTGAAAGCTATGCTGGACCACGCTGGGGCAAAGGTGGAGTTAGGTCCGATGGCAAGGCAGGGAGGCCGCCGGAAGACAGCTTCGAGCGTCTACGTGCGTGATCCAGACGGGAACCTCCTCGAATTCATGATTTACCCTTGAGTTCGACTGGAAGCCGGCCGGCACCGATCAGCGGCGGCTGCTCCGGGTCATTCGCGCCGATTCCTCAATGCCCGCTTGTCGGCAGCTTCTGCTCAATCAACGGACATCCCCGAGCGTTCAGGCCTCGGCAATAAAGGATGGGGTCACGTGAATCCGGGTCGCCCCGGCCTCAGCACTTCCCTATTAGCGGTACATCGAACGCGACGGCGATTTGGTGCGCATTCTTTTTGCGACATATACTGTCACCGCGGCGCTGGGACCGCTGTTGTCTCAAGGACTTTTGGAGGAACTGACTTGCGTTGCCGCGCCACGGCTTCTCGATGACGCGGCTCCGGCATTGTTGGTCTGCTTCGGCTTGGCAGCCGGATTCGCCGCCGAATTCGTAGATCGAGACGCTTGATTGCTAACAGGCCCCATGAGCGTGTTAGTGACGGAATCAACAGGCGAGGACTGGCGATCCCCGGCAGACGAAAGAGAACCTTGGGCCGTGCCGGTAGGATTGCCAGTCACCCCAAGTGGTTTGCCTGCCTGTTGATTTAGCAACGGAAAGTTGATTCCTCGGTTTGATCCGATGGCGGGCTCGTTGAGACCCTGCATCTCCGTTGCGCTTCCGGCCCCACCAATGCCAAGGTTGTTTGTTGTGATTGATCTTGTCGGTCCCGATGCGTTGTCCATCCCTGGACCACCGATGTTCAGGTAGAGCTGAGCGCTGGCTTCGGAGGCGCCGCAGCATGTTGCGACCGCCAGCAAGATGCCGGCGGTTCCCCGCTTTTTTGTGGAAGTGGTCACAGAAGTCCCCCTCGCGAAAGCGTGCGACGCGCCCCCCGCGCCGATCACTGAACTAAAAGCCATGATCTTGAGAGATTTATGGCAGGATTGTGCCCTCAGATGAAGCCGGATGATAGGGGGTGGGCGCCTAGCACCAATAGGTTGTGTGAACTATACCAGTGTTCGCTGCAACTCGGAAGGACACCAACACGCTCACAATCGCGTTAGGGCGCCCGACGACAGCGCTGGACGGGTCAACCGTAGCATCCACGCCGATGAACAACGCCAGCTTGTCCGCCGTTCTTGGTCAGGCGTTCGTTCCACACTAGAGGATCGCATATCCGTGGCGGACGACACGATTAAGTAAAGCTCTGAATTGTCGGTCGCGAACCGTCTCGTTGGACATCAGAAATGCTAACTCATATCCAGTCTGGCGACCGAAATCCCTGTTCAGGATTGTCTATACGAATTCGTGGGGCTTGGCTGATCGACGCCAATAGCTCTCCAAGCCCGCAAGTGCGTCGCTTGTCTCAATTTCCCCTCTGAGTAAGAATACGGTTCGCGCCCATCGAGGTTGAGCCTCTATCGGATTTCGGGGTCCCCTGAGGTTTTGGCGATGGGGGTGTCGGGGAACGTTTGTTCCCAGCCTCCACCGAGCGCCTTGTAGAGCTGGACGAGGTTTAGCGACACATTGGTCGTACTGGTCGCATATTGCTGTTCGGTCTGGAGCACTGTCCTTTCTGCATCGAGTACGGTAAGGAAATCGGCGACGCCGTCGCTATAGCGAGTGCGAGCGAGATCGAGCGCCTCACGGGAATGGTTAGCCTGCAGCTTCAACCGCAACCGGCGTTCCTTTTCAAGCCGATAGGCGACAAGCGCGTTGACCACCTCGTGCCAAGCCTGCAATACGGTTTTGTGATACAGGATCGCGGCTTCCTGTTGCTGCGACTTGCGCAGTTCGAGCGTATTCGTCAGGCGGCCGCCTTGAAAGATCGGCAAGGTGATGCTCGGTCCCACTACGTATTGGAGCGACGAGTGTTGCCAAAGATTTTGCAGTTCCAGCGAATCAAAGCCGACCGAGCCGTTCAATTGGACGCTCGGATAGAATGCCGCAACGGCGACACCGATGTCGGCGGTTGCGGCGTGCAGTTGTGCCTCAGCCTCACGAATGTCGGGTCTACGGCGCGCAAGGTCGGACGGGATGCCGATCGGTACGCGCGGTGGCGCCAGTGGCACCGACTTGGGCCGGCCGAGCTGCGCCCGCAGCGTACCGGGCGCCTGGTCCAGCAGTAGGCTCAGGGCGTTGATATACTGTGCCTCCTGCTGCTCCAGTGTTGGGAACTGGGCGCGGATGCCTTCCACCTGGGCTGCAGCGTTCTCGACATCGAGGCGGGTGCCTGCCCCCTTCTGCTGAAGCTCCCGCGTGAGCCCAAGGACGTCCTGGGCGATCCCCAAATTGTCGGTAGCGATCTTGATTTGCATCTGGGCGCCCCGCAGCTGGACATAGTCACGAGCCAGCTCAGCGAGGCTTGAGACTAGGGCGTCGCGCCGCTGCTCGGCAGCCTGATCGACCTGCGCATCGGCAGCCTCGACCTGTCGACGTACGTGACCCCAAAGGTCAAGCTCCCAGGACGCGTCGATCCCGACAGTGTAGTCGTTTATCGGGGGCACAGAGAGGCCACTCGCTGAGGGGCCAAGAAGCCCCCCTAGGAGGCTGGCGATACCATTGTTGCTGAAGAGCTCACGCTGGTACTTGGCATCACCATTCAAACTAGGAAATTGTGCGGCGGCAGCAACACCTCGCTGAAAGCGACTCTCCGCTAGTCGAATCGTCGCTGTTTTGACATCGAGATTGTCAGCGGCGATGCGGCGCTCAAGTCCCGTCAGAATCGGGTCGCGAAACACGGCCCACCATGACGGGTCCGGCGGCGCTTCAGCATCCCTCCTCTCACCTGAGAACGAGGTCACCGGCAATTGTGGATCCGGGGGCACGAAATCAGGCCCGAGCACGCAGCCCGCAAGGGCGGTCAGCGCCACGACAACGCCTCCTCTGAGGCACCAAGTTATCATCAATGTGTCCCCGCTCTGTCAGTCAGCGGACAAATTCCGAGAAGAAATGACTCAACCAACTTCGCCATGACGGAATTTTCGCGCCTCAACTAAACTCTAAGCGTCTCGTTGCTCGCTGCACGGTCTGCCCACCTGTCCAGCGTGATTAAACGCCCAACACAGGTTGGCGAGCATGCCGGCGCACATGCGGCCTCGCGTGCGCTGCAAAGCGCGCTTCTTTAGGCGCAAGAGCATTTGTCTTGAACGTACAGATGAACAGCCACGCCGGAAATTGATGTTTATTGCGCACGCTGTTGAGATTAATTCAGCAAAGGACGATTGCCTGCGGGGCCGGCCTCGTTACGCGATGTATTCCTGAGTTTCATTCAGCACCGAATGCAATACACGTGCGATTTTCATTTGGCTCACAGTGTCTACGTTGGGACTATCGCAATTACATGTGCGCTGGCGTAAGTGAACCGGAGGAGATCATGAAGCGTATTTGGTTGGCGATTGGCCTGTGGGCTTTGACGGGATCACACGGACCGGCAAGCGCGGCAGACTTGTCGCGTCCGGCGTACCCAACCAAGGCCGCCCCGTCTAACGCGTCGGCCTATAGTTGGACCGGGTTCTATGCCGGCGTGAACGGTGGCTACGGCTGGGGCTCTTCAAACTGGAGCGCATTGGGATCTAGCTTCAATACCAATGGCGGCCTGGTCGGCGGGCAGCTCGGTTACAATTGGCAGCTTGGTCACTTTGTGTACGGTCTCGAAGGCGACGTCGACTGGACCGACATCCACGGCACCGGCAATGTTCTCGGTTGCAACATGACGGCCTGCCAGACCAAGAGCGACTTCTTATCCACTGTTCGGGGCCGGGTCGGGGTCGTAGTGGCGGACCGGTGGCTCGCTTACGCTACCGGCGGTCTTGCGGTCGGAAATATCCGCGCCACGGTGCCGGGTTTCGGCGGTATCGACACCACCAATGCGGGCTGGACAGTCGGCGGCGGCGTCGAGTTCGCGCTAGCCGCAAACTGGACCGCGAAGATCGAATATCTTCATGTTGACCTTGGCAGCGCAAACTGCGGTGCGTGCGGGTTCGTGACCGGGAGCAACAATGTCGGCCTCACCGAGGAAATCGTCCGCGGCGGCTTCAATTACCACTTCTGATGCGACGGCCGGCTTGGGACTCGTGTTCCAAGCTGGACGCCGTAGAGTGGCCGGCCTGTGTGATACTGCCCCCAACTCCTCAGGCCGGCCGCTCGTCTGCCAATAAGGCATTGGTCGAGGCCGATCTTCATCCCGGCGGGATCGTCGGCATCTCGATCGAGGCCATCGATATGGCCCTGATTTGCTGGCAATGCGCATGATGGAGGTCGGGCTATGCCTGATCAAGACGATCTCGATGCCACGAGCAAGGCGTGGACCTATGCGGTCCTCGACGCGGCCGAAGCAGCAGACGAAAAAACCAGATTGGCGATCGCGCGCATCCTATGCCCAGCGGGCTTTATGATCGTTCCGACGGAATCAGTGAAACCGCCGAAGGAACAGAAAACCAAGGTTGGACAACGAAAACAAACTACGGGCGTGCCCAGGCGGGCCCCCCAATGCCGCTCGCATTAATTAGTCAATTCTTGGGTGCCGGGGAGAATCCGTCGTGGGTCTTGATGGTGACTCAAGGCAAGGCATGAACACCGACGATCCGCCGCGCCAACGACAAGACATGATCGTCGCGAACGAACAACCAAGTCGGGAAAACCCATGACTGAAATGGTTCTCAACGATTCACCACTAGCGCCGGCGATCACACACGTCCCCGCGAATGATTGCCGACGCCCGAGAGCCGCCGAGTGCCATGCTCGGCGGCTCTCACCAGCATCGGGCGATACGGCTTCGCAGACGAGGCTGCGCCCGCCGTTCGCCTGCATCGCGCTCCTTCTCCAGGGGGGCGGCGCGCTTGGTGCGTATCAGGCTGGGGTGTATGAGGCATTGGCCGAGGCCGATCTTCATCCCGACTGGATCGCCGGCATCTCGATCGGCGCCATCAACGGGGCGCTGATTGCCGGCAACGCGCCGGAAGCACGCGTCGACAAGCTGCGCGCGTTCTGGGAGCGTGTCACCGCCAAGCCGTATGGTGACTGGAGCGAGCACTTGTTTCCGGCGAAGAGCGATGCTGCGCGGCAGTGGCGGAACGAGATCAGCGCCAATCTTGCTCTGATCAATGGCGCGTCCGGATTCTTCACGCCGCGATTTCCGGCGCCGTGGCTGCATCCGCCCGGAACCAGCGAGGCCACCAGCGCTTACGATACCGGCTCTCTCAAGGCTACGCTCGAACAACTGATCGACTTCGATCGTATCAATGCCAGTCGAATGCGTTTGAGCGTCGGCGCGGTCAATGTGAGGACTGGCAACTTCGCCTATTTCGATACCAAGACCCACAGGATCGGCCCGGAGCACATCATGGCGAGCGCGGCCTTGCCACCGGGGTTCCCCGCCGTGGAGATCGAAGGCGAACATTATTGGGATGGCGGGCTGGTCTCGAACACTCCGCTGCAATGGGTCGTCGAGAGCCGCCCTCACCTTGACACCCTGACATTCCAGATCGACTTGTGGAGCGCAAGCGGCGAACTGCCACGCACCCTGGCGGAGGTATCGACGCGCCAAAAGGAAATCCAGTACTCAAGTCGTACCCGCGCCGGCACCGCTGGCTTTGAATACATCCAGCGGCTGCGCCGGGCGATGGCGGACCTGCTTGAGAAGCTCCCGGCGGAGCTACGGAACGGCCCCGAGGCACAACTCCTCCGGCCGGTCGGCGCTCATAAGGTGTATAACATCGTGCACCTCATCTACCGTGCCAGGAACTACGAGGGCCATTCGAAGGATTACGACTTCTCGCGCGCTAGCATGCGGGAGCACTGGCGCGCCGGTTATCATGACGCCATTCGCACCCTGCGCCATCCGGAAGTTCTTGAGCGCCCCACGAATCGCGAAGGCGTCTTCACCTTCGACCTCACCAATGACGGTCGCGCGTAGGACCATCGCGCCTGGCGTCTAGGGCTTCCGAGGCATCGCATGGGAAGCATGGCAAAGCCTCCTGTTTCTCAGCTCGCACCGCCTCGCATACGTTGTGTGTCTATTCTATGAAAGGAGGCCAACAATGCCATGGAACTTTTACGTGCTCCAATTCGTCAGCGGCCTGTTGCTGGCCAATGGCGTCCCACACTTCGTTCAGGGCGTCAGCGGCCACCGGTTTCAGTCACCCTTTGCCACTCCGCGCGGGGTGGGTGAATCCTCGCCGCTCATCAACGCCCTCTGGGGATTTGCAAATCTGGTTGCCGGACTTATCCTTCTTTGGTCTTTCGGTCCTCACGGTTTTGAAGCACCGGTGGGGTGGATCGTGGTCGGCTTGGGCGTCTTGGTCGCCGCTGTCGGACTATCCATCTATTTTGGCAAAGTGCGCTCCGAGACGTCCTAGAAAGCTTCCGGCGCGGCGGCCGCCCCCGACAATCCGGCGCCCCGGGGGGTACGTCGGCGCATTGGCGTGTGTGCTTGCGCTCGCTGCGACATTTGCGTTGCCAGCGTGCAGTACAATCAGTCGAAACCCCGTGCCAGCGGGTGCAATCCTCAACGAGGTGGCGGCGGTGCCCGGTCGCATCAGGTTCTGGGGCGACGTGCCGCCGAGAAACGTCGAGGCGATCAAACGCGAACTCGATGCGCAGCGTCTGGCAGGCAACTTCAATCCATTCGACACGATAAACTATCTGGCGATCTCCGGGGGCGGGTCTGATGGAGCATTTGGAGCGGGCCTGTTGGTCGGTTGGTCGGAGACAGGCTCTCGTCCCAGATTCGATGTCGTGACCGGCATCAGCACTGGCGCGCTCACCGCGCCCTTTGCGTTTCTTGGGCCCGACTACGATGCTCAATTGAAAGAGGTCTATACGACCTACGGCGAAAACGCTCTTGTGCGGCACAGGCCGTTGCTTTTGGCGGTTACTGACGCGTCGATTGCAAGCAACGCGCCGATGGTCGCTTTGATCGAGCACTACGTGTCGTTCGAATTCCTGGCAGCCGTTGCACGCGAGTACCGACAAGGCCGCAGATTGCTGATTGGCACAACGCATCTCGACGCACAGCGTCCAGTGATCTGGGATATGGGCGCGATCGCCGCGAGGGGAGATCAAGACGCTGTCGAACTCTTTCGTAACGTCATCCTGGCTTCAGTCTCAGTCCCCGGCATCTTTCCACCGGTGCTCATTTCGGTGACGCAAGGAGGAAGATACTACGACGAGATGCATGTCGACGGCGGCGTCGTCAGCCAGGTATTCCTGTTCCCAACGCAGTTCGACCCGCGATCGCTCGACAAGCGGTTGGGACGCTCCCCCACGCGCCGGCTTTTCGTCATACGTAACGGGCGGCTCGGCGCCGAATGGGAGACCGTGGAGCCAAGCCTCTTGAAGATTGCCGATCGGTCACTCTCGTCCCTGATAAAATATCAGGGCCGCGGCGATCTTGATCGCATCTATTTCGAGAGCCGCAGTTACAACGTCGGATTCAATCTTGCTTCGATCCCGGATTCATTTATGGAGAAAGAGCCGGCTCCGTTTGATCTGACGTACATGAAGGCGCTTTTTGAGGCCGGATATGCGAGCGGGCGGAGCGGCTACCGCTGGCGCAAAAAACCTCCAGACTTATAGACCTGCGCCGGCTGTCAAAGTCCTCGACTCGCTCATTCCCCGATGAAAGGGTTCTTGAGTGAACTTCTGGCGAGCGCGGAGCCGCGGGCGGCGCGGATCATGTCGATGAAGGCGCGCAGGCCGGCCGGGACCTGCCGGTGCCCAGGATAATAGACGAAGAATCCTTCGAACGACGGCGACCAATCCTTCAGCACACGGACCAGTTGCCCTGAGCGGAGGAATGGTTCGGCCAGCGCTTCGGGCGTGATCGCGATGCCCAGCCCATCGACCGCCGCGCGAGTGGCCAGATGAGCATCGTTGACCATCACCCGGCCGTCTACGGAAACCCGCCGCGTCTTGCCTTTCCGGAGTAACGGCCACGCAAGCACCCGGCCGTCCACGGCCTGACGGTATTGAACGCAGCTATGGCGAGCGAGATCATTTGGCGTGCGCGGCGGTCGTCGCCGCGTAAAGTAGGCCGGCGCGCCGACAATCGCCAATTGCGTCGGCCCCATTGCCCGGACCGCAATCATATCGGCCGCAGCATGGCCCTGCGAACCTATTCCGGCGTCGAAGCCCTTCGCCACGATGTCGACTGGCCCGTCGCCCACATGCAGCTCGAGATGGACCTCCGGATAGGTCGACAAGAACCGTTCCCATACTGGCACGACCACCGTCGCAGCCAGATGGCTCGTCGCGTAAATTCGCAGCCGACCCGCAGGACGGAGCCGCCCCTGGTCCAGATTCTCCAGGGCACTGGCGATTTGATCGATTGCTGGTCGCAGCTGTTCAAGCAGACGCTGACCGGCATCGGTCACCGAAACACTGCGGGTGGTGCGATTAAGCAACCGCACCCCGAGACGCCCCTCCAACTGTCGCATCGAATGGCTGAGGGCCGAGGGTGTCACGTCAAGGCGTGAGGCGGCAGCTCGAAAGCTCCGCTGATCGGCAACAGCAACGAATGCGCTCAGATTGGCCAAGTCGCTACGATCCATTGTTGAGTTCCTCTCAATGGCGAATGCAATAGATAGGGGATTTTCTTTTTCGGCGTGCATCAACATGTCGGCAGATAGCGCTCAACGCAAAGGAAAAGCCATCATGAGCATTCAGAATATCCTGGATCGCAACCGGGCCGAGGTCGTCACAATTAGTCCGATCGACACGGTCAAAAACGCCGCCGACCGCATGCGAGCGCGTAACATCGCGGCACTAGTCGTGAAAAGCGGTGCAGCAGTCACCGGCCTCATATCAGATCGCGAGATCGTCCAAGCCCTGTCGCAGTACGGCGAGCGCGCGCTCCGCATGTCAGTTCTGGAGATTGCGACTCATCCCACAATCACAGTTGCCCCGGACGATACCCTGAAGCGCGCCATGAGCCTGATGACGCATCACCGCGTTCGGCATTTGCCTGTGATCGCTGAAGGAGAGCTGGTCGGCATCGTCAGCATCGGTGATGTCGTCAAGCACCGGCTGGAGGATCTGGAAACCGAATCGAATGTCCTGAGGGACGTATACGTGGCGGCGCGCTGAAAATTCCGGCAACCCGCCACGGGGCATGACAAGGTGTGCGCGGGGATCATTTTAACCGATCTGCAATGGGCAGTAACCCGCAACCTTCGGCACCACCGCCGCGCCGAGCGGGCGATCGCCGAGGTCCACGACGCCACCATGATCAATTACTGAATTTAGTTCAGTACCTAATGCAATACACATGCGATTTTCATTTACGCCGACAGCCCACAACTTGGTGAGGCACGGATTTGAAATGCCGAAGGAGGTCGTATGCCCAACGCGAAATTGGCTTTGCTGCCTGAAGAAACGGCCAAGCCGCCGGTCGCGAGGCACGATGCACCGCCGGAGCAGCCGCAGCAACCGGAACAGCCCGCCG
>Ga0116129_1001979_pt1 | contig 10747 bp, 6 predicted proteins | sample June2015DPH_17_2_FD_89732 | JGI IMG/M metagenome (GOLD analysis project Ga0116129, IMG submission 89732) | Peatland microbial communities from SPRUCE experiment site at the Marcell Experimental Forest, Minnesota, USA - June2015DPH_17_10 | ecosystem: Environmental > Terrestrial > Soil > Wetlands >...
CACCGCCGCTGGTCGACACCCGGTAGCCGGCATGCGCCAGCAGCGTACTCAGCACCTTTTGATTGGTGACATTATCGTCGACCACCAAGATCCTGCCGGTCGCGCCGCTGCGCACCGGCGCGACCGGTACAGCGGCCGCGACGGGCTGCAGCGGCAAGCTGAAGAAGAATCGCGAACCTTTGCCGACTTCGCTGCTGACGCCGACTTCGCCGCCCATGAGATCCACGAGGCGCCGAACGATCGACAGCCCCAAACCGGTTCCGCCGAAATGCCGCGTCGTCGAGGAGTCGGCTTGCACGAACGGCTGAAAGAGGGTCTCCAAGGTTTGCGCCGCTATGCCCATTCCGGTATCGCGCACCTCGAAATAGGTCAGCGGGCTGCCGTCGGCGCGCGCCAACGGGCGAACCTCGATGACGATCTCGCCCGTCCCGGTGAATTTGATGGCATTGCTCACCAGGTTGATCACGCACTGACGCAGCCGTTGCGGGTCGCCGAGCACGCTCGGCGCCACGTCCGGATGGACGTTGACGATGAGTTCCAGTCCCTTGGCGGCGGCTTGGAACGCCATCATGGCGCCGACATCTTCGATGTTGGCGCGCAGGTCCAACTCGATCGATTCCAAATCGAGCTTGCCGGCCTCGATCTTCGAGAAATCCAGAATGTCGTTGATGACGGTCAGCAGCGAGTCGGCGCTGAAGCGGATCGTTTCCGCATACTCGCGTTGCGTACGGTCCAGGCTCGTGTCCTGCAGCAATCCCGTCATGCCGATGATGCCGTTCATGGGCGTGCGAATTTCATGGCTGACATTCGCCAGGAACTGGCTCTTCGCGCGGCTCGCCGCCTGCGCGGCCTCCGTGGCGCCCACCAACTCCTCGCGCGCGGCGCGCGCCTCGGTTACATCCTGCAGGGATCCGGACAGGCGCAGCGCCTTGCCGTGCGCATCCCGTTCGGCCCTGGCGCGCGACCGAAACCATCGATACTCGCCCGAGGCGGCTTTCACGCGCATCTCCACATCGAAGGGAGTATTGTTTTTGTAGTGCGCCTGTATGGCCTCTTGGATCTTGCCGAGATCGTCCGGATGCATGAGGGTGCTCAGAAAGTTCGCGTCGAGCCGCGGGTAGCCAAGCAGCTGCGCTACCCGCGGCGAGCACCAACTCGCATTGGTCGCCGCTTCCAATTCCCAAAGGCCGTCCTGGGTGCCGTTGATGGCACGTTCGAAGCGCCGTTGCGCCGCATCGAGCGCGTCCTCGATGAATTTCTTCTGATGAATATCCTGGATCGAGCCCGCCATCACCGTGGCTACGCCGTGCGCATTGCGCTCCGCCATGCCGCGCATGCGGAACCATTGGTATTCGCCGTTGGCCATGCGCAGCCGCGTCTCGAAGTCGTAGGGGCCGTTGTGCTCGATGTGATTCTGCCAGGCCGAACGGTACGCCGCGTGGTCTTCGGCATGCATCAGGTACTCCAGCGTCTCCAGCCGCGGCGCCAACTGCTCCTCTCTGTAGCCGAGCAGCGTACGGAAGCTCGAGGAGTACCATAGGTGCCCGCTGTCCAGGTCGGCTTCCCAGTGGCCCTCGAAGCTCGACAGCGATGCACGCTCCAGGCGGCGCTCGACCGATCGCAGCTGCTCTGCCTGTTGCTGCAGCAAAATGCTGGCGTTGACCTCATCCGAAACGTCGTACGAGACGCCGATGACACGCACCGGTGTGTTGTTCTCGTCGCAAAGCAGGCGGCCGGTGGCTTGAACGTGAATCAGCGAGCCTTCCTTGCCGATGAGGCGGTAGCGGAATCGGATTCTATCCTTGCCCTGCTGCGTGGCCTCGAGGATTGCGTCCGGCAGCGTGCGACGGTCTTCGGGCAGCAGCCGTTGCGCGAACTTGCCGAGGTCGCCATATTCCTCTGCGGTCATTCCCAACGACTTGATCGGATTCTTGACCGACGTGAAGCGGTGCGCGATCAGATCGATATCCCATGAGGCGATGCCGGCGCTTTCGGTCGCCATGTTGAGTTGATCGATGAGGCGCCGATTCTCCTCCGCCTGGCTCTTGAGCAACTCGTTGGCGACGATGTCGCGCGTTATATCCCAGGTAACGCCCACCATATAGCGCAGCTCGCCCTTGGCCGAGCGCAGCAGGCGCGCGTAGTTTTGAATGTGATGGATTTTCCCATCGTTGCCATGCACGCGGAAAGTGTATTCGTGGAATTCGGACTGGCTGGCGATGGCCTCCCGCGGCGCGCTGGCCAGTTTGCCGCGATCCGCTTCCACGACGATGTCATGCAGCCTGTTCCGATACTCTTCGAGAGGCACATCGTCGAGCCCGAAGCAGGGCAGCCGCGTGCCGCACCAGGAGAAACGCTCCGCGACCAGATCGAATTCCCACGGGGATATGCCGGCGGCTTTGGTGGCAACGCCGAGGCGCTCCACCAAGGCGCGTTCCTGGGCGGCCCTGCGCTCCAGTTCGGCGGCATGCAGGACCTCGTTGGTTGCATCCCAGGTTACCCCGAGCAGACGTTGCGCCTTGCCGCCCCCGTCCCGGTAAACACGAATGTGGGTCTGCACGTATTGCGGTTCCGGTCGCGGATTCGAAGTGCGATGCCGCACCGTCAATATGCCGTTGGCGTCGGTGTCCTCCAATGCCTTGAGGAGAGGCGCAAGCTTTTCGCGGCGTTCATCCTTGTGTATGCCGTGGGCTGCCTTGAAGTTCGGCGACGGCTCAAGGCCGAACAGCTTGAAGAAGGTGCCGTCATCTTCGAACTCTCCGGTCGTGATGTTCTCTTCCCAAACGCTGATGCCGGCGGCTTCGGTTGCCAGCTTCAGCCGCCGCAGCAGCTGGCTCTGACGTTCGTTCTGCTCGGCGATCCGTGCCACCTCCTCGGCTTTGTCCCCCATGTCGATGGCGATGCCGACGACCCGGACGGCTTGGCCATCGGCAGAGCGGATTACTTCGCCGCGCAATTGCGTGGCGCGCACCGAGCCGTCCTTGAGCATCACGCGGTACTCGATGTTCAGGCGAGTCTCGTCCTTCAGCGCCCTGGCGATTTCGCACTTGAAGTGTTCACGGTCATCGGGATGTATGCTGCGCGGCATTGATTCGCTGGAGTTGGAACGGGCTTTCGCTGCCTCGTCGCCGAATGGCGGCGGGTCATTTTCGACGTCCCATTCCCATATGCGCACGCCCGACCTGCACGTGAGCGCATTCAAGTCCCCGAGAAACCTGCTGCCAGCTCGCCCGACGCGATCCCACGGGATGCAGCGCCTCAAGACGTGGCCAAGACGGCGGATCAACGATGTTCTTTTTGGAATGATGGGCGCGTTCTCGTCATCAGCCTTACCGCAAGATCCCGCGCTCGGCTCCGAAGCGAGATGTTGACGACCACATGGTCGATATCGGCGCGAAAATCGCCGGCTTTAGGCGGGAAACCGGCGGCCGAGTGCGTCGACCATCACATGAGGCACCAATATATAGCCCGCTTTGCACAAAGGCACGGGCAGGCCCCGAGATCTATTCGAATTCTGTGAGCTGGCTCTACAAATCCGGGGCTATTTGTCGTCGAGAACCGCGGCGTAGACAAAGGTGTGCGACAGACCGCGCACGTCGGGCACGTCCGACACGGCGGCGGCACCGGTGCCGGCCAGTTGCTGGATCATGCCGACGACGATCAAATCGCTCGCCGGATCGATCCAGAACCAGGTACCGGCAGCGCCGCCCCAGAAAAACGTGCCCTTGCCATAGTAGCCGCCGGCGGCCATCGGATCGGTATACACGGCGAAGTCCAGGCCGAATCCCGCGCCCGGCGAGAGAATTGGAATCCCGGGCGCCAGCACGTTGGTGCGCATCAACTCCACCGTGCGCGGCGACAGCAGTCTGACGCCGTTCAGTTGCCCGCCGTTCAACAGCATCTGGCAGAAGCGCATGTAGTCCGCGGCCGTGGAAACCAGGCCGCCGCCGCCCGAGAGGAAGGCGGGCTTCGCAGCAAAGTCATGGTTCAAGCTCTCGGTGGTCTTGATGGCTTGCAGCCTGCCATCCTTGTCGTAGGTATAAAACTCGGCAAAGCGGCTCAATTTCTCCTTCGGCACGTAAAAGCCGGTGTCGATCATGCCCAGCGGCTTGAAGATGCGCTTTTCCAGAAATTCATCGAAGGGCATGCCGGACAGCTTCTGCACGAGGTAACCCTGAATATCGACGGAGATGCTGTAATGCCATTCGGTGCCGGGCTGAGCATTCAACGGTAGCTTCGCCACGCGCGTGATGAACTCATCGAGCGTGTTGTTGACGTTGAGCACATCCGCCTCGCGCTGCAGCTTGTCGACCGGCGTGTTGCTGAATATTCCATAGGTAAAGCCGCCCGAGTGCGACATCAATTCCCGCATGGTGACCGGATGAACTGGATCCTTGAGGGTCATGTTGTTGCGGTCGTCGGTCGCGTAAACCTTAAGATGCGCAAATTCGGGAATGTACTTCGCGACCGGATCGTTGAGCTGCCATTTGCCTTCCTCGAACAACAACATCATGGCAACGCCGGTGATCGGTTTGCTCATGGAATAAATGCGAAAAATGCTGTCCTTCTGCATCGGCGCGCCGGCCGCCAGGTCGCGCTTGCCGACCGCCTCGAATTCCACCAGCTTGCCGTGGCGCGCAACCATGGTCACGGCGCCGGCCAGGCGGCCCTGATCGACAAGCCTGTTCATGTCGCCGTTGAAGCGGGCCAAACGCTCGGCCGACATGCCGACCGATTCGGGCCTGGCCACGGGCAATTCGTTGCCGCCGGCCGCCAGCGCCATGCCGCTGAAGAGGCTCGCCAAGCCCAGTAGGCTCACCCGAAGACTTGCACGAAAATGCATGATTGGCTCCCTTTGCCGATGGTTCATTATTCGCCCATTGTCCATTATTCCATATCGCGGCCGATTTGCCGCCGACCTATACGCGTGCCAGCATCCAGGCCGACATCAGCTCGAACATGGCGGTACGAGCGGCATCGTGTTCGTTGTGCGGCTCGTGCAGCAGACCGGGATAGAGCACCAGTTGCTTGTCGGACGCGGCCAGCGCGGCGATCAGTCGCTGCGATCCGCTGACGGGGCAGACCTTGTCGGCGGTGCCGTGGATCGCCAGCCAGGGCAGGGTGATATGCGGCAGCTGGGTCTTGCACGTGTGGCATGCGGCGGCAAAGCCATGCAGCAATCGCAAGCTCGCCGAACGCGGAACCAACGGATCGCTCATATGCTCGCGCTGCGCTTCCTCGACTCGCGTGAGCTGCGCCGCGTCGACGCGCAGGTCGATCCGCAAGCGCGGCAGGAGCGCAACGGCGAGTCGCAATCCGACTCCGCGCCAACCTACGACGGCTGGCAGCGCATCGAGTGCGCAGCCGCTGGTGATCACGCCGCGGGTCCAGCCAAGGCCGGTGACCGCGGCCAGAGTCACGATGACCGATCCCATGCTGTGCCCCCAGACGAACAGCGGCAGCGCCGGGAATCTGCCGCGCACCGCGGCGGCCACCGTCTCCAGGTCATGCGCGAAGTCCTGGAAATCATCGACGTGAGTCCTGGTGCCCGGATTGAACCCGTGGCCGCGTTGGTCATAGACGAAGCTGCAGATGCCGCTGCCCGCAAGCGCCGCGGCGACGTGGCGGTAGCGGCCGCCGTGCTCCGCAATACCGTGCACGATGATCAGTCCCGCTCGCGCGCCGGCAGGCACGACTTCGAATCCTGGGAAATTCGTGCCCGGCAACCGCGGCTGCGGGAGGTCCGTCACGCGGCGCGGCCCACGGCGGGGACGGGGCGGGTCAGCAACCAGATTCCCAGCAACACAAGCGCGGTGCCGAGCGCCACCCACGCCGTGAATGGCTCGCCCAGGAGCACCACGGCCATGAGAATGGTCGAGACCGGGCCGATCGTACCGGCTTGCGCCGCCAGCGCCGCGCCGACCCGCTCGACCGCCATCATCACCATCAGGACCGGCGCAAATGTACAGGCGGTCGCATTGAGCACGGACAGCCAGACGACGGCAGGATCCACCGCCAAGGCGGAGAGCGGCCGCAACACCAAGAATTGTCCGATGCAGATGCTGCAAGCGACCGTGGTCGCAAGGCCTGTGAGGCGCAGAGCCCCGAGGCGCCGGACCTCCTCGCCGCTGAAGGTCAAATACAGCGCATAGCTGATGGTACTGCAGAAAATCAGCGAGGCGCCCAACGGCACATCGGCGCCGCTGATGGTAAGTTCGCGTCCGAAGACGCAGATGACGCCGAGGTAGCTCACCGCCAGCGCGATGATTTGCGCGCGTGTCACCGTCTTGCCGAAAGCGAGCACGCCGAGCGCCAAGACCAGCGTCGGGTTCAAGTACAAGATCAGTCGCTCCAGGCTCGCGCTGACATAGCGTAAGCCGGCAAAATCTAGGAAGCTCGAGAGATAGTAGCCGCAGAATCCGAGGCCCAGCACGACGCGCCAGTCACGGCCGGTGAGCCGCGGCCGGCCCCTCCCGGACCACCAGGCCAGCACCACGAACAAGGGCAGCGAGAACAGCATGCGGTAGGTGATGAGCGTGACCGCATCGACGCCGTGCCGATAGGCCAGCTTGACGATGATCGCTTTGCCGGAAAAGCCGATGGCGCCAAGACTGGCGAGCAGCAAGCCGCGCCGCCTGCGCGCGTCGGCCGATGCCACGTTGGTTGCCACGGTCTCCACAGCGCCGATTCTACGGAAGTCCGCCGCCGGTATGCCGAAGATCGACGAATGACGGGTCCGTCAAGGCACCCAAGAATGCGATCAAGTCGGCCTGTTCCGCCTCCGACAGGCGCAACGGAGGTCGAGGAGCATTTTGCGACTCGCCGTGGCCGCGGCGCAGGTAGTGGTCCAGAACCGCTTCGAGAGTCGCGAACCTGCCATCGTGCATGTATGGCGCGGTCAGCGCGACGTTGCGCAGCGTCGGGACGCGAAACTTGCCGGCGTCGGCGGCGCGGTGCGACGCTTGCATGAGGCCTCTATCGGCAGGCGCGTCGAGGCCGGTGTCGGCGAACAGTGGCGCGACGTGTTCGTGTCCCGCATAGACGATCGGGCCGGCGAAATTGATGCCGGAATGGCAGCGAGCGCAGCCGGCGCGGGCAGAATAAAACAATGCCATGCCGCGTTTGGCCGAGTCGGAAAGCGCCGCGTGGTCATCGTCGAACACATAGCGGTCGAAGGGCGAGCGCCCCGATATCAAGGTGCGTTCGAATGCTGCGATCGCGGCGATGATGTGTGCCATCGACACGGGCGCAGGATCGCCGGGGAACGCCGCCGCAAACTGCTCGCGATAGTCGGTGAGCCCGGCAAGCGCCGCAACCGCGGCCGCACCGCCGCGCCGCAGCCCCATTTCCACGGGATGTTGATTGAACAGCGGCTGGTGCATCTGCGCCTCGAGCGAGCGCAGGCGCGAGTCGCCCCAGGTGAACGCGGCGTTGTAGGCCACGTTCGTGAGACTCATGGCACTGCGCTTTACGCGCTGTCCCGTCGTTCCTACCGCATGAGCCCTGCCGTCCGTGTAGGCCAGCTCGCGTCGATGACAACTAGCGCAAGCATAGCGTCCGTTGATCGACAGTCGGGTTTCATAGAACAGTCGGCGTCCGAGTTCGACCTTGGCATCGGACATTGGATTTTCGGCGGGTACCGCCGGGGTCGGAAACCCCGGCGGCAGCCGCCACGTGTAAGCAGCGGCTGCGACGGCAACGTCCGCGGCGCCGGTGCGCGCCGACACGCAGCACGCCAGCAACCACAAGCACCCGCCGAATGCGCGTACGAGCACACGCCAAATGCGCGCGTATCAGCGCCAGATGGTCGGGGCCGCGCCGACGGCAAGCGATGCCGTCTGCGCCGCGATATGCGAGCGTTCATCCACCCATTGCGCGAAGGCTTCGATGTCCTCGGGCGCCACGCCTTGCGCATCCTGACGGTGAGAATCAGTCCAGTGCCGCATCGCGACCATCAATTCGTCCGCGAGCTTGCGGGAGTCGCGGAACAGGCTCATATAGGCATCCTTGGCAGATTCGATTTTGTTCAACCCCAAGTAGGCTTCGCCCCGATATTCGATGGCATCGGGATAGTTGGGGTTCAGCTCGAGCGCCTTCGCATATGCCGACAGCGAGTCGTCATAGTTGCCCAGATGACGATTGGCGAAGCCGAGATAGTTCCAGGCCTGATACATGGTCGGTTGCTGGCCCACCGCCTCGACGAATCGCTTCACGGCGTCCTGATAATACGAGCGCGCTTTAGCCGATGCCTTGGCGCTCTTTTCAGGCGTGGTGGCTTTGGCCGCGTCGGCGTCGCTGTCCTGCGCCTTCTTGATGCTGTGCACGCCGGAATTGTAAGCGGCCTTCGCCAAATCCTCCGGCCGCGAGGCGCCGGAAGTGCTGGGCATGGAGCTGCCGCCCATGGGTCCACCGCCATGCGCATAGGCACATGCGCCGGGCATCGCGGCCAGCGCGGTCAGTATAGTCATCGTTCCGAGGGTTCTCATGCGGGTCTCCCATTTGTGTCGCCAAATGTTCGGTTGCCGCTGGTGAGTGCCCACGCTATCGGAAAAGGTTACCGGTCCCTCAGAAGGGCATCCCGGATGGTCGTCGGATGCGGCAAGGCGGTCACCTGCTTGGCCGTTACGTTGAGTTTGAACTTGTTGCGACCGCACGGCGCACGAACGGTTTATGCCATGAACTGTCGCGGGCATTTATGGTCATATATAATCGAAGCCGGAACCTTCGACCCGGCGCAATCGGTGATGTCATGTTAAAAGCGTCTCCCGCCCGTAAGTTGATCTCGGCTCTTTGTGGTGGCATGGCTGCGTTCGCTCTCAGCACGGCCCCCGTGTTCGCTCAGCACGGCGGCGGTGGCGGCGGCCATGGCGGCGGCGTGGGCCACGCGGGTGGCGGCTTCCACGGCGGCTACGGCGGCGGCTTCCGCGGAGGATACGGCGGTTTCCGTGGTGGATACGGTTTCCGCGGTGGTTACGGCTTCCGCGGTGGCTTCGGCTGTTGCGGCTGGGGTCCGTGGTGGGGCGGACTTGGACTGGGCCTCTACTTCGCGACCTTGCCCTATTATTACACGACGTATTGGTGGGGCGGCGTGCCGTACTACTACGCCGACAACACTTATTATTCATGGGACGGTAACGCAAGCCAGTACGTGACCGTCGCTCCACCGGCCGGACTGGTCGATCAGGGCGGACAACCCGCCGCCGCGGGGCAGCCCTCGATGTCCGAATTGATGGTCTACCCGAAGAATGGCCAGAGCCCGGAGCAGGTGAACACGGACAAGTACGATTGCCACAAGTGGGCCAGTGCGCAGACCGGATTTGATCCCACTCAGGCGGGCGGGACGGCTCAGGCGGGCGGGGCGGCGCCGAGCAAGCGTTCGGACTACATGCGAGCACAGGCGGCGTGCCTGGAGGGCCGCGGCTATAGCGTAAAATAAGGCTAAACAAGGCGGGACGCCGGGTTGAGCGTCCCGCCAATCTAATTTTTCGACACGCCAGCCGCGTCGTGTCAAACTACGGGGTTTTGATGCCGGCCTAGCCGCCCCTTCAACCTTTTGGGAATTTTTCTTATGCCTCGCACAACCCCACTGGCCGATATCCGCAATATCGGCATCATCGCTCATGTCGACGCCGGTAAGACCACGACGACCGAGCGCATCCTGTATTACACGGGGCGCAAACACACCATCATCGACATTCACGACACCAAGGATCTGAAGACGTCGACGACCACGGATTATCTGGAGCAGGAGCAAAAGCGCGGCATCACCATCCAGAGCGCCGCAGTCTCGGCTTTCTGGCGCGGCAAGAAGATCAACCTCATCGACACGCCGGGCCACGTCGATTTCACGATCGAAGTGAACCGCTCGTTGCGCGTACTGGACGGGGCGGTGGTCGTATTCGACGGCGTCGCAGGCGTCGAGCCGCAATCGGAGACCAATTGGCGTCTCGCCGATAACTATGGCGTGCCGCGCATGTGCTACGTGAACAAGATGGATCGCAGCGGCGCCAATTTTTTGCGTTGCGTGGACATGATCAGGAAGCGCCTGGGGGCGCGGCCTCTGCCCGTGCAGTTGCCGATCGGCTCGGAAGACAACTTCAAGGGCATGATCGACCTGGTCGAGATGAAGGCATTGGTGTGGGACTCGGACGATAAGGATGCCGTATGGAAGGTTCTGGACATCGGGCCGGACATTGCGGCTCAGTTACACATCACCGTGCCGAGCGACGTCAAGATTCTCGCCGACATCGACAAGTTCAGAACCGAACTGATCGATACCTGTCTGGAGATGGACGATGATGCCATGGAGGCCTATCTCACGGACGGCACCGTGCCGTCCGCCGATGTGCTGCGTAAATGCCTGCGCAAGGGCACCATCACCTCGGCGTTCACCCCCGTCCTATGCGGCTCGTCGTACAAGAACAAGGGTGTGCAGCAGGTGCTGGACGCGGTGGTCGACTACTTGCCCGCCCCCACGGACGTGCCTGCCATCAAGACCGTCGATGCCGACGGTGAGATCATCGGTGAGCGCAAGACCTCGGACGACGAACCGTTTTCCGGCCTGGCATTCAAGGTGATCAACGATGCCTATGGCGCGCTGACCTTCGTGCGCGTCTATTCCGGCGTGCTCACCAAGGGTGCATCCGTCATGAACTCGACGCGCGGCAAGCGCGAGAAGATCGGGCGCATGGTGGAGATGTTCGCGAAGGAGGCCATCCCTATTGAAGAGGCGCGCGCTGGCGACATC